>ERZ795056.203-NODE-203-length-81095-cov-49.416362_pt1 | contig 81095 bp, 76 predicted proteins | sample MGYA00375140_ERZ795056 | MGnify/ENA primary metagenome ERZ795056 (study PRJEB30185, sample SAMN05720227) | activated sludge metagenome | isolation source: Anaerobic digester | place: USA | collected 2015-03-09 ...
AGAGTTTTCGCCCAGGTCATGCGGACTACGGATACTGGCAAAAATACGGTATCCGGGACTATCGTGGCGGAGGGCGTTCGTCGGCCCGCGAGACAGCGGTCCGTGTCGCTGCTGGCGCCATTGCCCGGAAGTGGCTGCAAGAGCGCTACGGGATTGTGATCCGGGGTTATATGGCCCAGTTGGGGCCTGTGGAGATCCCTTTCGTATCCTGGGACGAGGTGGAGGGAAACGCTTTTTTTGCCCCCAACCAGGCGATCGTTCCCCAGCTCGAGCGCTATATGGATGATCTGCGCAAGTCCGGTGACTCGGTAGGCGCGCGCATCAATGTTGTGGCCAGCGGTGTGCCAGTGGGGTGGGGCGAGCCGGTCTATGATCGCCTCGATGCGGACATTGCCCATGCCATGATGAGCATCAATGCCGTCAAAGGCGTCGAGATCGGTGCCGGCTTTGCCAGCGTTTCACAGCTTGGGACCCAGCATTCCGACGAGATGAGCCCCGAGGGCTTTCTGTCGAACCATGCGGGAGGCGTCCTCGGTGGTATTTCCACCGGGCAGGACGTGCTGGTGAGCATGGCCATCAAACCGACGTCCAGTACCCGTCTTGACCGGCGCTCCATCAACAAGGCCGGTGAGCCGGTGGTGGTCAATACGCACGGTCGGCACGATCCCTGTGTGGGGATTCGCGCCACCCCCATTGCCGAGTCCATGCTGGCCATCGTGCTGATGGATCATGCCCTGCGCCATCGTGCTCAGAACGGTGATGTGGTGTGTTCGACTCCGACAATTCCACGATTGGCGCCCGAGGGGCGGCAGGCGGTACCGTCGCCTGAGTCCAAGAGTTGATCGCAGTCAACTTTTCCGGCCCGCCCGCGGCGTACAGTCGAATCACGGTATCCGACAATTCAATGACAAAACGGGAGATGACTGCATGGAGCAACACGATCTGAACCACGAGCTTCCTGAGTATCGCGAACAGATTCACGCCCTCAAAATGTCGAATGGACACTTTGCGAGGCTTTTCGATGAATACCATGACGTCAATCGTCATGTGGTGCGTGTCGAGGTCCATGCCGAGACGGCCACTGACTTCGAGCTGGAAGACCTCAAGAAGCGTCGGCTCAAGCTCAAGGACGAGCTCTACGAAATGTTGAAGAGCGCGTCCGTAAACTGATTTACAGTCAGTCCATCGCGATGGGAAGAGCGCTTGCGGGCGCTCTTTTTCATGGTGGGCCCGGGTAGAATCGCGCCGATGATTCCCTACTGGCGCCTGTCCGGCTACTACTTCTTCTACTTCGCCTTCATTGGTGCCTTCTCCCCGTATTTCGGCCTGTATCTTCAGTCCATAGGAGTCTCCGCGGCACAGATTGCGCTGCTGATGTCGCTGATGTCCGTGATGCGCATGCTTGCCCCCACCTTGTGGGGCTGGCTGGCCGACCGGTTGGGCGTGCGGACGCCCATCGTGCGCCTCTCCGCGGTATTGTCGATGGCAGGTTTCGCCGGCTTTCTCGTGACCGACGCCTACGTCGGCCTCTTCCTCAGCATGGCTTTCCTGTCGTTCTTCTGGAGCGCAGCGCTTCCGTTGGTCGAGACGCTGACCTTCTCCCATCTTGGCGGGCAGGCCAGCCGCTACGGAAACATCCGGGTCTGGGGTTCGATCGGGTTCGTGCTGGCAGTCCTGGGCCTTGGCTACCTGCTGGATGGCCTGCCGGTGCGGGCCTTGCTCTGGATCACGCTGGTCCTCCTGGCCGGTATTGCGTTCTGCGCCATGCTGATTCCCGAGGCGGGGCGTCCAGGCGCGCCGCCAAGGCCGGTGGCCCTGGGGGAGATACTCCGTCGTCCCGAAGTGGCGGGGCTGCTGGCTGCCTGCTTCTTCATGTCCGCTGCCCACGGCGCCCTGTATGTCTTTTACTCGCTGCATTTGGTCGCCCATGGGTACAGCAAGTCCCTCATAGGGTGGATGTGGACACTGGGTGTGGTTGCCGAGATCGCGGTGTTTATGGCAATGCCCCAGATCCTGAGAGCGTATTCCTTGCGTGGCCTGATGATCTTCAGCTTTGTTGCAGCGGTGCTTCGCTTCGTGCTGATAGGCTGGGGGGCGGAGTCCGTTGCCGTGCTCGTATTTGCCCAAGTGCTCCATGGCGCAACATTCGGCGCTTATCACGCAGCAGCAGTTGCTGCCGTGAATCGCTGGTTTGGTGCTCAACATCAAGCCCGCGGGCAGGCGCTCTACGGCAGTATTTCGTTTGGGGCCGGGGGCATGATCGGCGGGCTCGTCAGCGGCTACACTTGGGAGTCGGTAGGCCCCGAGTGGACCTATTCGCTGGGTTCCTTGTTTGCCTTTGCGGGTTTGATGGTGCTGCTCGTGTGGTGGAAAGACGGGGGGCCTGCTCAGCTTGGCTCCAATGATGTTCAGGGTGGACGAAAAGGACTATGAAATCGGCTTTCGAATGGTTGCGGGACGTGCTCCCGGTGATCGTCGCGGCAGCAGTGGTGAGTGCCTGCCAGACTGTCAATACGACGCATACGGGTGCGGTTGGCATCGAGCGCCGGCAGATGATGATGGTGTCGTCGGGGGAGATGGAAAGAGCCTCCTCGCAGACATACCAGAAAGTCCTCCAGCAGGCGGGGCAAAAGAATGCCCTGAACCGGGACAAGGAGCAGGTTGCGCGGGTACGTGACGTGGCAAGCCGCCTGATACCCGCAACGGGGGCTTTCCGGCCGGATGCTCCCCAGTGGCGCTGGGAGGTCAATGTACTGACATCGAACCAGCTGAATGCCTGGTGCATGGCAGGCGGGAAGATCGCGTTCTACTCCGGCATCATCGAGAAGCTTGATCTGACTGACGACGAGATTGCGGCGATCATGGGGCACGAGATCGCCCACGCCCTCAGGGAGCACGCTCGCGAGCGGGCATCCCAGGCGGTGGTGACCAATATCGGGGTCAGCGTGCTGGGCGCGGCACTTGGGGTGGGGCAGGCGGGGACGGATCTGATCGGATCCGTCGCCAAGGTGACTTTCGAGCTGCCCAACAGCCGTGAGCATGAGATCGAGGCAGACCGTATCGGCGTCGAACTCGCAGCCCGGGGAGGCTATGACCCCCGGGCTGCAATCACGCTGTGGCAGAAGATGGCGAAGGCCAATAGTGGTCAGCCGCCCCAGTGGCTGTCCACCCATCCGTCAAACGAGAGCCGCCAGAAAGATCTCGCCCAGTACGCAGCCCGTGTGATGCCGCTCTACGAGCAAGCTACTCAGCACGCAAAGCCTGTGAAATAATTGAAGTTTTTCTGCCCTCACCTGTCCTTCGCCCATGCAAGCGCAAACGCTTTACGAAAAACTGTGGTCGAGTCACGTGGTGCACGTCGAAGATGACGGTACCGCGCTGATCTACATTGACCGCCATCTCGTTCATGAAGTCACCAGTCCGCAGGCCTTTGAAGGCCTGAAACTGGCTGGCCGCAAGCCTTGGCGCGTCGACTCCATCGTCGCGACGGCGGACCACAATACGCCCACTGATCACTGGGAAATGGGTATCCAGGATCCGGTTTCCCGCCAGCAGGTCGAAACGCTCGACAGCAACATCCGTGAAGTCGGCGCCCTGGCCTACTTCCCGTTCAAGGATGAGCGGCAGGGCATTGTGCACGTCATCGGGCCTGAAAACGGCGCCACCCTGCCGGGGATGACCGTGGTGTGCGGCGATTCCCACACATCGACGCATGGCGCTTTCGCCTGCCTGGCCCACGGCATCGGGACGTCCGAAGTCGAACATGTGATGGCCACCCAGTGTCTGCTGCAGAAGAAGTCGAAGACCATGTTGGTCCGAGTGGATGGACAGCTGGGTGCCGGTGTCACGGCAAAGGATGTGGTGCTTGCCATCATCGGTCGCATCGGCACGGCCGGCGGCACGGGCTATGCAATCGAATTCGGGGGTAGCGCCATACGCAGCCTGTCCATGGAAGGGCGGATGACGATCTGCAACATGGCCATTGAGGCGGGCGCCCGTGCCGGTCTGGTTGCTGTGGATGACCAGACGGTGGCCTACCTCAAGGATCGTCCCTTCTCGCCCCGTGGTGACCAGTGGGACCGGGCTGTTGCCTATTGGCGAACCCTGCATTCCGACGACGGTGCTGTTTTTGATGCGGTGGTCGAGCTGGACGCCGCTGTGATCAAGCCCCAGGTTACCTGGGGGACGTCGCCCGAGATGGTGGCCGCCATTGATGACTGCGTGCCCGACCCGACTCTTGAGAAGGATCCGGTCAAGCGCGAAGGCATGGAACGGGCGCTCCAGTACATGGGCCTCAATCCGCGTACGCCGATCAATACGATCACCATCGACAAGGTCTTCATCGGGTCCTGTACCAACTCGCGCATTGAAGATCTGCGTGCCGCGGCCTTTGTGGCCCGCGGGCGTCACAAGGCCGCCAACGTCAAGCTGGCCCTGGTCGTGCCGGGCTCCGGTCTGGTCAAGCGCCAGGCGGAGGCCGAAGGCCTCGACAAGATCTTCATCGCCGCAGGCTTCGAGTGGCGTGAACCGGGGTGCTCCATGTGCCTGGCCATGAACGCGGATCGGCTTGAGCCGGGCGAGCGCTGTGCGTCCACCTCGAATCGCAACTTTGAAGGACGACAGGGCGCGGGCGGGCGGACGCACCTGGTCAGTCCGGCCATGGCCGCTGCCGCGGCGATCGCTGGCCGTTTTGCCGATGTGCGTGAGCTGGCCTGAGCGAAAAGGGGATCCAAATGCATAGATTGACGGCCATGGCCGGTGTGTTTGCGTTGCTGATCCTGGCGGGTTGCAATACCGTCCAGGGTCTGGGCAAGGATATTGAAAAGGGTGGTGAAGCCATCCAGAAGGTAGCCAAGTAAATGAATCCCTTCCGTAAACTCGATGGTCTGGTGGCGCCGATGGATCGTGCCAACGTGGACACCGACGCGATCATTCCCAAGCAGTTCCTCAAGTCGATCAAGCGTAGTGGCTTCGGCCCCAACCTTTTCGACGAATGGCGTTATCTGGATGTCGGGCAGCCGGGCCAGGACAACTCGGGTCGTCCCAGGAACCCCGATTTCGTGCTCAATCAGGCGCGTTATCAGGGCGCCCAGATCCTGCTCACCCGGGACAACTTCGGTTGTGGCAGCTCCCGCGAGCACGCGCCCTGGGCTCTTGAGGACTTTGGTTTTCGCGTCATCATCGGGCCGAGCTTTGCCGACATCTTCTTCAACAACTGCTTCAAGAACGGTCTGCTGCCCATCAAGCTCGATGCCGCCGAAGTCGATGCCCTGTTCGCCCAGTGCCTTGGCGCAAGCGGCTACCGGCTGAACGTGGATCTGGAGACCCAGACCATCACCCGTCCCGACGGCAAGGTCATTCCCTTCAGTGTGGATCCATTCCGCCGTGAATGCCTGCTCAATGGCTGGGACGACATCGGTCTGACCCTGCGCCATGCTGACAGGATCCGTGAGTTTGAGGCCCGTCGCCGCATCGAGCAGCCGTGGCTGTTTGCCTGACTGAGTGCCGTCCCTCGGGTCGGCGTCATATAACCAAAAACAGAAAGACAAAATGAAGATCTGTGTTCTGCCGGGAGACGGCATCGGCCCTGAAATCATGGAACAGGCCCTGCGCGTGCTCGATGCCCTGCGCGGTGACGGTTTCAGCTTTGAAGCTGAGACGGCTCTGATCGGTGGCTGTGCCGTGGATGCCACGGGCACCCCCTATCCGGAGGCCACCAGCAAGCTGGCCAAGTCTGCAGATGCAATCCTGCTCGGTGCCGTTGGTGGCCCCCAGTGGGACAACCTGCCCCGTGAGCAGCGTCCCGAGCGTGGCTTGCTGGCCATCCGCAAGGAACTTAACCTGTTTGCCAACCTGCGCCCGGCCATCCTCTACCCGGAGCTGGCCAATGCCTCCACCTTGAAGCCGGAGATCGTCGCTGGTCTGGACATCCTGATCGTCCGCGAGCTGACCGGTGACATCTACTTTGGCCAGCCCCGCGGTATTCGCGAAGAAGGCGGGGAACGCGTCGGTTTCAACACCATGGTGTACGCCGAGTCCGAAATCCGTCGCATCGGCAAGGTCGCCTTCGAGGCGGCCCGCAAGCGTGGCAAGAAGCTCTGCTCGGTGGACAAGATGAACGTTCTCGAATGCACCCAGCTTTGGCGTGACGTGATGATCGAACTGTCGGCCGACTATCCGGATGTGGAGTTGTCCCACATGCTGGTGGATAACGCCGCCATGCAGCTGGTGCGCGCGCCCAAGCAGTTTGACGTGATGGTGACCGGAAACATGTTCGGTGACATCCTCTCCGATGAAGCCTCCATGCTCACCGGCTCCATCGGCATGCTGCCGTCCGCGTCCCTTGACGCCAACAACAAGGGCCTCTACGAGCCCAGCCATGGTTCCGCGCCGGACATCGCCGGCAAGGGCCTGGCCAATCCGCTCGCCACCATCCTGTCGGCGGCGATGATGCTGCGCTATACCTTCAGTCTCGAGGCCCCTGCCGTGCGCATCGAGAATGCGGTGAAGAAGGTGCTGGCTGCCGGCTACCGGACCGGCGACATCTACGAGGCGGGGACCCATCGGGTTGGCACCAGGGAAATGGGCGATGCAGTCATTGCAGCGCTGTAAGCAATCAAGAAAAACATATCAAGTCTGATCGGGGATCAAAATGAAAAGAGTAGGTCTGGTTGGCTGGCGTGGCATGGTTGGCTCCGTGCTGATGCAGCGCATGCGTGAGGAAAACGACTTCGCACTGATCGAACCGGTGTTCTTCACCACCTCCAACCCGGGGGGCAAGGCGCCCAATTTCGGCAAGGAAGCCCCTGCCCTGAAGGATGCCAAGGACGTCGAGGCGCTCAAGTCAATGGACATCGTCATCACCTGTCAGGGCGGTGACTACACCAACGAGGTGTACCCCAAGCTGCGCGCTGCTGGCTGGAATGGTCACTGGATCGACGCTGCGTCCGCCCTTCGGATGGACCCGAAGGCCGTGATCATCCTCGACCCGGTCAACCTCAATGTCATCAAGGATTCCCTGGCCAAGGGCGGCCGTGACTGGATCGGCGGCAACTGTACCGTGTCCCTGATGCTGATGGCGCTCGGTGGCCTGTTCCAGCGCGATCTGGTCGAATGGGCAACCTCCATGACCTACCAGGCCGCTTCCGGTGCCGGTGCCCAGAACATGCGCGAGCTCTTGTCCCAGATGGGCGAGTTGAACCGCTCCGTCAAGGAACTGCTGGACGACCCCGCTTCCGCGATTCTCGACATCGACCGCGAAGTCGCCGGCACTATGCGTGACGACGCCTTCCCGGCCTCCAACTTCGGTGTGCCTCTGGCCGGCTCCCTGATCCCCTGGATCGACAAGGATCTGGGCAACGGCCAGTCGAAGGAGGAGTGGAAGGGCGGCGTTGAAACCAACAAGATCCTGGGTCGTGGTGAAGGCTTCGGTTCGCCAGCGGTGCCCATTGATGGGCTGTGTGTGCGTATCGGTGCGATGCGTTGCCACAGCCAGGCGCTGACCCTGAAGCTGCGCAAGGACATCCCGATCGATGAAATTGAAGGCATGCTTGCCACCGCAAACGACTGGGTCAAGGTCGTACCCAATCAGCGCGATGTCACCATGCGTGAGCTGACCCCGACGGCGGTCACCGGCACCCTGACCGTTCCGGTTGGTCGCCTGCGTAAGCTGGCCATGGGCGGTGAATACCTGTCTGCCTTCACTGTGGGTGACCAGCTACTGTGGGGGGCTGCGGAGCCTCTGCGCCGCATGTTGCGCGTCCTCCTGGAGGACTGAGTCGAAAAAGGCGGCCTTGGCCGCCTTTTTTCCATGGGTCGCAGGTGTGAGGCAAGTTCAAACATGGCTTGAACTTGCCTCACCAAACCCATGATGTTATGTTCATCAGCAACTCGATTTCGACGACAAGCCTTCGTGCCCAAGAACCTCGTGAAAAGCCGGCTCAAACGCACCCTGATTGCAGCATCCATCAGCGCCCTGTCTTTCGGCGCCAATGCTGCTGGTCTCGGACGCATCACCGTTCTCAGCGGACTCGGACAGCCTCTTCGTGCGGAAGTGGATATTTCCGCCACGCCTGAAGAACTTCAAAACATGACCGCGCGACTCGCCTCTGCCGAAGCATTCAGGCAGGCCGGTATCGATTTCGCACCATCGGTCAATGGCTTGCGCATGTCCATTGAGCGCAGGGGCGGGGGGGCGGTGGTGCGGGTCACCAGTGATCGTCCGATCAACGAACCCTTCGTGGACATGCTTGTTGAACTCAACTGGTCTGCAGGCCGGCTGATCCGCGAATACACTTTCCTGCTTGATCCGCCCGATCTGGGTTCGAGTCGGGTGGCTGCACCACCTGTCGCCTCTCCGGAAATGCGCCCGGGGGTTTCAAGCAGTGGTTTCGCTGCGTCGCCCAAGCGTCCGTCCGTTGCGAGGGTCGCCCGCGCTGCCGCTGCATCTGGCGGAGCTGGGCGTACGTATATGGTGCAGCCCGGTGATACGCTGAATCGCATTGCTGCCGAAAATCGCCCTGAAGGTGTGTCGATGGAGCAGATGCTCCTTGCCCTGTTTCAGGGCAATCGTTCGGCCTTTGATGCGGACAACATGAATCGTCTTCAGGCAGGCAAGATTCTCCGTATCCCCGATGCCGAGAGCGCCAGGCAGCTCGCAGGGGGGGCGCCCAGGCCGCAGGTTGTCGCCCATTCGTCCGATTTTGGCCGCTACCGTCAGAAGCTTGCCGAGCAGGCCGCGGGCATGCCTGCGAAGGAGGCGCCCGTCCAGCAAGGCAGTAGTGGGCGGATTGGTGCGAAGGTGGAGGACCGGGCTCCGGCAGCTACCGGAGTGGCTGACCAGCTAAAGGTCTCCAAGAGCGAAGAGGGCTTGAAGGCCGGTTCGACAGCTGGCAATGAGAAGTCGGTCGCCCGCTTGCAGGCACTGGAAGAAGATCTTGTCTCCCGCGACAAGGCCCTGCGAGAGGCGAATACTCGCCTGGCTGAACTCGAGAAGAGCATCAAGGAGCTTCAGCGCCTGGTTGAGCTCAAGAGCCAGGGTATGGCACAGGCCCAGCCGGAGCCGGCCCGAGTTGATGCGCCGGTCACTGCGCCTCCGGTCGCCGAGCCGGCACCGCAGGTTCAGACGCCAGCACCGGCGGTGGCTCAGGAAGCACCCAAGCCGCAGGAGCCAGTACCCGAGGTCAAGCCCACGCCGCAAGTCGTCGCCGAGCCCAAGCCTGCAACGCCGGAGCCGCCAAAGGCTCCCCCGGTTCAGGCCAGCGCACCTGAAGACATGTCCCTGCTACTGGGTGGTGGTGGGATTCTTGCCCTGTTGCTTGGCTGGGGCGGATACAAGATCTATCAGCGCCGTACCGCGGGCGGGGCACCGACAACGACTCCGGCGCTGTCGGAGTTTGGTGACGGGTCCAATTCGGTATTCGGTAGCGCGGGCGGCCAGAGCGTTGATACCGGCAGCACCAGTCAAATTCAGACTGACTTCAGCCAGTCAGGCCTTTCGTCCATTGACACGGATGAGGGTGTGGATCCGGTGGCTGAGGCTGATGTGTACATGGCTTATGGGCGTGATGCCCAGGCCGAGGAAATTCTGCTTGACGCACTGAAAACCGATCCGGGGCGTACCGGGGTGCATCTCAAGTTGCTTGAGATCTATGCTCAAAGGAAGAATCTCAAGCAGTTTGAGACGACGGCCACCGAGTTGTATTCGCTGACCGGTGGCAATGGTCCCGACTGGGAGAAGGCGGCGTCCCTTGGCAGAAAGTTTGATCCCGAGAGCCCGCTGTATCGAATCCCCGCAGTCGGAGCTGTTGCTCAGGTCGCCCCCGTGGCAAGAGCAGCGGCAATGGGGGGTGCGGCGGCCGTCGCGGCGGGAGAGACCGGTTTTGTTCAGGCAGGTCAGGCGCGCCCGGCTGCCAGGGAGTCCACTCCCAGTCCGGCAGCGGATTTCATGGCAACTGCTGCGGTGTCCGACGATCCTCTGGAGTCTCCGTCGCAACTGAAGGACACCTGGGCCTTGCCTGGCGAGCTCAATCAGTACGCAAGCCTTGAGGATATCGAGCGGGCGGTCTCTCCGGCGCCGGTGCAGGGGCTTTCAACGGGTATTCCGGACACTTCGGTTCTCGACTTCGATCTCGATCTGAATTCCGACGTCCATGCCTCTACCGTTACGGCCTCTCCTGCAGGTGGTACGCTGAGCAGCGGGCTTGATTTTGATCTTGGGCTTGACATCGACACGACCTCCGCAGTGTCGCCGGGGGCTGGAGCGACGCTGGTTGCGGGTGATGCAATGGCTCGCAGTTTCGAGGAAACCTCCACCCGACCGCAGCGACTTTCCGAAGATTTCAGTCTTCCTGATCCCAGCGATCTGGATTTCGAGATAAGTTCCGAGTTTGGTGAAAGGCAAGCCTCTCCAGGTCCCGATGCGACGGTCGACGTTGATCTCACGGCGACGCTCGCTGATGACGCCCTCAGGATGCCTGTTGATGCGGCCACCGTTGATCTCGAGAAGACCAGTTTTGACAGCAGCTTGCTTGATTTTGATTTCGAGCTTGACGAGAAATCCACGGCCAGTCCGGCTCCGTCGACGGCTTTCACGCAGGTGGTGGATCTGGCAGACATTGACCTTGATCTGAAGGCCTCGGCGTCAATACCGCAGGAGTTGCCGGATGCCGGCCCGCCGACCGAGCCGCCGCTTGATCTTGATCTGCAGCAGGAGGTGGCGACAAAACTGGAGTTGGCGCGCGCCTATGAAGAAATGGGTGACAAGGATGGTGCCCGCGAGTTGGTCGAGGAGGTCTTGCGCGAAGGTTCGGGTCGCCAGAAAGATGAGGCTCGAGTCATCCTTGCCCGCCTCTCCTGAGTTCTAGAGGAACTTCATAGTACGGCGATAGATGCCTGATTTTCATCCAGCGACCCGACTGATTGTCTGGGGGGCGTTGGTTGTCTTGGTGCAGTCGGCCCGAGGCCCTTTGTTGTGGGGTTTCGGGCTTTTCATTGGGGCGGTGGCGATCATGTTCGCCAGCAGACGTGCCTGGGTACTGGTTCGTCGCATCCGTTATCTTCTTCTGGCTTTGCTCGTGCTCTTCGGATTCTTCACTCCGGGAGAGGCGGTTTTGCCGGCCCTTGGGCAGGCAGGTCCGAGTGTTGAGGGCTTGGCTCTTGCGCTGACCCACGCGTGGCGACTGCTGGCGGTGGTGTTGCTGGTTGCGATCCTCCTTGAGTTTTCCAATGAAGCCTTACTGGTTTCGGGGATCGCTACCTTGGCAAGACCTCTGACCTTCCTTGGGGTGTGCTCCGAGCGTCTGGCTGTTCGTCTGTTGCTTGTCTTTCGTTACGCTGAAGCATCACCGCCAGGGGGATGGAGGGCGTTGCTTGTTGCTCGCTCCCATCTGAGTGATGAGGTCTTGGTGCTGCAGCGTGTTGCAATGGCCTGGTGGGACTGGGTGGCTGTGGGCACGGTGATCATGCTCGGGGTGTGGGGGATTTTTCGGTGAGGGTGGCGATAGGGGTCGAGTATGCGGGGAACGCGTTCGAGGGGTGGCAGACACAGCCTCACAGGCGAACCGTGCAGGACGTATTGGAAGCGGCGCTTGCCACGATTGCAGGCGAGTCGGTCAAGCTCGTCTGTGCAGGTCGGACAGATACGGGCGTACACGCGACGGCACAAGTGGCCCATTTCGATACGTCCGCTGACCGGCCGCTTGAGGCTTGGGTGCGGGGCGTCAACAGTCACGCACCAGCAAGCGTTGGTGTGTTGTGGGCTGTGGTGGTGGACGACGACTTTCATGCCCGCTTCAGTGCCCTGTCCCGTCGCTACCGGTACGTGCTGCTGAATCGCCGAGTACGGCCTGGTGTGCTCGACGGGAGGGTCGGGTGGGCCCATGGTCTGCTGAACGTCGCGGCGATGAACGAGGCGGCGCAGTGTCTTCTCGGGGTGCATGATTTCACCTCCTTTCGGGCTGCCCAGTGCCAAGCCAAGTCTCCCGTGCGCCATATGCACAGTGTTTCGGTGAAGCGGTTTGGTGAAGTGATCGTGTTTGACTTCCACGCCAACGCCTTTCTTCATCACATGATCCGCAATCTTGTCGGCTCGCTGGTGTATGTCGGCAAGGGGCGCTATCCGGTGACGTGGATGGCGGAGCTTCTTGCCGCCCGCCAGCGTAGTCTGGCGGCCCCAACATTTGCCCCTGATGGTCTTTACCTCTGTGGTGTCGAGTACCCGGAGCGGTGGCCGCTGCCCGATGGGGGGCGTATCATCGCGCCTCCGCAACTCCTTGTGACGTGATCGCCGTGCATCGCACCCGAATCAAGATCTGTGGTCTTACCCGCGAGGATGATGTCCGTGCCGCTGTGAATGCCGGTGCCGACGCCATCGGTTTTGTCTTCTATCCCCCGAGTCCGCGGTACGTTACGCCTGCTCGTGCAGCAGTGCTCGCTCGTTTGCTGCCGCCATTCGTGACTGCGGTTGGGCTGTTCGTGAACCCATCGCGGGAGGAGGTGGCACGGGTGCTGGACGCGGTTCCTCTGCAATTACTGCAGTTTCACGGGGATGAGATGGAACCCGATTGTCTCGGGTACGGTCTGCCTTACATCAAGGCGGCACGGATGCGGCAAGGGATTGATCTGTTAAAATACGCGGCTTCCTTTGCGAGCGCCCAGGGATTGCTCCTCGACGCTTTTGTCGAAGGTTATGGTGGTGGTGGCGAGACCTTTGACTGGTCGCTGATTCCTTCCGTGCTGCCCTTGCCCTTGATTCTGTCCGGTGGCCTGCATGCCGGGAATGTTGCTGAGGCAATCAGGCGTGTCCGGCCCTGGGCGGTGGACGTGTCCAGCGGTGTTGAAGCCGCCAAGGGAATCAAGGATGCCGCCCGGATCACCGAGTTTGTTGCCGGAGTTCAAAATGCACATGGCTGATGCCCCCTACGATCTTCCCGATGCGCGCGGACATTTTGGTCCCTACGGCGGTATCTTTGTCGCCGAGACATTGATTCCGGCCTTGACCGAGCTGCGCGAGGCTTACGAAGAGGCCCAGCGTGATCCGGCCTTCGTGGCGGAGTTCGAGTACGAACTCAAGCATTATGTCGGGCGCCCGAGCCCGATTTACCATGCCAAGCGCTGGTCCGGCCTCCTTGGCGGAGCCCAGATCTACCTGAAACGTGAAGACCTGAATCACACGGGCGCCCACAAGGTTAACAACTGTATTGGTCAGGCCATGCTTGCCCGCAGGATGGGCAAGCCGCGCGTAATCGCCGAGACCGGTGCTGGTCAGCATGGCGTTGCAACGGCCACCGTGGCGGCGCGCTATGGCATGAAGTGCGTGGTCTACATGGGCTCCGAGGACGTCCGTCGTCAGGCGGCGAACGTGTACCGGATGAAACTGCTGGGTGCGACCGTGGTGCCGGTAGAGAGCGGCTCGAAGACCCTCAAGGATGCCCTCAATGAGGCCATGCGTGACTGGGTCACCAACATCAATGACACCTTCTACATCATTGGCACGGTGGCAGGTCCGCACCCTTACCCGATGATGGTCAGGGACTTTCAGGCCGTGATCGGCAAGGAATGTATCGAGCAGATGCCCGACATGACCGGTCGTCAGCCGGATTATGTGATTGCCTGTGTTGGTGGTGGCTCCAATGCCATGGGGATTTTCCATCCATACATTGGCCACGGGGATGTACGCCTGGTGGGCGTTGAAGCGGCAGGTAGCGGGATCGAGACGGGCCAGCATGCGGCATCCCTGTCGGCGGGCCGGCCTGGAGTCCTGCATGGAAACCGTACTTATCTGCTGCAGAACGAGGATGGCCAGATCATTGAGACGCACTCGATCTCGGCGGGCCTTGACTATCCCGGCGTGGGCCCCGAGCATGCCTGGCTGAAGGACATCCAGCGTGCCGAGTACGTCGGGATCACCGATGCCGAGGCGCTCCAGGCCTTTCATGATCTGTGCCGCTTCGAGGGCATCATCCCGGCGCTGGAGTCATCCCACGCCCTGGCTTATGCCGCCAAGCTCGCCCCGACGCTCCCCAAGGACAAGATCCTGCTGGTGAATCTGTCCGGTCGTGGCGACAAGGACATGCACACCGTTGCCGAGAAGTCCGGCATCCAGTTCTGATTTTCGCGGCCCCTTCCGGGTTTCCGGATGGGGCCGCAGACCATTGATAGCCATCCATGTCCAGAATCCAACAGACTTTCAAGCGGCTTGAGAGCGAAGGGCGCAAGGCGCTGATTCCCTTCATCACCGCGGGTGATCCAGCCCCCGAAATGACCCTGCCCCTGATGAAGGCGCTCGTGGCAGGCGGGGCCGACATCATTGAGCTTGGCGTGCCTTTTTCCGATCCCATGGCCGATGGCCCCACCATCCAGCGTGCTTCCGAGCGTGCCCTGGCGGCCGGTATGAGCATGCGCAAGGTGCTTGATATTGTGCGCAGCTTCCGTGCGACGGGGGATCAGACGCCTGTCGTGCTCATGGGCTACGCCAATCCCATCGAAGCCATGGGGGCCGAGCGCTTTGCCAGGGCCAGTGCCGAGGCGGGGGCGGATGGGGTCCTGGTGGTGGACTATCCCCCAGAGGAATGCCGGGATTTCGCCGAGATCTGCAGGGCTTCAGGCCTCGACCCGGTTTTTCTGCTTGCACCCACATCCACGGAGCAGCGTTTCGATGATGTGGCTGCGGTGGGCAGCGGCTACATCTACTATGTCTCGCTCAAGGGTGTCACGGGTTCGGCTGCGCTGGATCTGGACGAGGTCGCCCGTCGTATTCCGGCGATTCGTCAGCGTGTAGGCATGCCTGTCGGGGTCGGTTTTGGTATCCGCGATGGCGCGACGGCGGCGAAGATTGCTGCGCTGGCCGACGCTGTGGTGATCGGTAGCCGGATCATTGAGGAAATCGAGGGGAGTACTTCCGAAGACGCTCCCGCCAAAGTGGAGGCCTTCATGCGGGGTATCAGGCATGCCATCGACTCTGCAGGGGGGCACCCATGAGCTGGCTGAAGAAACTGCTGCCGCCGAAGATCAAGCGCGAGACGCCGTCTGCACGCAAGTCCATTCCAGAGGGCTTGTGGAGCAAGTGTCCGGCCTGTGAGGCCGTGCTGTATCGTTCGGACCTCGAAAGCAATCTCAACGTCTGCCCCAAGTGTGGGCATCATCAGCGGATTCGTGCGCGTCAGCGCATTGATGTTCTGCTCGACGCCGAAGGGCGTTTCGAAATCGGTGCCGAGGTGGTGCCGGTTGACCCGCTCAAGTTCAAGGATTCCAAGCGCTATCCGGATCGTCTGGCTGCAGCCAACGAGGATACGGGTGAAGCCGACGCCCTCGTGGTGGTGCAGGGGGCAATCAAGACGGTCCCGGTGGTTGTGGCCTGCTTCGAGTTTGAGTTTCTGGGTGGATCCATGGGCTCGGTGGTGGGCGAGCGTTTTGTTCGAGGTGTGAAGGCTGCGCTTGAGCAGCGCCTGCCCTTCATCTGCGTGACCGCCACGGGTGGTGCGCGCATGCAGGAGGGCTTGTTTTCGCTGATGCAGATGGCCAAGACGACCGCGGCCATCACACGGCTCGCGGAGCGCCGGTTGCCCTTCATCACCTTGCTGACCGATCCGACCATGGGCGGGGTTTCGGCAAGTTTCGCCTTCATGGGTGACCTCGTGATCGGTGAGCCCGGTGCCCTGATCGGTTTTGCCGGGCCGCGGGTGATCGAACAGACCGTGAGGGAGACGCTTCCTTCCGGATTCCAGCGCTCGGAGTTCCTGCTTGAGAAGGGGGCGCTGGATATGATCATTGATCGCAGGGAGCTGCGTGACCGCTTGGCCGAACTCCTCACCTTGCTGACTCGCCAGGCCTCTGTTGCCACCGCGTCCTGAACATGCAGCTACCAGAGACTCTCGATGGATGGTTGAACGTCCTTGAGGCGCGTCATACCCAGACCATTCAGCTTGGGCTTGATCGTGTTCGGGCGGTCCGGGATGCCCTGCAGCTTCCTCAAACTTGCCCGGTGATCACGGTGGGTGGCACGAACGGCAAGGGGTCAACCTGTGCCCTGCTTGAGTCCGTGCTGCTTGCAGCTGGCTATCGGGTTGGTGTGTATACGTCGCCGCATCTGCTGCGTTACAACGAGCGGGTCCGCATTGACGGTCGAGATGCACCCGATGCACTTCTCGTGGATGCTTTCGGCGAGGTTGAGCGTGCCCGGGGTGAGATACCCCTGACCTATTTCGAGCATGGAACCCTGGCCGCATGGGCGGCGTTCAGTCGCTCCGGGCTGGATGCAATCATCCTCGAAGTGGGGTTGGGCGGGCGCCTTGATGCGGTCAATGTCTTCGAACCCGACTGTGCCATTGTCACCAGTGTTGCCATGGACCACATGGACTTCCTCGGCGATACCCGTGAGGCCATTGGGTTCGAGAAGGCCGGTATCTTCCGCGGTGGCCGGCCTGCCATCTGCAGTGATCCCATGCCACCCGAATCCCTCATTGCGCATGCGGAGGCGATTGGCGCGAACTTGTGGGTGAGCGGGCGGGATTTCGGCTTTTCCGGGGACCAGAATCAATGGGCTTTCTGGATTGCCGGGGGGAGCAGACGGGGAGGGTTGGCCTATCCCGCGCTGCGTGGTACCAATCAGTTGCTGAATGCTGCCGCGGTGATGGCTGCCTGTGAGGCCTTGCGCGACGTCCTTCCTGTGCCGATGCAGGCGGTGCGCCAGGGTTTCATGCTCGTTGATCTTCCGGGGCGCTTCCAGGTCTTGCCGGGTCGTCCCACGGTCGTCCTCGACGTGGCTCACAATCCGCAGGCTGCGGGGGTCTTGGGCGAAAACCTGGCCAGCATGGGCTTCTTTCCGGAGACCTGGGCGGTGATGGGAATGCTCGCCGACAAGGATGTGGCCGGCGTGGTTCGCTTGTTGAAAGATCGGGTTGATCACTGGATGGTCGCGAGTCTGCCCGGGCCTCGGGGCTTGGGCGCGGACGCACTGGCGGCGATCCTCAGGGAGTGCGGCGCTGGCGGTGACATCCATGAGTGCGCCTCGCCGCGAGAGGCTTACGCTCACACGCGTGAGCGGGCGGCCGAGGGTGATAGAATTGTGGTCTTTGGCTCATTCCTGACCGTGGCAGATGTGCTTGCCGCCCGGAAAGCCCAGTAATTGGTATAGCGGCAAGATGGCGGAAAACGATTCCCAGGTCGACCTTAAAAAGCGTGCCCGCAGACGCCTTGTCGGATCCGCAGCGCTCGCTCTTGCGGCAGCCATCGTGCTTCCGATGGTGATGGATCACGAGCCGCGTACCCCCCCTCAGGATGTCCAGATACGAATCCCCGGGCAGGAAGGGAGCAATTTCACGTCCCGCGTGATTACCGGGAAGGGGCCTGCACCCGCCCAGCCGGTTGCAGGTGCGGTGGCGGAAGAAACCGCTCCACCGGTCGCCGATGAGCCCCTTCGCCCGAAGGCTGAGCCTGAGCTGGACAGTCCTGTTTTCAAGCCTGGTGAGGAGCTCATTCCTCCCCCCCGCAAGCCGGACCCGTCCAAGGCCGATGCTCGCCCCGAAACCCCCAAGCCTGACCCGAAGATCGAAGCGGCACGGTTGAAGGAAAAGGAGAAAGAGCGGGAACGGGAGAAGGAGCGGGAAAGGGAAAAAGCGGAAGCTGCGCGTGCCAAGGCGCTGCTGGCGGGCAGCACGCCCAAGCCTGGCGGGGCAGATGCGCCACATGTGGTGATGCTGGGGGCCTACCGCGAGGCGGGCAACGTTAGCGGGCTTCGTGCCAAGCTTAAGGCCGAGGGTTACGCTTCGTATACCGAGCCGTTGGGTGACAAAGTGCGGGTCAGGGCTGGTCCGTTTCCGAACAAGGCCGCGGCCGACAAGGCCGCTGCGCGGATCAGCAAGATTCTTGGCGTCCAGGCCTCTGTGGCGGCCAAACCCTGAGTCGTCTGTCTCTTGAACGGTTTCGATTTCACCCTTCTGGGCCTGCTGGGATTGTCGGCTTTGCTGGGCTTCTGGCGTGGCCTGCTTTCCGAGATCGTGGCCCTGGGAGCCTGGATTCTGGCTTTCGTGACGGCGAGGATGTTTGCCGGCGACGTTCAGCCCCTTGCGGCGACATGGGTCAAAGAGCCTGTGCTGCAGGGAGTTGCCGCATTCCTGATGGTGTTTGTTGCGGTGTTGATATTGATTGCACTGGCGCGTTGGCTGTTGAGCGAGCTGATTCGTGCAGCCGGCCTGGGGGTGGCAGACCGCTTTCTTGGCGCGTGTTTTGGGTTGTTGCGTGGGGGCCTGATCATTTTTGCGGTTGCCTTGTTCGTTGGCATCGGTGGCTTCGCCAAGGAAGCATGGTGGCAGGCGTCCCAGTTGTCCGCCCCCCTTGAAACTGCCGTGATGGCTTCAAGACCGTGGCTCCCGGAGCTTCTGTCAAATAGACTTAGATACCGATAGGTGGTTTGAAATGTGTGGGATTCTGGGCGTAGTAGCGACGACACCCGTCAATCAGCTTCTTTATGATGGTCTGCAGGTGCTTCAGCACAGGGGGCAGGATGCAGCGGGTATTGCCACTGCGGAAGGGGGCAAGTTTCACATGCACAAGGCTTCGGGCCTTGTTCGTGATGTGTTCCGCACACGCAACATGCGAGATCTTCCCGGGAACTGGGGTATTGCCCATGTTCGCTACCCGACCGCAGGTTCCGCGTCGGCTGCTGCGGAGGCCCAGCCTTTCTACGTGAATTCGCCGTTTGGACTGATGTTGGCTCACAACGGCAACCTCACGAATTCCGAAGAGCTCAAGCGGGAGATGTTCCTTTCCGACCTGCGGCACATCAACACCAATTCCGATTCGGAAGTGCTGCTGAATGTGCTTGCCCACGAGTTGCAGGCTGCAGCGAAGAGCTTCCGTCTGGACGAGGAGACCGTCTTCACGGCGGTCGCCGGGGTTCATCGCCGTTGCCGTGGCGCCTACGCCACGGTGGCCATGATTTCCGGTACCGGTCTGTTGGCCTTCCGCGATCCGTATGGCATCCGCCCGCTGGTCATTGGGCGCAACGATACGCCCAAAGGCACCGAATGGCTGGTGGCGTCGGAGAGCGTGGCCCTCGATGTGATGGGCTTTAAGCTGGTCCGTGATGTGGCGCCCGGTGAGGCGATCCTCATTGATACGGAAGGGCGTTTCCATAGCCGTCAGTGCGCCAGCCACACGGTGCACGCGCCCTGCATGTTCGAGTTTGTCTATCTCGCCCGTCCCGATTCGCTGATTGACGGGATCTCGGTATACGACGCACGCATCAAGATGGGTGAGTTCCTGGCCCGCAAGCTGCGTTCCACGATGCCGCACCTGAAGGTTGACGTGGTGATTCCCATCCCCGATTCCAGCCGCCCGTCGGCCATGGAGATGGCACACCAGTTGAATGTTCCTTACCGCGAAGGCTTCGTCAAGAACCGCTACATCGGCCGTACCTTCATCATGCCCGGGCAGGCGATCCGGCGTAAGTCCGTGCGGCAGAAGCTCAATACGATCCACCAGGAATTCAAGGGCAAGAACGTGCTGCTGGTGGACGACTCCATCGTGCGTGGCACCACCAGCCGCGAGATTGTCCAGATGGCCCGGGATGCGGGAGCAAGCAAGGTCTTCATGGCGTCCGCTGCGCCTCCGGTGCGCTACGCCAACGTGTACGGCATTGACATGCCGACCAAGGGTGAGCTGATTGCGAGTGACCGTACCGAGGAGGAAATCTGTGCTGAAATCGGTGCCGACGCCCTGATCTATCAGGATCTCAATGATCTGAAGCTCGCCGTCCAGGCCATCAATCCGGCCATCTCCGTGTTCGAGACATCCTGTTTTGATGGCTGCTATGTGACGGGTGACGTGACCCAGGAATATCTTTCCGGGGTGGAGACCCAGCGTAACGACGCAGCGGGCAAACCGGTCAATGATGAGGGTGGTGGTCAGATGGATCTCAATCTTGTTTCCCGGAGCGAAAGTTGAGCCAGCCTTTACTGGATGGATTGGACATTGACACGCTGGCTGTCAGGTCGGGGATTGAACGAAGCCAGTTCAATGAGCACTCAGAGGCGCTGTATCTGACGTCCAGCTTTGTGTTCGACAGCGCAGCCCAGGCGGCGGCTCGTTTTTCCGGTGAAGAGGACGGGAACGTCTACGCGCGTTTCACCAATCCGACCGTTACCGCAATGCAGCAGCGCCTGGCGGCACTCGAGGGGGCGGAGGCGTGTGTTGCCACGGCATCGGGTATGGCGGCGATCATGTCCACTGTGATGGCGTTGCTCAGTGCCGGTGATCACATCGTGGCGTCACGCGGCCTGTTTGGTGCCACACAGCAACTGTTCGGCAATATCCTGTCCCGTTTCGGCATCGAGACGACCTTTGTGCCTGCGACGGATCTGGATGCCTACCGTGCTGCGGTGACGCCGAAAACACGTTTGTTCTTTGTCGAATCGCCGTCCAATCCGCTCACCGAGTTGGTGGATATTGCAGCGGTTGCCGCCATCGCCCATGACGCAGGTGTGTTGCTGGCGGTCGACAATTGCTTTTGCTCGCCAGCCCTGCAGAGGCCCCTCACGCTTGGGGCTGATCTGGTGATTCACTCCGCCACCAAGTATCTGGATGGCCAGGGGCGAGTGCTGGGTGGTGCGGTATGTGGCAGCAAGGCATTGGTGGACGAGGTGTTCAAGTTCCTGCGTACGGCGGGGCCGTGCATTTCGCCATTCAATGCTTGGGTGATTCTCAAGGGCCTTGAGACCCTCAGGATCCGTATGGCAGCCCAGTCTGTTGCAGCCCTTGAACTGGCGGCTTGGCTTGAAGCCCAGCCCCAGGTCGCCCGTGTGTACTATCCGGGTCTGCCATCCCATCCCCAGTACGATCTGGCATGTCGGCAGCAGAGCAGCGGTGGTGCGATCGTCAGCTTCGAAGTGCGCGGTGGGCGGGAAGAGGCCTGGACGGTGGTGGATGCGACGCGTGTCGTGTCGATTACTGCCAATCTCGGCGATACCAAGACCACTTTGACCCATCCGGCGTCCACCACCCATGGCCGAATCTCTCCGGAGGCGCGTGAGGCATCGGGAATTCGTGAGAGCCTGCTACGTATTGCGGTGGGGCTGGAGTCTGTTGAAGACCTCAAGGCCGATCTGGCCCGCGGTCTTGCGCTGATCGCCTGAGTCGTCACTCAAGGGGCTGACGGGAGAGTACCCCGTCGGCCCACACGAGCACTTCCCCGCTTGCCTTTCCCGCACTTTCCCTCCAGTCGGCAAGGACCCAGCGTTCGCACTTGTGGCCATCCACCATGAGCTGATGGCAGGCTGGCCGATGCGTATGGCCGTGGATCAGGCATGGATATCCGTGCTCGCGGAGCAGGGTGGCAATGGCGTCGCCGTTTGCATCCATGATTTCGGCGTCCTTGCCGGCCTTTGCTGCTTCACTCTTTCGGCGTATGTCGGCGATGAACTGCTTGCGGGCAGCAAGGGGCTGGCCGAGGAATTGCTCCTGGTATGCCGGTGAGCGGACTTGCTTGCGAAACGCCTGGTAGCCTACGTCATCGGTGCACAGGCTGTCGCCATGACACAGCAACACGGCTTGTGTGCCGAGGTGAATCAGTGAGGGCTCTGGCAGGATTGTCAGGCGACACCGACGGGCAAAGTCTGCTCCGATCAGGAAATCCCTGTTGCCAGGCATGAAATGGATCCGGGTGCCGGCCTCGGCGAGGGCGGCCAGTTGCCGCTCCAGGCCGCTGCTCAGGGGGTCGTCATGATCGTCGTCACCCGCCCAGTATTCGTAAAGATCACCCAATATGTAGAGTGCTTCCGCATTCCGGGCGGGGCCTGCGAGATATCGCTCGAAGACCGCGGTCAACGCGGGGCGGTCAACCGAAAGATGCAGATCGGAAATGAAATGAACTTGCATGCGCGGTGTGCCCCGGTGACGCTGTCAAATGATCTCGGCGCTCTGGATGATCACGTCTTCCTTCGGCACATCCTGATGGAAACCGCTGCTGCCGGTCTTGACACCCTTGATCTTGTCGACCACATCCATGCCTTCGCTGACCTTGCCGAATACGCAGTAACCCCAGCCCTGGATGTCGGGGGAGCGGTGATTGAGGAAGTCATTGTCGGCCACGTTGATGAAAAACTGGGCCGTGGCTGAGTGAGGGGCGTTGGTGCGGGCCATGGCAACGGTGCCGGCAACGTTCTTGAGGCCGTTGTTGGCCTCGTTCTGGATCGGCTCGCCGCAGGGCTTTTGCTTCATGCCGGGCTCAAAGCCACCACCCTGGATCATGAAGCCGTTGATGACGCGATGGAAGACCGTGTTGTTGTAATGACCGGCTTCCACGTAAGCCAGAAAGTTCTTTACCGTTTCGGGTGCCTTTTCGGCGTCCAGCTCGAGAACGATGTCGCCGTGGTTAGTAGTGAGTTTGACAGCCATGGGGTGCTCCTGTTGGAAAGTTGGGGTGTTACTTGGTCGCTTTTTCGGGCAACTGGCGTGCTGATTCAATGAGGATCGGCGTCGTCGGTACATCCCGATGGTAACCCCGGGTGGTCGTGGGTTCCTTGGCGATCTTGCGAACCACCTCCATCCCGTCGGTCACCTTGCCGAAGACGGTGTAGCCCCAGCCGTCCGGCGAGGGGTAGTTGAGAGAGCGATTGTCTTCAAGGTTGATAAAGAACTGGGCGGTCGCCGAGTGAGGATTTTGGGTGCGGGCCATGGCAATCGTCCCTGCATCGTTCCTGAGGCCGTTCTTGCCTTCGTTCTCGATTGGTGCGCGGGTTGCCTTCTCTTCCATGGCGCTATTCATGCCGCCGCCCTGGATCATGAAGCCGTTGATCACGCGGTGGAAGATCAGGCCGTTGTAGTGACCGCCTTTCACGTAGTCAAGAAAGTTGGCGACGGTCTTCGGCGCCTTTTCGGGATAGAGTTCCAGCACGATGTTACCGGCGCTGGTCTTCAGTTCGACCATGGGGTTGGCGGCTGCAGCAATAAGGGCATTGGCGGCCAGGGCGACTGCAAGAAGGGCTTTTTTCATGGAGGTCCTGTGAGAAAACGGCTTCGCGCTCAGGCGAAACCTTCATAGATGATCTTCCAGCGTCCACCTTCCTTCACCCAATACTGTCGTTTCTTGAGGACGTTGGAAAGGTTGTTGCTGCGGTAATCCTGTTCGAAGGTCACGACAATCATGTCTTGCTTGCCAGGGTTGCGAAAAACGCTCAGTTTGCTCAGATCGACCTTGACCCAGGACTTTCCTGCTGCAACCAGCCGTTTTTGCTGCGCCCACTGGCCATAGTCGCCTTCGTTGTTGCGGAAGGAGCGGGAGTAGTGGGCCAGGTAGCGATCCACGTCACGACTTTCCCAGTCCTTCCGCCAGGCTTCTATTTCGCGGTTGAGTGCTGTGCGTTCGCTAGCCCAGTCGTCCAGGCTCAGCCACTCGATGGTGTTACTGATGATGACCGGGGTCAAGCCGACTTGAAGATAGCCGGAGAGGGTATCCAGATCCTGGTTGGTCAGCACTACGCAGCCGTCGGATGCGCGGGGAGGGCGCGAGTAGGTGTCGCTGGGCGTGCCATGGAGCCAGATACCGTGGCCATTGCGGCCCTGCTGCCTGTCCCACTCGTTTGGGTAGTTGATTGGAAAGGCGCCGCTACCGTAGAAATCCGAAAGTTTCTGGCGTGGCAGATTGGCCGTCACGTGGTACACGCCTACCGGCGTGCGCTTGTCGCCTTCGCGGGTCTTTTCCGCACCCAACTTGCCATGGGCAATGTAGTAGTCTGCAACGAAACGGGGGCGCCCGTTGTCGTTCTGGTAGATGTAGAGCCGGGAGCGCTGGGTGTCCACGACGATCGCAAACTTTTGATCGGGCTCCATCTGCAGCAGGTAGCGCGGGACGTAATTGCTGGGCGGCCTGTTGCGATAGGCCTTGAGACGGGCGATAGCCTCTTCACGAAGGTCGGCGAGCTTCTCTGCGGGGGCTTCCGGCGAGTCGCCAAATGCACTCAGTGGTCGCGTACGGGCAAGAAGAAGGTCGCCACGGATCAGATGGGCAAGGCGAAAATTGGGGTAGCGCAGCAGTAGCGCATCAACCTTCTTGAGTGCGTCATCCGTCCTGCGGTGTTCGATATCACGAATCACCTCACCGAGGGCCATGTCGGCGTCGGCCGCGGCTGCCCGCAGGCCTCCAGAGGCCGACGCCACGAGCGGGAAGCAGACGAAGGCGAGGGCAAACCCCCTGTGCAAGGCGGCCTTCAAGCGACGCATCAACCGCCTACCCGCTCCTGCTGGATGACCCACTTGCCGTCCTGATGGATGAGATTGAGTGTCTTGTTGGAAGAGGTTGACAGGTTGGCTGAGCGATAGTGCTGACGAAGCTTGACGGTAGCCCGATCCCCCGCCACGGAGACAACCTTGATGTTCTCAAGATCAACTTCGATGGCGCCGGGTTTAGTGAGCCGCTGGGTGCGTTCTTCTTCCCAAGCCTTGCGGTTGAGCCCCTTCGGAGGCTCAAAGTCACGCGCATAGTGGCCGAGATAGGATTTGACATCCTTGCGGGACCAGGCGCCAGCCCAGTTCTGCACCGCTTTGGAGATCGCCGCCGCCTGCGGTGGCGTATCGTCCTTGGGTTCGGGTCGTTTCGCGACGGGTTTCGGCTCTTCCTTGATAACGGGGGTGGGAGCAACGGCAACGGGTGTTGGGGGGGCGCTCGGTTTGGCTGCAGCAGGCGCCGGTGCCGTGGCAGCGGGAGTCGGAGCAGGGGCTGGAGCAGGCGCAGGTTTCACGGGGGCGGCCGCGACCGTTACCGGGGGCGGTGCTGCAGGCTTGTTCGCCTGGGGGGCTGCCGCTACCGGGGCGGGGGCAACTGGGCGGCCGGGCTTGCCTGCGACGCTGATCATTTCCCGAATGAGGGCGAGCTTGTTCTGGGCCGCCACGTTGGACGAGTCCAGGGCGAGCGCTTTGTCGTAGGCCTGGCTGGCCAGGCGAGCATAGATGTCACCGAGGTTCTCGTGGGCAGTCGCGTAGCTCGGATGGGTGCGGATGGCCATCTCGAGAGCGATGCGAGCCTTGTCGTACTGACGTTGCTGGGCGTAAAGCACGGCCAAATTATTGTAAGGCTCCGGGAGTTCCGGAAAATCCTCGGTCAATTTCTGAAAAACGGCGATGGCCTCGGCGCTGCGGTTAAGCTCGGACAGCACCACCCCTTTCAGAAAACGAACTTGAGCGTCCCGGGGCTTGGAGGCCAGAATGCTGTCGGCGCGTTCGAGTGCCTGGGAGAACTGTCCCTGTTTGACCAGGGTCTGGAGATCCTGGATGGGATCCGCCCGAACGGGGCTGCAGATCAGGCTTGCGAGGAGCAGGGAGGCGACCAGGGCTCGTTTTGACATGTGGTATGATCCGCAAGTACGCGCAAGCACGCACTAGCGCTCGTTATTGGTGGGATTGCTATCTCCGCATTTTATCAAGAAGCGTTGCTGCCTACCATGAGCACTTCCCTATTTCTTCGCTGCACGGGCTCACGCAGCCCGAGCAATTCGGGGCCGGCCTGCGCCGTTTTCTGATTGCGTTCTGGCTTGATCCTTTTTCCATGGTTTCAGTTCAGTCTTCCTCATGTTGAAAATTCATAACTCCCTCTCCCGAAAGAAAGAGCGGTTCGTCCCCATAGAGCCTGGCAAGGTCCGCATGTACGTATGTGGAATGACGGTGTACGACTATTGCCACCTCGGGCATGCACGGGTGATGGTGGTATTCGACATGGTGGTGCGCTGGTTGCGGGCGAGCGACTATGAGGTCACGTATGTTCGCAATATCACCGACATTGATGACAAGATCATCAAGCGCGCGGGGGAGAACGGGGAGAGCATTCGCGCCTTGACCGATCGTTTCATTGCCGCGATGCATGACGATGCGGATGCACTCGGTGTCCAGCGGCCTGATCATGAGCCCCGGGCGACCGAGTATGTCTTGCCAATGCAGAAGCTCATTGGCGAACTGATGGGGCACGGCCTGGCCTACAAGGCGGACAATGAAGACGTCTGCTTTGCCGTGCGCAAATTTGAGGGTTACGGCAAGCTTTCTGGCAAGTCTCTGGATGAATTGCGTGCTGGGGAACGGGTTGAGGTGGCCGGCGGAAAGCAGGATCCCCTTGATTTCGTACTATGGAAGCACGCACGGGCCGACGAGCCCGAGGAAGTCAAATGGGCTTCACCCTGGGGAGCGGGACGCCCCGGGTGGCACATTGAGTGCTCTGCAATGAGTTCGGAATTGCTGGGCGCCCAGTTCGATATTCATGGGGGTGGGGCCGACCTGCAGTTTCCCCATCATGAGAACGAGATCGCCCAGAGTGAGGGGGCCCACCAGTGCTCCTTCGTGAATTACTGGATGCACAACGGGTTTGTGCGTGTTGACGATGAAAAGATGTCCAAGAGTCTGGGCAACTTTTTCACCATTCGTGACGTGCTCAAGGAGTATGCGCCGGAAGTGGTCCGTTTCTTCATTTTGCGCGCCCACTATAGAAGTCCGCTCAACTACTCTGACGCTCATCTCGTGGATGCGCGAAATGCGCTTTCGCGCCTATACACGGCTTTGCGCAACGTGCCGCCCGTTCCCCTGCCCGTGGTGGACTGGTCGTCACCCATGGCCGCGCGTTTCAAGTTGGCCATGGATGATGACTTCAATACGGCAGAGGCGCTGTCCGTCCTATTCGATCTGGCTGCAGAAGCAAATCGGAGTCAGTCGGCCGAGGCCTCCGGCCTGCTCAAGGAGTTGGGGGGCGTGTTGGGGCTGCTCGAGCAGGATCCTACGGCCTTCCTGCAGGGTGGGGCTGAAAGCGCCGGTGATGACTCTGCTTCAGTCAATGCCAGGATTGAGGCACGGATTGCTGCCAAGAAGGCGCGTAACTTTGCCGAGGCTGACCGGATCCGCGCTGAATTGCTGGCCGAGGGGATTGCCCTTGAAGATACGGCCCAGGGGACGATCTGGCGTCGTGCCTGATCTTCTCTTCGCAAAAAAATGAGGCCACGAGAGTGGCCTCATTGACGTCCAAGGGGCCGTTGAATCAGCGCAGAACCCGCCCGTCCCGACCAAGAACGGTCAGGTCCACGAAGCGCGATCCGTTGTGGCTGGTGGGGGAATAGCCGACCCGGTAGCCGCCAAGGTCGAAAGTGCCATTCTCGAGGGTGCTTACGAGCTTCTCACGGGTTGGATCCTTGCCCACCTTCTTCAGGGCATCAGCCACCAGTTTGGCATTCAGGAATCCCTCGATACCGTAGTAGCTGTAGTTGCCATGCTTGGCATGGGCCTGAATGGCCTTGTGGTATTCCTTGACAGCCGGGATGGTGTCGTTCCAGGGGTAGGGCATGACCTGGGATATGCCAATGCCGTGCGCCTCCTTGGCTCCCATCTCTGCGACAAGCAGATCGGCACCAATGGGCGAGAGCGTTGAGAACTGGGGAACCTGGCCGGCCTTGCGCATCTGCCGGATAAACTCCGCGGTCGGCTTGTAGAGCGTGGCCATGATGACGGCCTGGGGATTGCCTTTGGCAATCTGGGTGACAGCGGCGGCGACGTCCAGTGAATTGCGCTCCACGGAGCCTACCGCAACGGGCTTCAATTTGTGGCGGGCGAGGGTCGCTACCACGCCGTCCAGCCCGGACTTGCCGAATCCATCGTTTTGGTAGAACACGGCGATCTGGGTGATGCCAAGACCGACCAGATGATTGACGATGGCTTCGGTTTCGTCGGCATAGCTCGCGCGCAGATGAAACATGTAGCGATTGACCGGTGTGCGCAGGCTGCCGGCACCGCTGATGGTGCCGATAAGGGGAACCCGCGCTTCGGCGAAGACTTTCATTGCCTCGGTGGTGGGGGAGGAGCCGTAGTACGCCATCAGGGCAAAGATCTTTTGCTCATTGATCAGTTTTCGGGTGTTGGCGACCGTCTTATCCGTTTCGTACCCATCATCCAGTGCAAGAAGCTCGACTTTCCGGCCGTGAATACCACCTGCCGCATTCAATTGTGCGAAGTAGGCCATCGCGCCTTCTTTCATCTCCTTGCCATAGGCGCCGTTGGGGCCGGAAAAGGGGGCAGACATGCCCAGTGTGATGGTGCTCTCGCCGATACCGGGATCGGCAGCCTGAACCGAGTCCGCGACCGTAAACATCAATCCGACGCTTAGGGTGGCGATCAGCGACTTGAGGGTGTGGATAAGCATGATCGGCGACTCTTTTTAGTTTGGAGGAGGGGCGAAGCCGAGTATAGGTCAAAAGGAAAGTGTTTCGGAAAGGACGCTGGCCGATGCTCCTGAAGGAGCATCGGCCAGCATTTTGTGTCGCAATGCAGCAAAATATCAGGTTCAGGCGCTAAAGAAATCCTTCACCTTGTCCATCCAGGATTTGGCTTTCGGATTATGACGCTCGGCGTTGCTGGACGCGATCTCGTCGAATTCCCGGAGCAGTTCCTTTTGACGTTCAGTCAGTTTGACCGGTGTCTCGACGATGACATGGACCATCAAGTCACCCGGAGCGTGACTGCGGACATTGCGGATGCCCTTGCCCCGCAGGCGGAATACCTTGGCACTCTGCGTCTCTGCGGGAATCCGGATATTGGCGGCGCCGTCGAGGGTCGGGATCTCGATTTCACCACCCAGGGCTGCAGTGGTGAAACTGATCGGCATCTCGCAATGCAGATCGTCGCCGTCGCGCTGAAATACGGGGTGCTGCTTGATGTGGATCTCCACGTAGAGATCCCCGGCCGGTCCACCATTGACACCTGGCTCGCCATGACCACCATGACGCAGTCGCATGCCATCGTCGATTCCCGCCGGAATTTTGACTTCCAGGGTCTTCTGCCGCTTGACGCGTCCCGCACCACCGCAGGACGGGCAGGGCTCCGGAATGATGCGGCCGCTGCCGTGGCACTTGGGGCAGGTCTGCTGAATGGAGAAGAAACCCTGCTGAATGCGAACCTGACCGGCGCCACCACATGTCGGACAGGTCTTGGGCTGGGTGCCCGGTTTTGCGCCACTGCCGTGGCAGGTGTCGCACTCTTCCAGTGCCGGAATGCGGATCGTCTTCTCCGCACCACGGGCAGCTTCTTCCAGGGTGATCTCAAGGTTGTAGCGTAGATCGGCACCCCGGTAGACATTGGAGCGACCCCGTCCGCCTCCGCCGCCTCCAAAAATGTCGCCAAAGATATCGCCGAACGCGTCAGCGAAGCCATCGAAGCCCTGACCGCCACCGCCGCCGCCGCCGCCCATCGAGGGGTCGACGCCTGCGTGACCGTAGCGGTCGTAGGCGGCGCGCTTGTTGGCATCCGTCAGGATCTCGTAGGCTTCCTTGGCCTCCTTGAATTTGTCCTCGGCGTCCTTGCTGTCCGGATTGCGGTCCGGATGGTATTTCATGGCCAGCTTTCGGTAGGCCTTCTTCAACTCGTCCTCAGAGGCGTCGCGATTGACGCCGAGGATCTCGTATAAATCCCGTTTCGCCATTTTTGGGTGCTCTGGCTTTCTTGCGTAAAGGCCGAGCCGAGCGGTGCGGATGCACCGGCAGGGGCTCGGCCGGGTCTGTCGGGTCGGCTGACTGGCTGTTCAGCCAGACAGGTTTACTTCTTGTCCTTCACTTCGGTGAACTCGGCATCGACCACATCCGGTTCGTTGGCCTTGGTGCCACTGGCAGAGGCGCCTGCGCCGCCCGCCGGGCCGGCAGCACCAGCCTCGGCCTGAGCCTGGGCATAGATGTGCTCGCCAAGCTTCTGGCTGACCGCACCCAGGGCTTCGCTCTTGGCATCAATGGCCGCCTTGTCACCAGACTTGATGGCTTCTTCGGCTTCGGCGATGGCGGCTTCGATCTTGGCCTTGTCGTCGCCGATCTTGTCGCCGTGCTCGGCCAGTGCCTTCTTCACGGAATGAACCAGCGTATCGAGGTGGTTGCGTGCGTCGACCAACTCGTGAGCCTTCTTGTCTTCCTCGGCGTGGGCTTCCGCGTCGCGCACCATGCGCTGGATTTCGTCGTCCGACAGGCCGGAGTTGGCCTTGATGGTGATCTTGTTTTCCTTGCCGGTGGCCTTGTCCTTGGCGGACACGTGCAGGATGCCGTTGGCGTCGATGTCAAAAGTGACTTCGATCTGCGGCATGCCGCGCGGGGCTGGCGGGATGTCGGAGAGGTTGAACTGACCGAGGCTCTTGTTGCCTGAGGCCATTTCGCGCTCACCCTGCAGCACATGAATGGTCACAGCGGACTGGTTGTCGTCAGCAGTGGAGAACACTTGGGAGGCCTTGGTGGGGATCGTCGTGTTCTTCTGGATCAGCTTCGTCATCACGCCACCCAGGGTTTCAATGCCCAGGGACAGCGGGGAGACGTCGAGGAGCAGAACGTCCTTCACTTCGCCCTGGAGCACGCCACCCTGGATGGAGGCGCCGACGGCAACAGCTTCATCCGGGTTCACATCGCGACGCGGATCCTTGCCGAAGAACTCCTTCACCCGTTCGATGACCTTGGGCATGCGGGTCTGACCACCGACGAGGATCACGTCGTCAATGTCGGAAACCTTCACGCCGGCGTCCTTCAGGGCCACGCGGCAGGGCTCGATGGTGCGCTCGACCAGATCTTCGACCAGCGACTCGAATTTGGCACGGGTGATCTTGAGTGCCAGGTGCTTCGGACCGGTGGCGTCGGCGGTGATGTAGGGCAGGTTGATTTCGGTCTGCTGGCCGGAGGACAGCTCAATCTTGGCCTTTTCGGCAGCTTCCTTGAGACGCTGCAGGGCCAGCACGTCGTTCTTCAGATCGACGCCCTGTTCCTTTTTGAACTCGGTGACGATGTAGTCGATGATGCGTTGGTCGAAGTCTTCGCCGCCCAGGAAGGTGTCGCCGTTGGTGGCCAGCACTTCAAACTGGTGCTCGCCGTCAATGTCGGCGATCTCGATCACGGAGATGTCGAAGGTGCCGCCGCCAAGGTCGAACACGGCGATCTTGGAGTCGCCCGGCTTCTTGTCCATGCCGAAGGCCAGCGCCGCCGCAGTGGGCTCATTGATGATGCGTTTGACTTCGAGCCCGGCAATGCGGCCGGCGTCCTTGGTGGCCTGACGCTGACTGTCGTTGAAATAGGCCGGTACGGTGATGACGGCTTCGGTGACTTCTTCACCGAGGTAGTCTTCGGCGGTCTTCTTCATCTTGCGCAGCACTTCGGCGGAGACCTGCGGCGGGGCAATTTTCTTGCCGCGTACTTCGACCCAGGCGTCGCCGTTGTCAGCCTTGCAGATGGTGAAGGGCATCAGGTCAATGTCCTTCTGGACTTCCTTTTCCTCGAAGCGACGGCCGATCAGGCGCTTGACGGCGTAGAGGGTGTTTCTGGCGTTGGTGACGGCCTGACGCTTGGCCGGGGCGCCGCACAGGATCTCGCCATCGTCGGCGTAGGCAACGACGGACGGGGTGGTGCGCGCACCTTCGGAGTTCTCGATGACCTTGGGCTTGCCGCCTTCCATCACGGAAACGCAGCTATTGGTGGTGCCGAGGTCGATGCCGATGATCTTGCCCATGAGTTTTCCTTCAGTTCGAATTCTGTTTGTCAGTGGGGAGGGAAGCTCCCGCCCCTTGGCTTGCTATGGAATATGGGGATGCCGGAACGGGTTTCAAGCGGTAGTTTTGGCCTTTGAGACCACGACCAAGGCTGGACGCATCGTACGCTCGTTGAGCAGATAGCCCTTTTGCAGCACGGTGATCACCGTATTCGGCTCGCCATCGGCCTCAAGGGCACTGATGGCCTGGTGCTTGTTCGGATCGAACTTCTCGCCAACCGGGTTGACTTCAGTGATGTTGGCGCTCGTGAAGGCCGATACCAGTTGTTTGAGGGTTAGCTCAACACCCTCCCTCAAGGTTTCGAGGGTGGCGTTTTCGGTAGCGAGTGCTGCTTCAAGGCTGTCCTTGACCGGGAGCATCGACTGGGCAAACTTGTCCGCGGCGAATTTACCCGCCTTGATGATGTCCTCCTGGGCGCGGCGGCGGACGTTCTCTGTCTCCGCTTTTGCACGTAGCCAAGCATCGTGGTGCTCGGCGGCCTTCAGTTCGGCTGCGCGAAGCTGCTCTGCGAGGGACGGCAGGGTATCGATGCCCGCTGTGTCCTGGGCCGCGTCCTGGACGGTTGCCGTCCTGTCAGCGCTGTTCTCGACAAGTTCGACGTCGGCCTTAACTTCGGCGCCCAGGGTGGGATCTTGGTCTTGCATGGGTAACGGCTCCTTTTTTTGACTCGCATTAGCTGGGGGCGCAAGATAAGATTTCAAGAGGGGGGGTGCCACCACGGGAAAGTTCCCCCGTCGCGTGTAAAATCGGCAGGTCCCGGCAAGGTCCGGTCATCGTTGCAACCTCTGCGGTGCAGTGCGGGTATGGATAATTCACCAGAGAAAATCGGCAAGTACAAGCTGATCCGTGAGGTCGGTCGCGGGGCGACTGCGACGGTGTATCTCGCCGAGCATCCCCAGTATCCCGATCCGGTGGCGCTCAAACTTGTGCGCTTCGACGACAAGTCCAAGGACGAAGCCAAGTGGAACCGGCGGCTGATGAAGCTCCTGCGGGCCGAGCGTGACGTATCGAGCCGCCTGGATCACCCCAACATCATCAAGATCTTCGACACGACGGTTGAGAAGGACTACGCGTACATCGTGATGGAGTACTTCCCGGGGACAACCCTGGAGCAGTACTGCTCATTCCAGAGTCTCCTTCCCCTGCACAGGGTGATCGGCATGGTCTTCAAGTGCGCGATGGCCCTGGATTACGCATACCGTCAGGGCATCGTGCATCGGGACATCAAGCCCGCCAACATCCTGGTGGATGAGCACGATAACGTGAAGATCACCGATTTCGGCTTGGCGCTCAACATCAGCAAGAAGAGCGCATCGGACTCGACCTTCATCATGGGCGTGGGCTCTCCGGCCTACATGAGCCCTGAGCAGATCAAAGGCTATCCACTCAACCAGAAGACCGATCTGTTCTCTCTGGGTGTGGTGCTTTTTCACATGCTGACGGGCCGGCTCCCCTTCCGGGCGAAGAATCCGGCCCAGTTGATCTACAAGATCATCAACACCGAGCCCCCTATGGTCTCGCAGATCAATTCGGAACTGCCCGAACAACTTGATGGTGTTATCCGTCGGGCTCTTGAGAAGGATCTTTACTCGCGCTACAAGAATGGCGCGGATTTCGCGAAGGATCTATCGGCGGTCCGCTACAAGATCCTGGATGACAGCTCGCTGCCGGTCGACAACACGCGTTACTCGATTCTGCGCAAGATGCCCTTCTTCACCGAGTTTGAAGATGTGGAGATCTGGGAAATCTTGCGGATCTCCCGGTGGCGGAAGGTGGAGGCGAATACCCTGCTGATCCGGGAGGGGGATGCCGACCAGCGCTTCGGGATCATCATCGAGGGCAGGGTTGAGATGTCGGTGGATGGTCACCGGGTGTGTGAGCTTGCCTATGGCGAGGTCTTCGGCGAACTGGCCTTCCTGGATCAGCAGGAGCACCGGCACACCAGTACGGCGGTGGCCACCACCAGTACCGTGTTCCTGGAAATCAATCCGTCGGCCCTGTCCCTGGCCACCGACGAGTGTCAGGAGGCTTTTCGCAGCCGGCTTGTCACAGTGGTGGCGCGCCGCCTGGGGCAGGCCTATCGCGAGCTCTCAAAAGACGGACCTCCGGCGGAAAGGATCACCGTGAGCGGCTTCGGCATGGAACTCCAACTCGTAGACAATTGAGTATCGCGTAGAGGTCCGGGGGCGCAGCCCAGGGTCATCGCCCCGCGTGGCGCCTGACCCACCGTACGATTTCATCTGTTCCCATGGCGCCTGACTGGCGCGCCAGTTCTCTACCTCGATGGAAGAGCGCCAGGGTTGGGATGCTGCGGATCGCGTAGCGTGCGGCGATCTGGTTTTCTTCTTCGGTATTCAGTTTTCCAAGCCTGAATTCGGGTTCCAGGATGGCGGCGGCAGACGAGAAGGCGGGTGCCATGCTTCTGCATGGTCCGCACCAGGGTGCCCAGAAGTCCACGACCAATGGTAGGTCGCTGCGTGCTGCGTGCATGTCGAAATTTGCCATTCCCAGTTCGACCGGGTGTCCGTCAAAGAGTGCTTTCTTGCAGCGTCCGCACATGCCATGGTCGTGAAGTCTGTCGGCAGGAATTCGATTGATTGCCGAACAGTGGGGGCAGGGGATGAGCATGCTGTCAGTCATGATTGTGTCTCCACGGGATTCAAGGAGTGATGTGGGGGAGGGCGACGTACTTTCAAGGGGCGTGCTCAGCCCGGTTCTCGGTGGTCCGTTTCGGAAGCTAAAGTTTCGACAACGCCGGCCGAAATCCTCCCTGAAGCCGCGATATCTTCGCGGATCGGACAGGAGGTGGCTTGTGAGCCGAGGCAGCACTTATGGAATCAGCCGGGTCGACAACGAGACCAGCCGGACTCATGGATGGCTTGTGACCATCCAGCGTCGTGGTGTGATCTATCGCAAGCACTTCAGTGATGGGGTGTTTGGCGGAAAGCAGAGGTCATTTGGTGCTGCGAAGGAGTACCGGGATCAGATCATCGCTGAACATCCGCCGTTGTCGATGCAGGAGTATTCCAACATCGTCAAGAAGAACAATCGTTCCGGGGTGGTGGGTGTGTGCCGCTACTGTGCTTCAGAGACGCGGGATCTGCCCGAGGACAAGCAGCGCTGGTTCTGGGTGGCGTCGTGGCCGCTCCCGGACGGGCGTCGTAAACGGGTCAAGTTCTCGGTCAAGAAGTATGGCGAAGACGGCGCCTTCAGGATGGCCATGGATGCCCGTTCTGCGGCACTTGGAAAGCTTGTCGGCGCTTTTGACCCAGGTGCGGTCAGACGTCGAGCCCCGCGCCGACGCAGTGCTCAGGCAACAGCCCCGGGCTGACACGCGGTCACTGGCAATGCTGGATCAGTCCTTGTCACTCAGCGCAAGGCTGACCATCCACGTGAGGATGCTGTAGAGCAGTGCGCCCCAGAAGGCCGTCCAGAAATCAGGTACGACAAATCCCTGGACGAGGCCTGATACCGACCAGAACATCAGCGCATTGATCACCAGTGTGAAAAGGCCAAGGGTGAGAATGGTGATGGGGAGGGTGATCAGGATAAGCAGCGGCCTGATGATGGCGTTCACAAAGCCCAGTAGCAGGGCGCTCAGCAAGGCCGCCGTATAGCCTTCCACCCTTATGCTGGTGAGGATTTCCGGAATCAGCATCAAGGCGACGGCATTGAGTATCCAGCGAAGAATCAGTTTCATGGGACCTGCCTCCTGCAGTCGTTTCCTGACTTGGGCTCAGTTGTCGGCACCGAGTTTCCTGGCTGCGGTCTGCTGAAGCGAAAGGATCGCCCGGTCGGGCTGCGCATCGGTTAGCCAGTTGCCCAGATGGGTTATCGAGAGCTGCATGAGGGCATTGATCCAGTCATCGTTCTCGTTCAGGCAGGGAATATAGCCGAAGCGCTCACCACCAGCGTGAAGGAAGGCCTCCCGACACTCCATGTTGATTTCCTCAAGGGTTTCGAGACAGTCCGAAACGAAACCCGGACACATCACGTCAACGGAGCGGATGCCCTGCTTCGCCAGGGACTCCAGGCTGGGTTGGGTGTAGGGCTGGAGCCATTCAGCCTTGCCGAAACGGGACTGAAAGCTGATCATCAGTCGCTCCGGGGGCAGTTTCAGGGCTTCGCCGAGAAGGCGGGCGGTCTTGTGGCATTCGCAGTGGTAAGGGTCACCCAGATCAAGGGCGCGTCGCGGGATACCATGGAAGCTCAGGACCAGCCTTTCCGCCTGCCCGTGTCGCTGCCAGTGTGCGCTCACCGCATTGGCCAGTGCCTGGATATATCCCGGGTTGTCGCCAAAGCTCCTGATGAATCTGATCTCTGGCAGATTGCGCCAGTGGCGCAGGCATTCGGCGACCTCGTCAATGACCGTAGCCGTCGTACTCGCCGAAAACTGCGGGTACAGCGGGACGACGAGGATTCGTGTACAGCCTTGGGCACGCATGTCATCCAGTCGGCTCCGGATGGATGGCGCGCCGTAGCGCATGGCCCAACTCACCAACAGATCCCCTTGCCCGGCATTGGTCAGAAAGCCGGCCAGCAGCTTCGCCTGCTTTTCAGTATGTGCCTTCAGGGGCGAGCCTTCCGCTGTCCACACGCTGGCGTATTTTTTGGCTGATTTTGCGGGGCGGGTGCGCAGGATGATGCCGTGGAGTATGGGCCACCAGATCAAGCGGGGGATCTCGACGACGCGCGGGTCCGAGAGGAATTGACGCAGGTAAGGGCGTAGGGCATCTGCCGTCGGCGCAGCGGGGGTGCCGAGGTTGACCAGCAGGATTCCCGTCCTGGGCGGTGTGCCGTGGACGTAAGCTGGCTCTTGCCAGAATCGGGTCATGGAGGGCTTTCAGGTGTTCTGGCCAGAGAGGGCGCTGGTCAAGAGGCGGGCGGTGATATCGACTATCGGGATCACGCGCTCATATGCCATTCTGGTTGGGCCGATGACCCCCACGGATCCGACAACCTGGCCATCAACCTGGTACGGCGCTGTGACAACACTGCAATCGTCCAGCGGGCTGAGCCCGCTCTCGCCGCCAATGAAGATCTGCACCCCTTTGGCCCGGTTGGAAATGTCGAGTAGCTGCATCAGGCCGGTCTTTTGCTCGAACAACTTGAATAGTTCGCGCAGTCGGGCCATGTTCGAGGACAGATCTTCCGCATCCAGAAGATTGGTCTCCCCAGAGATGACATAGGTGCTTTGCGTATCCTCGAGCGCCGCGCTGCCGGCTTCGACCGCCGCAGTCATGAGTTCGGTCATGTCGGAGCGAAGCTGCTTCAGTTCGTCCTGGATCCGGGAACGGATCTCGGGAAAGGCGAGCCCGGCAAAGTGCTGATTCAGATAAGTGGCCGCATTTGACAATTCGGATGACGAGTAGGGGCGCTTGGTGAACAGAATCCGGTTCTGCACATCTCCGGTCGTTGTGACAAGGATGAGCAGGACACGGGTATCGGACAGGCTGACGAACTCGATTTGGCGGATCTTGATCGCATCCTTCTTGGGAGAAATGACGACCCCTGCAAAGTGGGTCAGGCCGGAGAGCATCTGTGATGCCGCGCTGATGACTCGTTGCGGCTCTCCGGGCTGGATGTGACCCTTGATCTCCTGGAGCTGACCGATGCCGAGGGGCTGCACCGTGAGCAGGCTGTCCACGAAGAAACGATAGCCGCGTGCAGTCGGAATCCGACCCGCCGAGGTGTGGGGGCTGGAAATGAAGCCCAGTTCCTCGAGGTCAGACATGACGTTGCGCACGGTTGCCGGCGAAAGCTTGAGCCCGGAATGGCGAGACAGTGCCCGAGAGCCCACAGGTTGCCCTTCGGTGATGTAGTGCTCTACAAGTGTCTTGAGCAGGACTTGAGAGCGTAGATCGAGGCTGGTCATGGTGTTGGGCTCGTTGAGACGCCCCAATTCTAAGGAAGGGCGAAGGCCGTGAGAAGCGCCGGTTGTATGTGGACTGCGTGTTTTGCGGCGGCAGACTGCGGCACCGAGGAAGAATGTGGTTTAATCAAATCCATGACCTGCGAGTTCAAGACAATAGCGCTGATAGGCAAGTATCAGAGCCCTGAAGTGGCGGAGGCTGTCTTCCGCCTTGCTTGTTATTTGAGAAGCCTCGGACTCGGTGTTCTGATTGAACAGGGTACCGCAAGTTCCACCGGCCTGACGGCCGGTTTCTCTGTGGCGAGCTACGAAGAGATCGGCGGCCGGGCTGATCTGGCCGTTGTTCTCGGAGGCGACGGGTCTCTGCTCAATAGTGCCTGCCGCTTGGCGGAATACAACGTGCCACTGGTTGGCGTCAATCAGGGGCGGCTGGGCTTTCTGACTGACATCTCTCGCGAGGTTGCGCTGGAGAAAGTGGGGGAGATACTTGAAGGGCGCTTCACCGAGGAAAGCCGGGTACTGCTGGATGCGGAGGTGGTGCGCAGTGGCAGGCGGGTGTTCCATACGGTGGCCTTGAACGACGTCGTTGTGAACAAGGGTGATCTGGGGAGGATGATTGAGTTTGATCTGCGCATTGACGGGGAGTTCGTCTATACCCAACGTTCTGATGGCATGATCATTTCGACTCCCACGGGTTCAACGGCCTATGCACTTTCGGCAAATGGGCCGATCCTTCATCCAAGCGTCGATGGAATCGCCTTGGTGCCCATGTGCCCCCACACGCTGACGGCCCGCCCGATTACCTTGCCCGACCGTTGCCAGATCGAGATTGTCCTTCTCCCGCCCCACGATTCAAGAGTCCATTTTGATGGGCAGACCCGTTACGATACGCGTGCCGGTGACTGTGTCCGCATCACCCGGTCGCCCCACAGGGTGCGTTTGTTGCATCCGGTTGGCTACAGCTATTTCGCGATGCTGCGGGAGAAGCTGCACTGGAGCTCAACGCCCCGTCATAGCTGATTTTTTGCCCTTTCCCGCTTTTTCTCCCCATGCTGCGCCACCTCACCATCCGTGATTTCGTGATTGTCGACCACCTCGAGCTGGACTTCGGTGCGGGTTTTGGGGCGCTCACCGGTGAAACCGGCGCGGGCAAGTCCATTCTCCTTGATGCTCTCGGGCTTGCCTTGGGGGGCAAGGCGGAGTCAGGCGTCATCCGTACCGGAAGTGCACGGGCCGAGATAGTTGCCGAATTCGATGTTCCGGCCGATGGGCCCCTGCGCAACTGGCTGGTCGAGCAGGCGCTTGGCGGAGAGGATGAAGTCATACTCCTGCGCCGGGTGCTCGAAAGCAGTGGTCGATCCAAGGCGTGGCTCAATGGCACGCCGGTGGTCTTGAGCCAGCTACGCATGGCCGGCGATTTGTTGGCAGATATCCATGGTCAGCACGCCCACCATGCGCTTCTGCGTGGCGATGCCCAGCTTGCGCTGCTGGATGCGCACGGAGGTCTGCAGTGCCTTGCTCGGGAGGTTTTCGAGCGCTACCGAGACTGGTCTGCCTTGCGCCGTGCGCGAGCGCTGGCGGAAGAGGATGCGTCCTCCTCCGCGCGAGAGCGAGAGTTGCTCGGCTGGCAGGTAGGTGAGCTCAGCGATCTGGCTTTCGATCTCGACGATTGGCGCGCCTTGAATCAGGAGCAAGCCCGCCTTGCCCACGCGGCCAGTCTTATCGAAGGTGGGACGGAAGTCGTGGAAGGGCTTGCCGATGGTGAGTATGCAGTGGTGCCTCAGCTCGATCGCCTGTTGGGTCGGGTGGCGGAGATGGCTTCACACGATAGGCAGCTAGCCGATGTGCAGGAGCTGCTGGGCAGCGCCAGCATTCAGCTGGATGAGGCCGTTCATGCGATGCGTCGATACCGGGATCGGCTTGATCTGGACCCCGAGCGTCTCGGAGAGATTGATCAACGTATCCAGGCCATTACCGGAATGGCTCGCAAGTATCGGGTTGCTCCGGAAGATTTGCCCGATGTTTTGACCGAGAGCGTGAGCCGCCTGGAGCGCCTCACGCGGCAGTCAGATCCGGCCGCATTGGCCCGAGACGAAGCGCTGGCCAGGGAGGCGTTCATGCAACCGGCTGTCGCGCTGTCGGAGGCGCGCCGCAAGGTCGCCGCCGAGCTTTCGTCGGCGGTGACGGAGGCCATGCAGTCTTTGGCGATGTCAGGGGCCTGCTTCGAAATTGCCCTCAAGCCGGTGGAGGAGGGCGCCGCAAGTGGTTTGGAGGCGGTTGAATTCCTGGTAACCGCAAATGCCAGTCAGCCCTTGCGCTCGATGGCCAAGGTGGCTTCGGGCGGCGAGCTTTCCCGCATCGGGTTGGCCATTCAGGTCATCACCAGCCGTAGCGTGGCAACGCCGACATTGATATTTGATGAAGTGGATGTGGGGATTGGGGGGCGGGTGGCCGAGATCGTCGGCCGCTTGTTGCGTCAGTTGGGTGTTGATCGTCAGGTTCTCTGTGTCACCCATCTCCCCCAGGTGGCAGCCCAGGCTGACTGGCAATGGACGATTTCCAAGGAAACCCGGGAGGGCGAAACCCTTTCCCGGGTGCGGCTGCTGGATGCGTCCGGCCGCATCGAAGAGATTGCTCGCATGCTGGGCGGGGTCAACATCACCGATACGACCCGCCGCCATGCGGCAGAAATGCTCTCCCTGGAGTCCTAGAGGCCGAGGCTGCCAGCAGCGGCCAGGGTGACAAGGCCGGTGAGCACGAACACGCCAGCAGCAATCCAGCGGATTTTCTCCAGGGGGAGGCGCTTCGCAAGTCCTTCGCCCAGAAGTACCGCAGGCGCGTTGGCGATCATCATGCCGGCAGTGGTGCCGATGACAACCCATGCGAGGGAGTCGAAACGTGCCGCCAGGGCTACGGTGGCGAGCTGGGTCTTGTCCCCCATTTCAGCGACGAAGAACGCGATGGTGGTGGTCACAAAGACGCCCGCAGGATGAGGCTCCGAGGGCGCTTCATCATCGTCCAGGGTGTCGGGCTTCAGTGTCCAGATTCCGAAGGCAATAAACACCAGGGCAATGATCCAAGGCAGCCAGCTAGAGGGGATGACGTCAGCCACCCAAGCACCCACCGATCCGGCAAGCGCGTGATTGAGCAGTGTGGCAACGAAGATCCCTGCGATGATGGCCCAGGGCTTGCGCAGCCGCGCAGCCAGAACGAAGGACAGGAGTTGGGTCTTGTCGCCGATTTCAGCCAGGGCGACGAGGGCTGCAGAGGTCAGGAATGCTTCCACGGAATCTGGCGGGGCCCGCCGCTGTTGGGTTTCAGGTGTTGCCGGACTTGTTGGGGCAGGCGGATTTTTGACAATCGGCGTAGAGGTAGAGGGCGTGCTCCTTGACAGCAAAGCCCCGCTCGGCGGCGATTCGGTTCTGTCGTTCTTCTATCTCGGGATCGAAGAACTCTTCCACCTTGCCACACTGAATGCACACCAGGTGGTCGTGGTGGCGACCTTCGTTGAGTTCGAAAACCGCCTTGCCTGATTCAAAGTAGTGGCGTTCGAGAAGTCCGGCCTGTTCGAATTGGGTGAGAACGCGATAGACCGTGGCCAGACCGATATCCATGTCCTCGCCGATCAGCAGGCGGTAAACGTCTTCGGCCGTAAGGTGACGATTTTCGGCCTTTTGGAACAGATCCAGGATCTTGAGGCGCGGGAAGGTTGCCTTGAGGCCGATGCTTTTGAGGTTCTGAGAATTATTGGACATGGGGGCCCCGGAGAACTGAAGAGGCCGGCCAGAAGCCCGGCCGGCACCGTATGATATAGTTTCCGACCTTTGTTGAGAATGCGGCTCTCCAGCCGTTGCTCGCGCCGCTTCCCTAGACGCCATGCGTACACTCCTTACATCCGCACTCCTCGTTGCAACCCTTGCAGGTTGCTCTTCCGTCTCCGACTTCCTCAGTCCATACCGGATCGACGTTCGCCAAGGCAATTTCGTTTCACAGGAAATGGTGGCGCAGCTCAAGCCCGGGATGTCGCGCGAGCAGGTTCGTTTTGTCCTCGGCGCACCGCTGCTGACTGATGTCTTCCATGCCGACAGGTGGGACTACGTCTATCGCTTTCAGCCAGGCAAGGGAAAGCTCCAGGAGAGAAAGCTGACCGTGATTTTCGAGAACGGCAGTCTGGCCAGACTTGAAGGGGATGTGCGCCCCGAAGAGGCGGGCGCGCAGTAACTCACTTTTGGGGCCACTGCTGCATCCGGGCCCATCACCGTTTTTCCGGGGAAACAATGGAACAAATTCGTATCGCTATCGCCGGTGCGTCGGGACGTATGGGCCGGATGCTGATCGAGACAACGCTCAAGACCGAAGGGGCTGTCCTCGTGGCCGCTTTCGAACGGCCGGACAGCATTTTTATCGGTCGGGACGCGGGGGAGTTCGGCGGGGCTCCGTGTGGTGTGCCGATTTCCAGCGACGTGGCCGAGGGTCTTGCCCGGGCAGACTGTCTGATTGATTTCACGCGCCCCGAAGCGACGCTTCAGCACCTTGCCCTGGCTAGATCCGCCGGCTGTGGAGTCGTCATCGGGACGACCGGTTTCACAGATGATGGCAAGGCCGCCATCGCCAGCGCTGCAGCCGATATTCCCGTGGTGTTTGCCCCCAACATGGCGGTGGGCGTAAATGCGGTTTTCAAGCTTCTCGACATGGCTGCACGAATCCTCAACGAGGGCTACGACGTGGAGATCATCGAGGCGCATCACCGCATGAAGGTGGATGCGCCGTCGGGGACAGCCCTGCGGATGGGGGAGGTTGTTGCCGATGCTCTCGGGCGGGATCTGAAGTCCTGCGCCGTCTACGGGCGTGAGGGCGTGACAGGCGAGCGCGACGGCCAGACGATCGGCTTTGCGACGGTGCGCGGGGGTGACATCGTCGGTGATCACACGGTACTTTTTGCCGGTATCGGTGAGCGTATCGAGATCACCCACAAGTCAGCCAGTCGCATGCCCTATGCGACGGGCAGCCTTCGTGCCGCGAAGTTCCTGGCAGGGCGCAAGTCCGGCTTGTTCGACATGCAGGATGTGTTGGGGCTGAAGTAGGCGGCCGGGCTCAAGCGGCTCAAGATGGGGGGGGCGGTGCCGTTATTGGCAGTGTTCCCGAGGGGGGCGTGTCAGCCAGTCTGATGCGCCTTCTTTCTTGTGATTTCGCGATCTACTGGCGGCCCCCGTGATTCGTCCTGAGCTGGAACCCCTGGCCTCCGACGCCGACCTTGGTCGGGCGTTGCGGGCCTATCTGACTGAGCAGACTGCATCGGGCGTACTGGCCGCGAGCGGGGGTGATTTATCCTCCGCGCCCGTATCGGATCTGATCGATTTCGTCCGTGGCATGGCTGCAGCCCGTGATCAGGCGGAGCGGATGGCTGTCGAGGCCAGAAGGCGGCTCGAGCTTGCGCTGCAGAATACTGAAGGCGGCCTGTGGGACTGGGATCTGGCCGGAGGGGGTATCGTCCTTGATCAGCATTGGGGGCGCACCCTTGGCTACGACGAGTCCGAGCGCTCGAACGACTTCGCATCGTGGCTGCCTCTGATTCATCCCGATGATCTGTCGATCAGCCGTCATCAGCTCGTCACCCATCTCCGCGGTGAGCTGGACTATTTTGAAACCCAGTTCCGGGTTGCGCCCAAGGCCGGTGGGTGGCGCTGGATACTGGTCCGTGGCAGGGCATCCGGCAGAGGGGGCGACGGACGCTGGACGAGAATGGTCGGAACCTATTGGGATGTTACCCATGCCAAGTGCGCCGAACTCGAGCTGCTCCACGCCAAGGAGCAAGCCGAGGCCGCCAACCGTGCCAAGAGCGACTTTCTGGCCAACATGAGCCACGAGATCCGCACCCCCATGAATGGCATCATCGGGATGACGGAGTTGGTGCTTGATACTCAGCTTGACGACGAGCAGCGGGAGTATTTGAACACGGTCAAGAGTTCAGCGGATTCGTTGCTCCGGATCATCAACGATGTTCTGGATTTCTCAAAAATCGAGGCGGGGCATCTCAGTCTTGAGAGGGTTGAGTTCTCGCTGGTCGATCTGCTGGGTGACACCATGAAGTCACTGGCACTACGGTCTTACCAGAAGGGGGTGGAGTGCTTCTACACCATGGCTCCGGATGTGCCGGGCGTCCTGTTGGGTGATCCAACCCGCCTGCGCCAGGTGCTGACCAACCTCGTTGGCAATGCCATCAAATTCACCGAAAACGGTGAGGTCGAGGTAGTCGTGGGCGGGCGTGCGGAGGAGGGCGGCGAGTTCCTTCTGGATGTTTCTGTGCGCGACTCCGGTGTTGGCATTCCGGAAGACAAGCATGAAGCGGTCTTCGGCGCCTTTTCTCAGGCTGACGAATCGACAACCCGAAAGTACGGCGGGACAGGTCTTGGGCTTGCCATCTGTCGTCGTATCGTGGAGCTGATGGGCGGGGTGATTTCCCTGAGAAGCCGACCTGGTGAAGGGAGCACGTTCAGTTTCTCCCTGCGCGTAGGTGTTGGGCGCGCGCGCGTTGCAGACCTTCCGGCGCTTGGCCGGCGCAGGGCTTTGCTGGGGATGTGCAATCCGGCATTGCGTCAAAGTTTGGGGGGGCTCTTGCATTCTCTTGGGCTCGAGGTCCGGGAGGCTGATTGTGGGGTCGCCGTTGAAGAGATGCTTGCTATCGCCGGGAAGCTGAACAGCCCCTATGACTGGATTCTCATGGATGCCGGGATGCCGGCGCCGGGTGGGTATGCACTTGCCGAGAAGCTGTTTCAGGGCTGGCCCCGGCTGGATCGGGTCATCATGATTCTTGATCCCAGCACGCAGAGGGCTGATGGGGCAAAGTGCGAGCGGCTCAAGGTCGGGGCGCGGCTGATCAAACCGTTCTCGCGCGGTGATCTCATCGATGCCCTAAGCCTGACGCTCCATGGTGCGACAGCGGAGGAGGAGCGATTCCTGGCCTTTGAGGCGGAGCAGACCTTTGCGTGTGCGCCGCCAGCGTCTCGATCCAATCAACGCCTGAGGATCCTGCTGGTCGAAGACAATCCGGTCAATCAGACCGTTGCTGTGAAGATGCTTGAGAAGGTGGGGCATGTCGTTACGGTTGCGGCCAACGGCAAGGAGGCCGTGGACTGCTACGACGCCGAGCGTTTTGATCTGATCCTCATGGATGTGCAGATGCCCGTCATGGGGGGGCTGGAAGCCACGCAGGCGATCCGGGCTCGCGAAGCGAGGCGCAGTTGGGCCGCGGGCGGAAAGTGGCAGTCGACGCCGATTGTGGCCATGACTGCCCATGCCATGCAGGGTGATCGTGACCGATGTCTGATGGCAGGCATGGACGACTATATCGCCAAACCCATCAAGCCTGCGGAATTGCACGGGGTGATCGATCGTGTTCTGGGGGATCTTGATGGTAGCGGCCAGGCGGGCTCTGCAAATTCCGGGGCTTGCATCGATGTGGGGGGGGATGCAGCGATTGCCGATGTCGCTGCCACACGGGATCTGCTGGATGGGGATGAGGCCGCTTTTCAGCAACTCATAAGCCTGTTCTTCAGTGATCTGGAGCGGAATCGAAAGTCCCTTGCGCTCGCCCAGCGAACCTCTGATTTTGCGACCATCCGGAGTCTTGCGCACACCATCAAGGGCTCGGCCGGCGTATTCAATGCCGCAGGAGCGGTGGCGGCGGCTCAGCGACTGGAAAATGCGGGCAAGGCGCAGGATGGGGCTGCAGTGCGAAGGGAGCTGCCGGATTTGCTCAATGAGCTGGGGAACCTTGCGGGTGTGCTGCGACGGGCGAGGGGCGCACGTTGATTTTGTCAGCGCCTTGTCAGTTTTCCTACAGCCGGATTTGCCCGAAATCGCGTCCCGGGCTATAATTAGAAAGTTTCTCAGCGGGATGGCCAGTCAAGGCTGATCCCGTTTTTCATGTGTAGCCTGGCTGCCCATGTCTGTCGTCCAATCTCAAGATTTCGAGGAGTTCACCGTGTCAGCTTTCCCGCCCGCCATTCTTGCTCTTGCCGACGGGACGGTGTTTTACGGTAAAGGCATTGGGGCAGTGGGTATGACAACCGGCGAGGTAGTTTTCAATACTTCCATGTCCGGTTATCAGGAAATTCTCACCGACCCCAGCTACTGTCGTCAGATCGTTACGCTTACCTATCCTCATGTAGGTAATACCGGTGTGAACCGGGAAGACTGTGAGGCTGACAAGGTCTACGCCGCGGGTCTGGTGATTCGCGACCTGCCCATGCTGGCGTCCAACTGGCGCTGTGAGCAGTCACTGGATGCCTATCTAAAATCCGAGAACATCGTCGCCATCGCAGGGATCGATACCCGCAAGCTGACTCGTATCCTCCGTGAAAAGGGTGCCCAGAGCGGCTGCATTGTCACGGCATCGACTAGTGCTGAGCTCAACGTGGACGCGGCACTCGTTCAGGCTCGCGCCTTCCCCGGGCTTGCCGGCATGGATCTGGCCAAAGTGGTTTCCGCAACCGCTTCATATCCGTGGAATGAGGGCGAGTGGGACCTTGAGAAGGGGTATGTTTCTCAGGAAAGTCCCCGCTTCCATGTCGTAGCCTTTGATTATGGCGTGAAGCGCAACATCCTGCGCATGCTGGCCCAGCGTGGTTGTCGTCTTACGGTAGTCCCGGCCCAGACATCTGCAGCGGAGGTCCTTGCCCTCAATCCGGACGGCGTGTTCCTTTCCAATGGTCCTGGTGATCCCGAGCCGTGTGACTACGCTATCGAGGCAATCCGTGAGGTACTTGCCAAAGGGGTGCCGACCTTCGGTATTTGCCTTGGTCATCAACTCCTTGCCCTGGCGTCCGGTGCGAAGACCATGAAGATGAAGTTCGGGCATCATGGTGCCAATCACCCGGTCAAGGATCTCGATTCCGGCCAGGTCCTGATCACCAGCCAGAATCATGGTTTTGCCGTGGATGCCGCAACGCTGCCAGCCAACCTCAGGGCAACCCATGTGTCGCTCTTCGATGGCAGTCTGCAAGGCCTTGCCCGTACCGATGTCCCGGCGTTTTGTTTTCAGGGCCACCCTGAGGCAAGCCCTGGTCCTCACGATGTGGCCTACCTGTTTGATCGATTCATTTCGCTGATGGAGGCGAGGGGCTGAAGCCGATAGCTGTGAGGGCTCCCTTGGTGGCGCCACCCCTGAACCGTCAGCTTTCCAGTCTCTGAAGAACCATGCCCAAACGTACAGATATCAAGACCATTCTCATCATCGGTGCCGGCCCGATCATCATCGGTCAAGCCTGTGAATTTGACTACTCCGGAGCGCAGGCCTGCAAGGCGTTGCGCGAAGAGGGTTACAAAGTGGTGCTGGTCAACTCCAATCCGGCGACCATCATGACCGACCCGGGGACCGCTGACGTCACCTACATCGAGCCCATCACCTGGCAGGTGGTCGAACGGATCATCGAGAAGGAACGTCCCGACGCGGTCCTGCCCACCATGGGGGGGCAGACTGCCCTCAACTGTGCGCTTGATCTCGCAAAGCACGGTGTTCTTGCCAAGTATGGTGTGGAACTGATCGGGGCGAAGGAGGAGGCCATCGACAAGGCCGAGGATCGCATGAAGTTCAAGGATGCGATGACGAAGATCGGGCTGGGGTCTGCGCGTTCCGGGGTTGCACATACCCTTGATGAGGCGCATCAAGTTCAGGCTGAAATCGGTTTCCCGGTCATCATTCGTCCGTCCTTTACCTTGGGCGGTACTGGCGGCGGAATTGCCTACAATCCGGAAGAGTTTGTCGAGATCTGCAAGCGCGGTCTAGAGGCCAGCCCTACCAACGAGCTCTTGATCGAGGAGTCACTGATCGGCTGGAAAGAGTACGAGATGGAGGTTGTTCGCGATACCGCTGATAACTGCATCATCGTATGTTCCATCGAGAACCTCGATCCGATGGGTGTGCACACGGGTGACTCAATCACCGTAGCGCCGGCTCAGACGCTTACCGACAAGGAGTACCAGATCCTCCGCAATGCGTCGATCGCCGTCCTGCGGGAGATCGGGGTGGATACAGGCGGGTCAAACGTCCAGTTCGCGATCAACCCGGTGAATGGTCGCATGATCGTCATCGAGATGAACCCGCGTGTGTCTCGTTCGTCTGCGCTCGCCTCGAAGGCAACGGGCTTCCCAATTGCCAAGATCGCAGCCAAGCTGGCGGTCGGTTTCACCCTGGATGAGCTCAAGAACGACATCACGGGTGGCGCCACGCCCGCTTCGTTTGAGCCTTCGATCGACTACGTCGTCACCAAGATTCCGCGTTTTGCCTTTGAGAAATTTCCTCAGGCCAATGACCGTCTGACGACTCAGATGAAGTCGGTGGGCGAGGTGATGGCCATGGGGCGCACCTTCCAGGAGTCGTTCCAGAAAGCCTTGCGGGGCCTGGAGACCGGCGCCTACGGCCTGGATGAGGTTGAGGCGGATCAGGACGATCTTGAGCGCGAACTGGGTGATCCGGGGGCACAGCGTATCTGGTATGTGGGGCAGGCATTCCGAGAAGGTATGAGTCTCGAGCAGGTGCATGCCTTGACCCGCATCGATCCGTGGTTTCTGATTCAGATCGAAGATATCGTCAAGACCGAGAAGTCCCTTACGGGTCGATCCCTCAAGGGTATTGCTGCTGCGGAGCTACGGGAGCTCAAGCGAAAGGGTTTTGCTGACCGGCGTCTTGCCAAGCTTCTCAATACTGATGAAACCTCGGTGCGTCTGCACCGTCATGCTGCAGGCGTCCGCCCGGTCTACAAGCGGGTCGATACCTGTGCTGCCGAGTTTGCGACCGCGACGGCGTACCTTTACTCGTCTTATGAAGACGAGTGTGAGGCACTGCCGACAAGCAACAAGAAGATCATGGTGCTTGGTGGTGGTCCGAACCGCATCGGTCAGGGTATCGAGTTCGATTACTGTTGTGTCCATGCGGCGCTGGCCCTGAGGGAAGATGGTTTCGAGACCATCATGGTCAACTGCAATCCTGAGACGGTATCAACCGACTACGATACCTCTGATCGTCTCTACTTCGAACCGCTGACGCTTGAAGACATTCTGGAGATCGTTGCGGTCGAGAAGCCCGTGGGCGTGATCGTGCAGTTCGGGGGGCAGACTCCGCTGAAGAGGGCGCGTGAGCTCGAAGCAAACGGGGTGCCCATCATCGGTACCAGCCCCGACATGATTGATGCCGCAGAAGACCGTGAGCGTTTCCAGAAGCTGCTCTTCGAGCTGGGCTTGAAGCAACCCCCAAACCGTACGGCCCGCACACCGGAAGACGCTGTTCGCCTGGCAGCCGAAATCGGCTACCCCTTGGTTGTTCGCCCCAGCTATGTATTGGGGGGCCGCGCAATGGAGATCGTACACGAGCAGAAGGATCTGGAGCGCTACATGCGCGAGGCGGTCAAGGTTTCCAATGATTCGCCGGTGTTGCTTGATCGCTTCCTCAACGATGCGACCGAAGTCGACGTTGACGCGCTTTCCGATGGCAAGCGGGTGATGATCGGCGGCATCATGGAGCATATTGAACAGGCTGGAGTGCATTCCGGCGATTCCGCTTGTTCCCTTCCTCCCTACACCCTGTCGCCCAAACTCCAGGACGAACTGCGTCGTCAGACCGAGGCAATGGCACGTGCGCTCAATGTGTGCGGCCTCATGAATGTCCAGTTTGCCATTCAAGGGGAGGGCGACGATGCTGTCGTCTATGTGCTTGAGGTCAATCCCAGGGCTTCGCGCACAGTGCCTTTCGTTTCCAAGGCCTGCAGTTTGCCTCTGGCAAAGATCGCTGCCCGTTGCATGGCTGGACGAAGCCTTGATGATCAGGGGATTGTTGGTGAGATCATTCCCCCGTATTACTCGGTCAAGGAGGCGGTCTTCCCCTTCGTCAAGTTCCCTGGCGTTGATACCATTCTTGGGCCCGAGATGAAGTCCACCGGCGAAGTGATGGGGGTCGGTCGGACCTTTGCAGAAGCATTCGTCAAGAGCCAGCTCGGGGCGGGTGTCCGGCTGCCGACGTGCGGAAAGGCCTTCATCAGTGTGAAGCATGCTGATCGTCCCAAGGCCATTGAAGTTGCGCGGGAACTCGTCGAGCTAGGGTTCTCTGTTGTTGGCACCCGGGGAACGGCCAGTGCCATCGCAGCAGCGGGCTTGCCGGTTTCTGCTGTCAACAAGGTGAATGAAGGTCGACCGCACGTGGTCGATATGATCAAGAACAACGAGATCAGCCTGGTCATCAATACGGTCGAGGAGAAACGGCAGGCGGTCACCGATTCGCGTTCGATCCGTACGAGCGCGCTGGCTGCGAAGGTTACCGTCTATACCACTATCGAGGGTGCCCGCGCGGCCTGCATGGGGATGCGGCATCTTTCCGGGCTCGAAGCTTATTCGCTTCAGGATCTCCACGGCGAACTGGTGAAGGCATGAGCAAGGTTCCACTTACCGTAGCAGGTGCGGAAAAGTTGAAGCAGGAGCTGCATCGGCTGAAGACTGTTGAACGTCCGAATGTCATCGCGGCGATTGCCGAGGCGCGCTCCCACGGCGATCTTTCCGAGAACGCCGAATACGATGCGGCCAAAGAGCGTCAGGGCTTCATCGAAGGGCGTATCCGGGAAGTGGAAAGCAAGCTTTCCAATGGCCAGATCATAGATCCTAAATTGCTGGATGCCGATGGCCGCTGCGTCTTCGGTGCCACCGTTGAACTAGAGGATCTTGATACCGGTGATACCGTCACCTACCAGATCGTTGGCGACGATGAGGCTGATATCAAAGAGGGGAAGATTGCAATCAGTTCCCCGATTGCGCGTGCACTCATCGGAAAGTTCGCTGGCGATGTCGCTGAGGTTCAGGCACCCGGTGGTGTACGTGAGCTGGAATTGATCGACGTCCGATACATCTGAAACCTCGACCGATGCAGCGATTCGCCGAACATGTCTACAGTGTGACCATCAGTCTCTGGGTGGGCGCGCTGTGGGCGATCGGCTACTTGGCGGCACCGGTACTTTTCGCCATGCTTGACGACAGGGCCATGGCGGGCCGGGTGGCTGGCGTGATGTTCAGTTACGTCGGGTGGTTGGGGATGGCCGTGTCGGCCTATCTGCTGGTCTTCCTCGCCTTGAGAAAGAACGGTGCGGCGTTCAGGTGCAGTGTGTTCTGGCTGGTGCTGTTGATGCTCTCCTTGACGATGGCTGGGCAGTTCGGAATTCAGCCCATACTTGCCCAGTTGAAGGCCGACTCTCTGCCGCGTGAAGTCATGGAAAGCGCCGTGCGGGACCGTTTCATGGTCTGGCACGGCGTTTCCAGCATTGTTTATCTGATCGAGAGCTTGCTCGGCCTTCTGCTTGTGGCCCTGCAAGGTCGCGGTTTGCGCTGAGCGCCCTCTGCTCTCAGCTGCCCGATCCCCGGGGGGAGGGCTTGGAAGGAGCCGGAAACCAGCGTGGTTTCTTGGCCGCGGATGTTCCGTTCAGGGAGGCGATGCCGCGACGTGCAGACAGAGCCTTGGCAGACTTGGCCTTGGCAGGAGCAGGTTTCGGCCTGTCTGACGGGGCGCGGGCACCTTCTTCAATCTGCATCTTTTCCCGCCATACGACCAGTGTCTTGCCGATGTGCTGAACCGAGGCAGCACCGAGCTGGCTGCAAACGGTGTTCAGGATGGCATCGCGCTGGGATCGATCTTCGCCATAGACCCGTATTTTGATCAGCTCGTGGGCCTGAAGTGCGTTGTCGATCTCCTTGAGCACGGCAGGCGTCAGACCATTGCCGGCGACACTCACCACGGGGTGCAGGTGGTGGGCTTGCGCGCGAAAGGCTCGCCGCTGTGCGGGCGTGAGTTCAGTCATATTCCAACCCATTGAAAAAAGGGCATAATTGTACCGCGATGAAGCGCACCAAGACCAGCAAATCCTGGATGACGGAACACGTCAACGATCCCTATGTGCAGCGTGCAAAGGCAGATGGCCTGCGTGCAAGGGCTGCGTACAAGCTCATGGAGATGGATGACAAGGATCGGCTGATCCGGCCGGGAATGATCGTGGTCGATCTTGGCGCAGCCCCGGGCTCCTGGAGTCAGGTCGCGGCATCCCGCGTTGGTGCGGGTGGTCGTGTGTTTGCCCTCGATCTACTCCCCATGGAGCCCATCAGGGGTGTTGAGTTCATGCAGGGGGATTTTCACGATGAGGGCTTTGTTGCCGAGTTTGAATCGTTACTCGGCGACAGGTGCGTCGACCTTGTCATGTCCGATATTGCTCCGAATATTTCCGGTATCCCGTCCAGCGATCAGGCGCGTTCAATCTACCTGGCAGAACTGGCGCTTGATTTCGCCCGCCAGCACCTTTCTCCGGTAGGTAAGTTCGTTGTCAAGGTGTTCCAGGGGCAAGGTTTTGATGAGTTTCGCAAAACCATGGATGGCGCCTTCAAATCCGTCGTCGTCCGCAAGCCACAGGCATCAAGGGGGCGAAGTGCAGAGGTGTATCTGCTCGGCGTCGGTCTGCGCGGATAGCACGCGGACTCCGAGGAGATCGGCCCTTCATCATCATAATTTGATCCAGCGAACGTTCGGACATAGAATCAGTCCACTACGCTGCGGCCCCTGTCGGGCCTTCAAGGAAATGTTTTGAACAATCTATTCAAGAATCTAGCGATCTGGCTTGTGATCGGTGTCGTGCTCATGACCGTTTTCAACCAGTTCAACAACCGCCAAGCAGCGCAGAACTCGGTCGAGTACTCCCAGTTCATGGAAGACGCGAAGCAAGGCAAGATCGCAAAAGCCGTCGTGGATGGGCGAACTGTCCGGGCAACCACGCAGGACGGCAGGCAGGTCACCGTCTATACGCCGGGTGTTCAGGATATCTGGATGGTGGGTGACCTGATGCGCTATGGCGTCAAGGTGACTGCTGCCAAGCCTGAGGAGGAGCAGTCCTTCCTCATGAACATCTTCGTTTCCTGGTTTCCGATGATTTTGCTGATTGGTGTGTGGGTTTTCTTCATGCGCCAGATGCAAGGTGGTGGGCGCGGCGGAGCGTTTTCTTTCGGCAAGTCAAAGGCAAAGATGCTTGATGAGTCGGCCAATACGGTGACATTTGCGGATGTGGCTGGGTGCGACGAAGCCAAGGAGGAAGTGGGAGAGCTCGTAGAGTTTTTGAGAGATCCGTCCAAGTTCCAAAAACTCGGTGGGCATATTCCAAAAGGTGTGCTGATGGTGGGGTCACCAGGAACCGGCAAGACGCTGCTCGCCAAGGCCATTGCGGGTGAGGCCAAGGTTCCATTCTTCTCGATTTCAGGCTCCGATTTTGTCGAGATGTTCGTCGGTGTGGGCGCTGCCCGAGTCCGGGATATGTTCGAGCAGGCAAAGAAGCAGGCACCCTGCATTATCTTCATAGATGAAATCGATGCGGTTGGCCGTCAACGTGGCGCGGGATTGGGTGGCGGAAATGACGAGCGGGAGCAGACGCTCAACCAGTTGCTTGTCGAGATGGATGGTTTTGAAGGCGTTTCTGGTGTCATCGTGATTGCAGCCACTAACCGGCCAGATGTTCTTGACCCTGCACTGCTTCGCCCGGGGCGCTTTGATCGGCAGGTGGTTGTACCCTTGCCCGACATTCGTGGGCGAGAGCAGATTCTTCGGGTTCACATGCGGAAGGTTCCCATTGCCCCCGATGTCGATGCGATGATTCTTGCTCGAGGCTGTCCGGGGTTTGCGGGGGCCGATCTTGCGAATCTCGTTAACGAAGCTGCTCTGTTTGCCGCTCGCGGTAACAAGCGTTTGGTTGACATGGAAGATTTTGAACGTGCCAAGGACAAGATCATGATGGGCGCTGAGCGTCGGTCGATGGTCATGCCCGAGGAAGAGCGTCGAAATACCGCTTTCCATGAGTCAGGCCATGCGGTGGTGGCCAAGTGCCTCACCAAGACTGATCCTGTTCATAAAGTAACGATCATCCCGCGAGGCCGGGCGCTCGGCGTCACGATGCAGTTGCCGGAGCAGGATCGATATAGCCAGGACAGGGAGCGGCTTCTGCAAACGATTGCGGTGCTCTTTGGTGGCCGTATTGCCGAGGAGTTGTTCATGAACCAGATGACAACAGGCGCCTCGAATGACTTCCAGCGTGCGACAGATCTTGCTCGCCGGATGGTAACCCAATGGGGTATGTCGGATAACCTGGGGCCGATGGTTTACGGTGAAGAAGAGGGTGAAGTCTTTCTTGGGCGCTCGGTCACCACGCACAAGAACATGTCCGAGGCTACTTTGCAAAAGGTAGATGCCGAGATTCGACGGATCCTGGATCAGCAGTATGCCCTCGCTCGGCGTCTCCTTGAGGAAAATCGGGACAAAGTTGAAGCGATGACCGCCGCGCTGCTTGAGCTTGAAACCATCGACGCGGACCAGATTAATGACATTATGGCCGGGAAGGCTCCACGTCCGCCAAAGCCTTCATCCGTGGTCACGAGACGTTCCGGCGACGATACTCCTGGCCCGGAACCGACGGCTCCTGCTCCCGCAGCCTGACTTAATCGGCGCATTCTCTCGGAGGGCCGCCAAGAGGCGCAGTGCTTTATCTGTGCCAAGACGAGCTGTTGTGGGCGCTCGCCTGAACGGAACGGTGCGAATTGAGAGGCCCACGCGCCGTTCTGGGAGAAAGTGAGTGGACTCCTTTTCCTGTTTGCCACCGAATCAACGGAATGGGGGAACCCGGTTTGGGGAAGACGAGTGCATTGTCCGCGAGGTCAATGCACGGCAGTACCGCTTATTGCTCAGAAAATAGTGCTGAATCTCATTGGTCGGACAAAACGACGCAGTCAAAGTGAAACCATTGCACCGGCGAAATGGGCCGCCGAGGTTGATGGTCCGGATGCCCCTTGCTGATCGAGTCCCCTGCAATGCCAAAAGTGTTAGCCTGCGGCAGGTTTCGCGTTGATCTTTCTATCCCGAAGATCATGGCGATTCTGAACGTTACGCCCGATTCCTTCTCCGGCGATGGTTGTCTTACTCGGGACGCTGCGTTGCGTGCAGCGGAGCGAGCAATTTCCGAGGGAGCGGATATTCTCGATATAGGCGGGGAGTCCTCTCGCCCCGGCGCGCTTCCCGTTGAAGAGCAGGAAGAGATGGATAGGGTGTTGCCCGTGGTCGAGGCGCTCGTTTCACTAGGGATGCCTTTGTCAGTTGACACCACGAAGCCGTCCGTCATGCGCGAGGTGATCAAAGCAGGTGCGGATCTTATCAACGATATATCCGCTTTTCAGGCGGACGGTGCGATCGACGTCGTCAGAGATTCCGGTGCAGCCTTGTGTGTCATGCACATGAAAGGTCAGCCAAGAACAATGCAGATAGCACCGTTCTATGGCAACGTACTTTCTGAGGTAAAGGAGTTCTTGGCCGGCAGGGCCGAAGCACTTGTTGAGTCAGGAGTAGCTTCAGATCGAATACTGCTGGATCCAGGCTTTGGTTTCGGGAAGTCGCTTGATCACAACGTGACAATTCTCAAATGTCTTGGAAGTATTGGGCGTTCCGACTATCCGCTATTGGTCGGCATGTCGAGGAAGTCTATGCTGGGCCAGATCACTGGACGGGATGTGGGTGACCGTGCGGTGGCAGGTGCATTGGCCGCCATGATTGCCATCCAGAATGGCGCGAGAGTTGTGCGTACCCATGACATCGCTGCAACGCGTGATGCAGTCCGCGTCTGGACTGCCTTGGAAGCTATCGGCAGGGCTGCGTGTCAGGAATAATTGACTGACGGACTTGTCTAGAGAGCTTGAAGGAGGAGAAAGGTGTCTCGTCGATATTTTGGAACGGATGGCATACGGGGGTGCGTAGGTGAGGCGCCAATCACGCCGGATTTTTGCCTGCGTCTAGGCTATGCAGCCGGAAAGACACTGATCGCCGATGAGCGTATGCGGCCTGGGGAGCATCCCGCCGTGATCATTGGCAAGGACACCCGAATTTCGGGATACATGCTTGAGTCGACTCTCGAGGCTGGATTCTCTGCAGCCGGAGTGGACGTTTATCTGGCCGGGCCGCTGCCAACGCCCGCGATCGCTTATCTGACCCGTGCGTTGCGTCTGCAGGCAGGGGTGGTGATCTCCGCATCCCACAACCCCTTTCAGGATAACGGGATCAAGTTCTTTTCTGCCCGCGGTACCAAGCTGCCCGACGCCGTTGAGCATGAGATCGAAGGTCGTCTTGATGAACCCATGGGGTGCGAGCCCTCGGCGAGCCTTGGTAAGGCTCAGCGCATCGACGATGCGCGGGGGCGCTATGTGGAGTTCTGCAAGAGTTCGTTTCCGAACGAGCTTGATCTGCGAGGGTTGAAAATCGCGCTCGACTGCGCCAACGGGGCCGCCTATATGGTTGCGCCAAAGGTCTTTCACGAGTTGGGGGCCGAGCTTGTGCTTGTCGGCGCCGAGCCAAACGGACTCAACATCAATGAGGGTGTCGGGGCGACGGCTCCCCAAAGCGTCCGCAAGGCGGTCCTTGATTCCGGGGCAGATCTGGGCATCGCCCTTGATGGTGACGGCGACCGCATCGTGATGGTCGACGCCGACGGTGAAATTTATGATGGCGACAAGTTGCTCTATGTCATTGCCAAGGCATCCCGTCTTGCCGGAAGGGCAGATGGCGTCGTCGGAACCTTGATGAGCAATCTCGGGCTTGAGCATGCGATCCTGCGGCTTGGGCTTCAATTCACGCGTGCCAAGGTCGGCGATCGTTACGTGCTTGAGTTGATGCATGAGAAGGGATGGACACTTGGCGGGGAGAACTCCGGACACATCATCTGTCTTGACAAACACACGACCGGAGACGGGATCATTGCGGGCTTGCAGGTGCTGGCAGCCCTGCGTCAGCACAATGTGACCCTTAAGGAAATGTGCGGGGATCTGGTCTTCTACCCCCAGAAGTTGGTCAACGTGCCGATCAAGGCTGGGTTCGACTGGCTGTCCAGTGCGTCAATCCAAGCTGCTGTCGATGCTGCCAATATCGAGCTCGAAGGTTCAGGACGGGTTCTGCTTCGTCCCTCAGGTACCGAGCCACTGCTACGTGTGATGGTCGAGGGTGAAGGTGAAGACCGAGTAACAAGAATTGCCAGCACGTTGGCCGAGGCCGTCCGGTCTGCGGCCGCCACCACCACGTGACATGACTAACGTCGCTTCTGGCCTGTGTTGAGGCCGCTCCGCCCGTTGTCTGCACTTGTCGCGCCCTGTTGCATTGCCTGACGCGCGTCGCTGCTTGGCCAAACTGAAGGTTGTGCGTGATGCGTGAGGGGGCATCCGGTTGCCTCGATTTTGACCCCCCGGCTGCCAAGCGATACAATCAAAGAATTTGACTCTGGTGCCCAAGGTGAGAAGAAAGCTGGTAGTCGGCAACTGGAAGTTGAACGGAAATCTCGCGCGTAACAAAGCCCTGCTTGGCGAGGTCCGGGTGGGTGGTTTTGTCGAAGGCGTTGATATCGCAGTTTGCCCTCCGTTTCCCTATCTTCAGCAGGCTGGAGATGTGCTTTCCGGCTCAGGCGTGTTGCTTGGGGCGCAGGATGTCAGTGCGTATCAAGAGGGCGCTTACACAGGTGAAGTGAGCGGCCCGATGCTCGTCGATCTCGGATGTAGCTATGCGATAGTGGGGCACTCGGAGCGTCGAAGTCTGTTTGGCGAGACAGATTCCAGGGTGGCTTCGAAGGTTGGTGCTGCGCTGGCGGCCGGCTTGACGCCCATTGTTTGCGTAGGGGAAAGCCATTCGCAACGCGAGCACGGTGAGGCTGAGCAGGTTGTTGCCGCTCAGCTCGAATCGATTGTTGCGGCGATAGACATCAAGTTACTTGATCGTCTGGTGGTTGCCTATGAACCAGTTTGGGCAATCGGCACCGGCTTGACAGCTACGCCGGAGCAAGCCCAGTCCATGCACGTCTTCATTCGCCGATGTCTTGGGCGGTCCGGGGTGGATTCCGACGGAGTTCGTATCCTCTATGGTGGAAGCGTTAATGCGGGGAATGCAGTTCAGTTGTTCAACGAAAAGGACATAGATGGCGCGCTTGTAGGGGGTGCTTCCCTGGTGTTCGATGGATTTAAAGCGATATGTGAGGCCGCTTCGAAGGCTTCGCTGTAAGGTCTTTTACGGAGAGTGTAATGGGTGGTCTAGTTTTTTCAATTGTTCTTACGGTTCATGTTCTTGCGGGTCTTGGCGTTATCGGCTTGGTTCTCATGCAGCATGGCAAGGGTGCTGACATGGGGGCTGCGTTCGGAAGCGGAGCCTCTGGCAGTCTGTTCGGGTCGTCCGGGTCCGCCAACTTCCTGAGCCGCATGACCGCGGGTCTTGCTGGCGTCTTTTTTGTGACGAGTCTAGGTTTGAGCTACCTTGCTGGCGCAAAATCTCCGGTTGCCTCAAGTGTCATGGAAGGGGCTGTGGTTTCCCCAGTGGAGCCTTCCGCCGCGCCTGCCGCACCTCCCGCTAACGACGGATCGAAGTCTAAGGATATTCCGCGATAAAAATATGTAATGCTTGGCGCTGAGGAACGATTGCCTTATAATGCCGAGCATCAAAACGTAAAGCCGACGTGGTGAAATTGGTAGACACGCTATCTTGAGGGGGTAGTGGCGAAAGCCGTATGAGTTCGAGTCTCATCGTCGGCACCACAATAATACGCAGGTCGCCCGCAAATAGCGGGCGTTTGCTTGAAGGCAGCTACAATAACTGCTATCGGTTGCGGGAGCATGAGCTATGTTGGAAACCTATTTTCCGGTTCTTGTTTTTATCCTGTTTGCTGCTGCTTTCGGTTTTATTCCCATTGTTGCAGGCTGGGTTCTCGGCCCCAACAAACCTGACGCGGAAAAGCTTTCTCCTTTCGAGTGCGGGTTTGAGCCCTTTGAGGATGCGCGCATTAAATTTGATGTGCGCTACTACCTTCTTGCCATTCTTTTTATTCTCTTTGATCTGGAAATTGCGTTTCTCTTTCCCTGGGCGACCATTTTGAAAGAGATTGCGGCCAATGAGTCAATCAGGCTTTTCGGATTCTTCGAAATGATTGTATTTCTTGGCATTCTCCTGCTTGGTTACATTTATGTTTGGAAGAAGGGCGCGCTCGACTGGGAGTGATTCGTCGAATTGCCTTGGCGGGTAAATCGTTGCATAGAGGGTGTCTATGAGCATCGAAGGTGTTTTCAAGGAAGGGTTTGTCACCACTTCTCTTGATGCCGTAATCAACTGGACCCGTACAGGTTCGCTTTGGCCAATGACTTTCGGGCTTGCCTGTTGTGCGGTCGAAATGATCCATGCGGGCTGTTCGCGGTATGACCTTGATCGGTTCGGTGTCGTCTTCCGTCCCAGTCCTCGTCAGTCAGATCTTATGATCGTCGCCGGTACGCTCTGCAACAAGATGGCTCCGGCGCTGCGCAAGGTTTACGATCAGATGTCAGAGCCGCGTTGGGTGATCTCGATGGGGTCCTGCGCCAATGGGGGTGGGTACTACCACTATTCGTATTCAGTCGTCCGAGGTTGTGACCGGATTGTTCCGGTTGACGTATATGTTCCCGGCTGTCCGCCGACTGCCGAAGCGTTGTTGTACGGTATTGTTCAGCTACAGAACAAGATCAAACGTGATTGCACAATTGCGCGCTGAGTGCTGAATGCCATGAGTGAAAAACTTGAATCACTGCGTCAACTGCTTGCGGAAAAGCTGGGCGATAAGGTCCAGCATTCCGTCATCGCCAACGGTGAGCTCACCGTCGTTGTTCCTGCGGCGGAGTATCTGGCGATTGCGTATCTGCTGAGGGATGACCCAGATCTCCGGTTTGAGCAGCTGGTGGATTTGACTGGATTGGATTATTCAACGTTCTCAGGGCAAGACTTTTCGACGCGTTTTGCTGTTGCTGTCCATCTGCTTTCAGTTAGTCGCAACCTCCGTCTTCGCGTCCGCGTCCTCGCTCCTGATGACTCGTTCCCAATGCTTGATTCGATGTGCGAAGTTTGGCCGAGCGCAAACTGGTTTGAGCGCGAAGCATTTGATTTGTTCGGAATAGTGTTTCGCGGACACCCGGATCTCCGTCGTATCTTGACCGACTATGGTTTTGTCGGCTACCCGTTCCGTAAGGACTTTCCTATTTCTGGATATGTTGAAATGCGCTATGACCAGGAGCAGGGGCGCGTAGTCTATCAGTCAGTTACAATCGAGCCGCGTGAAAATACGCCGCGTATCGTACGTGACGATAATTATGGGAATTCAGGCCGTGGCTGAAATTCGCAATTACACAATCAACTTCGGTCCCCAGCACCCGTCCGCGCACGGGGTTTTGCGTTTGGTGCTTGAGCTTGATGGTGAAGTCGTTGAGCGGGCCGACCCCCATATCGGCCTGTTGCATCGTGGTACCGAGAAACTTGCCGAAACAAGGACTTGGGTGCAGTCTGTTCCATACATGGACAGGCTCGACTACGTCTCGATGATGTGCAATGAACATGCGTACTGCATGGCTATCGAGAAGTTGATTGGCATTGAAGTTCCTATTCGGGCTCAGTACATTCGTGTTTTGTACGATGAGATCACCCGTATTCTGAATCACTTGCTCGCGGTCGGAACGCACGCTCTCGATATTGGTGCCATGACAATGGTGCTTTATACGTTCAGAGAGCGCGAGGATCTGATGGACGCCTATGAGGCTGTTTCCGGCGCGCGCATGCACGCAGCCTATTACCGTCCCGGTGGTGTTTATCGCGATTTGCCTGACCGGATGCCTCAATACGAAGTGTCCAAGTGGAAGTCGGCGAAGACGGTTGAGCAGCTAAATGAGAATCGGCAGGGAAGTTTGCTGGATTTTCTGGACGATTTCACCAAGCGATTCCCGCGCTATGTGGATGAGTATGAGACGCTTCTGACCGACAACCGGATCTGGAAACAGCGCACTGTTGGTATCGGTGTGGTTTCGCCCGAGAAGGCGCTCGCGCTGGGGTTCTCCGGCGTCATGTTGCGGGGGTCTGGCATTGAGTGGGATGTCCGTAAGAAGCAGCCCTATGAGGTATATGACCAGTTGGATTTCGACATCCCCGTGGGCGTCGAGGGAGACTGTTATGACCGGTACTTGTGTCGCATTGAAGAAATGCGTCAATCGAACCGGATCGTCAAGCAGTGCATAGAGTGGCTTCGAAAGAACCCCGGCCCGGTGATTTCCAGTGACCACAAGGTCGCCCCGCCTCCGCGGGAGCGTATGAAGGGAAACATGGAAGAGCTGATTCATCACTTCAAGCTTTTCACGGAAGGGATGCACGTTCCAGCTGGGGAGGTGTATGCGCCGGTTGAGCACCCGAAGGGTGAGTTTGGTGTGTACGCCGTTTCCGATGGTGCAAACAAGCCGTATAGGCTCAAGCTGAGATCGCCCGGCTTCGTCCACCTGTCGGCCATGGATGAGATGTCTCGCGGCCACATGATCGCCGACGTTGTTGCGATCATCGGAACGATGGACATCGTGTTCGGAGACGTGGATCGCTGATACACCTGGTGTTCCCAATCACATTCTGCTGACAGTAGATACAAAAATGCTAAGCCCGGAATCCCTGAAGAAGATAGATCGAGAGATCGCCAAGTATCCCCCTGATCAAAAGCAGTCGGCTTCAATGAGCGCGCTGCGTATCGCTCAGGAGGAACGAGGCTGGCTTGCAAATGAGACGATCGAGTTCGTCGCCGAGTATTTGGGCATGCCGGCAATCGCTGTTTACGAAGTGGCCAGTTTCTACAACATGTACGATCTCGCGCCGGTTGGCGCTAAGAAGATTGTCGTGTGCACCAACCTTCCCTGTGCTCTGTCTGGCGGCGTGCACGCCGCTGAGTACATTAAGAAGAAGCTTGGGATCGATTTCAATGAGACAACTGCAGACGGGCTTTTTACCCTTAAAGAGGGTGAATGTATGGGTGCCTGTGGCGACGCCCCGGTGTTGTTGGTGAATAATCACCAAATGTGTAGCTGGATGACAGAAGAGAAAATCGACCAACTGCTGGCGGATCTGAAAAAATGACTGTACAAGGCATTATTCTCTCCCCCGATCTCGATGGTGATCGAACTTGGCGGATTGGCGATTACGTGAAGCGTGGTGGATATGACGCGCTCAAGAAGATCATTGCGGACAAGATGCCCGCAGATCAGATAATTGGCGAGGTCAAGAAGTCAGCATTGCGCGGCCGCGGCGGGGCGGGTTTTCCGACGGGTTTGAAATGGAGCTTCATGCCGCGTGCCTTTCCAGGCGCGAAATACTTGGCGTGTAATTCTGATGAAGGCGAGCCCGGTACTTTTAAAGACAGGGACATTCTTCGTTATAACCCTCATACGGTCATCGAAGGAATGATCATCGCGGGATACGCGATGGGTTGTGAGCGCGGCTACAACTACATTCACGGTGAGATTTTCGAGGTTTACGAGCGTTTCGAAGAAGCTCTCCAAGAGGCTCGGGACGCAGGCCTGCTCGGGAAGAATATTCTCGGATCGGATTTTAGTTTCGAACTGTATGCCCACCATGGGTATGGTGCGTATATCTGCGGAGAGGAAACGGCTCTCCTTGAGTCTATCGAAGGAAAGAAGGGACAGCCGCGCTTCAAGCCGCCGTTTCCCGCCAGTTTCGGGCTGTACGGCAAGCCTACAACCATTAACAACACCGAGACTTTCGCTTCGATTCCTTTCATTATCCGCGAGGGTGGGGATGCGTTCCTGGCTCTTGGCAAGCCCAATAATGGTGGAACAAAGCTTTTTTCGGTTTCGGGGCATGTGAATAGGCCTGGGAATTTCGAGATTCCCCTGGGTACGCCCTTCTCGACGCTTCTTGAAATGGCCGGTGGCGTTCGTGGCGGTCGTAAGCTTAAGGCTGTAATTCCGGGTGGGTCTTCCGCTCCCGTCCTGCCGGGCTCCGTCATGATGGACTGCACGATGGACTATGACTCCATCTCGAAGGCGGGCTCGATGCTCGGATCAGGTGCAGTGATCGTCATGGATGAGTCGACATGCATGGTCAAGGCACTTGAGCGGCTGTCGTACTTCTATTTCGAGGAGTCGTGTGGGCAATGTACTCCGTGTAGAGAAGGTACGGGTTGGCTCTATCGCGTTGTGCATAGAATCGAGAATGGGCTCGGGCGGCCGGACGATCTCGATCTGTTGAACAGTGTCACGACGAACATCATGGGGCGGACGATTTGTGCCCTTGGTGATGCAGCTTCGATGCCAGTGCAGAGTTTCGTTAAGCATTTTGGCGAAGAGTTTGCTTTCCATATTGAACACAAGAAGTGCCTCGTGCCGAAGGATGTGCAGCACGAAGGCAGCAAGATTTACGTGGCGTAGGCTCGACATGCTAGACATCGAAATTGACGGAAAGCAGTTGCAGGTTTCTGACGGTATTACCGTCATGGAGGCCGCTAATCAGGTTGGCGCCTACGTACCTCACTTCTGCTATCACAAGAAATTGTCCATTGCGGCTAACTGCCGCATGTGTCTTGTTCAGGTCGAAAAGGCTCCCAAGCCGCTTCCGGCCTGCGCGACACCTGTTACGAACGGGATGAAGGTCTGGACCCATTCGGAGCAAGCCGTGAAGGCCCAGAAGGGAGTCATGGAGTTCCTGCTGATCAATCACCCGCTTGATTGCCCCATTTGTGACCAGGGGGGTGAGTGCCAACTGCAGGATCTGTCGGTAGGTTATGGTGGCGCTCAGTCCCGTTATCAGGAAGAGAAGCGGGTAGTATCAAACAAGGATCTCGGCCCATTGGTTTCGACAGACATGACTCGCTGCATCAATTGCACGCGTTGTGTCCGTTTCACGACTGAGATTGCTGGGTTGATGGAGTTGGGGCAAGCGTTTCGGGGTGAGCACGCCGAGATCATGCCTTTTGTCGAGAAGACGGTCGATACCGAGCTTTCTGGCAATATCATTGATCTATGCCCCGTTGGTGCCCTCACTTCAAAGCCCTTCCGTTTTGCTGCTCGTGCTTGGGAGATGTCACGGAGAAAGTCCGTCAGTCCCCATGATTCACTGGGTAGCAATCTTGTCGTTCAGGTCAAGCACGATACCGTTAAGCGCGTTCTCCCGCTGGAGAACGAGGAGATTAACGAGTGCTGGCTGTCGGACAAGGACCGTTTCTCGTACGAAGCGCTGAATGGCGCGGAGCGGCTGACCAGACCCATGGTCAAGCAGGGAAATAGCTGGATAGAGACTGAGTGGTCTGTTGCATTGGAGTATGTCGCGAACGGACTTAAATCGATTGTCGCTGAGCATGGGGCTGATTCAATCGGCGCGCTAGCGTCTCCACATGCCACTTCCGAGGAGCTCTATCTCACTCAGTCGTTGATCAGGGGCCTGGGTTCCGGCAACGTGGATTTTCGTCTTCGGCAAACGGATTTTTCCCTTGATGAGCGTCTGACAGGTGCACCTTGGCTCGGAATGTCCGTTGCCAACATTGGAACCCTTGATCGTGTGCTGATCATTGGAAGTTTCTTCCGCAAAGATCATCCCTTGATTGCCCAGCGAGTACGGCAGGCGGTGAAGAAGGGGATGAAAGTTAGTGCAATCAACCCCGCTTTTGATGATTGGCAATTGCCAATCGCAAACAAGTTGGTTGTGTCTCCGGACCAGATGTCCAGGAGACTGCTCGGTATCCTGAAGGCTTTGTCGGATCAGAAGGGAGTGGAAGTCAGCTCGGTCTTTGGTGAAGCTTTGGCAGACGCTGTCATTGACGATGGCGTTCTCGCTGTTGCGGGAAGCCTTGCATCGGGTCGCCGGGTTGCGGTTTGGCTGGGCAATTTTGCAATACAGCATGGCAATGCCTCCGATATCCATCTCTTGGCTCATGAGATCTCTCGTGTTTCCGGCGCGCGATTTGGTTTTCTCGGTGAAGCGGCAAACAGTGTTGGCGGCTACCTTGCGGGAGCTGTGCCCTTCGGTAAGCTGAAAGGTAAGAATGCTTCCGAGATGCTGTCGACAGCATTGAAGGCCTATCTGCTCTTGAACGTTGAGCCCGAGCTCGATTGCGCGAGCGGATTTGCCGCTGTTGAAACGATTGCGAAGGCAGATATGGTTGCTGTCTTCAGCGCATTCAAGTCGAAGGCCGCGCTCGATTACGCAGATGTCCTTCTGCCCATTTCTCCCTTTACCGAAACGGCCGGAACCTTCGTGAATTGTGAGGGAAGGGCTCAGAGCTTTTATCCTGTGGTAAAGAGTCTCGGTGACTCCCGCCCTGGCTGGAAAGTGATTCGCGTTCTGGGTGAGATGCTTGGATTGGCCGGTTTTGCGCTGGACTCGATTGAAGAAGTGCGCAAAGCGAGCTTTGGCGGACAATCGTCGGTTGATGAGAGCAAGCTCAACAACACAGTTTCCCGTGAGGGCGCCTTCGTTTCTTCCGTTGCGACGCAAGGTTTGCAGCGTGTGGCGGATATTCCAATCTATTTCTGCGATCCCGTGGTGCGCCGTTCCTCCTCTTTGCAGGCAACGAAGGATGCTTCGGAGCCGGTCGCTCGGATGAACAGGCGTAGTCTTACCCAGCATGGGGTCGAAGCAGGTACGAGGGTAAGAGTCTCTACTGGAAGGGGGCAGGCCGTTGTTCTCGCCGTAGAGGACGAAGGTGTTGCGGATGGATGCGTCAGATTGGCGGGCGCTCATCTCCTCACCGCGCACCTGGGTACTCTTAATGGCGAAGTCAGCGTGGAGCGGTTGTGATGGAAGCATACATCGAGCCAGTAGCGGCACTGTTTGGAACAGCATGGCCTCTCGTGTGGGCCTTGCTTAAGATCGTCGGCATCATCGCGCCGTTGTTCCTCTGCGTTGCCTACCTAACTTTGGCAGAGCGCAAGGTGATCGGATATATGCAGGTCCGCATAGGTCCGAACCGCGTGGGACCGCGGGGGCTGCTTCAGCCAATAGCGGATGGCGTCAAGCTTCTTCTCAAGGAAGTCATCGTTCCTTCCGGCGCAAGTAAGGGCTTGTTCATTCTCGGGCCAGTACTGGCCCTTGGGCCTGCCCTGGCGGCGTGGGCGGTCGTGCCGTTTTCGGAAGGATGGGTAATTGGCGATGTAGACGCTGGTTTGCTGTTCCTGTTGGCAATTACCTCGATTGAAGTGTACGGAGTAATCATCGCGGCTTGGGCCTCCAACTCGAAGTATGCGTTTCTCGGTGGTATGCGGGCTGCAGCGCAAATGGTCTCCTACGAAATTGCAATGGGGTTTGCGCTTGTATGCGTGTTGATGATTTCCTCCAGTCTGAATCTGACAGAGATCGTTGCGGTGCAGGCGCGCGGGCAGTGGGCAGAATGGGGTTTTGGATTTCTTAGCTGGAACTGGTTGCCTTTGTTCCCGATGTTCATCGTTTATCTGATTTCGGGAATCGCTGAGACCAACCGCGCTCCTTTTGACGTGGTCGAGGGAGAGTCGGAGATTGTCGCTGGGCATATGGTCGAATACTCCGGAATGGCGTTTGCGCTGTTCTTCCTCGGTGAGTATGCGAACATGATCCTCATCTCGGCGCTCACTTCGATCTTGTTCCTCGGTGGGTGGCTCTCCCCAGTGGGCTTCCTGCCTGATGGGTTTGTCTGGCTGGCGTTGAAGACGTCTTTCATTTTGTTCCTGTTTCTTTGGTTCAGAGCAACGTTTCCGCGGTTCAGGTACGACCACATCATGCGCCTGGGCTGGAAGGTGTTTATTCCGCTGACACTTTTCTGGGTTGTCGTTGTTGCCGTCTGGGTTATGTCTCCCTTGTCGATCTGGAAGTGAGGTAAAGGTTATGGGTTCGATGAAGGATTACGTTGGCAGCCTTTTCCTCAAGGAGCTGCTTAAAGGCATGGCGCTGACGGGACGTCACCTTTTTGCGCGCAAGATCACAGTCCAGTTCCCTGAGGAGAAGACGCCCCAGAGTCCGCGGTTTCGTGGGTTGCATGCTCTTCGCCGCTACCCTAACGGTGAGGAACGCTGTATCGCATGCAAGCTGTGTGAGGCAGTGTGTCCGGCGATGGCCATCACGATTGAGTCGGAGCAGCGCTCTGATGGTTCTCGACGGACCAGCCGTTATGACATCGATTTGACCAAGTGCATTTTTTGCGGGTTTTGTGAAGAGGCATGTCCTGTCGATGCAATCGTGGAGACCCGTGTTTTCGAGTATCACGGCGAAAAACGCGGAGACCTTTACTACACGAAGCAGATGCTCCTTGCTGTAGGTGATCGGCATGAAAGTCAGATTGCCAAGGATCGGGAAGTCGATTCCAAGTATCGATAGGCAAGTGGATACCGACTAAATCATCTTTACGGAACACGTTTATGGATTTCCAGTCAGTAGTTTTCTACTTCTTTTCGGCGGTGATGGTTCTTGCATCCTTACGGGTCATTACCGCGCGAAACCCGGTGCATGCTGCACTATTCCTTGTCCTCGCCTTTTTTTCGGCAGGCGGCATTTGGATGTTGCTTCGTGCTGAGTTCCTGGCCATCGCCCTTGTGATGGTCTATGTGGGCGCGGTCATGGTGCTGTTCCTCTTCGTAGTCATGATGCTAGATATCAATCTTGAGAGGATTCGTCAGGGGTTCTGGAGTTATCTTCCCATAGGGGCTGTCGTTGGCTTGCTGATGGTTGCAGAGATGGCAATCGTGGTCGGCGGAAGGTATTTCGGACTCGAAGGGATGCCGACTCCGGCCGAGCCTGAGCCGGGTTACAGCAATACTAAGGAGCTTGGGCGTCTTCTTTATACGGAGTACGTCTACCCGTTTGAGCTTGCTTCAATCGTGTTGCTTGTGGCGATGATCGCCGCGGTTGCGCTCACTCTGCGGAAGCGCACGGGCGTGAAGAAAATTGATCCCGCGGCCCAGGTTGCTGTGAATCGCGATGATCGGGTGCGCATTGTTTCCATGCGCGCAGAAAAGGAATGAGTTTCTGCTGACGATCGTCAGGGAGGATATATATGCTTTCTTTGTCTCATTACCTGATTCTTGCCGCGATCATCTTTTCGCTCGGTGTAGTTGGGATTTTCCTGAATCGCAAGAATCTGATCGTGCTGTTGATGGCTATTGAGTTGATGCTCTTGGCGGTCAATCTGAACTTCATCGCGTTTTCCCACTATCTTGGGGATGCAGCCGGTCAGATTTTTGTTTTCTTCATTTTGACTGTTGCGGCGGCAGAAGCTGCAATCGGTCTGGCCATTCTCGTTGCATTGTTCCGTAATCTGCGGACGATTCACGTCGATGACCTGGATAGTCTCAAGGGATAAGGAAGCGTTTCGATGACTGAGATGCAAAAGCTCTATCTGTTGGTTCCCCTGGCGCCCTTGTTCGGTGCGATCGTTGCCGGTCTGTTCGGCAAGGTTGTCGGACGAGTGGGAGCACATTCGGTGACCATTCTTGGTGTCGCGGTTTCTTTTCTTGCCTCTATCGTCATCTTCCAGGATGTGCAGGCTGGAAACGTGTTTAACGGGACGCTCTACACTTGGGCGACCAGTGGTTCGTTGACTCTTGAGGTCGGTTTTCTGATCGACTCGCTCACGGTCATGATGATGCTGGTTGTCACGTTCGTGTCCCTGATGGTGCATATCTATACCATTGGGTACATGTCGGAAGATCCGGGCTACCAACGCTTCTTCAGCTACATCTCGCTCTTTACGTTCTCGATGCTCATGCTGGTCATGTCGAACAACTTTCTTCAATTGTTCTTCGGTTGGGAAGCGGTGGGGCTGGTTTCCTACTTGTTGATCGGATTTTGGTACACCAGGCCGACTGCGATTTTTGCCAACATGAAGGCGTTCCTTGTAAATCGTGTGGGCGATTTCGGATTTCTCCTTGGCATCGGTCTTATCGCTGCTTTCGCAGGTACGCTTAATTACGCTGAGGTCTTCGCCAAGGCGGGGGAAATGGCGGGGATGACCGTTCCGTCCACCGGGTGGCCCTTGATCACGGCGATCTGCATCGGCCTCTTCATTGGCGCGATGGGGAAGTCCGCTCAGGTTCCGCTGCACGTCTGGCTTCCCGATTCAATGGAGGGCCCCACGCCAATTTCCGCACTGATTCACGCCGCAACGATGGTTACGGCTGGGATCTTCATGGTTGCGCGCATGTCACCGTTGTTTGAGCTCTCCGAGACCGCGCTTTCCTTCGTGCTTGTGATCGGTGCAACGACAGCGTTGTTCATGGGGTTCCTGGGCATTGTTCAGAACGACATCAAGCGTGTTGTTGCCTACTCGACCCTGTCTCAGCTCGGGTACATGACTGTAGCGCTGGGCGTTTCCGCCTATTCGGCAGCCGTCTTCCATCTGATGACGCACGCCTTCTTCAAGGCGTTGCTGTTCTTGGGCGCGGGTTCGGTGATCATTGGCATGCACCATGATCAAGACATGCGGAACATGGGTGGTCTTTGGAAGTACATGCCGATCACGTGGTTCACTTCATTGCTTGGTTCTCTGGCTTTGATCGGGTTTCCGTTTCTTTCGGGTTTTTATTCGAAGGATATGATCATTGAGGCTGTGAAACTCTCCCACATCCCGGGAGCGAGCTACGCGTACTTTTGCGTGATCGTGGGCGTATTCGTCACTGCCTTCTATTCGTTCCGTATGTATTTCCTGGTGTTCCACGGCGAAGAGCGTTTCGGGAAGCACGTCGAACACGACGCTCATCACGATGAAGGTCATGCACATGATGGTCATGCTGATCAGGATCATGATGACCACCACGATGATCATGCACATCACGGGCTCGCGCCGGGCCAGAAGCCTCACGAGTCTCCTTGGGTGGTGACCTTGCCTTTGGTTCTGCTTGCTGTTCCGTCCGTCGTTGTAGGTTTCCTGACGATTGAGCCGATGCTCTTCGGTGGGTTCTTCGACAAGGTTATTCACATCAGCGAAAGCCACGGAGTTCTCAAGGAACTGGCTGAGGAGTTCCACGGCGCTGTCGCCATGGGAGTTCATGGTTTGATGACTCTTCCCTTTGCACTGGCAATGAGTGGTGTAGTACTTGCTTGGTTCTTCTACATGATTGCGCCTTCGATTCCCGCTGCAATCATGCGGACGTTTAAGCCGATCCATACGCTGCTGGAGAACAAGTATTACTTCGACCGCTTCAATGAAATTGTGTTCGCCGGTGGCGCCCGCCTGCTGGGGCGTGGTCTCTGGAAGTTTGGAGATCAGGCTGTTATCGACGGCATGGTGGTCAATGGTTCTGCAAAGTTCGTCGGGTTTATTGCGCAGCTCTCTCGTCTGTTCCAAAGCGGGCACATCTATCAGTATGCGTTTTCGATGATCTTCGGCGTTGTTATCCTTTTGACCTTTTGGTTCAATCGCGGGTGATATTCGTTTCGCAGGTCAGGGATAACAGAGAGATTTAGGACTTGAGCGCCGCGTGCGGTGCATAGAACGGAAAGTAGAGATGACGGGTATTCCATTCCTCAGCCTTGCGATTTGGGTTCCGATCGTTGGTGGCTTATTGGCGCTTGCTACGGGCTCTGACCGTAACGCGTCAGTCGCCAGATTTGTTGCGCTTTTCTTCGCGCTTGCGGGATTGGCTGTCAGCATTCCGCTCTACACCGGGTTCGACGTAAGTACCAGTGCGATGCAGTTTGTGGAGGCCTACCAGTGGATCCCGCGCTTCAACATCAACTATGTCCTTGGTGTTGATGGCATTTCCGTGCTGTTTGTGCTCCTGAACAGTTTCATTACTGTCATCGTGGTGGTTGCGGGTTGGGAGGTTATTCAAGAGAAGGTTTCGCAGTACATGGCCGGCTTCTTGATCATGTCTGGTCTGATCAACGGCATCTTCTCTGCCCTGGACGGGGTTCTGTTCTATGTGTTCTTCGAGGCGTCCCTGATTCCCCTGTTCATCATCATTGGTGTCTGGGGAGGACCGAATCGTGTTTATGCGGCGATCAAGTTCTTCCTCTATACCCTTGCCGGTTCTTTGTTGATGCTTGTCGCGCTGCTCTATCTGTTCATGGAGTCAGGCGGTAGTTTCAGCATTCTCGACTGGCACCAGCTCAAGCTTGGGATGGATGCGCAGACCTTGATCTTCTGGGCTTTTCTTGCCTCTTTTGCCGTCAAGGTTCCCATGTTTCCGGTTCATACCTGGCTGCCGGACGCTCACGTGGAGGCGCCCACGGGGGGGTCCATCGTTCTGGCTGCGATCGGACTCAAGCTGGGTGCTTACGGTTTCCTGCGGTTTTCCCTGCCCATCGCTCCTGATGCTAGTCAGGCGTTTGCGCCAATGATGATCACGCTTTCCTTGATTGCGGTGATTTACATTGGGTTCGTTGCCCTAGTCCAGACCGACATGAAGAAGTTGGTCGCGTATTCATCCATATCGCACATGGGTTTTGTGACGCTCGGTTTCTTCATCTTCAACCCACTGGGTGTTGAGGGTGCCCTCGTGCAGATGATTTCGCATGGCTTCGTCTCCGGAGCGATGTTTGCCTGTATTGGGGTTCTTTATGACCGCATGCACTCTCGTCAGATTGCCGATTATGGTGGCGTGGTCAATGTGATGCCGAAGTTTGCTGCCCTGTTCATGCTGTTTTCCATGGCGAACTCGGGGTTGCCTGCAACCTCCGGTTTCGTTGGTGAGTTCATGGTCGCATTGGGTGCGGTTCAGTACAATTTCTGGATTGGCTTTGCTGCGGCCACAACGCTTATCGTTGGCGCAGCCTATACCCTGTGGATGTACAAGAGGGTAGTGTTTGGTGCGATCACCAATCACCACGTATCCGAGCTTACGGATATCAACAACAGGGAGTTTGTGTTTCTTGCGATCCTCGCTGTCTGTGTGCTGGTCATGGGTATTTACCCCTACCCGATCACAGAGGTAATGCATGCATCGGTCAATGACCTGCTCAAGCATGTTTTCGTGAGCAAGCTCTGACCTCGAAGTAAACGACACAGAACCCTCCGGATTGTGGGCTGAAGATGAACTTTGTTATCCCTGATTTTTACCCTGCTGCGGCTGAGTTGTTTGTCGCTGCCATGTCCTTCGTCATTCTCTTGGTTGGTACGTTCAAGCAGAGTGCGCGGCACTTCGTCTACACCTTGACCCAGATCACTTTGGTCGGTGCGGCGGCCATTACGTGGCAGACCATGGATGGCCAGGTCAATTTCACGTTCAGCAACATGTACGTGGATGACTTGATGGGCGATGTCCTGAAGCTCATGCTTTATCTCTCGGTTGCCGCAGTCCTGGTCTATTCCCGGGGCTACATGCATGACCGGAAGATGGAGACTACGGAGTATTACCTGCTGGCCATCTACGCCACGCTGGGCATGATGGTGATGATCTCGGCGAATCACTTTCTGACCATCTACCTTGGGCTCGAGTTGCTTTCCCTTGCCCTCTACGCCATGGTTGCGCTCGAGAGGGATTCGGCCCGCGCGACCGAAGCGGCAATGAAGTATTTCGTTCTCGGTGCACTCGCATCTGGCCTTTTGCTCTACGGGATTTCGATGATTTACGGTGCCACGGGGACGCTTGAAATTTCCAACGTTGCGCAAGCGATTTATCATCAGGCGGGGAACCGTACTGTCCTGATGTTTGGGTTGGTATTCGTGGTGGCCGGCCTCGCGTTCAAGCTCGGTGTCGTTCCGTTCCACATGTGGATTCCCGATGTCTATCAGGGGGCACCTGCGGCAATCACGCTCTTCATCGCATCTGCTCCGAAACTCGCAGCGTTCGCAATGGCCATGCGCCTGCTTGTGAACGGACTTTTCGAGCTTGCTGAACAATGGCAGTCGATGCTGATGTTTCTCGCAGTGCTGTCCATCGTGCTCGGCAACCTTGCCGCCATCGCGCAGACCAACATCAAGCGTATGCTTGGTTACTCGGGGATCTCGCACATGGGTTTCATGTTGTTGGGCTTGATGTCGGGTGTGGTCGGTGGCGACCGGCATTTCGCACTCAACGCATACAGCTCATCAATGTTTTATGTGATTGCGTATGTTCTGATGAGTCTGGCGTCCTTTGGTGTGATTCTGCTGATGTCCCGAGCCGGGTTTGAAGCGGAAGCGCTGGATGATTTCAAGGGTCTGAACAAGCGTAGTTCCTGGTTCGCAGGGGTCATGGCGATGGTCATGTTCTCGATGGCAGGGATTCCGTTTTTTATCGGCTTCTTTGCAAAGTTCTCTGTTCTTCAGGCTGTTGTCGCGGCGGGATACATCTGGCTGGCTATTCTGGCAGTCATCATGTCGCTGATCGGTGCGTTCTATTATTTGCGTGTTGTCAAGATCATGTATTTTGATGAGCCTGCGGATAACACGCCTATTGGAGCCACTCTTGACATGCGGGTACTGCTCTCACTGAATGGGTTGGCGATTGCCGTCCTGGGTTTGCTGCCGCAGTCGCTGATGACTTGGTGTGCTTACTCCTTGCTTGGCTCCCTCTGATTGGGATGCATGTGAGGGAGTGGAGGGGGTAGCTTGGTCGGATTGACTGCTGTCCTTGCTGTGTTGTTCGTGTTGGCGAACCTGCCATTTATGTCGTTGCGGTTCCTGGGCGTGGTTGCTTTGGCCTCGCCCAAGTCCGGGCGCCTGATGGCGCTGGAGGTGGTGTTGTGCCTTGCGCTTGCGATGGCTTGCTTGCTGTTCGTTGAAAGACTAGTCGAAGGTGTGAGTTACGGGCAAGGTTGGGAGTTTCAGGTTGTTCTGCTTTGTCTGTTTGTGGTAGCGGGCTTTCCGGGCTTTGTTTGCCGCTTTTTCTGGAAAGAGTCTGTTTGATTTTGGTGGGTATCGGGTTTCTTGAGTTCGGAGTGACGGTGCAGAGAACGTTCATTTCTGCCCTTTCAGTGCGTTGGTGTTGACTCGGCGTATTCGACTGGTTTTTTCTATCGGCCTCCGGGATGTGTTGATTGGGTGAAAGTTGGCTTGATGGCGGCTTTCGAAGTTTTGGCTTTGTCTGGTAATTTTCAGCTTTGTCGTCGGTGAATATACCTGTTCAATCCGCATGAATTCTAAAGTCGATAACTTCGTGATAGTGGGTCGCACCAGCGATGGTCGAACCTTCCGCCCCAGCGATTGGGCCGACCGCCTGTGCGGCATCATGTCTGCCTTCGGGGCCGATCATCGAATGACCTATTCGCCCTATGTTCGCCCAGCGTGCAGTCTTCGCGGTGACAAAACGGTTCTGGTCGATGCGCGGATTCATGATATCGAGCCGCTGGCCTACAATTTCCTCAGGAATTTCGCTAAAGATAATGACCTTCAGGTGGAGCTTCTGCCTGACGACTACTTCATTTGATCCGGGGCTAACCGATTGCTCCAGGCGCCTGCACGCTTCTTTCGGCGTGAGCTGTATTCTTCCCGACATCTTTTAGTGTTGTTCTCGAGCTCTTAGCAACGTGCTCCGTGGCCCGTGCCTTGTTGGCGCAAATTCTGGTCTATTGCCCACACGGCGGCCTCAAGACGAGAACGGAACTTCAGTTTTTTTAGCAGATTCTTGATGTGCACTTTTACAGTGCCTTCGGCAATATTGAGCTCGCGTGCGATCAACTTGTTTGAGAGGCCATTGGCCAAGCAACCCAGAATGTCTCGTTCTCGATCTGTGAGTGGGGTTGTGCTTCGTTCGGCAGCCTGAGTCTCCTCTCGAAGTGAACGTGCGAGCAGGCCATTGAGACTTTCGCTGATGACTATTCTGCCGCGCTGCGCTTCGACGATCCGTTCCAGCAGTTCCTCTGGCTCCATATCCTTCAATAGGTAGCCGTCTGCACCTGCCCTGATCGCAGCGATAAGGTCATCTGCGGCGTCCGATACGGTGAGGATCAGAATTCGGGCGGCGAGATCTGCTTCTCGGAGGGCGCGAAGGGTGTCGATTCCGTTCATTCCTTTCATGTTCAAGTCCAGCAGAATCATGTCAGGCTCAAGACCCTTCGCCATTTCCAGTCCTTCTTCTCCACTGGATGCTTCACCAATCAGATGAAGTTCGTTGTTCAGGGCGAGTAGCTGGGATACACCTTTTCGGAAGAGGGGATGGTCGTCAATGATCAGTACCGAACTCGGTGATAGGGCTTTCACTGATTTTCCTTTGTGTCATGCAGGTGAATCCTGCGGTTCGGGTTGATTGGGGAAGCTGAATTGGACGCGTGTTCCTCCACCTTGTCGGGGAAGCACCTTTAGTTCTCCGGCCAGGCTCTGAGCCCTGTCTCTCATGATGACGATACCGTAACGATGCAGCGGCGCGCTTTGTTGGTCAAAGCCAATGCCGTCGTCTTCGATACTGACGGTCAGCAGGTTCATGGGTTCTTTTTGAAGAGTGACTGACACCTTCCGGGCGCGGGCATGACGTTCAATGTTGGAAAGGGCCTCGCGGATGATCTGGAGAACGTGGATTTCTCGGCTTGGTGCAAGTTCAACACCGGTCAGGCGGTTGTCCAAGCTGATCTTCAGGTCGGTGCGGCGCCGGAAGTCCTGTATTGTTTCGTCGATTGCGGCTGGAAGACCGCGCCCGTCAATGCGCAGGCGGAAGGTTGTCAGAAGTTCCCGGAGTTGGCGGTAGGCTTCGTTCAGTCCATCGCGCAGCTCGCGCACGACCTCGCTTACGGCCGGTGACTGCGGTTGGCTTCCCAGTTGTGTTTGCAGGCGGGTTACCTGAATCTTGAGATAGGAAAGGGATTGGGCCAGGGAGTCGTGGAGTTCCCGAGCGATGACCGAGCGCTCGTCGAGCAGGGCCAGGCGATGGTGCTCTTCATTGCGCTGGATGGTGGCCAGGGCCGTGCCCACATGCCGACCGACAGCCTCAAGGAGTTCGATCTGCCAGCTTTCCAGGCGCTTTCCTGCGCGTTGCTGGAGTAGCATTGCACCATGACTGCGTGTTCCGTCGAAGAGCGGAACGGATATGTTCCAGTTGCCGGGGGCTGCGTCACGTATCCCGATTGTGACCCGGGGTGGGTCGGAGTCCTGGCAGGTCTGACATTCTGAGCACAGCGCCGAATCTGGTATCGCATCTGAAGGACCGGTATGGACGACTACGGTCGTCCCGTCCGCTTTTTTCAGACACAGTGCGCTGGACGTAATGCCGATGACGTTTTCCACTTCCTGCAGGACTTGTTGAAGGGTTGTCTTGCTGACGGCTCTTTCAGCAAGGGCGTGAGTGGTTCTGTAAAGTAGATTGAGGGATTGATTGCTGCGGGCAAGTTCCTCCGTTTTCTCGGTTACCCTCATCTCCAGTTCGGCGTAGGTTCGAGATAGGTCCTCGATCATGAAGTTGAAGGCTTCCCCGAGCTGGCCGAGTTCGTCGGGCTCCCTGCTGGCCGCACGCATGCTGAAGTCACCTTTGCGCACCACCCTGGCAAGCGCCAGCAGTTCTCCGAGCGGTGTCACCACGTGCGTCTTGAGCTGGAAGACAGCACAGCCTCCCAAAATCAGGAGCAAGGCGAGCGACACGCCTTGAGCAAGTCGCAGAACTTGCAGTTTTCTCTCAAGTCCTTCTTCCACCAGCGCGACTAGATGATCGATCTGGGCGACCAGCCGGGTTGTTTCCACACTCAGGGCATTGCGGGCGGCCGGTTCGGGGCCGCTTTGAAGGGCCGTCGGGCGGAACCGGGTTTTCCAGGTCTTTCCCACCGCATCATAAGCTAGCCTTACCGCGCTGTTCCCGTCGGCGGGAATGACCCTCAGCAGGTCCGGGTGTACGTAGCGGGCCTCGAATTCGTTCAATGCTTGGGTCAGCCGGGGCGGGCGATCACTCTCGATGTCCAGTCCGACGGCTGACTGGATTGCGTATGAATGCATGCGGAGGGATCCCGCCATGTTGATGGCGCGTGCCTCGCCTGAGGAACGCTCCACAACAATGATGGAAGCAAGGATGGAAACAGCAGCGAGAGCCGCAATGGTAGCGATCCACGCGCCGAGACGGATGACGACGGAAGGGCGTCCATGAGCGGAAGAGGCGTTTAGCGGCGTCGATCGGGTAGTCAAGGCGTGATCTCCGGTTGCCTCGTCGGCCGCCATTTTGAGCCCAGGGGCGTGTGGGGGGGCGTCCGCGTGCGCAGGTCTGGGTGAGAAAATGGGAGTAGTGGCAGTGCCCTCAAAACGGCCAGGAGCGTGAGCGGACGGGTTTTCGAAAGTAAATAAAAGACTTTGTAAATCAAATTATTAGACAGATTTCGGAGGGGTTTTGCGGATACCGATAAAGAGGTAGTTGGCTGTTTTTATCGGTCTTTCAACCATGATCCAGGTCAACTCCTGGGGTGGAGCCGGCTCATAGACTGCGCCGCATGCCAAAGGATGGCCAATCAGGTTGTGGCCCGTCCTGCATGCGTACCAAGCGGGGAAAGACTATGCGTACCAGCCTTGATGACCTCTCCATGATTATCCGTGAGATCGCTCTCTTTCGGGCTCTGGCCGAACACGTGCTTGATGACGTGGCTCGCTCGTCCGAGGTCCTCAATCTCGCGAAGGGCAAGAGGATCTATGCAGCAGGCGATCGCCCAAGGGCGCTTTATCACGTGATGTCCGGCCACCTCAAAGTCTCCGTGTCGTCCATGGATGGCAGTGAAAAGGTGATCGAAATTCTCGAACCCCAGCAGCTTTTCGGGGTTGCGGAGATCTTTGGAGGTGCGCCTTGTGTGTCGTCTGTAGAGACGGTGACGCCAGTCGTGTTGCTGGCAATCGGGCGTGAGGGGGTACTGCGCGCGGTTGAGAAGGACGCCGCGCTATCACGGCGCATGCTCAGTACCATGGCCCAGCGACAGTCGTCCATTGAGCGGGAAATTGCCGCTGACTGCTTCCAGTCGGGAAGTGGCAAGCTTGTGGACTACTTGCTGCGCTTAGGGGGCGCGAGCGTGGAGTCCGGTCGGTCAGTGGTGCTTCAGCTCATCATTCCAAAGCATGTGCTGGCTGCACGCATGGGGATCACGCCGGAAACCCTGTCGCGTATTTTCCGGGAGTTGTCGGATGCGGGGATGATCAACGTCAATGGCAAGCAGCTCACCCTGACGGAGGCCTTTTGTCGCAGGTATGCATCCCGCATTGTCCCGCATGGGGATGTCTTGGGCGCACCTTCGCGCGCTCGCGCATCCCAGATGGGGAGCTGGCATGCGCCGGAGGGGGTGAGGCGGTTGATGGGGGTTGGGGTTCGCGGCCTTTAGTCCACAAAGGGTTTTTGTGCCATGTTTCCTTGGGGTATGCTTCGATCCTCGCCCAACCAAGGAATTTGCCCATGCTTGTCAACGATTCCGATTTCGATAGTCTGGTTCCGGGCCTTCCACTGAGTCGTCGAACATTCGTCGGGGCATCCCTCGCGACCGGATTTGCGCTCGCAGTGCGCCCCGCCCAGGGGCAAAGCGTCATCCAGACTTCCGCAGCCGGGTTGGCGGCGGGCGATATCAGCATCAAGGCACCTGATGGTGTACCCGTACGCGCCTATTGGGTGCAGCCTTCGGGGAAGGGGCCTTTCCCGACCGTACTGGTGATATCGGAGATATTCGGCCTTCACGAGTACATCCGCGATACCTGCCGCAGGCTGGCCCGTCAGGGCTATCAGGCAATCGCCCCCAACCTTTTTCAGCGTCAGGGTGATCCGGCGAGCGTCGGAAGTGTGGCCGAGATCCTCTCGACCATTGTCAGTCGGGTGCCGGATGGGCAGGTCATGACCGACCTGGATGCCTGTGCATCCTGGGCTGTCGCCAACGGTGGCGATTCAGCGCGACTGGCGATTACGGGCTTCTGCTGGGGTGGACGTATTACCTGGCTCTACGCAGCCCACAACCCGAAGCTGCGCGCCGCTGTGGCATGGTATGGCCGGCTTACCGGCGTGCCCACCGATGCGACACCCAAACACCCCAGCGATCTTGTCAGTCAGATGCACGCGCCGGTTCTGGGGCTGTACGGTGCGAAAGACCAGGGAATTCCCGTGTCCGATGTGGAGGACATGCGGCAAGACATGACCCGGGTCGGCAAGCGCGCGGAGTTGGTGATCTATCCCGAGGCTGGGCATGCCTTCCATGCCGATTATCGGCCGAGCTACCGGGCTGAGGACGCCATTGATGGATGGGCGCGCATGTTGGCCTGGTTCCGCGAAAACGGGGTATAGGAACAAGCCCGGAAGTCAGCCGCGAAGGGAAAGCACCGGCCAGCCTCGGGCGTTGGCATGGTTGAGCAGGGTTTCGTCCGGGTCTACCGCGACCGGATCCGAGACCTTGTTGAGCAGCGGAAGGTCGTTGTGAGAGTCACTATAGAACCAGCTGCGTTCAAAGCTTGCCCAGCATAGGCCGAGGCTCTCCAGCCAAGCTTCCACACGTTCGATCTTGCCGGCCTTGAAAGCGGGTGTTCCGCGCGGTTTGCCCGTGAAGTTCCCGTCCTCCTGAGCAGGAATCGTGGCAATGAGGTGAGGGATGCCGAATGCACGGGCGATGGGGTAGGTGACAAAGCTGTTGGTTGCGGTCACGATCGCGACGATGGCGCCCGCCTCGATGTGTCGATTGACCAGCCCGCGGGCGTCGGCGGTCATCATGGGAAGGATCCGGCTTTCCATGAATTCCCGGTGCCACGCGTCAAGCTGTTCGCGGCTGTGACGAGCCAGGGGCTTCAACTGGAAGTCCAGAAACTCGAAGATATCCAGGGTTCCCGCTTTGTACTGGTCGAAAAAAGCCTGGTTGCGGGCTTCGTAGACCTCCCTGTCGAGAACCCCGCGGGAGATCAGGTATTGAGCCCACTCGAAGTCAGAGTCGCCGGCGAGAAGCGTGTTGTCCAGGTCGAAGAGTACGAGTTCCATCTTGGTCGCTTTACAGGTTCAGGTCACGCTGCAGGATCTCCCGCAGCAAGGGTAGGGTGATCGCGCGCTTGCGCTCCAGTGATGCGGCGTCCAGGGCGTCGAGTGTGCGCAGCAGGCTGGTGAGGTCGCGGCGGCCGTGGCGCAACAGGTACTGCACGATGTCCGGGTCGAGGCGAAGGCCGCGGGCGGCAGCCTGGGCATTGAGTATGGCCAGGCGGTCGTCGTCATTCAGGGCCTTGACCTCAAAGATCAGGCTCTGCCCGATGCGGGTGCGCAGATCTTCGCGCAGATTCAGGTGGAGTGGCGCGGCGCATCCGCTGGTGATGAGGGTCATGCGTTGCCCCCGGGCCGAATTGAAGGCTCGAAACAGCGCAATCTGAGCCTCCGGACCCAGGCCTTCCACATCATCCACGGCAAGCAAGAGGGCAGGTGCTTCAGGAAGGGTGTCGGCCACCTCGGCCGCTTGGACGTAACAGGCCGGCCGGCCGGCCTGGGCCGCGGCCGTGACCACGCTGCGCAGCAAATGGCTGCGCCCGCTGCCGGCATCACCCCACAAAAAAAGGTGCTGGGGCACATCGGCGACGGGAATCGCCTCATAGAGAGCGGCGAGAAGGTCGGCGTTGGACGCGGCGACGAAGTTCTCCAGCAGCGGTGGTGCGTCGGCGTGCAGATCGAGAGTGAGTTGCTTCACGGGGTAGTCTTGCCGTTCAACACCGGGCAGGGGCAGGCGGGCGACATTTCGGCTAAAATTCGAGTTTGTTTGCGCGAGGGTGTCGGAAATGTCCGGCTTTTCGTCGTGCAAGGCCCGTTAATGTAGCCGGTCACGGCAAGGCGCTCAACCTGATGAGTGCAATCCTTCTGCCAGCCGGTCGCTTCAAAAGAGATCAAAGAACCCATGAGCTCCCTTACTTATCGCGATGCCGGTGTCGATATTGACGCCGGCGATGCCCTGGTCGATCGTATCAAGCCCTTTGCCAAGCGCACCATGCGCCCCGAGGTGCTGGGGGGGATCGGCGGTTTCGGCGCCTTGTTCGAGATCTCCAAGAAGTTCAAGGAACCGGTGCTGGTATCCGGCACCGATGGTGTGGGTACGAAGCTCAAGCTCGCCTTCCAACTCAACAAGCACGACACCGTTGGCCAGGATCTGGTGGCCATGAGTGTCAACGACATCCTTGTGCAGGGCGCCGAGCCCCTGTTCTTCCTTGACTACTTTGCCTGCGGCAAGTTGCATGTGGATACTGCAGCGACCGTTGTGCAGGGGATCGCCCAGGGCTGCGAGCTGTCGGGCTGTGCCCTGATCGGTGGCGAGACTGCCGAGATGCCCAGCATGTACCCGGACGGTGAATATGATCTGGCCGGCTTTGCTGTTGGGGCGGTGGAGAAATCCAAGATCATTGACGGCTCCACCATCCGCCCGGGTGATGTGGTCCTGGGGCTGGCATCCAGTGGTGCCCATTCAAACGGCTATTCCCTGATTCGCAAAGTGATCGAGATTGCCAAGCCCAATCTGGAAGGTGACTTCCATGGCCGCAGCCTCAAGGATGTGATCATGGAGCCCACCCGTATTTATGTGAAGTCCCTGCTGGCGCTGATCGAGAAGCGGGATGGCCTTGTGAAGGGCATGGCCCACATCACCGGCGGTGGCCTGCTCGAGAACGTACCCCGTGTCCTGGCCGACAACCTCACCGCCGTTCTCAAGAAGGACGCCTGGGAAATGCCGTACTTGTTCCAGTGGCTCAAGCACGCGGGCAATGTGGATGCCCAGGAGATGTACCGGGTGTTCAACTGCGGTATCGGCATGGTGGTGATCGTTGCCCGGGAAGATGCGGATGAAGCGACGGCGCAGCTTCGCTCCACCGGTGAAACGGTCTACAACCTGGGTACCATCGAAGCGCGAGGCGACGGCCAGGCGCAGACCGTGGTGATCTGATCGATGGGGCTTCCTGCCCCGGTTTCATACGCTCAAGCAAAGCGGGCCCCGGTGGCCCGCTTTTCCGTTGGTGCGCCCAGCATGGGCGCACTCCTGCGGGTGTAAGTCCCGCCGTAAGTTGA
>ERZ795056.205-NODE-205-length-80832-cov-25.649430_pt1 | contig 80832 bp, 62 predicted proteins | sample MGYA00375140_ERZ795056 | MGnify/ENA primary metagenome ERZ795056 (study PRJEB30185, sample SAMN05720227) | activated sludge metagenome | isolation source: Anaerobic digester | place: USA | collected 2015-03-09 ...
CCGTCACGGCCGTCGCCAAGCCAATTCGCTTCGCTGTACGCATCGCTCGATCTCCTCAATCGCGCCACTTGTCCCACCTTGTCAGAGACATTCTTCGTATCACTACCGCAAGATATATATTAACAACCCATATACTTCTTGTAACCCAGGATAAAGCAAGTATCGTCATATGTCAACTCAGCATTTAAGACGAGACTTCCTCACATTTGACATTGCAGGGGGCATTTGCCTAACATTCAAGCTTCCCCACCGCCCTCGCCTGCGAACGGCACTTGGACGCGTTCCGAGTCCGACGGCGACCGGCTAACAAGAAGGAGTGGCAGTACCATGTTCCGGATTCTGAGTAAGCGCGAGCTGGCCGAGAAGATAAAGGAATACGTGGTTGAGGCGCCGATGATTGCCCTCAAAGCAAAGCCGGGCAATTTCGTCCTCGTGCGCACGGACGAGCGCGCGGAGCGCATACCTCTGACCATCGCGGACAGTGACGCGCAGGCCGGAACGGTGACGATGGTGGTGCAGGAAATCGGGCGCGGCACACTCAAGCTTGGCGAGTTGAGCGAGGGCGACACGATTCTCGATATCGTCGGCCCGCTGGGCAAGGATCGCGAGATGCCGAGTGGCAACGAGACGGTGGTATGCGTATCCGGCGGCCTGGGCGTGGCACCGATGTATCCGCAGACCAAAGCGTGTCACGAGAACGGCTGCAAGGTCATCTCGATCATCGGATCGCGGAGCAAGAGTCTCTTCTTCTGGCAGGATCGCATCGAGGCCATCAGCGATGAGGTTATGTACAGCACGGACGATGGATCCTTCGGCCACCACGGATTCGCCACGCAGCTTCTCGAACAGGTTATCGCGCGCGGAGAGCCCATCAGCGAAGTGATCGCCATCGGCCCGGTGCCGCACATGCGCGCCGTGGTAAACACGTGTAAGAAGCACAATGTGCCGTGCGTTGTCAGCCTGAACCCGATCATGGTGGACGGGACCGGCATGTGCGGCGGCTGCCGCGTGACGGTCGCCGGTGAAACCAAGTATGCGTGTGTCGATGGGCCGGAGTTCGACGGGCTCGAAGTCGATTTCGCGGAGCTGATGGCGCGTCAGGGCGCCTACCGCAGCGAGGAACAGCGCCCCGTCGAGCCGGAGGAGGAATGCCGCCTCGAGAAGCAGGTCGCCGAGATGGAAGCCGCGAAGGCCGGCGACGGTGCGCATCACCGGCCCACGACGTTCAACGAAGTAGCGCGCGTCTATACCGAGGAGGAGGCTTTGGCGGCTGCCGGGCGCTGCCTCGTATGCAAGAAGCCGCAGTGCATCACGGGATGTCCTGTCGAGGTGGATATCCCCGGTTTCATCAAGGCCGTGCAGGACAAGGATTTCCGTGGCGCTGCCGCCATCCTGAAGGACAAGAATAACCTTCCGGCGATCTGCGGTCGCGTCTGTCCGCAGGAGAATCAGTGCGAGAAGACCTGTGTCCTCGGCCGCAAGAGCACGCCGGTTACCATCGGAAAACTTGAGCGTTTTGTGGCCGACTGGGAAGCCGCTCACGAGCCGGCGGCGCCGGTCGTCGCCGAGTCCAATGGTAAGCGCGTCGCCGTCATCGGCTCGGGCCCTGGCGGCCTGACCTGCGCCGGCGACTTGGCCAAGCTCGGCTATGCCGTGACGATTTTCGAAGCCTTCCACGATACCGGCGGCGTGTTGCGCTACGGTATTCCCGAGTTCCGTCTGCCCAAGGCCATCGTGGACCGCGAGGTGGCCTACGTGAAGAGCCTTGGTGTCCAGATCAAGCTGAACATGGTGATGGGCAAAGTGGCCACCGTCCAGGATATCTTCGATCAAGGCTTCAGTGCCGTCTTCATCGCCGTGGGCGCGGGCGCGCCGGCCTTCATGAATATTCCCGGCGAGAATTTCATCGGTGTGTTCTCGGCCAACGAGTTGCTGACGCGCGTCAACCTCATGAAGGCCTACCGCAAGGACTACGACACGCCGGTGCTCGTTGGCGAGCGTGTGGCCGTGGTCGGCGCCGGCAACGTGGCCATGGACGCGGCGCGGGTGTCGTTGCGGCTTGGCGCCAAGGAAGTGACCATCGTCTACCGCCGTTCAGAAACCGAGATTCCCGCGCGCGCCGAAGAAGTCCAGCACGCCAGAGAGGAAGGCGTCCAGTTCAAGCTCCTCACCAATCCCGTGCGGATTCTCGCGGATGAGAAGAATCACGTGATCGGTATGGAATGCATCAAGATGGAGCTCGGCGAGCCGGATGCGTCCGGGCGTCGTCGGCCGATCCCCATCAAGGGATCCGAGTTCACCTACGACTGCGACATGGTCGTGCCGGCCCTCGGCAACAAGGCCAATCCGCTCCTGACCGGCAACACCAAGGGCCTCGAACTTAACAAATGGGGCAACATCGTGGTCAATCCCGAGACCTTCGCGACCAATCTTCCCGGCGTGTACGCCGGCGGTGACATCGTGACGGGATCCGCCACGGTCATCGAGGCCATGGGCGCCGGCAAGATCGCCGCGCGTTCCATTCACCAGTACCTATCGGGATCCGCCAAAGCGGCCGTCGCGGCGGAGTGAGTCGCGCCGTTGCTTCGGATTGAGTCTCTCGGGGTATTCCGTGACGGAGGGGTTGCCGCTGCCGTCCGGTGATGTCCGAGCCACGTGCCCGGCGGCGTCCGTCAAGACTACGGGCGTTGACGGCGCTTCGCGAACCCGAAGCTGTTCACGTAGTAGGTGATGGCCCGATTGAAGTACACGGGGAGGACCATCAGCGTGCGCACGAGCGAGCCCTTCTGGGTGCGCCGGATGAGCCGGAAATAGGTGATGGGCTCGAGTATGGCGTGGGCATAGAGCTGAGCCAGCCAGATCATCAGGCGCGTGAGCCGTGATTCGGGTGCGCTGCGGAAACGGGCCACCAGGCGCTTCATGAGAAACAGGTGCAGTGTCGGCGCCAGCTCGACCAGGGCGTTCACCGGCGTCGCATCGCGCACCAGATAATCCTTGTGCAGGGCCTCCGTGAGTTTTTCGGGACACTCCTTCGCGGCCCGGGCTTGTATGCGGGTGCCGGGGAAGAATGTGAGCGAGAAGATGAGGGCGTAGAACGGCTTGGGAACCGCCATGAGCGTCTCGACCGTAGCCAAGGTGTCTTCTCGCGTCTCGAAGGGATTGTCGACGATCACGTCGAAGTACGTGGCCACCGGATACTCTTGGAGGAGCCGCGCGGCGCCGATGAAATCCTCCGCTCGGATGGGGCGTTCGTAGACCTCGGCGCATACGGTGTCGCTGCCGCTCTGGAGACCCATGTTCGCCCAGACCATGCCGCTTTCGATGGCGGTCTCGATCTTTTCACGGGTGAAGTAGCGCGGCGTGCCCTTGGCGATGAAGGGCCGGCCGATACGCCTCTTGTAGGCATCGCCAAACGCCTTGAGGTACTCGATGCTGCACGACAAGAAACAGTCGTCGATGAAGTCCACATACTCGACCGTGGGCCCCTCGCGCACAGCATATTCCAATTCGGCCATCACATGATCCGGACTGCGGCGGCGCACCGTCCATGTGCCGTACAATCCGCGCAGAAACTGGTTGCAGCAGTAGGTGCAGCCGTAAGGGCAGCCCCGGGAGGTCATGATCTTGTACACGCCGCCTCGATACCGCTTGTAGCGGCTCAGATGGCGTTTGTCGACGGCCACGACGCGGCGGCGCGATTGGATGAAGCTGTTGGGCGAGATCTGCCGCGCAATGGGCAGGCTGTCGAGGTCTTCGATAAGCGGATATAGTGGATTGCGGATGAGCGATCCGGATTCCCGGAAACACAGATTCCGAATGGATCGCACGGATTCGCCCGACTCGATGGCCGCTACGAAGTCGCGCATCGTGTGCTCGCCTTCGCCAATGCACACGTAGTCCGCGTAGTCGAGGCACATCTCGGGCGCCGTGGTCGGATGGATGCCGCCCCAGACCATCGGGGCGTCGGGACACCACGCCTTCAGCCATGGCGCAATGGTCTTGGCCGCCTCGAACTCGCTCATCATGAGGCTCAAACCGATCACGCCGGGGGATAGGTCGGAGACAAAAGCCTTCAGGTTGGCGATGGCCCCGGGGGCATCCGCATCGAGCTCCGGAAGGTACAGCAGATACGAGTTCTGTCCCTTGTCCAAGAGAAAGTGGTGCAGGGCCTTAAGACCGATGATGTCGAGGTCCCGCTGAAGAGATACCAGCAATACATTCATGTCGAGTACGTCCGAACGCGGAATGAGCGAAGAGCCGATCGGCACTATAGCACGCGCCCGTAACGGGCGCAATTGCCCCGCCCGTGAGATTAGCAAATGGCTTGACAGGTGGGCGCCGGCCGCGCCACTACCAACCTACCAACTCGGGATGCCTCGGCGTGACGCCGGCGTAGTAGGCCTGCATGGCGGCGACATCGGCGTCGATGTCGCCGGTGGGAACAAACATGGGTCCCCACGTGCCGACCTTCCGGCCATAATCCAGCGCAACGAGGACGATGGGAATGCCCGCGCCCTCGGCGATGCGGTAGAAACCGGTCTTCCACTGCTCGACGCGGGAGCGGGTCCCCTCGGGCGTAAGGCCGATGATGAGGCGCTCGCGCCGGTTGTACAGGTCGATCATCTGGCCGACGATGCCGTGAGGGCCGCTGCGATCGATGGCGATGCCGCCCAGCCATGTGAAGAACCAGCCGTACGGCAACCGGAACAAACTGTCTTTGCCCATCCAGAGGGCTTCGAGTCGCTCGTGGAAAGCCATCGCCACGAGGATGGGCCAATCCCAATAGCTGGTGTGAGGCGCAATGGCCACGATGAACTTCGGCGCGTCCGGCGGCTGGCCTGCAACACGCCATCCAAAACACCGCAGCACGACGCGGAACACGTGGTGCAGCGCCGAACTCAACACGGGCGTCTCGAACATGGTACGTCGCATCGGGAATCTCTGGTTTCGCCACCCCACCGGGAAACGGCACGCGGAAAGGGAGTGTTTAGGATAGCAAAAAACGACCGGCGAATCGAGACTCCGACACCAGGAGGCAATTGCGGAATCGGGCGGGGCGTGTATTGATGGGGGTTTGGCGTAGGGGCGGATATGGGTTTTTCCCCAGGCGATCCGAGGAAACAGAGGTCCGCGGGGTAAGCATGGGCTCTTCTTGCGGAAAATCACCCCAGACGCCTTCGACGAACCCCAAAACGTGTAACGTCTTCAAGGCGTGATTGTAGTATAGTTGAACAGATAACCACTCACACACCAAGGAAACGTTCACCGCGGCCATTGTACACCAACCCGGGTTGTTCTCGTGGGAGCAAGTGGACGAGGCATCGGATCTCGACCGGCTCCGGGTACTTCTCGAAGCCCTCCCCGACGAGGAACTCATGCGGGCCTTGGAACAAGAACGCAAGGGACGGCGTGACGATTATCCCGTCCGCGCCATGTGGAACAGCCTGCTCGCGGCTATCGTTTTCCAGCACGACGGCGTCGAGAGCCTGTAGCGGGAACTGGCCCGCAACGATCAGTTTCTCCAGTTGTGTGGCTTCGACCTGTTCTGCGGCAAGAAGGCCGTGCCGCCCGCTTGGGTGTATACCCGGTTCCTGCGCAAGTTGATGCGTTACGGCAAGGAAATTCAACCTATGGTGGACGCGTTGATCGACCGGCTGGAAATCCTGTTGCCCGACTTGGGCGCGCGTTTGGCGGTGGATTCCAAGGCGCTACGCACCCCCGCCACGTCTCGACACAAGGACGCCGTACTCGAACCCGACGGCCGGTGCGACTGCGACGCCGACTGGGGAACCAAGACATACAAGGGCAAGCACAAGGATGGCATGCCGTGGGAGAAGGTGAAGCGTTGGTTCGGCTACAAACTGCACTTCATCGTGGACGCCCAGTATGAGTTGCCGTTGGGGTATGTAGTCACCAAGGCCAGCACCAACGATTGCCCCTTCCTCCTCCCCCTGGTCGAAGACCTCGATGCCCGCCATCCCGAACTTGTCGCACGTGCCCGCTACCTCAGCGCCGACAAAGGCTACGATTCCAAAGACAACCACGAAACGCTCTTCGACGAATACGGCATCCGGCCCATCGCGGACATCCGCGCCAGTTGGCAGGACGAACCGGACCCGCCCCGGGCCTTGCATCCCGACCGCGTCGACACCGTCTTCTACACCGAGCAAGGCGAAGTCCTCTGCCGCTGCCGCGACGGCGCCCAAACCGAACGCGACAACTACACGCCCACAAGTTGTGAAGGATTCGAGCAAGACCGGGGAACGCTCAAGTATCGTTGGCCGGCCAAAGCCCGGGGCACCGTCTGCACGCAACAGGACCTGTGCCAAGGCGGACGCCAACCGGAACATGGGCGCATCGTGCGTGTCCCCATCGACTTCGACCGTCGGATTTTCACGCCGTTGCCCCGCGACAGCAAGTCGTGGACGCGCGAGTACAAACACCGCACCGCCATCGAACGCGTCAACAGCCGTTACGACGTCAGCTTTGGATTCGAACGTCACTTCATTCGCGGCATGAAGAAGATGCAGCTCCGGGCCGGCTTGGCGCTGTTTGTGATGCTCGGCATGACCGTAGGGTGGATCGAGGCCGGCCAACGACAACGCATCCGCTCTCTCGTCGGACATCCCCGAGCCGCGTAGCTGAACATCCGGCCCCGCAAACTATCCCGGCACCGCCTTGACGGCACAGCCATGTTCACGGCGGCTCCTCCAGGCCGATTCTCGCGTCCCCGCGCCTCCTCCGGCCACCCGGCAGGCCTTCCGTGCAGCAACGGGCCTCGACCCCACCCGAGTCTCGGGCCCCGAAGACCGCCTGCCGGTCCCCAAGCGGGCTATTTCGCAAATGCCTCGCTCGATGTCGAAACAAAGAAACGCGCCGTCGCCCTACGGTGGCGGGAGGGAGATTGGAGGGCGACGGCGCGGGCCAGGATGATAGGAAGCGCCTTATGGGGCGCAGCATGAAACCTACGCGAAAGACGAGAAACTCTCGGCCAGGGCGTTGAAGAAACTGGCGATCCAGCCAAACAACGCATCGAGAAGGTTCAGGATAATGGTGGCGAGGCCGTCTCCCGACACGTCGAAAACCACTCGGTCGCGATCGCGGTCTTGCTCAAACATGGCGCAAACCTCCCGGTTGGAACCACTACCCCGTCCGAGCTCTACTCGGACGTCCCACGTTCACACAACAGTACCCACCATCTCGCGGTTTGTTACACGAAGATGCGAAACGCGCCGGGGCCTCCGCTGCGTCGGCCCCGGCGCGTTTCGACAGTTGTCAAGGGGTGTCCTTGATCCGGGACTACTCGAACAGACCCGTGATCCAGGCCCACACATCTTCGAACCAGCCCGTAATGGCCGCGAAGAGATCCTCGAACCATCCGCTCACATCGGCAAAGAAGTCTTCCATTTCCAATCTCCTCCGTTGTCCACTTCTGCTTTGAACCTATCGACACAAACCTATCAACGCCCATACTACAAGCCTGCCTCGTATTCGTTACACGCCAAAACCAAAGGGACACTCCGCTTGGAACCGCCCTTGACTATGCCGTACACTGAATACCGGCTTCGGACCGACTCAACGACGTGGAGATACACGATGCTCGACCTCGAGAAACACGCGCAAGCCATTTTGGAGCAAACACTTACAAATGGCGGCCGTTTGGCCGAGCTGTTCTTCGAAGAGTCGTCCCGAACGAACCTCCGATTCGAGGACGGCAAGATTGAGCGGGTTGTGTCCGGCACGGAAGTCGGTGTTGGTATTCGACTTCTGGCGGGAGAACGCACATTCTATGCGCACACGAACGACGTGGCGCTCGACCGCGTTCTCGATGCCGCTGCGACCGTAGCCGGTGGCGCGAGCGCCGAACGCGGCGAGTACCGGTTCGATTTCCGGCCCGAGCGGTTTCCCTTGGCCGTCCGGCGGCCGGCTCATGAGGTTCCGGCGGCGACAAAGGCCGATCTTGTCAAGCAGGTGGATGCCGTGGCCCGCGCGTACGACCGGCGGGTGGTTCAGGTGAATGCGCTGTACGCGGATTCGGTGCGGCGCGTGACCGTTGTCAACTCGATGGGCCGGTTCGTCGAGGAAGCCCGCCCGCAGACACTGCTCCGAGTCGAGGTGGTTGCTGAGGAGCGCGGCGTGATCCAGCGCGGCTACAAGATGATCGGCGGGACCCTCGGCTTCGATCTGTTCGATGATGAGGATCCGGAGGCCGTGGCGCTCGAATCGGCCCGGCAGGCCTGTCTCATGCTGGGGGCCGATCCGGCGCCCACGGGCCGCATGCCGGTCGTGATCGATAGCGCGGCGGGCGGCACCATGATCCACGAGGCCGTGGGCCATGGCCTCGAGGCGGACCACATCGAGAAGGGCATGTCCAAATACTGCGGCCGCCTCGGCACCATGATTGCCGTGCCCGAGGTCACGGTGATCGACGACGCCACGCTGCCGCAACGGCGCGGCTCGTTCCACGTAGACGACGAAGGAACGCCGGCCCAGCGCACCGTCCTCATCGACCAGGGGCGCCTTGTCCAATTCCTGAACGACTTGCGTACGGCCCGCAAGATGGGCCATGAACCCACCGGAAACGGCCGCCGCGAGTCGTATCAATCGAGACCCATCCCTCGCATGTCCAACACGCTCATCGCCCCCGGCTTGGTCGACCCTGCTTCAATCCTGACCGGCACCAGCCGTGGTCTCTATGTCCGCCAGATGGGCGGCGGCGAGGTCAACCCGCTGAACGGCGATTTCGTATTCGAAGTACGCGAGGGCTACCGGATCAAAGGCGGTGAGGCCGAGACGCCCGTCCGTGGCGCGACACTCATCGGCAATGGCCCGGATGTCCTGATGGCCATCGAGGCCGTCGGCCGCGATCTCGGGTTCGGTCTTGGTACGTGCGGCAAGGATGGCCAAGGTGCCCCCGTCGCCGATGCGCAGCCGACGATCCGGATCCGCGAGATGACCATCGGCGGAACGGCGCCGTAGCGCGCCGCGTTGGCCGCGCGATGGGCTTCGGCTATAATCCAGGCCGTTTGGGCCGAATGTACAAGTGCATGGGAGAACCCGCAGTGTACCACGGTTTGAATCAGGGCATGGGCTCGCTTTTCCTGTTGTCGAGTGCGCAGACGCGATCCATCTCGGCCGAGAATCTCACCGGTGCCAAGGGCCAAGGTGGCATGGCGACGGAGGGCACCGGTGCGCCCTGCGCCCGCGATCTCGGCCGGGGCTGGAAGATCTCGCCTTCGGTACGTATCGCAGCAGGCGCCACGTTTGAGATGGCCGACATCGCCGGCCCGGGCGCCATCCAGCAGATCTGGCTGACCCCGACGGCACCTTGGCGGTTCGCCATCCTGCGCGTCTATTGGGACGGCGAAGAGACGCCAAGTATCGAGTGCCCCATCGGCGACTTCTTCTGTATGGGTTGGGGCGAGTACGCTCCAGTGAGTTCGCTGGCCGTCTGTGTGAATCCCGGCAGCGCGTTCAACTGCTACTGGACGATGCCCTTCCGCACGCGATGCCGCATGACCATCGAGAACCTCGCCGCCGAGGACATGACGCTCTACTACCAGGTCAACTACACGTTGACGGATGTGCCGACCGACGCGGCGTACTTCCATGCCCAGTGGCGGCGGACGAATCCGTTGCCCTACGGCAGCGTGTACACCCTCGTCGAGGGGATCCGAGGCAAGGGTCACTACGTCGGCACGTACCTGGCCTGGCAGGTGAACAATACCGGCTGGTGGGGCGAAGGCGAGATCAAATTCTACCTGGATGGCGACACATGGCCAACCATTTGCGGCACCGGCACCGAAGACTACTTCTGCGGCTCGTACAACTTCGACCGGAACGGTCAGTACACCCCGTTCTCGACAGCCTATGCCGGACTCCCCCAGGTCATCCGGCCCGATGGTACGTACCGCTCGCAGCAGCGCTTCGGGTTGTATCGCTGGCATATCATGGATCCCATTCGGTTCGAGCGGGATCTCCGCGTCACCATTCAGGCCCTGGGCTGGCGTTCCGGCGGGCGCTATCTGCCTGCCCAGGACGATATCGCCTCAATGGTCTACTGGTACCAGACAGAGCCACACGCTACGTTCCCGGTCCTGCCGGATCGCGACGCGCTTGAGGTGATCTAGTGCCCGGCTCGCGTAAGAGATGAGAGAGCAAGTGCCCACAAGAGTACCCGATCGCTCCGTAGTCCGCAGAGAAGAGGGACTGACTCCGGCCGAGTCCTCGAAGCCGGCGGTCCGTCTCCGTCTTCTGCGGTCAGTAGGTGTGTCACTCGCGTGCGCGCTGGCTATCGCGTTCGGTGCCGTAGCTCAAGGGCCAATACCTGACGATCCCCTCCTGTTCTGGCGGCAGGCAACCCTCTACCGCGACGAGTGGGGCACCCCGCACGTTTTCGCCGACACGCCGCGTGCCGCCGCGTTTGCCTTCGGCTACGCCCAAGCCGACGATCATCTCGAACCGATGATGATGGCCTATCGGATTGCCAACGGCCGAGCCGCCGAGGTACTCGGCGAAGAACTTGCGGCCTCGGACGAGTTTTCGCTCAAGATGGGCTATGCCGAGCGCGCCGCCAAGGCCCTCGAGGATGCCGACATGTTGACGCGCGACCTCTGCGAAGGTTTCGCGCTGGGCGTAAACGCCTGGCTCGTCGATCATCCGGATCGCGTACCACCGTGGGTGGACGGCGCGCGGCCTGCCGACGTACTCGCCCTGCTTCAGTGCTATCTCATGAGCATGGCCCCTTTCGATCTGCCCGACGAATACGCGAGGCCCCCGGCGTCCCAATCCGGCAACGCATGGGCCATCGCCCCCGGCCGAACCGACGAGGGCAAACCCATTCTCGTGATTAACCCGCACGAACCCTACGAGGGGCCTTTCCGGTGGTACGAGGCCCACATGGTGGTGGGCTCGATGGGCCTCAACGTAGCCGGCGCGACCCTGTTCGGTCTACCGGTCATCCTTCAGGGCCACAACCCCGTCCTCGGCTGGGCGATGACGCCCAACGCGCCGGACTTCGCCGATGTGTACATCGAGGGCGTTCCGGAACTCCCGCACAATCCCAAGGTGCCCAATCAGCCGGCCTTCGACGAGGAACGGGCGCTCGTCGCCGCCTTGCTGGAGAACAGCAAGCGCTACTTCGTTCAGACGCCCGCCGGGCCTCAGGAACGGGCCGTGCCATCTCTCGATACTCCTCGAGGGCCCGTCATCGGCCGGTTCCACGGGAAGTTCTGCTCGTATTCCGTCGGCGGATACGACCGATTCGGCGCCTTGGCCCAGTGCATCGAAATGGGCCGGGCGACGTCGCTTGCGGATTTCCAGGCTGCCGTGACCATGCAGCAGTTTCCCTGTTTCCACATGGTGTACGCGGATCGCGAGGGCAACCTCTTCTATTTGTACAATGCACGGATCGCCGAGAAGGCCGAATCGGGCGCCCAGGGCGACCCAGCAACTCGGATCGAGTGGAACATGCCGGTTCGCGCGGATGAGGCCGGGCTGCACCGGGGCGCCTGGATCGAGCCGCAGGCCCTTCCCGCCTTGGTGAATCCCGAGTCCGGATACGTTCAGGCCTGCGGCAATCCCCCGTGGACGGCCACAACCAACTGCCCCCTCAAGGCCGATGAATGGCCGGCCTGGCTTGTTCACGATCCCGACACCTACCGGGCCAAGCGTGTCCGCCAACTCCTCGATATGGGCCGCCGCTCATTCCGCGATAGCCAATCGATGCTGTTCGACGTGTTGGTGCCCTTTGCCGTCGACGCCGTGCCGTGGCTACTCGATATCGCCGAAAAGAACGAGGACTTCGTGACCCACGCCCATCCGGATATCATCGATGCCCTCGAGACCTTGCGCACATGGAACTGCGTCGCCGAAACCAATGCACCGGGCATGACCTTGTTCAACCTGTGGTGGAACTCGATGCTCGACCTCGATCCCGTGGCGTTCCAGTCCGAAGGCAGCCTGTACGTGGCTATCGAGGAGAACTCGCCCGCCATTCAGCGCCTCGCCCTCGAGGCCTTGGCCCAGGCCGTGCGTCTGCTGCGCAACGAGTTTCACGAGTTATCCGTCGAATGGGGCGACGTCCATGTCATCCGACGAGGCGAACGCCAGGAACCGTGCTTCGGCGGCCACGCCGGCCAGCCCATTTTCGTGACGTCGACACGCGGATTCGACCACGGTGTATGGCCCGTGGACTACGGATACGGATTCGCCATGGTTGTCGAGTTCGGTGAGTACCCGAGGGCCGTGTCGCTGCAGCCCTTTGGCGCGTCCGAGGTCGCGGGCACGCCGCATTTCGATGACCAGTTGACACTCATGCTCGAGCGCCGGTTCAAGCTGACGCGGTTCCTGGACGCCGATGTCCAGCGCAACACCGTCAGTGCTATTGGTCGCATGATCGCGCTCCGGCCCAAAGGGATGGATGCCTTCTTCACGCTCGAGGCGCCGCGGCCCGTTGAGGCGAGGCTGTACACCTCGCTCGACGCCCCCGAGCCATTGCCCGAGGGCATGGCCGCGTTTTCCGTGTACTGCGGCGTCGAGTACGTGCCGCGTGATACGCCCGTCGCCCTCCATATCACCGTGACCATCCCTGAGGCCTTGTGCGCCGCGGCCGACCTCGAGAAGCTCGCGGTCTATGCGTACAATCCCGACGGCGGCTGGACGCTTCTGGAGGGTTCGATGCCCCCGCGCGACGAGCGTACCTTCTTTGCCGACGATCAGAACGCTCACGTCTACGCCGTCCTTGGCCCCGAGGCGTCTCGGAAGCTCGACACGACACCCGAACTCGACACGCCTCCGCCTCCGCCGCCCAAACCCCACGAGGCCGCCAAACGCAAGCAGGGCCAAATCGAGATTATCGAGGAACGCCCCGGTGCTACCATCCGAGGTAACATCCGTGGCGCGCCGACCGACCCCGCTATCCGGCCCCTAGACCTCGATGGCCCCGATGAGGTCGATCCTGACCAGCAGCCCCGCGAGCGCAAGAATCGCGACGAATCCCCCCAACCCCAACGCAAAAACGTCCGTAAGAACTTCACCTTCCGCCGAGGATCCTGAACGTAGCCGAGGACGCCGGCCCTTACTTCGAAGGGCTCGGGAAGAACCCCTCCAGCAAGGCCTTGACGCCGCCATCGTACACCGCCTCGGCGAGGTGCTCGGTGCCGTGTTGATCGCCCCACGAGTAGTAGAGGACGGTGCGGCCCTCGAACTCGCACAGGCCCACGTCCGAGTTGTTGGCATTTGTGGCCGTCTCGATGCGTTTGCGCTGTTCGTCCGTGAGGGCGGCGTTGGCGATGCGCCTGTCCTCGTCCGAGTGTTGGATCACCGGATTGTACGGACTCGATTCCCAATGGATCAGGTCCTTCGACCGCACGAGGTACGGTTCCCAACAGCCGGGTAGCGCCTCGAGGTAGATCATGTAGTAGTAGCCATCCAGATAGTGGATATCGCCGCAGGCCGAGTATCGCTCTTTGGTGTAAACGCACTCGGGCGGCGTCAAGGTCCAGGCGATCAGGTCGTCCGATGTGGCGAAACGCATCGTGAACGCGGCGCCGGTCTCCTCGGGCGGCGCACCAATCTCGAAGGCCATGATGTGCCGTGAGGCGTCGCTGCACACCGAGTTGTTGAAGATCTGCCAGCCGGGAAGCTCGAGGGCGGTCCTGGATTCCCACGTATCGAGATCCTTCGACCAGAACACCTTGATGTGCTGGCCGCCCCACGCGTCCACGCCGTAGGCGTACATGGTTTCGCCAAGGACATAGGCGCTACCGAGATGACAGCCCTTGGCGAAGGCGGGCGTCGGCGCGCCGGTGGCCACGTCGATGAACCGGAAGTAGGATTCGCCGGTCGTGTTCGGCGCGTAGCGCGTCGCCCGAACGTACTCGAAACGGTACAACCGGTTGTTGAACACCACGGGATTCGTTTCGACCATGTCGCAATCGATGGTTCCAAGCTTCCGGATGGCTGGGCGCGCGCCCTGAGCGGCGGCGGAAAGGACTACGCACCCGAGTGCGGTGGCAACCACGAGCAGTCTGACCGTCATGGAATGGTCCCTCCGTATGTTGAAATGCTGCCAGTCAGACTACGCCGCTCCCGCAATCGAAGCAAGCGCCTGCCCTTCGATTGTCCTGTTTCGTCGCGTTTGTGTTACGCTCACTCACCGGCACCCAAAGAAGGAGAACGCGCATGCCCAAGCCCGTCCGACTCGGTATCATCGGTTGTGGAAAGATCGCGACGGTAGCCCATGTGCCTGGCTATCAGGCTCTTCGAGACGCGAATATCGTTTCGCTGCTCGACATCAAGCCCAGGCAGATGGATACGATCCGGGCCGCGTGCAACTTCGATGCGCAAGGCTTCACGGACTTCGACGCGTTTGTCGCCTCGGGCCTCGACGCGGTGTCGATCTGCACGCCGAATTGCTTCCACTATCCTCAGACGATGGCCTGCCTGAAGGCGGGCCTGCACGTGTTGTCCGAGAAGCCTATGGCCGCTACGCCGGCCGAGACGACGCGGATGATCGCCGCCGCCAAGAAGGCCGGCAAGGTGCTCCAGATCAACCAAAGCCTGCGCTATCATCCGTTGTATCAGAAGATCGCCGACCTCGTCGCCCAAGGCGAGATCGGCGAGCCCATTCACGTCCGCTGCCTGCGAAGCGGCGGCTCGACGCCGGACAAAGGCTGGTCGCCCGGCGCGACGTGGTTCGTCTCGAAGAAATTCCAAGGCGGCGTCGTGCTCGATATCGCCGTGCACATGGCCGATCTGATGAAATGGGTCGCCGGCGACGTCAGGCAGATCTGTGCCTACACCGACACGCGCATCAAGGGTATCGACGTGACCGACAACGCCACCGCATTGATGCGCTTCGCCAACGGTGCCACCGGCGTCCTCGAACTGAGTTGGTCGACACCGTGCGGCGGCGGCCTCTTCGAGGTCTACGGCACGACAGGAACGATCCGCGCAGGTTTCTCGGGCGAGCGGCCCATCGAACTGATCAAACCGGGCGCGGCCGGTAAGGGGCCGAAGGTGACCTATCCGAAACCGAAGGCCAAGGTCAAGGAGAGCTTCGAGTGCTTCATCGCCGCGATCCGCGGCAAGGCGCCCTCGCCGACGCCGGGCGAACTCGGCCGCGACGCCATCGCGTTGTGTGACGCCATCGCCCGATCCGGCGCCTCGGGCCGTTTCGTGAACGTTCCGCAGTTCTGAGCGACGTAGAGGAGACGACATCATGGAGATTGGAGTGAGTTCGTACAGCTTCAGCCGGCTGGTGCGCGAAGGCGTCCTGAGCCAGCTCGACGTTATCGCCAAGGCGAAGGAGATGGACTTCGACGTTATCGAGTTCTCGACGTTTGCCCTGCCCGAGGGCGAAACGCCGCTCTCCTTCGCGCCTCGCGTCAAGGCCGAGTGCGATCGCGTTGGCATCGCCGTGGCCAACTATACCATCGGCGCGGACTTCATCAACGGTTCCGACGGCAACATCGAGGCCGAGATCGAGCGGCTCAAGGATGAAGTGCGCGTGGCGCAGATCCTCGGCGCCCCCGGCATGCGGCACGACGCCACGCGCGGCTTCGCGCCGGACCACATTGGCGCCAAGAGCTTCGACGCCGCGTTACCGCGCCTCGTCGAGGGCTGCCGCGCCGTGACCGAGTTCGCCGCCGAACTGGGCATCAAGACGATGGTCGAGAACCACGGCTTCTTCTGTCAGGACAGCGAACGCGTCGAGAAGCTGGCATGCGGCGTGGCCCATCCCAACTTCGGCGTGCTCATCGACATGGGCAACTTCTGTTGTGCCGACGAAGACCCGGCCCAAGCCGTCGGCCGGCTGATGCCCTATGCCTTTCACGTCCACGCCAAGGATTTCCACCTGAAACCAGGCGTCGGGCCGTTTCCGGGCGATGGCTGGTTCCGCTCGAGGGCCGGAAACTACCTGCGCGGCGCTATCATCGGCCACGGCGACGTGCCGATCACGCAATGCCTTCGCGTGATGAAGAGCGCCGGATTCGACGGCGTGCTCTCGATCGAGTTTGAAGGCATCGAGGAGCCGCTGAGAGGCATCGCATGGGGCCTGGCCAACCTGCGGCGCTTCGTCGCGGAAGCGTACGCGTGACGCGTCGTAGTCCTTAACGAGGCCGTGGAGTGACGGGCATGGTCAGGGTGGGCATCATCGGTTGCGGGCGTATAGCCGACCTGCACCATCTCGGTTACGCGGAGGAGCCGCGAGCCGAAGTAGTGGCGGTCTGCGACGTGGATGCCGACGCCGTCGCCCGGCGTCGCGACGAGTGGCGCGTGGCCAAAGGCTACCAGGATTATCGCGAACTCCTGGCCGATCCTGAGATCGACGCCGTCGAGATCCTGACGCCGCAAACCATCCACGAGCCCATGGCGATTGCGGCGATCGAGGCCGGCAAGCACGTGGCCGTGCAGAAGCCGATGACCATAGGCCTGGAGAGCGCCAATCGCATGATTGCGGCCGCCCGCCGCGCGTCATCCGTGTTCAAGGTAACCGACAACTACGTGTTCTATCCGCCAATCCGCCTCGCCAAGACGATGATCGACGCCGGCGATATCGGCGAGCCGATCATGATGCGCATGAAGTTCATCGGCGGGCTGTGGCACGGCGGCTGGCACGTGCCCGAGGACACATGGGCCTGGCGGCAGCGCGAGGCGGCCCAGGGCCGAGGTGTTCAGACGTTCGATCACGGCCACCACATGTGGGCCACGGCGCAGTTCCTTCTCGGGCCGGTGGATTGCGTGTCGAGCTGGATCGATTTCACGGGCGATTTCGTCGATTGTCCTGCGGTGATCATGTGGAAGTACAAGGACCTCAAGCGCTATGGCGTCTGCGACTACACGCAGGCGGTCGAGTTGCCCATCCCCTCGAAATACTACTCGTGCGATGAATGGTTCGAGATCACCGGCAGCCGAGGAATCATCCTGATCCGGCGGTGCACCGGCAACCTCCTAGACGGACCCCCCGTAAGTGTCTTCGACGGCGAGCGATGGAAACACCACGACGTCGAGTCGGATTGGGCTTCCGGATTCCGATATGCGCTCCGCAACTTCATCGCGGCTATTCACGGCGATGATCAACCGCTTCTCACCGGCGCACAGGCCAGGGACGTCCTCCGATTCGGATTTGCCTTGCGCAAATCAGCCGATCGGAGGCGGGAGGTCTACCTGGACGAGCTCGATCGCTCCTTACCGGGCCTCTATGCATGGAAACGGCGGCGTCAAGCGCAGCGCGCAATGCGAGCGCACCTCACGCATTCTGCCGAGTCCGAACATCACTCCTGAGGCGGGGCGCTTGCCGGCTTCGTCTTGTCCGATTCGGTATCCGCCGCCGTGGCGTTGAACTCCTGCTGTGCCTTCATGATGGCCGCCGCCGGATCTTCGTCATCCCGTGGTGACCACGTGGACGGATCCGAGAGCGGCACCGACTCGGGCGGATGGTGTTGCGCGGGCGCGCCGGCTTGCGGAATCTGCTGCGGGCCCGGCTCGGCGCCGGACTCCTGGAGTGCCTTCATGATGGCCACCGCCGGATCCTCGTCATCCCGTGGTGTCCACGCAGACGGATCCGAGAGCGGCACCGACTCGGGCGGATGGTGTTGCGCGGGCGCGCCGGCTTGCGGAATCTGCTGCGGGCCCGGCTCGGCGCCGGACTCCCGGAGTGCCTTCATGATGGCCACCGCCGGATCCTCGTCGTCCCGGCGCGTCCACGTGGACGGATCCGAGAGCGGCACCGACTCGGGCGGATGGTGTTGCGCGGGCGCGCCGGCTTGCGGAATCTGCTGCGGGCCCGGCTCGGCGCCGGACTCCCGGAGTGCCTTCATGATGGCCACCGCCGGATCCTCGTCGTCCCGGCGCGTCCACGTGGACGGATCCGAGAGCGGCACCGACTCGGGCGGATGGTGTTGCGCGGGCGCGCCGGCTTGCGGAATCTGCTGCGGGCCCGGCTCGGCGCCGGACTCCCGGAGTGCCTTCATGATGGCCACCGCCGGATCCTCGTCGTCCCGGCGCGTCCACGTGGACGGATCCGAGAGCGGCACCGACTCGGGCGGATGGTGTTGCGCGGGCGCGCCGGCTTGCGGAATCTGCTGCGGGCCCGGCTCGGCGCCGGACTCCTGGAGTGCCTTCATGATGGCCGCCGCCGGATCCTCGTCATTCCGTGGCGACCACGTAGACGGATCCGAGAGCGGCACCGACTCGGGGGGATGGTGTTGCACGGGTGCGCCGGTCTCCGGCGCGGACTCCTCGCCTGTTTCCGTAGCGACCTGTGCCGGGGGTTCCTCCGCAACCTGCGTTCCCTGATCGGATTGCCCAAGCACCTCCTTGGCAATGTCCGAGAACGCGCTCATGGTATACTCGCGGCGCTTGAAAATGCGTTCATTGAACTCGGGACGCATAGGAATCTGATCCGGCTCCGCTGGCTTGAGCGGAAAGGCCTGGACGGCCTGCTTTTCATAGCGTCCGAGAATGGCGGCGATCTCGGTCGATCCCTTGGCCTGGGCCATGTCGAAAGCGGTTCGCCCCTGGCTGTCGGCGACGGTTGGATCGGCGCCGCGCGAGATCAGCAACTCGACCATGGGCTTGTTGTCGGCCACGACTGCGCTCTGCAACGCCGTGCGGTTGTGTTTCCGGCCGTCTACCTGCAACGGATAGAGATCGAGGAGCATTCTCAGCCGGTCGATGTCGCCGTCCGTGGCAGCCGCCACGATGTCCTGCGCCGCCAGGGCGCGGAGGACTACCGCCATCTCTGCGTAGGCCTCCTTGCGCCAACGCTGGGCGCGCGGCGAGCCGCCCGAATCGTCGGCCATCATCTGATCGAGGCTCTCCTCGGCGTAGTCCAACGGCGTCCGGCCTTCGCTGGTCCGGACATGGACATTCGCGCCGTTCTCGATCAGCAGGCTGGCCATCCTCGATCGGCCGTTGGACGCCGCCATGTGCAGCGGGGTCAGGCCTTGATCGCTGGTGACGTTGACGTCGACGCCCCGGCGCAGAAGAAACTGCACGGTGCCCCAATGACCCTGCCGAGCGGCCTCGTGGATAGCGCTGAAACCCTTCATGTTGCGCGCGTCGATATCGGCGCCCTGCTCGATCAGGTATTCGACCATGCGAAGATCGCCGCGCGGCGCGGCCAAGAACAGGGGCGTGTTGTTATCGTTGCCGCGACCGTTCACATCCGCGCCGTGCTCCACTAGAAGGCATACCGTGGCTAGGCAACCGTACTCAGCGGCGGCGTGGATCGGTTCCCGGCCCCGGTTATCGCGCACAGAGACCTGCGCCCCGTGCTCGATGAGTAGTTCGGCCGACTTCTCGTGGGGCGCCTCCGCCGCCGGAAACAGGGGCGTATCGCCCGCCAAAGTCTTCGCATTGACGTCGGCCCCCTTCTCGATCAGGGCCATGGCTGTCGAGTAATGATTGTGGGCCAGGGCGAGGAACAGCGGCGTTTGGCCCCGGATATTGGCGCAGTTGACATCGGCGCCTTTCTCCAGGAGGTACTGGATGACTTCCAGTTGGCCTTGGGCCGCGGCTCCGTGAAGCGCCGTCGTCCATTCCTTTGAGGGGGAATCGAGTTCTGCGCCGTTATCGAGAAGGAACCTGACGGTGGCCATGGTGCCAAGCTGGGCCGCCAGGTTAAGCGGCGTAACGCCTCGCCAGTCCCGATCCATCACACTGGCTCCGTGATCGAGCAGCAGGCGAATAACAGGCAGGCTGCCCACGCGGACGGCGTCGTGTAAGGGCGTGCGTCCGCCAATCGCCTTGGCAGCAACCGCCGCGCCACGATCCAGCAACAGCGTAACCATCGGTTCCAGGCTGGCCGCAGCCGCCACGTGCAGCGCGGTGCGCCGTTCCCCGTCCTCGGCATTGATGTCGGCGCCGAGCTTCAGCAAGGTCTCGACCACCTCGTTGCGGCAGTTGACAACCGCTTCAAACAGGGGGGTGCGGCCTCGGTCGTTACGCACATCCACGTCGGCGCCCCGTTCCACCAGAAACGCGATCATTGCGTTCGGATCGCCTCGGGCGGCTTCGTAGTGGAGGACGCGATCGCCCTGGTGCATCGGTGCGTTGGGATCCGTTCCAATATCGAGGAGATACTGGGCCATGTCCCGGTGATTCAGGTAGACGGCGTAGTACAGAGCCGTCTTGCCCTCGTTATCCGCTGAGAGTTCAGCGCCGTGGGTCAGCAGGAACTGGAGAACCTCGATCTGGTTGCACTGCGCCGCAAGCATCGCGGAGGTTCGGCCGCTTGAAGATTCCTTGTTGACTGACTTCGGATCGGCCTCTACGAACGCGCTGACGCTCTCGATATCCCCTACGCCCACGGCATCGTTTATCGAGTAGAACGCGCCGCGTTCGCGAAGGAAGTTTACCATCTCCCGCTGACCGGCCTGAGCCGCCAAGATGATGGGGCGCCGCGCGTTCGCTTCGCCCATGGGAAGGTCGATACTGGCGCCCCGTGCCAACAACTGCTCGGCCATGTAGATGTTACCGGCCTTCGCAACGCGATGGAGCGCCGCGTAGCCACTGGCGTCCCGGGCGTTGATATCGACTCCTTGACGCAGGTACTCGTCGACTTCGTACACACTATTTGCCTCGGCCGCTGCGGCCAACGACGGATAGGCAAGCGTCTCGTAGAGGGAAAAGGCTTCGGCCGCCTGTTCCAGCGTGGCTGAAGGGGTGGCAGGAAGTGTCCCAGTCCTGTTGGACTCGCCGCAGCCCAAGATGGTCGCTATCCAAAGGAGGGACGCTCCCACCATGACCCATCTTAAGTGATTCTTCCACAAGGATTTACGAGTTCCCGGCAACATGGTTATCCTTTCCTCCCGCTCGCGATGCCGCGTGAGTCGGAACCAGGAAGAACACAGACAGCCGATCTCACGCTTCAGCCCAGTCGTCGGCGGTTCAGCCTCAATAGAGTAACGTTCTGTGTCCCGAGTCCGCTGACATGCCGCGAGGAAGCCGCAAGCCTCTTGCGGCTGGGTGCATGATGCCAAAAGCCCTTGAGTGCAAACAACCTGGGGCGACGTGGCGCAACGCCGACATCGTCTTTTGCAGCATTGCCTATCCAGCATATGATAGCTTGTCCCCTCAAGAGCGCGAGTATTTGCGCTATCGAACAAGAGGTTTCCGTTTTACCTCGCCGCGCATGTACTTGAAGATCGTAACCGTGATCAATGAGATGCTCAAGGAGCAATCCGTGAAGGAAGACTGGGCCTACATCCCGGTTTCGGAAAACTTCCATGAGGGTCTAGAGTGCTTCGGCGACATGTGCCACATGTATCGGGCGGGGATCGAGCGCAAGGCGGAAATCATTTTCCAGTGTCTCAAGGAGCGACTCACGGTGGTCTTTGACGGAGCAGAGCCCTTGTGAGGGAGGTAAACTGCGGGCGTCTACGCCCGGGGACAACTACGGTGTGAATGCGACGGCAGGGGGAAAAGCACGCGCCCGCCATGAAGCCTCGGCAAGGGGGCCGGTGAAGGGCGTGTTCCGGCAGGGGCCGTCTGGGAGGAAATAGCGTCTGGTTGCAAGAACCCTCTCGATAACCCAAACGAGAACCGAGCTACGCCCGCGGTCCGAAAGAACCCATGGCGGACCGCAAGGGGATCCTGTTGCCTGGAGGCCGGCGGTCAGGTCGTGGGACGCCGCCTCCGACGAGTTCTACGCAAGCTACCCATTCTCGGCGGCGTCCCAGGACACGACCGCCTTAGTGCTCTGGTTACAGCACGTTACGAGGACCTCGCTAAGGCTTCCCGGAATGACACGGGCAGACCGCCGGCTCTGCCCATGGATTTCTACCTATCATGGATGCCCCCTCTGTGTCCCGGGGACTTCATTCGACAGAATAGCAGGGTCATGATGACACCACCAGGGCTTCGCTTGCCGGACCCATGCGCCTCGGTTCTCCGCGCGCGATTTGCCGCGAGCGCCGCGCGTATGTTACGTAAGGGGCGAGGCGTAACGTTAAGAGGGAGGCGCTGAGCATGCGGAGAATGACCGCGTCCGTCGTGACGGCTGTGGTGCTGGCCTCTTCGGCGCCGAACGGCGCGGCGGGCGAGGCCGCGTTCGATGTCTCGGCCAAGTTGAACATCATGGTTCCGATGCGCGACGGCGTGCGTCTCGCGACGGATGTCTACTTGCCGGCGCGAGGCGCGGCGCCGGTGGAGCAGCGTTGGCCGACCATCCTCGCACGAACGCCGTACAACAAGGACGGGAGCGCGAATACGGCGCGCTACTTTGCCGCACGCGGCTATGTCTTCATCGCGCAGGACACGCGCGGGCGGTATCAGTCAGAAGGCCTCTGGCACATGCTGACCGATGACGGCCCGGACGGTTGCGATACGGCGGACTGGATCGCCGATCAGCCATGGTCCGACGGACAGATTGGCATGTTCGGCACTTCCTACGTGGGCGGCACGCAGCACGCCATGGCCTTAGCGAAGACGCCGCAACTCAAGACGGCGATACCCGTGGACGCCATGTCCAACTTGGGATACGCCAGTATGCGAAACGGAGGCGCCTTCGAGCTACGGTTCTGGAACTGGATCTACCTGAACGCAGGGCGAGGCAGCCGCCAGTCGCGCGAGCCCGAGACGCAGGCGCTACTCAAGGAAATGGCCGACAATCGGTTGACGTATCTCAACCACCTCCCGCTGCGCAAGGGGATGACCCCGCTGAGGATGGCGGAAGAGTACGAGGATTGGCTCGTCAGCGCCATGCAGCACGGCGGCAATGACGACTTCTGGCGACAGAACAACATCCGTGACTACCCGGAGGAATACAAGGATATCCCGGTGTACTTGGTTGGAGGTTGGTATGATTCCTGGGCCGGCAACACGACCGCGAACTTCATGGCGCTCCGCCGGCACATCAAAGGGCCGTGCTACTTGATCATGGGCCCCTGGATTCACGGCGAGCAGCACCGATCGTCGCACGGGCAAGTCAGCTTCGGCCCTGACGCCGCGATTTCCGACCCCCTCGGGTGGCGTCTGGAATGGTATGACCATTGGCTGAAAGGTCTGGACACCAAGGTCGCGCGGAAAGAGCCGCCGTTCAGCGCACCCGTGCGCCTATTCGTCATGGGCACCGGTAGTGGCCAGAAGAACAGCGACGGACTGCTGGACCACGGGGGATACTGGCGCGACGAAGAGGAGTGGCCGCCGCAACGGGCTGTGCGCACCGCGTACTATCTTCAACCGGACGGCGGCCTGTCGACGGATCCACCTCCCACCGAGGGCGGTGCAACGTGCTTTGTGTTCGACCCGCACAACCCGGTGCCGTCGATCGGCGGCCAGACTTCCTCCGGCAACGACATCTTGCTCCAAGGGGCGTGGGACCAGCGCGGCGGCCATCATGTCTGGAACTGGCCGAAGCCCGTGCCCCTGTCCGCACGGAACGATGTGCTCGTGTTCCAGACGGGCCCTCTTGCGGAGGACGTCGAGGTGACCGGCGAGATGGAGGTCGAACTCTGGATCTCCTCGTCGGCGGTGGACACGGACTTCACGGCCAAGCTCATCGACGTATATCCCGCGAGTTCGGATTACCCTGACGGTTTTGACCTCATCATCGGCGATGGGATTGCGCGAACGCGTTTCCGCGAGTCGCTTACGGAAGAGAAACTCATGGAACCGGGCGTGATATACCCGCTGCGGATCGCCCTGTACCCCACATCCAATGTGTTCAAGAGAGGGCATCGAATCCGCGTGGATGTGTCGAGCAGTAACTTCCCCCGTTTCGATCTGAATCCGAACACCGGCGAGCCACTCAACCAGAACCGCCGGGTCCAATCCGCAGTCAATACGGTGCGTCACGATGCGGCGCATCCGTCGCGTGTCCTGCTGCCGCTTGTCCCTCGATAACGTGAGGATCCTGCGCGCAATCCCCGGGCGATCGGGGTCGTCGTTCCCCTCGTCACAGTGAGTCTCTTCTCTGCGGGCCGTGCGGCTATAGGCCGAGCGTGAACATCCGATCGAGATCGTAGTTGCTGTAGGCCTGGAACCCGATCAGCGTTTCGGTTTTCAGGATGCCCTCAATACGGAGCATGCCGTTCGTAACGATGTCGGCGAGATCCTCATTGCGCGGCACGCGCACGATGACCGCGATATCCCAGGCACCCGCCACCGAATACACTTCGGACACCCCCGATAGTTTGAGCAGCGCCTGCGCCGTTTCATCGATCGCGCCGCGCTTCACGTTTGCCAAGACAATCGCCGTGACCATGATCTGCCTCCTCCGAGCTTACCGAGATCTCCTTTGTGGAAGGTATCAGTCTAGCGATTGCGGCCGGTTTCCACAAACGGCTGCACCGGCTCACCATGCTGACGCGCGACGCCTCCTCCTCTATTGCGCCACGGCGATCTCGCGGATCCGGACTTGTTTCAGATCCACGGTGGCTCCAGCGGGGAACTGGAAACGCAACGCCGTGATGGGTTGACCGCCGGTGGCAATCGTGACACGGTGGGTCGGGGATTTCACGCCGGGGTAGCCGGCCACGAACTCCGTTTCCTGCCAGGCCTTGTGCTCACCACCTGTCGCCCATGCGGCTCGCCCGACGGCAAAGCGGTCGCACGTCGCCTCGAACTCGATCATGACGGGATGATTGCCGGTCGCGACGTTCAAGCCAGTGAACTCACCCGACACCGCACTGTTGCCCATACGCTCCTGCGGAAGGGTCCAAAGCACCTTCTCGGTCACGGGACCTCCGGCGTCCAACGCGTCCACCACCTGCTTCAGCGGAGCAAAGGCACTTGCGTAGTAGCGTTCGAGGGCCTTGGTGAATCTGGCGCGGGTGGCCGCGATGTCGGCCAGCGCCGACTTCTCACCCTCCGCGTCGCGGGACTGCCTCGCCTGCGCGGCCGCCAGCACGCACCCCTGCAAATCGTCCCACATGGACTGCGGCAAGGGCTCGTCAAGCGTGGCCTCGACTTCCTCCCGGCTTGCGCACTCAAGTAGCCCCTTCGCCTTCGCATCGGCAACGATGTTTCGCAGCGTGTCCACCTTCACCGTGGCAAACGCGGTGCCGACGGTCCCTTCCGGAGGCCTCCCGACGTCCAGCCGCTCCTCATACATCGAGTAATAGAGGCGCACTTCGTCGCCGAGGAGTATCGCCGTGCTGGCGCCCACCCCCGTGTGTCCTTTCTGCCCATATTCCGTCCAGGTCACGACCGGATCGCTGTCGTGGAACGGCTCGGCAGTGTTTGGATCGTCCCATTTGACCCAATGGATGCCGTCGAGGGAAAAGGCATAGCCGATGCGTTTGACGCCGCAGATGATTTCGTTATTCGTGGGTTGGCCTGTGTAGAAGAGGTGATAACTCGCGCCGGGCTTGCCCGCATACACGTGCGTGTCGGACTGCTCGTCATCAATCTTCACGATGCCCGCCGCGTAGATCCAGCCGCCATCCCAGGTGCCCGGTGCGCCCTGGGTCAGAATCGGGTTCAGGCGGCACTTGCGCCAGTGGATGCCGTCGAGGCTCTCGGCGTAGCCGAATTCATTCCGGTAACCCCGCTGGCCGTAGTTGATGCCGACGTGCCACAGCTTGAAGCGATCCCCGTCCCGGATCATCGCGTGATCGCCTACGACCATCTCATCCCAGTCGCCAAGCGGACCCATGTAGAAGACCGGATTCGCCGGTTCGGGGGTCCAGTGGACGCCATCCGGCGAGCGCTTGAGGCCCATGCCATCGAAGGCCCCGTTGCGCCGGTTGCAGGTCGACCAGAAGGTGATCCAGTACTGGCCGTCGAACTTCAGCACATCCGGATCGCCGCACTGGTTGCCGGTGGGCCAATCGCCCGTGTTGCCTTGGTTGACGACGGATTCCCTCCCCGCCGGCCAGGTCCACGTTATCCCGTCCTCCGACTCGTTATACCGGCCCAGCAGCGAATCCCACATCCGGAACCGGTCATCCTTGATCACAGCGGGCGAGTAGTTCGTCAGGTTCACCGGATTTCCCGCATACGGCGTGACCGGCGACGACGTGACGCCGTGGAGCCCCTTAACCGAAACATCCCAAAACGCGCCCGTCGCCGCGTTCGTGAAGAAACCCACACGTCCGACCGGTTGGATCGTGAAATCCGCCTCCTGTGCCAGCACCACAAACGCGCCGTCGATGTAGCAGTAGATCGTCGCGTGGTCGACCACCACGGTCATTTCGTACGTCTTGCCAAGCTCCACCGGAAACGGTGCGACCGCCAGATTCCCGAGGTGGTCGCTCTTCATGGGCTCGAAGGCCAGCCCGCGCGATTTCTCGATGCGCACCTCGCGGCTGCCCGCCCAAAGGCCGACAGTGATGAACGTATCCGTCGCTTCATCGCCGCGCACGATCAGGCGTGCGCCCGGCGACGCAGCCGTGGCCCCGACCGTATCCACCCGCACCTTCGCCTTGATGACGCAGTCCATCCAGCGCGGGCCCGCGATGAAGGTTCGCGCATACGGCGCGGACGCATCCGTCTGCATCAGCGCGCCATCCTCCACCCGCCAATCGCCTTGTTTGGGTTCGAGGTCCTCGAATGCCTGCGCCGGCAACAAGGTTTCGTTCGCCCGCTCGACAGCAGCCACCTCGGCCGGATCCATACGCGCAACCTGCGCCACAGCAAACAACGGACACAAGGCTGCGATCCCAATCAGAGCGAGCAGGCTGCTAGATACATACTGGGAAAGGCGCCTGTGAATCTTCACGATAGTGGTCGATTGGAGGTGCTTTGCCAACATAGGACTTGTCTCTTCTCCCATCTTCGCCCCTCCAACATCAAATCAGAAATCCCTGTCAGCCTTCTGATGTCTTCCGGCACACGGACACCGGGATTCGCCCGTTCCCAAAAGGTGTCCAGCAACCTGCCCCCATAATCGAAGTGCAGGCCGCCCACTTCTCTGATCCGGAACGCCAGGAATCGCTAGATGCCGTTGTTTGGCGGCCGTCTACTGCGGTTCATCACCGTCAGCCCAATTCCCTCCGGGCGCGGATGAGGTACGAATAAGGACACTCTTGAACTGCTCGACGTCGGCGAAGGAAGAATCTCGCAGAACGAGCAACAATCGTCAGAGCTGGGGCTGCCACCAGAGCCCAAGGCGTAGTGATGGCAGCAGCGAGCCCTCCCGGTAGCTCTGATGCTACGGCAGCCTCTACTGTTTCGAGAGCAAAATCAATCCTCGACTCGCGCAAGCATGTTTCTACCGTGGAAAGTGAGGGTAACAACTCATCAGCGAGGAGACTGCGTGCCTTTTCCTGGATGCTCTCAAATTCAGCTCCGTCAGCGGAGAGACGCACGAGCTGAGCGGCGCGGTCCTGGAGTACATCTCGCAACCGTTGAAGCTCATCGTGCCGATTATGCCGGAACGATATGATCTTTGCGACCGGCGTGTCATCAGAAATGCGTAGCCAGTGGTGAGCCATATGCGTGAGAACAACGTCCACGACGCTACTCGCCATCTCGTCAAGCCGCTCGCGGTCCAGCCACCTATCTTGTTGGGACGCCGTCGGCCACAAGACTGCCTCAGCCGCCTTGAATATGTGGGGCTCGTCCGTCACGATACGGAATCCCCCCTGCTCCGCCAGAGCGGTTGCCAGGGCAAGCATATAAGCAGCTCCTATGTCCTCTGGAAGCCTGCAAAAATCTGAGTGTGCGCTCGAACGTCCAAACATCCGGTCGATGGCGTGCTGAAGATTCGACTCAATCTTTGATCGGTGAATATACGTTTGACGAACGAGCCAACTGTCGTCACCAACAACCGTCTTGGCGTATGGCGATGCGAGGAGATCTTCAATTCTCTCTACGATAGAGAGTGCTGGCGGGCTCTGCGGCGACACGCGCTCGGGAACAAGAATACCTTCTCCCAGGAGTTCTAGCGACACAGGTTCGGAATAGGGTATAGGGATGTCCGGCGTGATAGTCCGAATCCGGTCCCAGAGTAAGGCCGCCGAGAGTAGCCACGAGGAATCCGAAACCTCAATTCGGGGGTAGTATAGCGCGTCCATGGTTCGATTCCTTCCGTCCGGCCCATTTTCGCCGTTATTGGCGAAAACCACATAAAGCAAGCCATTGCAGAGACTTCAAACGCCTTTCCACGTCCTGCAACTCAATTCCGTGCTGCGCGGAATTAGTCGGCGCTGCAAGATGTGACATAGGGGCACTGAATTCCCCGGTGCGGTTCCAGGACGTTCGTCATTCAATTTCAGGCGAGTGGTTGGCGCGAGGCAGCCGAGTGCTTCGCCCCGCAACTTCGCCGGATGGCGAAACCCCCAGTCTCCTGGGCCATAGCACAACGCACACGTCAATTTGCCCACGAATGCCGCAATTCTACGAAAGCCCGTTTCGCAAATCAAGCGTCCGACTTGTCTGATTCATTACGGGAACACTTGGAGACCGGCGCAGCGTGATGCTATCCCTTTTGGTGCCGGCTGCGGTGTTTTCTCTGGCGAGGTCTGCACTTCGTGCCCTTCGTGCTCTTCGTGGTGGCGGCCCGTCGTGTGTTTCCTCGCCCCAACCGGAGCGGTAATAGGAGAACTGGACCAGAAAGAGAGCGCGTGGCGACGGGAAGTTGAAAAGGCAGAGGAAGACAGCAGCAGCGCTGGCATGATAGAATAAATGCGCCCGATGTACTCATGAACCCTTTCGAGGGACGGTGCATGATGCTACTGATCCATGGTGGATTTCGCGTGATCCTTGATCCGCGGAAATCCGGTTGCGTTTCCTTACTGGATGTGGGAAGCTCGGTGTCATGATGCCCGAAGCGTTTGCGTGCCCGTATCTGAACGCCCGCGTTGAACTGACAGGTGAGCGTGAGGATCACGTCCGCGTGCGGCATCCCGATCTGCTTCCCGAACATCGCGGGTGCATAGCGGAGACTCTGAAGGAACCAGAGAGAGTCCGCCCAAGCGCTCGCGTCAACAATGCCCTCATGTTCACGCGATGGTTTCCCAATGTGCGCGGCGGCAGATTCGTGGTTGTCGTAGTGGTTTCGGACGCGGGTGCACAACCAAGGCATTGGATTGTCACGGCCTACATGACAAGACGGTTGGCCGAGAAGGATGTATGATGGAGAAGAAACTGACGTTTTCCTACGATCGAGAAGCCGATATCCTCTACATCGACAAGTGTGAGGCGTATGCGCAGCAGGAATGCGAGGAACTCCCCGACGACATGGTGATCCGCATGAACCCTGACACCGGTGAGATCGAGAATATCGAGGTGCTATTCTTCTCAACGCGGCTTCTCCGGAAAGACTCGTTCGAAGTGGCTATCGATGCGCACTTGCGGCCGGCAGTATGAGGGGCGGGATACCATCGGAGCCGGCGAGTTCATTCGGCCGTGGTTCAGATGACAACATCGGAAGCCATTCTCGAACGCCTGAAGTCGCTGCCTGATGCCGTGCAGAAGGAAGTCCTCGACTTTGTCGAGTTTCTCGAGTCGCGGCAAGCCGGGCGCGACGTATCGGACGCGGAATGGAGTAGATTCTCGCTGGCGTCGGCCATGCGGGGAATGGAAGATGAAGACTCGCCCTATACACGTGATGACCTGAAAGAGTCATTTCATGACTGAGGAAGGGCAAGTGTCAGGCAAGCTGCGCCCGGCGGTGGTCATTCGGGCGCTGAGCCTGATTTGCCTTTGTCTATTTCTGTCTACGGTGTTTCCGCCTTCTTGATCGCGTCAACAATCGCATCAGCAATCGCTTTCATGCCTCTATCGCCGGGATGCGCTCCCAGGCCGGTGTGCGCGATCTCACGTTCGGAGCGGGCGTAGTTGGCCTCATCCGCGGCGAGGTCGCCGATATCGACGAAGATCCCGCCGACATCCTCGGCCGCTTGTTGGAGAATCGGGTCTTTGGTCGGGGATGGCCAGAAACTGCTTCGCACGATGATCGTCGGATTCCCGTCCTTCTGGAACGCCTTCAGTAACGCGTCCACGCTGGCGTGGAACTGGGCCTTGGCGTCCTCGGTCGTTGGCTGGGGCACGTTCTCGCCGATGGCCAGAATGAGCCAATCCGGTTTGAAGTCGATGGCCTCCCGCAACTTCTCCTCGATGGGAAACGTAGGGTATTGCCGCTCGAAGTCGGCGATGTTCAGTACCATGGATTCGGGCGCCGGGACGCCGCTTGCGGCCGGTTCCGACAGCGCTTGGACCACGAGATGGACATAGTCCTTCTCGAGGGCGCTGGCGGCCATGCCCCAGTTTCCCATCCAGCCGATGGACTCTGCCGGCGCGTGCAGCGTGATGCTGTTGCCCAGGAAGAGGATCTTGTCCTTCTTCATGACCTTGGCTTGAGCGGCGTGCGGACCCCACAACTCATCCGGGACGCCGGCGTCAGGCCCTGTGGTCAGAAAGTACGTCGCCTCGGCCGTCGGATCGGGGAACTCGGTCAACAGCAGGCTGAGATCGGGCGGAGACCCAGGGTCCGAGTTCGGCGCCCATGCGCGAATCGGGCATGCGAGGCCGTCCGGGCGAACCGTACTGTCGGCAACGGGTTCGGCAAGCGACGCGGGATCGAGCCTCAGTTGCTTCAGATCCATCTGTTCAAGACCTGGATTTCGGACGCGGCTCAGGCTGAAGACCATTGGCCCTCGCACGACGGCCACCTTGCCGGCCTGCAGTTTGCGGCCCTGAACCATCCGCCACGTCATGGGCATGTCCAGTTCGACGCTGTCGCCGGCGTTCCAGCGGCGCTGGATCGTGCAGTATGTGCCGGGGACGATGGATTCGGCCAGAGGAGCGCCGTTGACGGAGACGGTGGCCGACGCGCACCAACGCGGAATGCGCAGTCTCAAAGGCAGCTCGGCCGGGCGCGATGGGTCCACCCGGAGGACGACTTTGCCCGAGTTCGGATAGTCGGTTTCTTGCCTCACCTGCACGTCCAGGTCATCGGCAAGCGTTATCTTCGCGCTCGACGGCGTGTAGAGATTCACCATCACGCCGCCGTCGGCGGAAACATAGTAGACCATTTCCGGGAGTTCCGCGACGATTCGCCGCCAGTTGTTCGGGCAACAGTAGGTGTCCAGATCGAAGTACTTGCGCGGGCCTTCGATCGCCGTGTAGTAGCGTAGCCGACGTCCGTCGGGCGATTGGGCGGCGAAGAGCGTGTTGTAGATGGCGCGCTCCATGATGTCGGCGTAGAGCGTTTCGCCCTCCAACTGCAAGAGATGATGCGTCAAGCGGATCAGATAGGCCGTGGCGCACGTCTCGCCTACGTCGCCCTGCGTTTCTTGATTGTTGCGGAATCGCTCCGTCAGGCCGCATGTGCCCGTGATCATCAAGCCGTCGTCGTTGAGCAGAAAGTCGATGACGCGATGGCTTTGGCCAAGGAGCTGCGGATCCGGCTCCTCGCGATACAAGTCCAACTGCGCGAGGCACCGGTTCATGAACGTGTAGGCATGGCCGTCGCCGCTGCTGTACTGGCCGTCATTCACCAGGTCGATCGGGGAATTCCAGCGGCGGAGCCCGTCGCGCTCGAGGATGTAATCGCGATATTGGGCGTCGCCGGTGACCGCGCTCAACAGAATGAAGGCCCGTTCGACGTCGATGGTGCATACCAGCTTCGGATCGCGCGACGCAACGGCGGTCTTGTAGTTGGTCACGACGTAGTCGGCCAGTCTTTGGGCGGCTTGAAGCGACGCCGGGTCGTGGAAACGCCGATAGTCGTTGATGAGGGCATGGATGATGTAGGCAATCTCGTGCTCGTCAAAGACATCGCGAAGGCGAGACCCGGTCGGAAACGCGCCGATGTAGCCGTCTTCCAACTGCGTGCTGAGGAGGTCTGCGAGCAGATGATTCTTCAGTTCAACGACCTTGGGATCCCGCGCGTAGTAGGCGAAGTTCGCCGTGGCGTCGATCAGCTTGCCGAGCCCGATGTAGCCAAACAACGGCATCTGCTTTTCGTGAAACGGTTTGACAAAGTCGTTGTCGACATTAAGGGCCAAGAGATTCTTCTGGATAGTGAGATCGATGCGGCGGCCGATTTCGCCGCCCAGACTGACCTGCCCGGGGTCTATTGACGCATACGGCCCTGCGTTCTTGGGCAAATCGGCGGCGAACGTCGTGGATGCCGCAGCGGCCGCCAGCATGAGAACATGGAGCATGGGGTGCTCTCCTTGACTTCAATCAGGTCCTTGTTCGATACGCGAAGCGCGGCGAAACCCTCAGTTGTTCGGCTCCAGGCGCACATCGCTGACAAACGGGCCTACGCTTATCCCGCCTTCCTCGAGGCTTGTGACGACTTTGCCGTTAATCTCCAGGTTGCTGATGGTTACGCCTTTGATGTCGTGCGCCTCGTCGAGACCACTTAGCGAAGAAGGCGGAAGATGCTGGCCTGTAATCGAGCAGTCGCGCATGACGATGTCTCGCATCGTGCCGCGTTCCTGATCGCTCGACCATGGGCCACGCAGGATCACCAAGACGAGAGCGCGCGGGCAGTGACCGGTACTTCCCGTATAGGTTGCGTCGCGGCCGTTTTGTATCTGCGGCGCATAGTTGACGTCATCGACTTCGAAGCGGATCCCTTCAAACGTCACGTCGTGAATGGCCGCGCGATCTCCGTGTTGCACATCCATGGCAATTTCGGCGGTCCGCACGATATCGCAATCGCGGAACGTGACGTGCGATAGCTCAGGCGCCGAAGTCTCCGCACCGATCTCGAGCGCACGCCCCCAGTCGTTCCACACGACGCAACCCTCAAATACGATATTGGTGATCGACGCGTCGCGATAGTAACTCAGGCCCTTGACGACGAGGCTGTCGTCGAACGAGCGCACAAAACAGTCTTGCACGGTTGCATTCCGGCTGTTGCAGAGGTCGATGCCGTCGGCGTTGTACCGCCAGAGACCGATCAGTTTGATATTGGCAATCCGTATCTCCGAACAGTTGAACACGGACAGGCACCACAGAGGCGGATCGCGCAGAATCGGGCCATCGATCGCGACATTGGTGCAACGCACAAGATGAACACAACCGCCGAAGTTGTCGAGGTACCTGCTCTCGTCAGTGAGCCCGAAGTACCGTTCCAGTTCGCTGGAATCGATGATGCCCGGCCCCAGGATCTTGATATTCGTGGCGTCGGTGGCCTCGATGCAGCCATAAACCACGGCGCCGCCCGCAACATAGACCGTCTCATCGCTCTTCAACACCATTCGGCCCGGCCGATGGACGCCGGGGCCGAAGTAGCGCACACCGGGCGCGCTTGGATCGGGCATCGTCACCGCGGGCGGATTCGCGAACACGTGCAAGGCCTTGTGCCACCCGTTCACTTCCACGGTGAGTTGTTGCGGCGTGTCCACGTGAAAGCGAATGCGGTTGCCTTCGACCTGCGGCTGAATGCCCCGGGCCGTCGGCCGGATCGCCACGGACTCGATGGCACGCTGGCTGACAACCTCGACGTCGACCGGCGCGGTCATGTCCCAATACGCGAACGAAGCCAGCTCCGTCTGTTCGATGGGCCGTTGATACCCCGGCCATACTTGATTGAACGGCATCGCGGACACGCGGCACAAATACACGGGGACCGACTGCCCCGCGACCGTCACCGTGAAGTCCTCGGAGAGCTTCTCGCCGTCCGGCGCCGGATACATAAGACCGCTGCCGGCGCACGCTCCGGGATCGTTCTCCGGCGCCTGAGCGAACGCAATCGCCGGTATTCCGCACAAGAGGACCAACTCGACAACAAGAACCGAGGCTGAATACAACATGGGTAGGTTACTCACTCCCTTCATGGCTCATCCTTGCGATCAACTCCGTAGAAGATGAGTCGCGAATCGCGGCGGTTGGGGATGATGATCTCGAAACCCTCTTCACGAATCTGTTTGCCGGATACGACCCAGGTTCCCCCGGAATCGTAGTCTTCGAATTTCCACTGTTCTGCCGGGTCAATGGTCAAGAGCTCGAAGGTCATGGCGGGCACGTCGCTCTTGGCGCGGCGCAGGGCAAGAACCATTCCTTCTTGTTCCTCGGGAAGGTACAGGTGATAGGCCATCCATGCGGCCGGATTGCGTTGGTCGTGGGTCAAAGGGTAGTAGTCGCCGAAGAAGTATTTCTTGCAGCGCTGCGCCTGGAGTACATTCGCCTTGATCTGGAGCCATTCCGACTCATCTCTGGTAACGAGCCAGTTCTCCATGCCGGGGTTCAAGGCGGAGCGGGCATCATACGTGTCCAGGATCGTCCAACCTCGAGTCGCGCTTCCCTGAATCGGTAGCCAATGCTGGATACCGTAGCTGTGGTCCTGCGTCGACTCGGCGGTGGCTTCGGGAAAGCAGTTGTAATCGCTCCGCCAGAGCGGTTGCCCGCGCGATATCGATTCCAGGTCGATGCGCCGTCCGCCGCTGGCGCAATTGAGAATCGCCAGGTGCGGGAATTCCTTGAGAAGCGCGTCCCAGAAGGCGAAATGGCCCTCGATGAACCGCATCTCGTTCATGCCCCAACGGTCGGGCTCAGCGGCCGTCTCGAGATAAGGATTCGGCTCGATGTTGAAATCCTCTTCGTACCAGTCGATATCGTAGTCCCGGATCAGGCCGCCGACGACATCAATGGCCCATTTCAGCGATTCCGGTTTGCCGAGATCTAAGAGCAACGTTTGCCCATCTCGGATCTGGCCGTCGGCATTCCCCGTCAGGAAGTACTCGGGATGCTCGAGGGTGATCGGCCGGCCATGGATAGCGCGGCACGGCTCGACCCAGACCAGAAACTTCATGCCCGCGGCGTGTGCGGCGTCGCTGACCGGTTTGAGCGTTCCATTGTGCCAGTTCGGATTCGGGCGCCAGTCGCCGGCCATAGGCCCCCAGTCGCCCTCGAACACCGAATACGACGGGACAACTCCCGTTCCGTACCAACCGGCGTCGAACCAATAGACGTCCAGCGGGACCTCGTACTGCTTGACCTTCTCGATGAATTCGAGATGTTCCTTCGACGGCACACCGCCCCAGACGACTCCGGAGATCGGTGGCTCGACCCGTTCTCCATCGATACGCGGCGAGTAGTGTTCGAGGACCAGTTGGCGGAGCATGTTCTGGCCGTGGAGCATCTCGCCTTGCCAGTAGAGGGCCAGATTCAACGTCGATCGCACTGTCTCACCGGGGTGAAGGATCGAGTCGAAGTTCTCGACACCGGCCAGAATCGTCGACTTCCCTCCGCCCTGATGATCGAAATAGGCGCGCCACGCGCCGCTCCAACCGAGTCCCGTGATCAGGCCGTCGCCGCCGGTTTGATAATTGAAGAACGGCAACCAGATCGCGCTCGAACGTTTGTCCATTGGGATCAGGTAAGAGTGTGCCTGCGCCCACGCGGCGTTCGAGGGTGTGTCCATGGGAATCCGGCGGCGTTTGTCCCACATCGAGTTGTGCATGAACTCGCTCATGAACTGGAAGTCATCCTCGTGGCCGGGCGAGCCGACCGAACGGTGCAGGATCGGCATCGAGCCGTCGGCTGCATGCCAATAGGTGTCGATTCCCCAGAAATCATGAACCTTCGCCGAATCGGTTTGTCCATCGTTTCGGACGCGGACAACCCATTGGAACGCGGGGAAATCCTTGAGTTCGGTCAGTGTCATTTCGCAATAGAGCGAGGTCTGGGCATCTTTCCAACTCAAGATATGCGTGCGCGTCTTGTCGCTCTGCCAATCCCCCGACTCGACGTTCGCCGTTTCGATGGTGACCCATTCCCGACTACTTCGTGCGCCGCATTTGAACGAGAAGGGCACATCGGGCGCGTAACGCCCGGAGTTTGCGTCGCCCTGCTTGAGAAGGAACTGCTTCCACTGTGCGATGAACGCCATCTCGTCAGCCGTCGGCTGTGACGCATACGGCTCGACCGGCATCGCAGCGCCGGAGGCCAGTGCGGAAGACAGCATCACCGCAGGCAACGAGAAGAGCGAATGGAATCGGCACTTCATGATCTTCTCTCCCTGTTTCCTTCTCCGTGGAGCTAGCATTCGCCGCGGCGCGATACGGCACGGCGCAATGGGGGCCGAACTCGATGATGATACGGGTCGTCCGTTTCCATCTGGCAATGGTAGATCTCGATCAGGCGAAACAGCGCGGCCTCGGCTTCGGGGGTCTCCAAGCCTCCGCCTGCGAAGCGTTCCCTATCCAGTAGGGCTCGGAGCCGTAGGATTTCCCACCGCCAGTTCTGTCGAGCCCACGCGGGCAGACGGGCGTCTACCGCCTCTGCCAGCTGCCAGGCCCGTTGCGCCGCATCGGCATCGACGGGCTGTTTCTGGTAGGAACGCCCCGCCGCGGCCTCGAGAAGGTCGACGAGGGGCAACACGTCTTCGTTTGCGCCCGAGCCGAACTCATAGGCCACGTATTCCTCGAGCGTCTCCTGAGCGGATCGGTTGGGTTCCCAGTAGGCCTGGACGACCACGGCCTTGTTCATGTCTTCGTATATGCCTTCACTGTACGGAAACCCGCCCGTGACGATGTGTTTCACCTGGTTCCATAGACGCTGGAACCGGGAAGGTAGCGGATTGGCGCCAAGACCACCCCATGGCCAGTTGCCCCACATGCTAATCTCCGGGAAGTTGAGGAGCGACAGATTGCCGGGCACGCCGACGTCCAACGGATAGCGGGGAAAGTCTTCGTGGGAATCGGCGAGGATGTAGTCCAACCAGCCATTTCCCTGGGCCAAGGCGTCGGCCAGCCCCTGCCACTCGCCTTCGGGCGGGGTGTCGAACATCCACGTACTGAGAATGGTCTTTAGGTTTGGAAAGTGACTGCGGCCGAGGTCTGCGAGGTCGCGCGACAGCTTCAGATAGCCCTTGGAGCCCCAAGGCCGGCACATCTCGCAGGCGCACCCGCCCTCGTCATACGGCCAGAAGCAGAGGATGTCCACGCCGACATCGGCCATCTCCTCGAACAGCCGCCGGGCATTCGCCATGAGGTAGGCGTGGCCTTCCGGGATGCTCGGGCAAATGGGGTGGCCGCTGTTCCCTCGCCGATGGGTTGGATCCGGCAGCGGGGTGGCCCGAATCTCCGGCGGCGCGCCGGAGAACATCGTGTTGTTTAGGGCCGTGACAAACTGAAGCCCCAGGCCCTTGGCCGATTGGGCGTATTGGCGCATCATTGTCAGGGCCGGTTCGGTTTGGGGATCGTCCCAGTCTCGAAGATTGATCATCGGCAGAATGGCCATGACGGCGTTCACGCCCCAGAGCGCCAAGTCCTCCGTGTACCGGGAGATTTCCGCCTGCGATGCCTGGACGTACCAGTTGTGGAAATGCGTGGCGAAGTACATGCCGCGCAGCGCGCCGTGCGGTTCCGATACGCCTCGCCACGAAGAGGGTTTGAACGAGCCGTCGTACTGGCTGGTCCGGAGGAACTTGCCGACGCCATAGAGCAGGCCTCGCGGCGAGCCGCCGACAATGCGAAGCGCCGGGCCGGCCGTATCAATACGGAACGCCTCGGGCGGCAGGGCGTCGTCGGCGGCCAGGATGATGTGTGCATCGGGGCCGGCCTCGCGCACTTCGAGCGAGCACCGCTGCTGAATACGGTCCTTGAGGATCGCGAGCGTCCTGGAAACGATGGGGCTGGCCGGTGCCTCGACACGGATCCCGATACGCTGCGTTTCGTCCATATGGCCTCCTGCCGCGTGCCAAGGCAGACTCATGCCCGCGGCCGCGGCCCCGGCACACTTCAGAAAGGTCCTTCGGTCGTGGGGATCCATCGCCCTATGGCCTCCTTGTCCTTCCACGGCGTCCGGCGGCGCAAGGGACGGGCCTTGCGTGGTCACGCCCGGGCACATGGTACTCTATGGCCGCCGCATTCTTGTACTCTCAGGAGGCCGCCGCGTCCGAAGGCGTGCGATGGATGCCACCCCTCCACGGCATCCAGCACGTTGGCACGGAGACGACATCGTCCCGTTCGGACCGTATTGCGAGAGCCGGCACTGTCAACTTTCTTCCGACCAGGGATAGAATGTAGGTGGTGTCTTTCGGAGGGACCTACGGATGGGAGGCTGTCACCATGAGGAGGGCGCATGATGAGGCGTCGTGAATTCCTGGCTGCTACGGGGGCCGCCTTGGCTCTGGGTGCGGCAGCGCAAGGCGATGGGGGCGAAGCGGATGCAGTCTCCCGCGACGCCGACCCCCGGGGCGGTTTCACCTTCGGGCCGCAGAAGAAGCTGCTCTTTGCCGATCTGCGCCACATCGATCCCGGCGATCTGCAATGGCGAAGTGCCGAAGGGACGGTCATCCCCGTCGCGGGACCCCCGGAACCGCCCGTGCCGGTATGGGCCGATGCATCGCAAGTCGCTCGAGGAGTGCGGCTGGTCGCGCAAAAGCCCAGCAAAGAAGGGCCTGTGGCCAACCGGCCCGGGCAAGTGGTTGCGGATGCCGGCGCATACCGGGGTTGGTCTCTCAAGACGAACTATACCGGCGCGGACTTGGGTTCCTATTCCTCGGCGTTGGCGGAATCCATTACTGTTCAGGCCGCGGAGTCGCAAGACGGTTACGCGTGGACCGTGCGCGATGCGTGCACGGTGGAGGTGGCGGGTATTACAGGCATCGATGGCGCCGGTTTCTTCATCGATCCGAACGGGAGCCCTGAGGAGCGGTACAAATGCGTGTTTCATGCGAGTGTCCGGCAAGGCGTCCAGGCGCTGTGGGAGAAGTACCAGAGGCTGCATCCTCGATACCGTGACAACCGAATCAACGGCGAGCACATGAACTGCCTGTACGGCATGACCTCGCCCGACGGACTCGATTGGCGGTTCCTGCCGGAACCACTGCTCATCCACAAGGGCGATACCGACAACACCGTCTATTATGATGCATGGCTTGGCAAGTACGTCCTGTACACGCGGTTGTATTGGCTGGATCGTCGCCTGATCGGCCGCGCGGAATCCGATGACTTCCGCGACTGGTCGCCCGTGGTCCCGATGCTCGGCCCGTCGCTCGAGGATCCCTACTCCTACGACATCTACCTCAACGCGCGAACCGAGTACCCGGATCTCCCCGGATATCATCTCCTGTTTCCGATGTTCTACCGGCGTTTCACGCAAACGTCGGAAATCCGAATGTACAGCAGCCTCGATGGAATCCGGTGGAATGCCGTGCCCGGCGGTCCCATCCTCGAGCCCGGAGGGACGGATGCCTGGGACGGCGAATATGTATTCGCTGGCAAAGGGCTGGTGCCGCTTGGCAGCGACAAGGTGGGCATTCCGTACGACGGCATGAGCCATCCCCACAAGTATCCGCGCTGGCCCGGGGTCATCACGGGCAATGCGGGCTGGGCCACATGGCCCAAAGACCGCATCTGCGCGCTCAAGGCCGATGAAGAGGGCGAATTCCATACATTCCCGATACCCGTAACGGGTACGGAATTGCGCGTGAACGCGCGGGTAGACCGAGGCGGCGCCCTGCAGATAGGGATTGTGGGTGTCGATGGCCGTTCCACGGACCTCTGCGACATTGTCACGGGCGACGAAACGGCCCGAACGATCACGTGGCGAGGCGACCTTCATCTGCATGTGGAACCAGGAGATACGGTGCGCCTGCATGTCCGAATGCGGGCGGCTGAACTGTTCGCGATCGAGTGGGCGTGAGCGTATGGCATGGCGTGGTTGGGAGGGCCAGGTATCGGCGTGTTCCCGCTTGAGCCGGGAGGGTTCATCAGCCGGGGCATGATGGCCTTCCTGACGCTCGCGTCCCTTGCCCCAATCGCCTGCTCTGCCCATGCGGAATCCACACCCTGCCTCAGGAAGCGCTAAGTCGGGCCTGAGTTCGAGCGGCGGCACCTCCACGCCTTCGAATCGGTCAGCGATAGCTGGCACGAGATGAAAGAGCGATTCTCGAGCGACAATGGCCGCACGTGGGTCGGAGTACCGCCTCGTTCCCAACGCAAACAGAACGCTCAAGGGGAAGCCGTCTCGCTCATTAAGGACGGCCGGACCTTAGCCTGTTCCGAATTCGTCGTCGCTACCATCCTCGCCAAGTACGCCTCAGAAGTGGAGTCCCTTTTCTTGTTCCGTCACCCGCGCCTTGAACGTCTCGTCAAAAACTACGTCGTTTCCTTGCTATTGCCTATACCCTTTCTGAACTGTTCCTATCATACCCCCCCACCTTGTTCACCGGTCCAGATTTTGGGGTAAGGCTCAGGCGTACCCTGGAGCAGTGGATGCGTGGCTACGGGCTGGGCACGGCGCCCCGCAAATTACTCGAAGAGATGGCGGAAGTCCCCCTCGCTCGACGTAGTCATGCCCACCGGGGCAGGCAAAGACCTGCGCCTGCGCATCGTCAGCCGCCCCGAACAGCACCTGGCCAGACTTTGGGCGAGTATCGGCAGATTCCCTGGAAAAGGCAGCTTTGGCATGCCGCAACTGCGGAAGATGGGTTAGCGTGTGAAACACACTGCGCGGCCGCAAGGTCTATCATATTGGTGGTGTGGAGTATGTCTCCTGCGAAGTTACGCGTGCATAGGGAGTCGATTCATGAGAAAACGCGCATGGCTTGTCATGTTGGTCGCCCTTCTGTGCCTGTTTTGGGGTTCGTGTGTCTCTACGGACCGTGCGGTGGAGAACCCACCGCCGGCCACCGAGACCGTGGCCTCGGCCCCGGCTGAGGCCACGGCAGACCAGGCCGGACCGGAGGTCCCGCCGGTCGCGCCGCCGTTGGTAACGCCGGAGGTCATCGAGAATCCCGAAGTGACGTTGCTGGATTCGGAGGGCGCGGGCAAGCTGTATAACGCGGGCGGACACCTGGTGTGCGTGATGGAGGGCACGCCCGAAGAAATGGGGTTTCAGCACGGCCGGCTCTTGGCAGAGCGGGCGCGCCACATACTAAAGGAGGGCTATGTCGACAAGGCGCTATGGCAGCGTGGCTACACGCCCGAGTATGTGAACGCACAGGCCGATCGCATGGCCAAGCACTTCTCGCCCGCGCACGTTGCCGAGATGGAAGGCATCGTCAAGGGGCTGCACGCGGCCGGCGTTTCGGAAGCCACCTATGAAGATGTACGCCTCGGGGTGGTGCAGGCCGAGATCCTTCATTACGGGCCCGATGCGCCTCCGGGATGCTCGAACTTCGCGTGCTGGGGCCGGTGGACCCCGGACGGGCGTCTCCTTCACGGCCGGAACCTGGACTGGACGATCCTGGGCGGCGCGCAGGACGATGCCGTGATCCTGGTCTGGCGGCCGAAGGGCGGCGTACCGTTCATGATGATGGGTTGGGCCTGTGCCATCGGTAGCGTCACGGGGATGAATGCGCAGGGCATCACCATCGGTGAAATGACGTGTTCGTCGCCGGACTCGACTTTTGACGGACTGCCGCTGTTCTTGATTATGCGGCGCGTCCTTGAGGAAAGCGCGTCGCTCGACGCGGCCGTGGCCATTATGGAGGAAGGGCCGCGCACCACAGGCTGGAACTTCGTGATAGGCGATGGGAAGATTCCGGATGCGCGGGCACTCGAGGTGGATGCCAAACGGTGCGACGCGTTTGCGCCGTTGGATCTCAAGGAGACCGAGGCGACGGGCCACTGGGCTATGGCAGACGCCGTCCGGCGCACGAATCATCCCATAGGCGCGGAACGGCTGCAGATGCTCATCGATGAGCACGCGCCGAAGATGAATCTCGAGATCAAGACGATCGCCGAAGGTATACCGTTTCTCCAGAAACAGAATTCGTGGCAGCGCTACGACTTCATGGGCAAGCAGATTATGGCGAACGAAGGCGCCCTCGGAATCACCGAATCCCTTCAGATCCTCGCGACGCGGCCGGTAGGAAATTCGGCCACTCTCCACTCATGCGTGATGGACCCGACGCACCGCGTGGCCTACGTATCCGTAGCCGGCAGCAATCCACCCGTCACGGCGAGTCGCCGTCCTTACGTTCGCATCGATTTCACGCCTTGGTTCCTGTAGGGGTCGCGTCGCAGCCAGGTTGCCCGGGACCGGCGGTTTCTGGTGTAATGCCTTCTAGCAAACGGCGGGAAACCCCGAGGAGCATGCCATGGCGATGGGCTTGACGCCCGAGGAGATGCGCGCGATCTTCGATCACACGGAGGTTATTCGGCGGCCGAGATACGGCATCGTGCGCGGGTATCATGATCTACCCTACGTGTGTCTCGGCCAATCATTCGAGACAAGTCACTCGACGACGCGGGTGCGCGGCCGAGTCCACGTTTCGCCTCGGTTGCTCATTCGTCCGCCCCATTGCGAGCCGAGCTATGCGGAGATCTTCGGGGAAGACAACGTCGATTCGGCGTTGCAGGCGCGGATTTTCGGGTTTCTGGGGTTTCGATCGAGGCCGGTCGAATGTGCCTCGGAGCATTTGGACCTCAAGCATCTGGATGCCACCGTGGATCGGGTTCTCGCGGAGACGCTGGACGAACTCGAGCGCATGGAGGACATCACGACGGGCGTGATCATCACGCCGAATAGCCGCTATTTTCCCGTGTCCGTCGAGCGCTTCATATCGAGTGTGGTCGAGGACGAATTCTCGGTCTGAGGCTGTCCGAATGGGCTCAGGTGATCAGAACTTCGCGCGACTACACGGAGAGAGGAGGCATCATGAAGACCGCCTATGAGCTTGCCCTCGAACGGCTCGAGAAGGCAAGTGGTCCTGTCAAGGGACTTAGCAACGATCAGAAGCGCCGCATCGCGGAGTTCGACAGGGAATACGAGGCCAGGATTGCCGCCGTGCGGTTGAGCTATGATCAGCAGATGGCCGCCGCGAAGTCCGCCGACGAATGGAACGCCCTTCACGCCGAGCTTGCCAAGGAAGTGGCTTCGCTCGAGGCCAGGCGCGAGCAAGCGAAAGACGAGATTTGGGGCAAGGCCGAATAGTCGAGGCCGGTCCGCACGCCACGTATTCGGCTTCTCGGAACGGATGGCGGCCGTGACAGGTGACGCGTGTCGGATTCTATCCAGAAAAGGCGATTGAGCTACCGGTTCGGTCTGGTCGTTCTGGTCGGACTGGCCGTCATCGTGTTGGGGCTGGCCGGTGTCGACCGGGCAATGAAGACGACGACGGCGGTTGGTTTCTCTCCACGCGCGACGCGAGGCTATGCCGTCATTCCGGATGTGATGACCTGGAGTCGGCGCATGGGGGAAATCGAGGCCGGCCGCGTGTTCGAGGAGTGGTTGCCCGACGATGTCCGATGCCTGCCGATGCTTTTTCGGGAGGTGGTGGGCCTGCGTCCGACGCCCGGTGCCTGGAATGCCTGGTTTGGGCCGAGGCTTCTCGTGGCACGCGCACCGGAAGGCACGGGCCTCTGTGTTCGGCCAGGCATGCTCTTGCGATTGCGGTGCCGACTGCGCGCGATCGGGCATAAGGAGAGTTCCGTGGCCGGCGACGGCCGTGCCTACTGGGCGTGGCGCGACGGATTCCTGGTCGTTTCGACATCGGAAGCCTTTGTCCGGGCAAGCCTCGATGGCATGACACCCGAACCGGCTCTCGGGCCGGCGCGCGACGTTGTGCATATCGAGCGCCTCGAACCGTTTGCGGCCACACTGGACGTGCGCGCGCACCGCGGTCTTCCCGTCGAGGGCTGGGTCGAGGGTTCGTTGGCTACCCGTGCGCGCCCGCTCGGACTCGTCGAGTGCTGGCCCGACTCACCCTTGCTCTCGGTGGACGCCAGTTCGTGTGCCGACCTGGTTTCCGCAAGCGCGTGGCTACGGAAGGTGGTGGAATGCGATCCGGTGACGGCGCGGCTCTATCAGGCCGCGGTGGGGCTTGGGCGGGCGTGGTTTGGCGATCCGTTGGGTAAAGAATGGGCTGCCGGCCAAGACGAGTGTGCCTTGGCTGTGATGGGCATCAACACGGCGGAGTCGATACCGGTACCGGAGGTCGGGTTGGTGATGCGCCCGAGGCAGATGGAACCGGCCGCGCATCCGCTGGCGGGTTTGGTGGCGGGACGCGCCGCGGTCGATTTCGAGTGGCAGGGCCGTCCGGGGGTCATGGCGCCGCTGGCCGGCGAGAAGATCATGCTGTGCCTCGGGCGTTCCGAGCGTGACTGGATTGCGGCGAGCCGTGAGCCGATCATGGATCGGCTGGCCGCGCAGCCGCCGAGTGCGGGCGAGGTGTCCGCGGACTTGGTCGTGGGGCTCGATTGGAGCCGATTGGGTGCCGTGCTGGAATCAGTTCTTGTGAGCGCGGCACGGCTCGAGCTGACGCCGCGCATGAATGGCGACGAGGCTCGGGCGCACTGGCGGTCGAGGGCACAACGGCTCAGCACCTTGGGACGCTTGCGCCTCATGGGTTTCTCGGACGGGGACCGGATTCGCATCACCGGAACACTGGCGGAGAGCGATGCATCGTAAACGCAATAGTCTCTCGCGTCGGACAGCAATCGTTGCGTTAGCGGCGATGGTGGTCATGTGCGGCCCGGCCTGGGCCGAGGAGATCGCGACGCTCGAGCGGCTGTGGGGACCGGCCGACGCGACGGCGGCCGTCGCCAACGGTAGCTTAGCCGTGTGCGTAAACGGCACGGGCCGCTTGACAGCCTGCCACTGGCCCAGTCCCGGCTACTACAATCAGATATCGTATCGGACCGTATCGTCCGAGGCGCCTTTGCTGGGCGTCGAGGCACACCACGGGGCCATGTGGGGCCTCCGTGCGGATGGGAAGACTTCGTGGGTTACGGCGCCGCCGTGGACGGCCCGTCAGTTCAGCTTCCGCGCGGGCGAGGTGGACACGGAGTGCCGTTGGCCGGACTCAGATCGCGTGGTGCTTCAGCGAACCCTTGTGCACACCGACCGCGACATCCTCGCCACGCATATCGCTGTGAAGATGGACGGCGAACCGGCGCCGCTCATCTGGTACGCGGACTTCTCGCCATGCACTCGGGTGATTCCTGAGTTGCCTGTGGCCGATTGGCTCCTGGACGCGTGGAACGATTTTGCTGCGTTTGCGGACGGCGATCGGCCCACGATCTACCATTTCCGTCCGCGGGATCCGGGCAGCGTCGCCTGGCGTCAGGCCGAGGAATGGGCCGCCACCGGCGCCATGGGCGCCCACGCCAGCGAGCTGGGGAGCGGCGTGTGGATCGGCATCACGAGCGATACCGCCGTGGTGGGCCTTCAGTGTGGAACGACGGACGGTCCCGATTCGGCATTCGAGCAGGCCGCCCGGGGCGTGCTGGGCGGTCGGGGAGCGGCCGTGGGCCGGTGCAACTCAGCGCTCATGATCGAGCCGCACGTCGAAGAGGACGCGTATTCGGCGTCCATATATGTGGCGTTTGGCGCCTCGCGCGCCGAGGTGGATTCCGCCCTCGAACACGCGGTCACCGGTGGATTCGAGAGCATGGCCGTCGGCAATACGGTGCGCTGGTGGGCGCGGCTCGCGCCAGCGGCCCTTCCGGCGATGCGGGATCCCGAACTGGCGGATCTGTGTCGCCGTTGCCTGATCGCCATTCTCGGCAACGTCGACCGCCGGTCGGGAGCCATTGTGCGCGCGCCGATCAGTCAGCCGCCGCTGGCCCTCGATTGGCCTCGACACGGATTCTGGATCGACCTTGCCCTGGACCTCGCAGGCTATCACGACCTCGTGGAGCGTCACACGCTTTTCTATGCCCGGCTTCTCCGCTCGCGCGATGCGCCCGGCAAGCCTGCGGGTTCGGTGCCGGCGGCGGCGTATTCCAACGGCGTCGAGGCACTGCCGCACATGGCGCTGGAACCGGACGCTGTGGCATGGATATTGAACGCGTGTTGGCGTCACGCGCGGTTCCTCGAGAGTGAAGAACGACAGCGCTATCTCAATCAGATGTGGGATCCCATACGCCAGGGGGCTGACTTTCTTGTTTCTTGGGTGGATAGTCGGAGCGGAGGCCCGTTGCCGGCGTTTCGGCCGGACGCGCTTCGAGACGATTCGGATGTGTCTTTGCTGCTGGCCACGTTCCTTGGGGTGGATGCGGCCCTCCGGGTGGCCAGCGAACCGGATCGCCCGGCTCCGGCCGCCTGGCGCGATCGGCGCCGCGAACTCAAGGCGCTGATTCTGATTCAGTGTATCGGCCAGGACGGTCGTTGGATCGGCGAGGGGCCGGTCCCGTTTGGGCTGGAGGAAATCGCTGCGGCCGTGGCGCCTCCGGAGCCGGGGGTGGAGGAGGGATGGGTGGCTCGCCTGGCCGATCGGCGCGGTGTGGAGTTCTTGCAGGCGTTGTGCGAGTTGGCCGTGGCATGGCGTGGCGATCCGGGAAAGCTGGCACGGCTCAAGCCGTTTCTGCGAATGGAACTGCCTTCGGCCCTTGCCCGGCTGTCCCTAGGGCGTGACGCGCCCAGGAACCCTGTGCTTGCGCCGGACGCGTTGGCGGCCGCCTTCGGCTACATCACGGCGATCACCTATTCCGGCGCCGTGAGTTGGTGAGGTCGCTACGCCGGTCCGTTGTCGGCTTGCACTTTTCGGAGCGCGGCGATCATGTCTCTCACGCCCGCTATCGGCCCGAAAGTGGTCCTTTCGTCGCAGGATTCCCGGATCACGCCGATCCCTTCCTCGCGGGTCAGGAAGGCATCCACAACATCCGGGTCGAAATGCTTGCCTTTTCCCTCGAGCAGAATCCCACGAGAGGTCTCGTGGCTGAAGGGATCCTTGTAGGGCCGTCTCGAGGTGAGGGCATCGTACACGTCGCTGGCCGCGACGATTCGGCCCGATAAGGGAATAGCCTCTCCTTTCAGTCCGTAAGGATACCCCGTACCGTCCCACTTCTCGTGGTGGTAGTAGGCAATGTCACGGCCCATCGAGAGAAATGAGCCTTCCCCGGCCTCGATGTCGGCGGCCTTCAGGGTATCGCCGCCAATCAAAGGATGCTCCTGCATGATCTTCTGCTCTTCGGGCGTCAGTCGGCCGGGCTTGAGCAGAATGTGGTCCGGGATACCCACCTTCCCGATGTCGTGTAGCGGCGAGGATCGATAAAGATCCTCGATGAACTCATCCGACAGGACATCGCCGTGCTTGTCTAATTGCAGGAGACCGAAGGCGATCTCGCGGGCGTACGCGCGGATGCGCTCGAGGTGGTCGCCCGTCTCGGGGTCTCGGGATTCGGCCAGTTTGGCAAGACTGAACACGGCAGCGTTCTGCGTGCGACGGACCTGTTCGGTGCGGTCGCGTACGCGCCGCTCGAGCGACAGCCGGTATTCCCGGAGTTCATCTTGAAGAAGCTTCGAGCGCAGCGAGCTTCGGATCCGCGCATCGAGAACCACCGAATCGAATGGCTTGAGGACGAAATCGTCGGCCCCGGCCTCAAGGGCTCGAACATTGGCTTCCTTTTCGGTGACTCCGGTGATGATGATAATCGGGAGATGGCGCGTGGCTTCGTTGCTCTTCAGCCGCTGACAGACCTCGAATCCGTCCACTCGGGGCATGACGAGATCGAGGAGAATCACATCCGGCGGCGACTGGGCGACGAAGTCCAGAGCGGCCTGGCCATCGTGAACCCCGTGCACCTCATATCCCCTTCGGGAAAGAAAAGCCTTCAGGATCCGGACGTTGTCATCGATGTCATCCACCACGAGTATCGTCGGCGTGATCATGGAAGCATCGTTGTCATCCGATGATCGCTTATCCATCATCTCAGCCTCCGAACCTTCCCTCGCCACATGTCCACGGCCGCGACGTTCTCCCCACTCCCGGGTGAGCGCACAGCATCTCTCATCCTAGCAAGCAGGACGCGATTAGCGCAAGCAGCCTGTCAGCGACTTGGTACCCAACCGAGCTCCGAGCGCCTGAGGGAGCGATGGTAACCTTAATGATCGGTCGCGTCCGGTGCAAGCCATCGTTCGGATTTCGGGCGGATGGGGGATACGGTGGCCACTACGGACGGAAGGAGGTTCACGGCTACGATGGCCGTACCGGCCGGCGCGTGCCACCGATCACTATGGGCCACGAGGCCGTCGGCGTACCCTTGACTCCCGAGGAATACGCGGCCTAGGATTCGGCCGGTATCTACCATCAGAGGAGCGCTCATTATCCGTGGACGATATGGCGAGCCGTACGGCGGCTGAGAATGGCGCGGCCCGCGCGGCCTCGTGGCTGCCGGCCTTGGCCGGCAGCGCGCTGATCGCCATGGCCTTGCTGGCCAACGAATGGACCCTTGCCCGGACTCTCTCGCCGGACGGCGCGCTCGGGCCGCGGTTTCGCGCGATGGTTTGGGCATTTGACGCGTCGGCGGCTTCGATCGGGGCCGCGCTGATCCTGCTGCGCGGCCGGATCGCGGTCGTCACAAGTCGGCTGCTGCTGCGGGATTACCCCAACCTCGGCGCGCTGGCGGTCGGTTTGGGCCTAGTGGTGGTGTTGGTCTTGGCGCTCGAGGGGGTGTTCTTCGGCCTCAACCAGGCCCATCGCCACCGGTCGCCCTTGTGGAGGGTCTACTCGAAGGGTTTCGACGCCCGGCATCCGCTCTTGGGTCATCGGCCCGAGCCGGGGCGGGTGCATGCCGAAACGCTGTGGCGGGCCCGCGAGAAGATCTTCGGGGCGCGGTACACCATTGATGAGTACACCCGCCGTGTGGTGCCCTCCCCGGATTCGGACACCCCGTCCCGGTTCATTCTCGTGTGCGGCGGCTCCTTTGCATTCGGCACGGGTGCCGAGGATGACCAGACGCTTGCCTACTACCTCGGCGCGGGTGCTTCGGGTTACCGGGCCTACAACTATGGGGGAATGGGCCACGGAATTCAGCAGACGCTGGCCATTCTCGACCAGTGGGACCTCAAGACGCAGGTTGCCGAGAAGTCCGGCGCGCTTGTGTATGTATTCATTCCGCAGCACATTCCGCGGACGATACCGACGATGTGGAACGTCACGAGCTTCGGCCGATACGATCCCTGTTTCCGATTCACCTCCACCGGTGAGGCCGTGTATCTTGGCCCGTTCAACCGAGCCCATCCCGTTCGGACGGTTGTGTACGACATCCTCCATCGCGAGCAGATGATGACCTATGTCGGCGTCGACTGGCCGCCGGCCATCCTGAGTCGCCATATCGAGTACACGGCCGACATGCTGCTGGCCTGCGCGAGACGTTTCCGCGCGATCTTCGACAGCGAGGAGTTCTACGTGTTGTTCCATCCGCTGTCCGAGGAGGCGCGCCGGGGCCTCGGCGTGAGTCCGGAGCTCATCAAGCGCATCTATCGTGAGAAGGGCCTGCGTCTGTTGGACTACGAGAACCTGCTTGGGCCAGACACGGCCGGGCTGTTCTATCCCCTGGACGAACACCCCACGCCCGAAGTCCATCGCCGCGTGGCCGGCCAGGTACTGCAGGACCTGGACCTCGCCCCCCAAACAGAGTAGGCGGCCCGATTGACCGCAGGGCCTCGCCCACGTCATGCTAGAGGTGTCTGGGGCAGCCAGGTTCGATTCATGGGAGGGATGCACGCGATGCGAGGAATGGGATTGGGGCTGGGCGTCGCCCTCGTCCTGCTGTCTGTGATGGCGGCGGGCGACATGGCCGATTGGACGCTGATGGCCGCGCCGGGCGCGTGGGAGCGCGGCGCCTTCGATCAGTACGACGGTTTCGCGTGGTACCGGTGTTTCGTCAAGGTCCCGGACGCATGGCGCGGCATGTCGCTCCGGCTCGAGCTGGGCCGCATCGACGATGCCAACGAGGCGTTCTTCAACGGCGCTAAGGTCGGGACGACGGGTCAGATGCCGCCTGAGTACCGGGGCGCGTCCGGCAGCGATCGCGCCTACCGCGTTCCGTTCAGCGAGGTACGCTACGGCGCGTACAACGTGATCGCCGTACGCGTGTTCGATCAAGGCGGCACCGGAGGTATCATCGACGGGCAACTGGCACTCTCCTCGCCGAAGGGACGCGTGAGTCTTGCCGGCGAGTGGCAGTTTCGAACCGGTGATGATCCCACCTGGGCGCAGTGGCCCGAGGAAGGAGCCGCTATGGCGGAGGCCTATCGCAAGAGCGCGGATTGCCCGGTGGGCGAGGCATCGGTCGAGTTCGTCGGCGAGGCGCCGGCGCCGGCCGGCGACCTCGTACTGTGGTACCGCCAGCCGGCACAGGAATGGGTGGAGGCGCTGCCGGCCGGCAATGGACGCCTCGGCGCGATGGTCTTTGGCGGCTTTCCCCGGGAACGCATCCAGATCAACGAGGAGACGGTGTGGGACGGCTATCCGCGCGATCGCGTCAATCCCAAGGCGCTCGAGGCCTTGCCGGAGGTCCGCCGGCTCTTGTTCGAGGGCCAGAACGAGGAAGCCACGGCCTTGGCCGGTGAGACGATGATGGGTATCCCGTGCGGTGTGAACTCATACCAATCGCTGGCTGATGTCTGGCTCAAGATGACCAAGGTCGAAACGGTGAAGAAGTATCGCCGAGCACTCGACTTGGACTCGGGCATTGCCTCGACGCAGTACTCCGCAGACGGGGTTCGCTACACGCGTGACGTCTTCGTCTCGGCGCCGGACCAGGTGATCGTCGTGCGCGTGGCGGCGAATCGGCCCAAGGCCGTGAGTCTCCGCGTCGGCATGACGCGTCCGCAACATGCGACATGCGTGGTCGAGGGCGGGAATCGCCTTGCACTTCGCGGGCAGATCCAGACGAAGCATCACGAGACGGATGAGGTCGTGGGTCTGTGCTTCGAAGCCCTGCTCGAGGCGCGCCTGGAGGGCGGTAGCATCGAAGGCGCCGACGCCTCACTAGACATCACCGGGGCCGATAGTGTCGTTCTCGTCATCGCGGGGGCAACGAACTACCGCGGCACCGATCCGAGCACCGCGTGCGCCCGCTACATTGCCGACGCCGGTAAGCCCTATGAGGTGCTCAAGGAGGCCCATCTCGCCGACCACCGGCGGTTGTTCCGGCGCGTCGACCTCGATCTGGGCCCCGATCCTTGTGCAGACGCGCCCACGGACGAGCGGATCGAGGCCGTCCGTCGCGGTGGCGACGACGCGCACTTGGCCGTGCAGTACTTCCAGTTGGGCCGCTACTTGCTCATGGGCAGTTCGCGGCCCGGCTGTCTTCCGGCGAACCTCCAAGGCGTCTGGAACGAGCATATGGATGCGCCGTGGAACAGTGACTACCACACCAACATCAACCTTCAAATGAACTACTGGCCGGCCGAGGTCTGCAACCTCGGTGAGTGCCACATGCCGCTGTTCGACTACATGGACTCGCTCATGCCGTCCGGCGAACGCACGGCCCATGCCCACTACGGATGCCGAGGGTGGGTCGTTCACCACCTCAGCGATATCTTCGGCTTCACGGTTCCCGCGGATGGTGTCTGGGGCATCTGGCCGGTGGGCGCGGCGTGGCTCTGCCAGCATCCCTACGAACATTACCTGTTCAGCGGCGACAAGGAATTCCTGGCCGAACGGGCCTATCCGCTCATGAAAGGCGCTGCCTTGTTTATGCTCGACTTCCTGGTCGAGGATCCGCAGGGCCGCCTCGTGACCAATCCATCGCATTCGCCCGAGAACTCGTTCCTCAAACCAGACGGCACGAAGTCGATGTTCACGTACGGTGCGACGATGGATCTCATGATTCTCCACGATCTCTTCACGAACTGCATCGAAGCGGCCGAGTTGCTCGACACGGACGAGGACTTCCGGAACGCGGTGGCCGACGCCCTCGAGCGCCTGGCGCCGCTCCAGATCAGTCCGAGAGACGGCCGACTCCAGGAATGGATTGAGGACTATGACGAGCCCGAGCCGGGCCACCGGCACATGTCGCACTTCTTCGGCCTTCATCCGGGCCGGCAAATCACACCCGACGGGACGCCTGAAGTCGCGGCCGCGCTCCGCAAATCGCTGGAATACCGGCTTGCGCACGGCGGCGGACACACCGGGTGGAGTCGCGCGTGGATCATCAACTTCTGGGCACGCCTCGGCGAACCGGAGAAGGCCTTCGAGAACGTGCACGAGCTCCTCGCGAAATCCACCTTGCCGAACCTGTTCGATAACCATCCGCCCTTCCAGATCGACGGCAACTTCGGCGGCACGGCCGGCATCGCGGAGATGCTGGTGCAGAGCCACGCCGGCGCCATCCATCTCCTGCCGGCCTTGCCGGCAGCCTGGGCCGACGGCCATGTGCGTGGCCTGCGCGCCCGAGGCGGCTACGAAGTGGATATCGCCTGGCGCGATGGCCGGTTCGAGGGCGGCGAGATCCGCGCCTCGCAGGATGGCCGCTGCTGCGTCCGCAGCGCTGTTCCGCTCGACGTGCAGTGCGACGGCGCGCCTGTTTCCGTCGAGCGCGACGAGGGCGGCGTGATTGACTTTGAGGCCAAGGCCGGGAAGGGGTATGTTCTTCGGGCGCGGGGATAAGAGACCTCAAGGCCCCAAACGACCTCAAGGACGGGGAGAAGGATCCTGCGCGGAAACGAGCGCAGTCCGGCGCTATTCGTCAAAGAACCCGATGGCGTCGAGGTCGGCCTTGAGGGCGCCGAGACGCTGTTCCGGGAAGGTCTGGATGGGCGAGCGCGGCACGCCAGCATCGAGTCCTTTGAGTCTCATGATGGCCTTTTCGCAGGATAGGTTTGCGCCGTGGCGGAACAAGACCCGGATGACCTCGTTGGCCTTCCACTGGAGTTCGCGGGCGGTTCTGAGGTCGCCGGCGGCGAAGGCGTTGTAGATGCCCGCAATGGTCTTGGTCTGGTAGTTGTAGGTCGAACCGATGCCGCCGCAAGCGCCCGTACACAGGCCTTGGAACAACATCTGGTCGCTGCCATTGAGCACCCGCAGGCGGCCTCGGGCCGCATCGATAATCCACCACATAAGGAACATGTCGGAGTGGGTGAACTTGAGGCCGACGAGGCCTTCGACGCCAAGAAACTCCTCGACGAGTTGGTCGCCGGTCAGCTCGACGCCCGTAATCGCCGGGATGTGGTAGTAGTAGGTGGGCAGCTCGGCGGCCTGGGCGATGGCACGCACGTGGGCCATCATCCCGGCAAGACCCACGCGATAGTAGATCGGCGGCAGGCTCGATACGGCCGCGGCGCCTGCCTTCTTCGCGTGCTTCGCTAGTTCGACGGCGTGATCGGTGCACACGGCGCCGACGTGCACCATGACGGGCACCTGCCCCGCCACCTCTTCAATAACGGTTTGCGCCATCCGTTTGCGCTCGTCGATGGCCATCATGAGCCCTTCGCCAGTGCTGCCGCACACGAAGAAGCCGTGGGCGCCGTCCTCGATCTGGCGTCGGACGAGCCGGCGCGCCATGTCAACATCCACACTTCCGTCCGAGCCGAACGGCGTCATCAACGCAGGCAGGACTCCGCAGATTGCATCGCCGGAGACAGGCATCATGGCTCTCCTTCCGTAGCGGATTCGGCAGAGGAGACGACAAGGCTCCCGGGGAATCCTGTCGTTGCGGTTTGAGAATGGTACCGGGGCTGGGGGTCGAACCCAGGACCTCTGGATCCACAATCCAGCGCTCTGACCAACTGAGCTACCCCGGCACAAAGGCTCCTGAAAGGGAGACCCGAAGCTCCGCATAGTATAGAGAATGGAGCTGGCCAGACTCAAATGCGCGGGGGGTCCTGCGGATTCCCTTTGTTCAACAACAACGGACGACCAACTGGCGAAGTTCTATGGGCGGCCGCTGGAGGAAGCGTACCCGTACGTGGTGCTGGACGCGCGGTATGAGAAAGTGCGGGAGGACGGGGTGATCCGAAGTCGGGCGGTGCTGGTGGCGATCGGCATCAACGGCGACGGCCGGCGTTGCGTACCAGGGGTTGAGCTGGCGAACCGGGAAAGCCGCAGTAGTTGGCGGGACCTTCTTTTAGGGCTCAAAGAGCGGGGGCTACGGGATGTTGAGTTTGTGGTGAGTGACGACCATGAAGGGCCCAAGAAGGCGATAGGGGAAGTCTTCGCCCAGGCCGTGTGGCAGCGGTGTTACGTTCATTTCCTGCGCAACGCCTTGGACCATCTGCCCCGCAAGGCAGGCGATGACTGCCTGATGGAACTGCGCTGGATCTACGAACGACGGACCCACGTCGTTCGCATTTTTCCGAACGAAGCGAGCTGCCTAAGACTCATCCGAGCATTAGCCATCGAAATCCATGAGGACTGGATTGAGGCCACCCGCTACCTCAACATGGACCTCCTGGAAGAACACAAGAAGCTCACACGGTTTGACCAACTTGACGCGGCCTAGAATCGAGCACACCATGTCCCTTTTGCAGAACTTGACGCACACAACTCAGGCCTGCCGAAGGCCCCCCAGCGCTTCTACCCCGCGTCACGCCCGGCTCCTCGCCGGTCACAGCGCAACCGGCTCCACAAAGGCGGACCCCTGTCGTCAATCAGGTCAATGCGGTCAGCAGCCCAACCAGCCTACCTTGGTTACGGCCACCCGTTGCGTAGTGTCCTTGTTCCCTTTCGTCCCTCGCCGAATCCAGGTTCACGGCGCCAAGAGCAGCGCACCAACAAGAACCACGGACTCCGCGAGGGCGCACGGAACAATCTCGTAGCGGCCGCGGAAGGGCCCGAACACGCGCGCGTCGACGCAGCACCGAATCGGATCGAGAAGTACCTCGCCCATGAGGCTCACGCCGCCGCCCAGGGCGATCCGCTCCGGATGAAACAGCGTGACCACGTTGGCCAGGGCGATGCCAATGCTCTCCGCCACGCGTTGGATCGCGTCGAGTGCGAGCACGTCGCCCTCGGCCGCCGCACGGCCGAGCAAGGTCGTAGTGATCCGGCCCGGATCGCCGTCGCACAACGCGAACAGCGGCGTGCCGGCATCGAGTCGGGCCGATGCGCGCAGACGCTTCTCGATGGACCAGCCCGAGCAGAGGTGCTCGAGTTTGTCGGCCGCGCCCGCCGTGCCGGCCGTCCAGTCGGGCACGTAGGTGTGGCCAATCTCGCCGGCGCCGCGCCCTTGGCCGTCATGGAGCCGGCCATCAACGATCAGCGCGCCGCCGATGCCGCTGCCGATGTTCATGTAGCAGAAGTGCCGCGTGCCTCGGCCGGCGCCACGGCAGTACTCGGCCCACCCGGCGGCGTTGCTGTCGTTCGCAACCGCCGTCGGCAGGCCGAACCGCTCTTCACACCACGCCTTGAGCGGGAAACCTTCCCATCCACCGACTTGGTGCGACACCAGCACCTTGCCGGTGGCGCTCTCGACAGGACCGCCGAATCCGACGCCGATACCGCCGACGGTGTTTCCCTCGGCGGTCGCGCGTTCGAGCATTGGCGGAACCGCGCCGGCGAACCACGCCATGATGGCGGCGGCGCCTTCGGCGGCTGGGGCCGTGCCGCGCTCGATGTCGAGGATCTCGCCATCGTGCGTGCCGAGGGCGGCCTGAAGCTTGGTGCCCCCGATCTCCATGGCCAGTCGAAGCGTACTCATCCCGCGACTCCTACGGCCTCGGCGCGTCTTTGAGACGCTCTTTCAGCGTCTCGACGATGGCGTGTTCCAGCACCAGGTGCGCGTCCTCGACCTGCGCCATGCAGTGGCACGGCACGTGGAGGTCGATGTCGGCGAGGTTTTTCAGCTTGCCGCCATCGTAGCCGGTCATGCCGATAACGAGCATGCCGCGCGCCTTGGCCGTCTTGGCGGCCTCGAGAATATTGGGCGAGTTGCCGCTGCCCGAGATGGCCACAAGCACATCGCCCGCGCGGCCATAGGCCGCCAACTCCCACGCGAAGGCTTCGGCGTAGTCGATATCGTTCGCGAGCGCCGTCATCAGTGGCACGCAATCCGTCAGGCCGATGGCCCGGATCGGACGGCAACCGGTGGCGATGGCCGGCGCCTTGACAATATCGTTGATCATATGCGACGCCGTCGCCGCGCTGCCGCCGTTGCCGCAGACGTAGACGAACCGATCCTCGGCCTGCGCGGTCACCAGCGCGGCCACCACCCCGTCGAACGCCCCGCGATCCACGGCACGAAGCGCCTCGGCAAGCTCATTGCAGTATCCGTCGAGAAAGTGCATAGGACTCTCCTGTCTTGAAGGAGCCGCATTATACCGCCCCGAACCGCCCCCCGGCCAGCGGTCGTTAGGAGATTCCGCGCCTCTGGAACTCCAGCAGGGCTTGCAGGGCGACTTCGGCGATATCTTGTACTGCCGAAGCGAATCTCCTATGGCCCAACGCCTCTTCGTCGAAATCAACGACGATGGCAGAATTCAGGAACTTCGTTACGGTAGCACTTGTCGAAGGTTCCGCTTCCTCTGCGTCCATGGAGACCTCGAGCGAACCGGAGTTGCGCCCGTACAGCACGCTGCAATGCTTGGCAAAAGCAGTCTGAACTCGTCTCTCAACAACGTCACAGACTTTCCTCTGAACAGTCTCTATCAGCTGGGGAACATCAGAACTCTTCGATGTATAACCCAGCGCCAGAATGGTGCTCTTGGCTACACGAACGTCGAGGATGCCCTGCTCAAGCGGATCGAGAGGAATGAACGCCACCTTCCGCTTCAACTCCTTCGGGTTCATCTCTCTCCGGAGAAATAGGTACTTCTTCCGCGAGCTCTCCTCCTTGTCAGGCACATATCCCGATTTCGAATACTCGGGTCCAACCAGGTAATCCTCATACTTGCTCTGAATCTTCTTCAGAACCTTCTCTGCTGTGTCCCTAAACGTCTTCTCCTTCTGGCGGAGTTGGAGCGCAACGATGAAGACGAGAAATGGTACCGCTGCACCTGCCACGTCCTTCACCGCATCCAGAACGTTCTCGATCGTAAACGCTTTGAACACAAGGTTTGCACAGATGGCAACGATTCCCACTATTCCCAAGCAAATACCTGCGATCTTCTCGACTCGATCATCCCAAGGCATGATCTGTAGCTCCCTTCTCTGCAGTGGTCCCAAAAGGTCCAGTCTTCATGGTGGCGTACTCTCTTTTTCGTGCATTACGGCCCAGGACTTACAGCCCATACTTGCACCGTAGGCCATCGGAGAGCCACGGGGGAAGTCCCGCTTCCCGCAAGTGTTGGACGAGTCCCTGCCAGGAGCACTTCCGGATGAGTTCTACATGCTTAAGCCCCTTTTGCACCTCATCGAAGGCAATGAATCCATCTCCTCCCGGTAGGAATGAGGGATTGCGGGCATCGTAGAGCAGAACCGCGTGGCCGCGTTGGGCCGTGACTATGTCCTCGGTACCCGTCGCTACCGCGAGGACATTTCTCACAAGCTGGTAGTTGCGATACAGTGGACAGGGCATATGGTCTTCGTCGGACCTCCAGTGGAAGAGCTGCGGTATGTATTGCCAGTAGAGCACTCCCAGCTTGGTGAGAGGACACCGCTCGTGGCGCCCCATCTGCGGTCGATAGTTGCTGTCACAGAACCCGTCTTGGTAGGTAGGAGCCTTTTCTCTGAGCCGTGGCCGTGAACACTTCCCCACCTCGGACTCAGTCAGCTTACACTCGACGGCGACACATGGTGTTCCAGAAAAGAACACATCAATGCTGGTTGCCCTAGGCTCGCCCAGGTGCTCGACGCTATGCTCGAGTACCATCGTTTCCCGAACGAGGGATTCCTCGCTAACGAAGTCTCCTCCACACTCACACTTGAATCCGTTAAAAAGCGGCAACAGACGATGATACTTCAGATTCCCAAAGACGCTGAGTGCCAGAGCCTGAGAGCTGGACATGCTCCCAAACCACCGGTGGCGTTCTCTTAGGGGCATCTGAGAGAGAACGTCATCGATTTCCTTGCTCGAAGCGCCAGGCCGCATCAGCACATTGAGGTGTGTGGCCTTCTGTACGAAGACAGGGGGCCGGTCATTTCTCGGTTTATCCTCTTCGAGAACACACTTGTCTTCGGCACGCAATGTCTGCGCATATCTCCAGAATCTCTCCACCATGGCCGCCCTGTACTGTGCGTGAGTCATGTCGCAAACCTTTCCAAGTCTTCGGGCAAGCAAGACAAGCCGATCACCACGCGAGACGTCCCCGCGCCTTCTGGGCGGGAATAGGCTAGAAACAACGTGATCTCGCCTCGACACCGGCCTCTGGCATTGATAGGCACAAATCCGCTGACGGCGTAGCTGGCCCGCACCTCGCCCTACTTCTTGTATTGAATAGGTTCATAGTAGCCGGTTGTTTTTCGCGGTTCAAGCGGCCCCGCTCTTCCTGCTCAATTCTGCCTCGGCGCCAAGTCATTCGGGAACGTGCCCGAGACTGTCGGAATCTAGGAGTACATACGAAGGAGCGCGAAAGGAGCGTCCCTCCATGCGGAAAGCCCCGATGACCCGCTCACGGCTACCTGCCGGCCCGGCGAATGTCGCGACGGCGCAGGCATTGTGCTACACTACTTCCATTCGGTATCGACCCTCCAACCAAGTGCGGTATATCTTGATGAAAATCGTGCGTAAACCTAAATTAACCGAGATGGTCGGCGTGAAGAAACTCCTCGATGCGGCCGCCAAGAACGGCGACCTCCTCCAGCGGCCGCTCATGGAATTGTACGAGACGGCACGCGACTTCTTCGTCTACGTCGACGAGAGCGGCGTCGCCGGGTGCGCTGCGCTCCATATTGACAACGAGGACCTCGCCGAGATCCGTTCCGTGGCCGTGCGTCCGGACTTGCGTGGCAACAACGTCGGCAGTCAGTTGATCAACGCGTGTATGGCGGAGGCACGCAATCTCGACCTCAAACGTGTGTATGCGCTGACGCGTGTGCCGCTCTTCTTTCTCAAGCAGGGCTTCAACGAAATCGACAAGCACGAGCTGCCGCAGAAGGTGTTTCAAGACTGCCTCCGGTGCCCGATGTGGCCGGATTGCGATGAGACCGCCGTGCTACGCCACGTGAAAACTGATGAATAGCGCGGGGCGCGGCGCGTCGAGAATGGTGTTGAGAGGAGGAATGATCGCGTGACGTGGAGCGGAACATTCGGTTTCCTTGGTTTTGGCAACATGGGAGCGGCCATCCTCGGCGGCCTACTGAAGAGTGGCACGCTCGCGCCCGGTTGTGTCCGCGTATTCGATGTCGATGCCGCGAAGTGCGAGGCCGCGCGCGCCATGGGCGTTGCCGTAGTCGCGTCGGAAGCCGAACTCGCCCGCGCGTGCGACGCCCTCCTATTGGCCGTCAAGCCGCAGAATATGAACGAGGCGCTCGAGGCGCTCAAGTCGGGATTTGCCGCCCATACGCTCGTCATCTCGATCGCGGCCGGCATCTCGATCGCATTCATTCGAAAACGACTCGGCGACGACGTCCGCGTCATCCGCGTCATGCCGAACACGCCCGCCCTCGTCGGCGCCGGTGCGGCCGGCATCGCCCCGAGTGACAACTGCACCGAAAAGGACAAAGACGTGGCCCTGACGGTTTTCGGCGCGGTCGGCATTGCCGAGATCGTACCGGAACAGGCCCTTGACGCCGTGACGGCGCTGAGCGGCAGCGGCCCGGCGTACTTCTTCTACACGGCCGAGTGCCTGCTGCGCGCGGCCATGGCCGAAGGCCTCGATGAAACCGCCGCCACGCGGCTCGTGGCACAAACGATGCTCGGCGCCGGCAAGTTGCTAACGGAGTCCGGCGAATCCGCCGCCACGCTGCGGGCGCGCGTGACCTCCAAAGGCGGCACGACGGCGGCCGCGCTGGCCACTTTCGAGCGCGAAGGCCTCGAGCGAACCTTGGCAGCGGGTGTTGCCGCGGCGGCGGCCCGTTCTCGCGAGTTGGGGCAGTAGGCCGAGCCGAGACAGGAGGGAGCCATAGGTATGACCGAGGATTTGCCCATTCCAAGCGGATTGCAGAACGTTCACGGCATCAACGCGGCGGACATCTACCATCGCGAATTCAAGCGCGTTATGGTCGGCGGCTACGACATGCACGAGGTCGACGAGTTCCTGACGCGCGTCGCCGATGCCTTCGACGCCCTCCAGAAGCGTCTCCAGGCCGTCGAGGAGCGCGAGCGTGAACTGCGCGAACAGGCCGGTGCCTACCAGGAAATGGAAGAAACGCTCCGCAACGCCCTCGTAACCTCGCAGAAGTTCAGCGAGAACATCATCGACGTGGCCAAGCGCGAGGCCGACTCGCTCGTCGAGGAGGCGCGCGTGATCAAGGCCCGCGCCCAGTTCGAGGCGTCGAAACTGCCCACGGAAGTGGCACGCGATATCCGCCGCCTCCAGGAGCAGCGAGCCCGGCTGCGCAGCGAGATCCAGGCCGTCCTCCGAAGTCACCAGAATCTCCTCGAAAGCCTCTTGCCGGCCGAACAGCGACTGGCCGAGGAATCAAGTCAGGCCGCCAGGCGCGAGCCAGCCCGCAAACCGCCATCGGGCGATGCGGCGACCGCCGCCGCAACCGAGGAGGACAAAAGTTGACGGCACTGGTCTTTTGCGCCCTGATGGCCGCAGGCTCCCAGGACTTCGATGCCTTCTTTGAGGACTTCGCGGCCAAGCGCAACGGCATCCGCACGCTCGAGGCCCGCTTCGAGCAGCAGAGCGTCGTGCCCGAGGAAACGCTCGTGTCGAAGGGCTCCCTCCTCTACGTCAAGCCTCGACGTATGCTCTTCCGTTACGAGGCGCCGGATCCCACGTACCTGATCGATGGCACCAAGGCCTACCAGTACGAGGCCGATCTCCAGCAAGTCCAATCCTACGACCTCGAGGACAATCCGCAGACCAGCGTTTTCTTCCTCGGCTTCGATGACGACACGAGCCGTTTGCGCGAAGGCTATCAAATCGAGCTCTTCACGCCCGACGACGGGGTCGAAAGCGCCAAAGGCATCCGATTGCATCCCAAAACGAAGGAAAGCGAAGAAGCCTACTTCCAGACCATCGAGCTGTGCCTCCGCGCCGAGGACTTGCTGCCGTACCGTATCCACATTGTCAACGACGAGGAATCCCAGGTGACGATCCGCGTCAGCGACTTCGTCGTCAACCAGCCGCTCGAGGCCAACGCCGATCGCATCTTCCTGCCGGCCGGGACCTCGATCATCGAGGATGACCGGCTCGACAGGACGGCCGGAGAGGAAGGCGCCTACGTGCCCGAGAAGACGCTGGTCGGCGGAGCACCCAGCACCCCGGCCGAGGAAACCAAACCGTGACGCGCATCGTCCTCGCTTCGGCATCTCCTCGGCGCAAGGCGCTCCTGCGTGCCCTCGGCCTCACCTTTGACGTGATCGTGAGCGACGCCGAGGAGATCACGGATGGCCCGCCCGAAGAGGCGGTCGTCACCAACGCGCGCGCCAAACGCAACGACGTGGCCGCGCGGCTCGACTCGCCCGCCCTCGTCATCGCCGCCGACACGCTCGTCGTCATTGACGGTGAGGCCCTAGGCAAGCCCGCCGACCTTGACGAGGCGCGCGCGATGATCCGGCGACTGTCCGGCCGAACGCACCAAGTGCTCACCGGGATCGCTATCCGCGACATGGCCGCGGGCTGCGACGCCGAAGGTACTGAATCCACCGACGTCACCTTTCGACATCTGCCCGAGGACTCCATCCGTCGATTCGTCGACGCCGTCAAGCCCACCGATCGTGCCGGCGCCTATACCGTCGACGGCCCCGGAAGCCTCCTGGTCGAGCGTTACAGCGGCTGCTACCAGAACGTCCTCGGCCTCCCCATGGTCCGCCTCGACATCCTCTTCGGCCAACTCGGCTACAACCTCTTCGAGATGATGCATCCCCCCCGAGCCGTGTTCCTGTAGATGCCCACCGCAGTTCTCCGCGCCCCCACCTTGGCCGTGGGAACGAGGGAACGGCCAAGGCACCATGTGGACTGCACAAGCGTGCGTGCGCTCTGGCTGAGCGGAGCTTCCTCCGCCGCCGAGACCCCCGATTCTCGGCACCGACGGGACAGTACGCCCAAGGCGCACCCCGGGGAAAGGCGGTAGCAAGCTACCGCAGTCCACATAGCCTCGGTGTCTTGCGTGACCCCCTTCTCCCGGCAGGCCGGCCTCTCCGCAGCGAAGGAGAGCGCGAACGCCTCTCTCGCCATGACGGTTCTTGGATGGCTTCTCCTCTTTGGCCGAGATCCTTGCGCCGCAGCTCCTCGCTGCTCCTGCGTATTGACGGCGAAGGCTCAGCGTCGTACCATGGCCGTTGCGCGATCGCCGGACACGCGCAATAAGGAGAGACGCCGTGCACATCGAGAACGACTTCGTGCGCATCGAGCTCGACGACGATACGGGGGGCTTTCGCTCGATATACGACAAGCGTCTCGGCCGCGAGTATATCGGCGCACCATATCGCGCTCTCCTGTTTCGCCTTATCACACCTGACGGCGATCGCGCCTGTGAACACCTCAACGCCACGAAGGTGAAGATTTCCATCTCGGACAACGTAGCCGAGATCCGCTGCACGCGCGCCGGCATCGAAGCGCACGCCACGCTCACGCTCGATGGTCCGGCCATCACGGCACAGCTCCGGCTCGTCAACAACGGCACGCGCGTCGTTGAAGAAGTAATGTTCCCGTGGATCCGCGGCATCGCGCCCATCGCCGGCGCGAGCGTCGTCTGGCCGCGTTTCACGCAGCGGCGCATCGAGGATCTCTTCGGCAAAGGCCTCGGCGGCGACCACCGGACCTGGAACGAGTGGACGCAGAAGGTTGTTGCACGATATCCCGAACACTTGGCGTCGGCCTGGTGCGACTTCGGCACGGCCGAGGGCGGCCTTGGTATCGAAGGGCGCCAGCAGGACTTCGCCATCCTCGACTTCGCCCTCCACAAGGTCATCGAGAAGACCTACGATCCCGTGCGGCGTTCGCTCGACATCGTCACGGTGGCGCCCCATCGTGTGCGGCCCAGCGAGACCTACACCTCGCCGCCGGTGCGGATCGCGATCCATCCCGGCGATTGGCACGCCACCGCCGACGCACACCGCACGTGGCTCGACGGCTGGATCGCCAAACCCGATCGCCCAGCCAGGTTCGCCGAGGCCATCGGCTGGCACTTCTTCTTCATGAAGCACCAGGACGGACTCGAACTCCACACCTATGCCGACCTGCCGAACATGGCCGCGAGCGCCCTCGAGGCCGGCTGTCCGTACTTGCTCGTGTTCGGCTGGCAGACCGGCGGTCACGACAACCACTACTTCTACCGCTATGTGCCAAATGAGGATTGGGGCGGCGTCGAGGCTCTGCGCGAAGCCATCGAGACGTGCCGCGCCATGGGCGTCGAAGTCATTCCCTTCTTCAACGGCACGCTGGCCAACATGATGATGCCGGAACACAAGGCCTTCGGCCAGGCTTGGGAGGCCAGAACCCGCGCCGGCCATCCCTACTACGCCGGCGATTGGGCACGTCACAACTTCGACGCGCCCACGCGCAACCGCGCCATGCTGCACCACGAGGTCTGCTTCTGCGCCGACCAGCGCACCTACTTTCTCGAGTCGATCGATCGAATCGTCCGCCAGTATGGCTTCGGCAACACGCAACTCGACCAGATCAGTGAAAAAATGTTGTGCTGCTATGATGAAGCCCACGGCCACGGACGGCCGGATCGTGCCCCCGTCGAAGGCTTGTCTGAACTACTGCCGGCCACACGGCGCATCGTGCGCGAGGCCAATCCGGAAGGCGTCATGGTATCCGAGGCCGTCAACGAGTTCACCGGGCAGTGGTGCGACTCCTCGTGGGACTGGAACGCGCTGCTCCCGTTTCCGGAGCCCATCCTATACACGCTCCCGTGGCTCATGACCAGCCACGAGATCGACGCCCTCGAGTTCGGCGAGGTCAACAAGGCCTTCGCGTACAAGATGCACTTGGACATGAAGATCGACGGCGGCGACGCCGCCATAACCAAGTACCCGGCCTTCGCGGCGCACGTGCGGCGGAACGCGCTCTTGCGCCAGCGTCTCGGCGCATTCTACAGCTCGGCCGCCTTTCGCGATCAGGAAGGCGTCCGCGTCGTCGCCGACGCCGACGCCCTCGTCAAGGTCTACACCAACGGCATCGCCCGGACGGCAGCCATTATCGTGGCCGAAACGGGAGGCCACGAAGCCGCGGTGCGGATCGCCAAGGACTGGCGTGCCGCCAAGGGCGCGCTCACGGTCGACTCGAATAGGGAGACCCCCACCGATATCGAGGATCGGGATGCGCTCGATGTGGCCCTCAAGCCCTACGAAGTGCGCGCCTTCTGCATCCCGGAGGCCCTGCGTAACGCCTAATCGCCGCGACACGAGCGACGAGATTACTCTTCGGCCGGCTCGTCGGACGCGGGTGCGGGCTCCTCGGCCGGGTTCTCCGACTCTTCCGAAGTCCCCAACACGCGCGCGAAAGTCGCGTTGTCATACTCGATGATGGCTTGGTTCTTCAGGTACTGGATATAGTCCATCAGGCGCATGTTCTTGGTCATGAGGACCCTATTGTCACGCGCCTCCTTATCCTCCTCGGAATCCTGGGCGGCCTGACGCTCTTCGTCCGTCGGCGGCGTGAAGCTGACCAGCTCGAGGAACAACTGCGGCGCGCGCATGCTCTTGACAGGACCGATGAACGCGCCCGGCTCTTTGCCCTTGGCCAGATGGTAGATATCGCGCGAACGCACCATGAGTCCCGGCGCCATGGGAGATTCCTTCGCGTTGAACTCCTCGCTCTCGGCGATCTCCAGTTTCAGATCCGGATACTGCGCCACGACCTCTTCAAGGGAATGGGCCTTTTCGGCGATCTCGGCACACAGCTTGTCAATCTTGTCGGCATATTCGTCCGACGCCTGAATCTGGCGCACGACGTCTTGCTCGACACGATCGCGCACATCCTCAAGCGCCTGCGGCGTGGGCGCCTCGTACTCGATCACTTTGGCCACCAGCAGGTTGTCGCGGCCCTCGATCACCGGGGCAAACTGATCGACTTCGACACCGTCGAAGCCCTTCCGGAAAGCATAACTATCCATACGTGATACGTTCTCGATTTCGGTGCTCTCGGAGGAGAACTTTCCGGAGATCCGCACACTGAAGCCGGCATCCTGGGCCGCCTCCTCAAGATTGCCAGACTCCTTCGCCTTGGCCAAAAGGGCATCGGCCTGCTGGCGCCGCTCGGCCGTCTCGCTATCCGTGAGGGTTGGATGAAACTCGATCTGGCGCACCTTCACTTCGCGCTGGCCCCCTCCTTCCGCCGTCCGCTCCTCATCGACCTTGAAAAGGTAGTAGCCGCGAGGTCCCTCAACAATATCCGAGATCGCACCAACCGCCATGCCCAGCACGACCCGCTGGTGCTCTGCGATGTTCTCGCCATCCTGCAGCCAGCCCATGTCGCCGCCCGCATCCGCCTGGAACCCATCCGAGTACTGCTTGGCCAACTCCGCGAAATCCTCACCATCGCGCGCCCGCTGGAGAACCTCGTCGGCCAGCGCCGGTTTCGGCGCCAACAGCGACACCGCCGCATACTGCGCCACCCGCTGTTCCGGCACATTATAGACAGAAGGATCCGCGTCGTAATGGGCCTTGAGCTCCTCCTCCGTGGGCGTGATCGCAGGTTCGATCGTGACGTACTTCACCTTCATGCGGGTGCGTTCCAGATCAAACTCGGCCCGAATCTCATTCTCGAGCGGACGCGCCGACGCCTGAACCACTCCGAGGATCACCTCGCGCTTCACCTGCTCATTCACGCTATCGTAGATCTCATTCCAGTCCCGGCCCTTACTGCCCTCCACAAAGGCATTCCAGGTCCCCGCGTCGAACTGCCCGTCCTCCGTCTTGAACGAGGGGTCATCCTTCAATCGTTGGACGAGGTAATCGCGGCTGCACGCGAACGCGCGTTGCGCCTCGACATCGCGCAACAGGGCATTGTCCACAAGCCGATCGAGCACGCGGTTGGCCGTCCCGTCCTGCGCCATCTCTTCCGGCGTCGGCCGTTCGCCGTACTGGCTGCGCCGCTCGGCCTCGGCGTTCAGGCCGCGCTGAAACTCGATGGCCGAGATCGGAATGGACCCTACGCGCGCCACGGTGCCCTCAAGCATTCTCCGATCATCGTCAGACTTGTCCGAACGACGATAGCCGCCCCAGAGCACGAACGTCGGAACGACGAGGATCACGAGCGCCCACAGAATGACCTTGCGGTACTTGCGCATCAGGTGAATCATTAGGAGAAAGACCTCCCTCTCAGAGATAACCGTTTTGGAAATCGAAAAAGAGCGGAACGCGCCTGCTCACAAACAGTTAGAGCCTATCATATATCCGCAGGAGCGCGCAACACGGCTGCACTCGCCGGGGAGCGGCGCCCCTCCGTCATCCGCGCGAACCTTCATCTCCCGCAACCGACGGCAGCGGCACATTCTGCCAGCCTTCCGTGCCGAACCGGATATCGCGCTCGACGAACTCCCACACCACGACCTTCTTGCCGAACAACAACTCCGGCTTGCCGCTGAGCTGTTGACGCACGAGCGTCGATGCACCGCCATCGTTCACGATGGACGCGAGGGGCATCGACAACGCGCGCGCCAGATGGGCGACGAATCCACCCGAGCCCGGATCGTCGCGCTCGTAGATCCGCAGGAAGCTGTCCCCCAACACCAAGACTTCGGAACGCGGATCGTCCGCGTACGGCTCGCCCGAGTCGCGGCGGATAACCTGCGTGCACAAAACCTCTGCCGGCTCGATACGCCGCTCGACGCCGGGCGCCTGCATCATCCCAATCACATCGCCGCGACGGCGGATCGGCGCGGGACGCAGGTCGTAAACCGTCGATCCGTGCTGCACCGCGCCGGAATCCAGGAGACGCCGCGCCACGGCGTCGGCGGCCAAGCGCATGCCCTCGGGCGACCAGTGGGTGTCTTGCGCAAGGTACAGGGCCTCGCCGGTGTCCTCGTCTTTCGCCTCAGCACAGAGCTCAAACAGGTCGACGACATCGACGCCGGCCGCTTGGAGAGCCTCGACGAGGCGTTCCGTATGCGCGTGTACCGGCCGCACCGCCCCGGAAGCCCGACGTGACAGGCGTTCAGGATACACGGACGCCTTGCCGGGTGCCGGCACGACCACAAGCCGAATACCGCGCTCGGCCAGGGCGTCGCGGAACGCCGTGATGGCGCGCAGCGGCTCATCGAGATCCGGACACGGCTCGACAAGGTACTGGACGCCGGGCCGGTAGAAGAACCAGCCTTCCTTCCCGGCAAGGCCCTTCTCGCCGGCATCGCCGAACAGGCGCCACTGAAACGCTTGCATGCGCGGCCGGATCCACCGGGCAACATGCGATAGCTTCTCGAGATCGGCTTCATACAGGCGGAGGTTCTCTTGCGTCGGCGCATGGCGAAACACGTCGAGCGCTTGCACCGACCGGCCCTCGCGTAGATCGAGCGCCACCTGCAACGGGCCCGGCACGGCACAAAACGCCGCGAGACCGATGATGAGCGCGATCCGGTATCCCCTCGCCGCCGTGCGCCCGGTTATATCGTTTCCTTTTGGCACGTCCCTCTTCCTCACTAGAATTGAAAGTACAGAAACGGATTGAAGGCCTGAACAAACATCGTCGCCAACGCCAAGGCGAATAGCAGCAACAGGAGGATGGCCTTGGGCCAGGTGAGCCGATCGACCCATTCGAACGCTTGGACACGACCGAAAGCGAAACCAGCGCAGACGGCCATGGCCACGAGGCTTTTAGGATCATAGATCTCGCCGGCCAGAAGCGCCGCGCCCGCCGACGCCGGAATAGCCCCGAACAGGGCACCGAAGTACCGGAATGCCGTGTGGATATCCGGCGAGCGGAACAACACCCACGAAAACAACACGAGCACGAACGTCAGCGCCACTTGGACGATGCGCGGCAGCCGCGCGTACATACTCTCCTTGCCACGCCACCGCTCGAAGGCCAGCAGCGCGCCGTGGTACGCGCCCCACGCCACGAAGGTCCAGTTCGCGCCGTGCCACAGCCCGCCGAGGATCATCACAATGGCCAGATTGATGTAGGTTCGGCGCGCGCCCTTCCGATTGCCGCCGAGAGGGATATAGAGGTAATCGCGCAGGAACGTCGAGAGCGAGATATGCCAACGCCGCCAGAAGTCCGTGATGCTGTCCGAGCGGTACGGCGCGTCGAAGTTGCGCAGGAACTCGAAGCCGAACATGCGGCCGAGGCCGATAGCCATGTCCGAATAGCCGGAGAAGTCGAAATAGATCTGGAACGCATAGGCCACGATGCCGAACCACGCATCGACGGCGTAGGGCGCCTCGGCCGCGAATACCGCGTCGGCGACCGTGCCGACCGTGTTCGCCAGCAGCACCTTCTTCGCGAAGCCGAGGATGAACAAGGCTACGCCCGACGAGAAACGATCCACCGAATGCGTCCGGTGCACCAACTGATCGGCAATGGTCTGGTAGCGGACGATGGGCCCGGCGATGAGCTGCGGAAACAGCGCCACGAAACACGCAAAATCCCAGAACGAGCGCACCGGCGGCGAGTCCTTCCGATAGACATCGATCGAGTAGCTCAGGCTCTGGAAGATGTAGAACGAGATGCCAATGGGCAACGTGATCCGGACCATCGGCAATGCGCCCGCCCCAAGCACGCCCAGCACCGCGTTCAGATTGCGCTCGAAGAACATGAAGTACTTGAAGAAGCCCAGCGTACTCAGACTGACCACGACCGAAACGATCAGCGCCCAGCGTCGCCGGGCCGAACCTTCGGGGGCGCGTGCGATCTGGCCGCCGCACACGTAGTTCACAGCCGTCGCGAACAGCATGAGCACGACAAACCAGGGATCCCACCAGCCGTAAAACACGTAACTGGCCCACAAGAGAAAGAAATTCCGCTTCGCGGGCAACATGTAGTAGATGAGCGCCACCAGCGGCAGGAAGTAGAAGATGAATATCTGCGATGTGAAGACCATGTACTACGGCCGGCTCGCGCGATTCGTCCAAACGGCCCAGTACACCGGCCCGGTGTCCTCGCCGAAGTAACGGTTGATGATGCCACCCATATAGCAGTCGTCGATGGGCACATCGAGGGCCATCCGGTGCACATCGCCAACGCGAAACCGATCCAGATCACCGCCGACCTCCGGCACGCGCGCATCGGCAACGCTCGATCGAGGCTTGAGCGGATTGTAGTGGCCGATGTAGATGCATTCACCATCGATCGTGCCGCGATGCACGGCGAGCACCTTGTACTTCATCACAAAAGCGTAATCGTACATCGGCTTGTTGACGAATTCCCCGCGAATCTCGGCGAGTTCCGCCGTAACCTCGAACTCGCCGACGGTCGACAGCTTGTCGTCAACGCCGGTGCTCGGTGCCTTCGAGCACGCCACGAGTCCGATCGCACACACCGCCAACACACCGCCAACGCGCCACGTACAAATCATCCTTCATCCTTCCCAACTTCCGCGTACGTCCAGTGCGGCTCCCATCCCATATCGAGCAGCAAGACCGCGCCGTCCTTCGTGTCCGGATGGAGCGCCCGCAACGCGGCGCTCTCGCCGGTGATGATCGGCGCATCGGCCGCGCGCATGATGCCCATCGGCGCGCCCGAGCCCTCGGCGCCGCTGCCATCCTTCGGCCCTTTCGTGAACAACAGGTAGGCGCCGTCGGGCGACGTGGCGCCGCCGTACACATGCGCGCCATCCTCGCCATATACCAGCCGCTGGTTGCTGCCGTCGCCCTCGGCCATCCAGAGCTGCGTATAGCCGTAGCCGCCTTGGTCGCCCGGCCGCGAGGAGAAGATCAGCGTCTTCGAGTCCGGGCACCAGTCCGGCGTACAGTTCTGGAAAGAGCGCACCGGATTCATCGCGCCGGTTTCCGCGCTGAGACGCACCACCGTCCACGACTCGCCCAGGTGGTTCGCCACGCCGCAGAACCATTTCCCATCCGGCGACCAGAAGAGCTGCTGATAGATGCCTTGGCGCGGAAACTCGCGCACGACCTGCTTCGTATCAAGGTCCACGACCTGAATGCCTTTCTTCGTGAGGCACACCACCTGCGTGCCGTCCGGCGACCACGAAGCCCACGGAAACTCGCCTTCGCCGCCGAGCACGCGCGGGTTCGAGCCATCGCCCTCGGCCACGACCAGTTCGCCCTGGAAGCCCCATTTGTCGTGATCGATCCTTGTGCCGCCCGCAAGGCGCCGGTACAGCAACCGCGTCCCGTCGGGCGAGAACCGCGGCGCCGCCTCTTCATACTCGGGCGTGTGCGTGATGGCCTGGCGACTCGAACCATCCGGGCGCGTCAGGAAAAGATCCCAACCACCGCCATCGCTACGCGCCCCGTAAACGATCCAGCCTTTCGCGTGTACCTCGGCGGCAAGGGCCGCCGTGCCGGCATTCTCCTGCGCAAAGCTCGGTACCGCGGCAAAGATCGTCACGAGCAGCACTGCATACAGATTTCTAGTGAACATACTCGTCTCCTCAGGGATAGGACTCGTTGGGTCTACAACGGTCACCGCGCGTTCACCGCGACTTCGGACAGCAGAGCCTCCATTCGGTAATAGGGAAGACCGTCACTGCCGACAAATTCCATGCTTCGGACAAATCCCCACCGCTCGTAGAGGCGCCACGCGCGCTCATTATCTTGAACTACCGTGAGCTGCACGTGCAACTTTCCGCGTCGCCGTGCCACGTCGAGGATGCGATCCGCGAGTCGCGAGCCGAGGCCCCGGCCACGCCAGGCATCGGCCACAGCCAGGCCGAGCGTCGGCGTGTCGGCGCGCACGGACCACAAGAAGCACCAACCGACGATAGCGCTGTCATTCACGGCTACGAGATCATGTTTGATGTCTCGCCCCGGCGCGTTGTCGCGCACGACGGATTCGCACGCGGCGAGGTCCGCCGCGCCGCCCATCGGCCGGAACGCGCGCTGCGCTTCATGGCCGAGGCCGACGTAGAACCGCGCGAGTGCCGGGGCATCGCCCGGGGCCACGCGTCGGATGATGAGACTGCCCATGGATCCCTGAAACACGCAACCTCCTACCGAAACCGAATCGCGAACAGGTCCGCATCGCTCATGACAAACCGCAGCCGCACCGGAACGCCGACCAGTTCTTTAAGTCCCGATCGCCCTTGCCACGTCACGGCCCGCTCGAGGTAGTCGCCGTAAACCTCGTCGCAATCCGCCAGGGCGTAACCAGGTAGCGGCGCGCCGGCGGCATCGAGGATCTCGCACCGGATCGAGCCGGCCGCCGACGTCGAGTAATTGATCACCAGTTCGGTTTCCGCCGGGCCGCCCGCGCCTTGCACGGCCGGATCGTCCTCGAAGGTCAGCGGCTTCGTCGTGAATTCGCCGCCGGCGGCCGAGGCATGCACCGACACGAAACCGTCCATGCGGATCGTGTAGCGGCGCAGGTGGCACGGCCCGACGTAGTAGCCTTCCGTCGAGTAGACGGATAACTCGTCCGGCGCGTCCGGAATGGCCGAATGCGTCTGCAGGACGCCCCAGGCCGTCATGTTGTTGCGGTTCACCCAGCGCGATTGCTGGAGGCCCGGGCGGATGAAGGCCTCGCGCCACCGCCGCCAGTGCTCGCCGTCGCGACTCGTCATGAACACGCCGTCGGACACGCCCGGATGCTCGTGCACCTTGAGATCGCGCTCCGGCATGAAGCGCTTCGGGAAACCGAGGAAAATGTGCGGCGCGCGGAAGTACGCGGTGATGGCGTTCGTGTAGAGATGCTCGGGCGGCGTGCCGCCGTAGTCGAGCCATTGCGGCGTCGGCCAATTCATGAAGTCGTTCGTGAACGACGTCATGATGGCCCGCACGCCGTCGGCGAAGCCACGGTGAAACGCGACGTAACGCCCGCGATAGGCGTCCCAAAACGCGATATTCTGCGAGTCGAACGCGCCCTCGGTAATGATGGGCTCCTCGCGAATCACCGTCCAGTGGATCGCGTCCGGCGACTGAAACGCCACGAGTTTCGCGTGATCTTCGCCGCTACCGACCGCCTTGTACCGCGCCTCGGGCGGACAGTCGGGATTCAGATCCTTGAACGGCGCGAAGTTGTGCGTGCCGACGCCCTCCCAAACGATATTGTTGGCCTTGGAACCCTCGAACTCGAAGAGGCCGAGTTCCGGCTTGGTCCAGTGAATGCCGTCCGTGCTCTCGGCGTAGCAGGTGCGCTGTCCGGAAGACTGTTTGGTCTCGAGATTGTAGTCCGAGCCGCGGAAGTACATGCGGTAGAGATCGCCATCCTGAAAGACCGTGACATAGCAACTCGTATTGCCTTCCCACGGCGCGTCGTACGTGATAGCCACCTCACGCGCCACCGGGGTATGCAACGCGAGCCCGACGCCGGCCATCGCCTCGATGAGGTAGTCGTCCACCATCGGTTCGAGGCGCGAGCCGATGGCGATGGGCGCGTCCTGCGCACCGGCCATGCCGGCCCCGACAGCAAACGCTGTCACGACGACGCATAGCGAACGCAAATCGATTCGGCAATCGTGCATTGGTTTACCTCCGTGATTCGACGTTGCGAGCGGCAACGCCTAGTTCTTCAGGCTCTGCACCGGCGCCGGAATCTGGCCGCCAAAGGCGACGAATCGCCCTGACCGGCCAGCATTACGTACCGGCAGTATGTACGACTCGCCAAAGAGGCCGCCGAACACCGCCACATCGCCCGGCCCTTTGCCCGGCGCCGGGATGATTCGAACCGCGGTTGTCTTGCCATTGATGACGCCGATGGCCATTTCGTCCGCGATGATGGCAGCGAGCGTGTCGGCATCCGTATCGCCCGGCACGACGACCATGTCGAGCCCGACCGAGCATACGCTGGTCATCGCCTCGAGCTTCTCGAGAGTGAGCGTGCCTTCGCGCACCGCCCGCGAGAGTGCCTGATCCTCGCTCACTGGAATGAAGGCCCCCGAGAGCCCGCCGACGCTCGACGACGCAAACAGGCCGCCCTTCTTCACGGCATCGTTGAGCAAGGCGACGGCCGCCGTGCTGCCCGGCGCGCCGATGGCCGCGATGCCCATGGTCTCGAGAATCTCGCCGACGCTGTCGCCCACGTCCGGCGTCGGCGCCAACGAGAGATCCACGACGCCGAACCGGACACCCAGCCGCTGCGCCACCTCGCGGCCCATTAACTCGCCCACGCGCGTCACGCGGAACGCCGTCCGCTTGATCTCCTCGGCGATTCGGCCAAGATCCACATTCTTTCGCGTGGCGATCAGCCGCTCGAGGGCCGACTTGATGACGCCCGGGCCGCTGACGCCGATGTTGATCACGGTGCCTGGCTCGCCCGCCCCGAGAAACGCGCCGGCCATGAAGGGATTGTCCTCGGGGATATTGGCGAACACGCACAATTTGGCCGCCGCGAAGCCGTCCTTCGCACGCGTACGCTCGGCGGTCTCCTTGATGATCGCGCCCATCCGACGCACGGCGTCCATGTTGATGCCGGCCTTCGTGCTGGCCACGCTTACCGCGCTGCACACGCGCCGTGTCGTCGACAGTACATCCGGAATGGAGTCGACCACGCGGCGATCTCCATCGGAGAAGCCCTTGTGCACCAGCGCGCCGTAGCCACCAATGAGATCGACGCCGACCTCGCCCGCGGACTCGTCGAGCACACGCGCCAAAGGAAGACACACCGCCGGCCCGTGGGCCTCGAGTAACTGGCTCGCCATCGACACGGCCAGGCGCTTGTTCACGATGGGAATGCCGTAGGTGCCCGACACATCGTCGCAGCATGAGACGAGACGGCCGGCGGCCGAGTGAATGCGCGTCCGGACATTGCGCAGCATGCGGCCTGAATCGCCATCCGCGCAGCCGACGAGGTTGATGCCCAACGTCACCGCCCGCACGTCGAGCTTCTCAATCTGCACCATCTCGATGGTCTTGAGAATGTCTTCCGTCGGTATCATCGCGTCAGGTCTTTCTTGGTGTGCACCGACAGCGAATTCGTGGCCGTGAATATGTCGAAATGCTGCAAGCGCATCTCGACGCCGAGTTCCTGGGCGGCCTCCTTCAGTTCATCGCGCAGTTCCTTCGGATCCACGTGCGCCGGAACCGTCACGTGGAACATCTCGACGAAGGTCTCGCCCTTGATCTCATTCCACACGTCCTCGATATTCACGCCGCGATTCGCGAAACATCGCGCAAACCGGCGGACGATGCCCGGCTTGTCGGCGCCAACCGTGGTCACGACGTAGGGTTCGCCTTGCACCACCGCCCCGGCCGCCGCCGAATCGTACGGCACGACAATGGCCTGAATACCGCCCGTACGCTCGAGGGTCGCCTTGATGGCCTCCGTGGAGACCTCCGCCGGAAACGCGGCACGAACGACCATGGTAAACCAGTGGCCGACGACGGTTTGGCTCAGCGCCTCGATGTTCGCGCCGAGATCATAGAGCGTGTCCGCCACGTCGGCAATGATCCCCACGTGATCGCGCGCCAATACTGAGATGACATGCCGGCCAACGGAGTCTGTCATGGCCGTCCCTCCTCGAAAACGTGAGTGTAGCACATCGATCAACGCGCCCCAAACGCCTCGGAATCTCGCGCCACGGACCGCGTTCCGTGAAATCCGTCGAAGACCGTGTCAATCTGGTCAATAGGGTCAATCCTGTCAACCGAGTCCCTTGCGGAAGACGGGGACTGACTCCCTCCGAGTCTTCGAGGAGGGCTGTCTGTCCCCGTCTTCCGAATCGTCTTCCGGAGGGCCGTCTGTCCCCGCTTTCCGCGCTAGAAACCGCATCGGCCGCCTGCTATCATCGCCCGACAAGACCCGCAGTACCACCAGACAAGGAACTACGCCATGATGATCGCTTCATTCGTGCTCCTCGGCGCCGTGTGCGCCCCGCCAGGACTTCCCGCGCTCGAGAACGCCATGCCGGCCCACATCGCCGGCCCGTGGCGAATCGCCGTCGGCCCAGGCTCCGTCGAGGTCGACGGCAAACGCCTCACGCTGGACGCCGAGACGGTTCTCGACATCCCGCCGGTGCAATCCGTGACGGTGAAGGGCGAGAAGTATGACGCGCTGCCGGTATTCGATCCTCACGCGGGCGCCTGGCGTCGAGGCGCCACGCTGAGGCCCCTAATTACGGAAGAATGTTCGGCCACCGGTTTGCTCGATCCCGCCAGTCTCGTCGTGAAAGCCGCGCCGGATGCCGCCGAGGCTTTCGTTCTCGGAAAGGACTACCAGGCGGACTTGTTCTGGGCGAACATCGGACGCATCGAGGGCGGCGCCATCGCCGCCGATCAGGCGGTCTACGCCGACTACACGTACACGCCGTGCCGGCTCGACAGCATCGTAATCACCGCCAACGGCGCGGTGCGGCTCATTCTCGGCCAACCAGGCATGGGCACACAGTTGCCGGTCGAAACCAGTCCCGGCGAAACGGCCATCGTGAACGTTTGGGTTCCGGGGCCCATCGAGGCGCTCACCGAGGAAAATCTGTTTCCCATCGAGTTGGGCGTTCAGGCCGCCGCGCCGCAAACGCCCAGCCAGGCCGAACGGTTCTTGCCCAAAACCCTTGCCAAGCTCCGCGCTGGCCAGCCCGTCACGATCGTGGCGTGGGGCGATAGCGTCACTAACGGAGGCGGCGTCGGCGCCGAGAAATCGCTCTGGTACCAACAGGTGTTTCTCGAGCGGCTCAAGGCCCGCTTTCCGAAATCGGATATCACGCTCAAAACCGCCGCGTGGGGCGGCGGCAACAGCAACGGCTACATGAGCGCGCCCGCCGGCGGCCAGTACGATTTCGCGCGGGATGTGCTGGATCCCAAGCCGGATCTCGTCACTATCGAGTTCGTGAACGATGCCTATCTGCAGGGCGAGGCCATGGCCCAGCACTACGCCGTTATCCTCAAGCGGCTGCACGGCGTCGGCGCCGAGATCGCGCTGATCACGCCCCACCTCGTCCGGCCGGATTGGATGGCGGCCGACGCGCTCAAGTTCGAGCCGGATCCGCGCCCGTACGTGCAGGGCCTCCACCAGTTCGCCAAGGATCACGACCTTGCGTTGGCCGACGCCTCGGCCGAGTGGTGCCGGCTCTGGCGCCAAGGCATTCCCTACATCACGCTCCTGGCCAACTCGATCAACCATCCCGACGCGCGCGGACACCGGCTCTTCGCCGACGTGCTCATGGGTCTGTTCCCGGCGGAGTAGCGATCACCGTCATCGCCCGAGCACAAGCTCGAGCGTCTTCTGGATGATCGGCACGTTGAACACGAGCTGGATGCCAGAGACGAGCGTCAGCACGCACACGATCCGGTTGAATAGACTCTCGGACACGCGCGTGTGCATCCACTTGCCGAGTCCCGAGCCGATGGGGATCAACCAAACGAGCATGAGGTCGAAGAACAGCACGTCTTTCTGAATCAATCCGACGCTCACGTAGAAGGGCAACTTGGTCAGGTTGATCAGCGTGAACGTCCAGGCCACGGTGCCGACGAACATCGTCTTGCCGAGATCCTGCGCGAACATGTAGAGGCTTACGAACGGCCCGGCCGCGTGGGCGATCGTCGAGGTGAACCCTGCCACGACGCCCATGCCGATGGCTGATTTCCGGCCGGGCCGATAGCGGCTCACCCAGTCCATGGCCGCCTCTTTGCCGATGATGTAGACCGCGAAAAATACGGCCACCACTCCTACGAAACGCTTGATCGCCACCGCGTACTGCTCGATGCCTTCGCGGCCGATCCACCACCATACGGCCGCGCCAAGCACGATGCCGGCAATCGACGGAATATAGATATCGAGTACCGTTCGCCACACCTTGTTGTGCCAATGATGATAGATCGCGTTCATGTCGCAAAGAATCAGCAGCGGCAGGAGCGTCGCGGCCACCTTCGCCGGCGACGACATGACCAGCATCATCAGCGGCAGCGATAGGATGCCCGCCCCGCCGGCGAATCCGGACTTGCTGATGCCCTGGATCACAACCGCCGCACCGACGAACAGCCAGAAGATGACAATCGGCACGCCCGGTTGGATATACTCTGAGAACATGAGAACCGCTCCCAAGATAGGAAGTGAATTGCCAAGGATACACGCAACCGGCGCGTGGTTTCATCTCGCGCTCGCGCTCACGACCATCGCCGTTCAGCCGAAAGGAAATGCCATGGAGATCGTGACACCCGCGCCGACGACTTTCCGCGGGGTCTGGTATGGCTGCGGCACCGAGAACACCTTGCCGGGCCGCGACCTCGTGTACGCCGGCGGCAAGGCCACCTATTGCGCGTGGCACCGGCCCATGGCCGTCTATGCGCCCGCCGTCAACAAGACCTTCTTCGTATTCGGCGATGCCGAGAACCGGCCTGCCATCAGCTACTTCGACCATCAGACGAGCACGTTCGCGCCACCGCTAGCCCTCGGAACGAATCCCGACGGTAACGCGCACCGCAACCCGACGCTCTGCATCGACGAGGACGGCTTCCTCTACGTCTTCTACGGCTACGCCGGCGGCAAGCAGCCCATTCCCGTCCTGCGATCCATCGCGCCCTTCGACATCACGCGATGGGAGCGCCGCGCCGATCTCACCGACGGCTCCGGCTCTTATCCCAATCCGTGGCAGTTGCGGTCCCGCGAAATCCTCGTCACCCATCGCGTGCCCGCCGGCTGGGCCTTTCGCAGAACGCGCGAAGGCGGCGCGACCTGGGAACCTACCGTGAGCCTCGTCGAGTTCGGATCCTACGAAGGCACCTCGACCGCCTACGGATTCTCGATGGCCGAGACCGGACCCTATCCGCGGAAGCTACACTTCGTGTGGTCGCGGCTCGGCGGTGGAAGTCCCGAGGCCGTGCGCACCAAACACCTCTGGGCGCGGCGCTTCAACGTCTACTACGCCTGCTCGGACGACGGCGGCGACACGTGGCGCCGAAGCGACGGCACCGCCTACACACTCCCGATCACCGAGGATATCGCCGAGAAACTCTACGATTCGGGCGAGCACGGCATCTGGTTGAAGGACATGCAGATCGACAACGCCGGGAATCCCATCATTCTGTTCATCGACGCGAACACGGACACCTACGAGAGCGCCTGGAAGGTGGCGCGGCATGCCGATGGCCTCTGGACGCTCGCGGACGTCACGCGAACCGATCACATGTACGACGGCGGCGCACTTGTCGTGCTGGCCGACGACGATATCCGCCTCTACGGCCCGACGGCCGCCTCCCAGCCGCGCGTGGACGGCGGCGAAATCGAGGAATGGCAATCCACCGACCACGGCCGAGCATGGACGCGGCGGCGCGCGCTCACCAACGCCTCACCCTTCGCTCACAACCACGTGAAAACCGTCTTCGATCAGGATGCGAGCGACGGCCGGTTCCGCGTGTTCTGGAGCTACGGCGATGGCCGTGTGCCGCCCGAGAGCCGCGACGTCCGCCTCTTCTGCTTCGGCGACGGAATGGACACGCCCCGCGAGATACCGTAGCGCAGCGCTACGCGTTCTCGGGCGCGCCGCCCACCTTCCGGACGATGTAGCCCGTCAAGGCACGTCGAAGCCACGCGAACCGGCCTTGCGCCAAGGCGTCGCGCATGTCGCGCTCGAGTTCATCCATGCCGGGAATGTGTTTGCCGCTTGAGCGCGCCTCGGCGAAGCGGCCGAATGCCGCCTCGGCCTGCTGTGCCAGGCCCGCCGCGATCTCCGGCGGCACCGACGCCGTGAAACCGACGACGCCAACGCCCTCGTCCACGCTGAAGGAACGTAGCGCGTAAGGCCCCATCGAGATCACCCAGCATTCCGACGCGTCGATACGCTCGCCCGACGCGAGATCGCGGAGGCCGCTCGGCTTGGCGTCGAACTCAACACGCACTTCCACCGGATAGTAGTCGCGATTGACAACATAGACGTACCGCCGGCCGTCCTTGCACAATGTCCTCATCGCGACGGGATCCGCCTGCGCTCCGACCGTCTCGAACTTCTCCCGTGGCAGCGCCCGATACGCCCGCGCAAACTCCTGGAGCGCCTCGGTGTGCGCCTTATCAAGGAAGAGGCCGCCGCGCGTGATCCGCGTCGCGTCCAGCTCGGCCACAGCATGGGCATACGGTTCGAGGAAATGCACGCCCCCCTGGAATGCCGGCGTGATGCGCAGTTGCGAATCCCACCAGAAACCATCCCTCGGATACTCGGAGTTCATCCGAACGATGCCATCGGCCGGTTCGCCATCCATGACGCCGATCTCCGCCAGATTCGGATCGTCAGGTTCCGATTTGAGCCACATGTGCTTTCCCCAAGCCTCAACCCAACAGTTGAAGATGAACGCGCCCGGGCGATCCAGCCCGTGGACCGCGTCGAGGCACGGCTGATCGAGAAAATCGAAGTCGCGATACATGCAACATTCCTCGGGCGGCAAGCCGATGCCGCCGAAGGGACTCGATCCGTGGCCGCCGCGATCCCGGCTGTTGCCGATGCCGAGATCCACCTCAAGGCCGGCCTGGTCGCGATAGAGGTCCGGATCGATGCCGGCGTCGCGGTAAAGATCGAGCATGCCGCGTCGCGCGTAGACCTGGTGGGCCGCCGTCGGCAGGCCGAGCGTGTTCGGCACGACGGTCTCGTCCCATAGTGTGATCGTCACGCGCAAGTCGGGTCGGCACTCGGCGAGGACTCCGTGAATCTCGCCGAACAGCCGACGAATCCGGGCGCAACGCCACGCCACCCATGCAGGACGGCATACGAAGTTGAGGTATTCGTAGCGCCGCGAGAACCGATCGGGCGCGGCCGCATCCACCGGTACCGGGATGCCCGTTTCTTCCTGAAACAGCCGGACGCTAAGGTCGTCATAGCCGGCATGGATCGAGCCGAACCACGGCATCGCAGCAGCGAACATGTTGAACGAGATCCCCCGGAACGCGGGATAGGCGCCATAGCGCGTGCCGATCTCGCGCACGAAGTGGAGGATGGCCTGCTGCACCGTCGGATGCAGTGGATTGAACATGGGACCCGTATGATACGGCCCGCCCAGACGCTCGCCGTAAGCCAGCGCGGACAGGCCCGCATACGGCTCGATGTAGGGCTTGTCCTTGAGCGTCTCGGCGATGACCTCGAAATTGAGGACGTTGTATAGCCACGTCCAGTCGTTCGTGCTGGCCTGAACCTGGTCATTCCAGAGCATGTTGTTGAACGTGTCGGCGCCGGCCTGAATCGAGGCGAGATCGATGTTCATCTGCTGCATCAGGCTACCGAGCCGCATGAGCGTCAGCGCGCCCTGAAACGCCAGGCCCTCCTCGCCGAACCGTTCGAGCAGCCGCGCGTACCAGTCGGCGGGATGCGTCGTCCACCGGTTGTACTGCTTCCGATCGCGCGCGACGACACAGTCGAAACCATCCGAAGGCTCGCCGAAACAGGGAAACTGCGGCCCGTGGTACCAGGCCATCGGATAGATGAGAAGCCCTTGGCCGCTGTGGCGCGCGTACTGAACGACGTGCTCGATCCATTCCTCGCGCGCCTGGGCGCCTTCCGATGCGCCCGTCCCACACGGATCTTCGTATTGGATGCCCAGTTCGCGCCGCGAGCCGTCCAGCGGATCGCCGGGCACCTCGAGCGGCGCGAGATCCTCGAGCTCACGAATCTCGATCGAGGCCGCGGCCGCCGGTTCGCCCTCGCTCCACGTCATGAACACGATGCTGCAATCCTCCCAACGCGGCCAGAAGATCTGACGCACCTCGAGCATCCTCCCGCTCAACGGCTGCGCGTATCCGGTGAAGATACCCGTCGTCAGGTCGTAGCACGTACCGTCCATGATGCACATATAGCGTCGCTTGTCGTCGGGATATCGGATGATGGCGACATGCGGCCGGCCGATATGCTCGATCCGAAACCGATAGCCGAACCGCGACAAAGGATGCCCTTCCGCCTCGCGGTACCGTCCGGCCCCCGACTCGATCACCTGAACCGCGCCGTGCGCGAAGTACTCATCCGGCGCATACTCCTGTGTACAATCGATCTGCTGCAGAAGGCGACTGGCGCCGCCCGGCAGTGCCTCCGAACCGGCTACCGAATGACGGAGAAGCATGGCTGCGCTGGCGCCCATGGTGCTCTGGAGGAATCGCCGCCGCGATACGCCCCACTCGTTCCCGAACTTGCTCATAGACCGCCCATCCTTGACATGTCCGCCACGCGTTGGGAATCACGATGACAGATAATCGACCCGCGACTCAAGGCGGGCTCAGCGAGGCCGCATGAAGGCTTCCCGCTATACGGCCCGTAGGCCCCATACGTCGTATGGGGCCCCTGGAGTTTCTCCCTTTTTAGCCTGTTAACCAATGGCCATCGTCATCGAGACG
>ERZ795056.207-NODE-207-length-80046-cov-10.774437_pt1 | contig 80046 bp, 34 predicted proteins | sample MGYA00375140_ERZ795056 | MGnify/ENA primary metagenome ERZ795056 (study PRJEB30185, sample SAMN05720227) | activated sludge metagenome | isolation source: Anaerobic digester | place: USA | collected 2015-03-09 ...
GGGTACTCCTGCGGTGGGTACTCCTGCGGTGGGTACTCCTGCGGTGGGTACTCCTGCGGTGGGTACTCCTTCCGCCGGTATGCCGGCGACCGCGCTGAAAGTTGGCGTCATCGGAGGCCTTGGCAACATGGCTTCGCCGATGGCCAAACACTGGAGGTCCGGCGGAGTCGCGCAGGTGCTGCGGGTGCTCGATCGAGGGCACACCGGCGAGCGCCGAGATCGCTGTCGCAAGGCCTGGTGCGAGCACGGTGCCGAGCTGGTGCATAACCTGCCAGCGCTGGTCGGTCAGGGTGATCTCGACGGAGTTTTTGTCTGTTGCGGCAAGAACGGAGATGATCTGTCGATCATCGCGAAGCTGGCCGCGATGCTATCCCGTCTGCCGGGCCGGCCGCGCTTCATCTGTCACATGTCGACCGTCAGCGTCGGCTTCGTGGCCGCTGCCACCACCTTTTGCCGGCAGCGCGGCGTCGCCTACGTGAACTATCCCCTGACCGGCGGTCCGAGCGGCGCCGAGAAGGGGAATCTGCTGATTCTGACGAGCGGCGAGCGGAGTGTATATACGCAGATCGAGCCGGCGCTGCTGCGCCTGGGCACGCCCAAATACTTTGGCGAATCTCCGCAGGCGGCTCCCGAAGTAAAGTTCATCGGGCACCTGATGGTCTTTAATGGATTGCTCGGCATCTGCGCGGCGGTTGCGGCGCACTCCGAATGTTTCCGACAAGGCGCCATCGGCGGCGTCGAGCAGAGCAGCTTCTTCGATTTCCTGAACGGCGGCGCGGGCGGCACCCGGCAATGGGACGTGATTCTCAGTAACGGCGTCAGGCACGATATCTGGGACGCTCCGTTCTCTCTGCGCTATGGCGCGGTGGATGCGATCTACACGGCGCAGCTCTGCCTGGAACGCGGGCTCTCCTGCCTGGCCATCGAGCCGGTGCTTAAAGTCGCGCTGGCGTTTTCCTATGTCATGAACTCCGTCGATGAGAACCTGGCCACGCATTCAATCGTTCGGGAGATGCTGGCCAGCCGGGCTTCCGGACTCGATGCGTTCATCCGTCAACACTTCGACGCCACGAGCTCCCCGCAGGCTGCACTCGAGCGCTGCACCGCGTCGTTACCGTTCGAGGTCCGGCGCTCGGTCAGCCTGATCGTGGGGATGCCTGACTTCGAAAAAGAGCTGGACGCCTGAGCCTCGCAATGCGCCTTGAACCCCCGGCGCAAGAAAGCTACCCTCGAGGAATGGAAAATTCGAAAGCATTTTTTGAGGAACTCTCTGCAAACTATGATGCGGTATTTCGCAGATTGGTTTCTCCATTTCCCACGATGTTACAAATCATGTTCGATTCCCTTCCGCCGGGGTTCAAACCGAATCGGGTACTGGAGCTCGGTTGTGGAACGGGGAATCTGACCAAGGTCATCAACAACTGCTGGCCCGACTGCGAGCTGGTGGTTGTCGATCTCTCCAGGGTCATGCTGGAGAAGACGCGCGACAAGACGCATCACCAAAACCTCAGGATGATCGAGTCGTCCTTCGTGGACCTCGAGTTCGATGCCGATTCCTTCGAGCTCGTGACTTCCAGCCTGGCCATCCACCATCTGCTCGACCCGGAAAAAATCACTCTGTTCCGGAACATCCATCGCTGGCTGCGTCCCGGCGGCGTCCTGGTTTTCAATGACTGTGTGCGGGCCGAGTCACAGCGTCTTTATCAGCTGGCGGAAAAGCAATGGATCGATCTCGCTCTGGAGAAGGGACTGACGCGCGCCGAAATGGACGCGCAGATCCAACATCACCGCCAGCACGATCATTATCCGGTGCTGATTGACCTGGCGAACTGGCTGAAAGAAATCGGCTTCACCGAGGTAGACATCCTGTGGCGCTTTTGCATCTGGGGTGTCCTGTACGGAAGCAAGTAGCCACCACGTTCGAGCTTCCTGGTTAGTTCTAGACACCTGATATACACCTGCGCGACGCCTGCCATCTGTTCTCGCTTGTAACTGCCATTTATTCTCGCGTGTAACGAAAAGCTCAAAGCTCGCGCAACCGAGCTGGCCGGGCAGCTTTGCGCACGCGGAAACAGCGCTTGTAGGCCTGCCGAATATGTTATAGAGGTGCATGTGGCAGCTTGCACCGCATTCGCACAGCAGCGAATTCCAATCTCCACTGCGACTGCTAGCGAACTCAAGCATAAGAGGGCGTCTGCCCTCGAAGCAAAAAGGCGGTGTGCCGCTTGCCCAACTCAGCCGTTCATGAGAAGGTGCGATTGACTTCGCGATTGTCTCATTGATGAGCCCGCAACAGAAACCCTGGTGCTGCGCCTGTCGACGATGCTCGGAACTCAGTCATGGAAAATCCAGATAAGCCAGACAGTAGTAGGGATAGGCGCTTGAATCTTAAGTTAGCATTCACCTTTCCCCCTCAGCCAAAGGACTGTTTCATGCTCGATGAGCTTCGTGACGTCATTCGAAGCTCGCTCGATATTCCGGTCACTCGAGAATATAAGCCAGCGGCGCCGAACCAGAAAGACTCAGAGCTACTGACTGCGCTTAGCATATTTTCATTATCAATCAATTGTTTCTGTGTCTTATGTAGCATATTAAAAGATTGGAGCAAAGAGCACCCTAATTACAAGGTTGTGCTATGTGTTGATTCACAAAAATATCGGTTCGAGCAGTTCGATACGGCACAACTGAGCAACCCGAGCCCGCCCGGAAACTCGGTGGTCGAGGTCGCGCTATACATTCATAAGGTTCCAAAGCACCTGGTGATTTGCCATCATCAAGAAGATGAACCTCTGCGCCGAGCGCTGCTTTCCCACCTCGATCCGTTGGTTCGCGAAGGGTTCGCCACCGTCTGGGATATGACGAAAGTCGGTATCGGCATAAACGAGCAGACGGAAATCGAGGCCCAGGTCGGTCGCGCGGATATGCTGCTTTTGCTGGTCAGCGCTCCCTTTCTGCAAAACGCGCCGTGGCGAAACTGGATCGAGCTGACGAAGCTTCGCGCCTCGCCAACCGACATCGTCCCGCTGCTCGCCCGTCCGGCGCTGTGGCGGCAGGGCGAGCTGGCGCAACTGCGGTGCCTGCCGGGCAACGGGATTCCGGTGACGCACTGGCCGCACCCCGACCAGGCCTGGCATGACGTGGCGAGCGCTCTCCTTTCGCGGATTCAACACTGCCCAGCGATGACGGTCGAACCGCCAGAGAGCAAGAGCGCGATGCTCCGTTGTCCTTCCACGCGAGGACGTGATGCGTGAACGGAATGCGCGGCTCGCCTTTGTAATGAACGCGATGACGGGCTCGGGCCTGAAGGGCGGAGCCTATGATGTAACGCAGGTCTATGCCTTTTTGACCAACGAGGAATTTGGTCGTTGTGATCCGACGCTGAGCAGTAAGCCTCTATATGATTGTCCGAATAAATCGACATTTATGCAGAATTGGCAGAGTTGTCTTGCTAATTATCAGCCAGGCGATCAGTTGGTATTTTACTTTTCAGGACATGGTGTTAAGCGTGGTGGGATTTACTGTTTAAAGGTCGGAAACGATGCCACCGACGTATATCCATTTCAAAATATCATGATGGATCTGACAACTTGCGACGTCGATCGAGCGATCTTTATCCTAGATGCCTGTTATAGTGGCGCCGCCACCAAAGGCGGACCGCCGTCCCCGGGCTATGCCGATCCCAACGGAATGTTGGAATGGCTGGGCAGTCCCCGCGGCATTGCAATCCTGGCTTCCTCGACAGAGCACCAGCTCAGCGAAGAAACCGCGGATCAGGAACAGCGTCCGGGTAGCGTCTTTACGCGGCTGCTGTGCCAGGCCGTCCAGACGGGTCTCGGCGGGCGGGCGACGCGCGATGGTCTCATCTGTCTGGATGACATCGTGATTTACCTAACCGAGCAGCTTGAGCACAGCGAATCCCTGCGGCGCTATCGCCAACGACCACAGCTCAAGGCCACCCAAACCGAAGGCAGAATCTGGCTGGCGCTGAACCAAACCAAGGCCGAGCCTCACCGCATTCAGAGTCCGCCGCCTGGACGGGCGCCGCGCACCCAGGCCGCGAGCATGTATCTGCAGCGTCTGGCCGAGGAGGCCTCGCGAATCCGCATACTGGGGCTGAATTCCGACTCCGAGATCAAGCTATCCGTCGAGCACGCCTACATTCCCATCAGCTTTACGATCCTACGCTCTCTCGTCGAAAGAGAGCATCCAGACGCCGCCGACATCATCCGGGATCGCGATAGTCTCGATTGCAGCATCGGTCTCGAGGAAATCTTCAGTCGAGTTTGCGGACTCGGTTTGCGCGGCGCGATCTTGCGCGGCGAACCCGGCTCGGGCAAGAGCACCGCCGCACGGTATTTGTGCTGGCAGCTCGCGAGTGGACGAAGCTCGCCGCAACACTTCGGACTGCCGGCCCAAATTTTTCCCGTCTTGTTGCGGCTGCACAACTTTCAGCGCAACGGCCATGGCTTTGGCCTGCGCGCGCTTTTGCATCGCGAGACCCGCTCGGCCCTGGCCGTCAGCGACCTTGCCGAACCTGCCGAGGACATCCTGAAAGAGCCCTGCTTGCTGTGGGTGCTCGATGGCCTCGACGAGGTCGCCGAGGATGAAGTGCGCTCGCTGGTCAGCGAGGAGATTCGCGCCGCGCTGCAGTACCGTCCCGACGACTTCTTCCTGGTGACCTGCCGCTCCGTCGGATACCGCGGCAGGGTGGTGCTGGGCGATGATTTTTTGTCGGTCATCGCCAATCCGCTCGGCGAGCAGCAGGTCTCCGATTACGTCGCGCATTGGCACCAGGCCGTGCTGCGCCGGATGAAGGGCGGGTCGCCGCAAACCGATGCCGACGCGCGCGAGCTGGCGCGGTCGCTCATCGAGCTGCTCGGCTACGATGAATTTCGCATCGGACGAATTCGCGAGCTGCGCAGTAACCCCCTGCTGCTTTCGATCCTGTGCATGGTGCACCTTCGCGAGGGGAGCAACCTGCCGCGGCGTCGGGCCGATCTGTATTCCAGCTGCCTGGCCACCCTCTTGCAGTATTGGCGCCAGAATCTGCGACGGAACCAGGGACTGCCGCCCCACAATGCCGCGGCGGCCATGTCGGTGCTGGCAGCCATCGCCTGGCGGTTTCACGAGGAAGAAGATCGCACGGCGATGAACGACGCCCAGCTGGTGGCTCTGGCCGAGGAGAAGCTCGCGACGATCGCCAACGACACGGGCCTTGGCCGCAGCGGCGCGGGGTTTATCAAGCGGGTTCAGGAGGACTGCAAGATCCTCGTCACCTCAAATCCTGGACGAAGCGGCTTTCTGCACCTCATCTTTCAAGAATACCTGGCGGCCTTGTACGCCACTCAGGAATCCATGATCGATGTGCTCGTCCACTGCTTCGGTAGAAGCTGGTGGCGAGAAGTCACGCTGTTGTCATTGGCCATCGGCTCGCGCAGCTTCATTGCGCAGTTCTTCGGCAAGATGCTCGAGATTCCGTCTCTGGAAAAGCACGGCGATTTCATCGAGCAGTGCATAAGCCACGCCCAGTTCGTGGTGCTCGAGCCGCTCCTCGATCATCTCAAGTCGCCCTCGATCTCGCGCGCTCGGAAGCTGCAGCTCCTGCAGCTTTTGCGCGGTTACACCGATCAGGCGCTGCTCGAGATCGCGCTGGAAATTGTCTGGGAAGATGACGTCGAGCTCTCGGCGTTTGCGCAAGAAATCCTGCAGCGCCACCTCAGTCGGCTCGATGCCGATGGCGACCGAACGGCGGTCCGTCATCCCGATCCCAAGGCGCGCACGCTCGCCGCGTGGCGGGTGGTCTTTACGACGACTCCAGCGAGTGTGCCGCGCCTGCAAGAACTCCTCGCCTGCCCGGACCCGCGCATTCGCGCCGCGGCGGCACGGACGTTGGGCACGCTCGGCGACGCGGCGCTCGAGGCGACCGCGGCGCTCGGGGCACGGCTGCAGGTCGACGAATCCGCGGCCGTGCGCGACGCGGCCTACGCAGCGCTGTGGAGCCTGGGCGCCGACAAGCTGCCCGCGGAGCAGCGGTCGTTGCTGGACGCAGCACGCCCCCAGCGCGAACCTTCCGATCCCTGCCTGAACGTCGAGATTCTCCACTCGGTGCAGGTCGACTCGCGCACCGGCGTCGCCTTCCTGCACCTGCCGGAGGGTTTTTTCGAGATGGGTTCGGACGAAGGCCCTGACGAAGCGCCTCGGCATCGCATCTTTCTGCACTCTTTTCTGATCAGCAAATATCCGATTACCAATGAGGAGTATCAGATCTTTTTGCAGGCCTGCCCCGGACGGAAGACGCCTTTTTATTGGGACGATCCGCGGTTCAATGATCCCAAGCAGCCGGTCGTCGGCGTAACATGGTTCGATGCACTCGCTTACTGTGAATGGGCCGGCTATCGCCTGCCGACCGAGGCCGAGTGGGAATACGCTTGTCGCGCCGGCACTTCGACGCGATTCAGCTTCGGCGATCGAGATACGAACATCTGTGACTATGCTTGGAGTAGCAAAAACGCCGAGGACCGCACCCACCGCGTTGGCGCCAAGAAACCCAATCAGTGGGGCCTGCACGATATGTGTGGCAACGTCTGGGAGTGGTGCGCCGACTGGTACGGAGAGGACTACTACACCCACTGCGAGCCAGACAATCCGCAGGGTCCATCGCACGGCCGCAAGCGGGTATTGCGCGGCGGCACCTTCTATTACGGCAGCGAGCAGTGTCGGTCCGCGAAGCGCGATGGAAATCTTCCCGAAAGACGCAGCTATGACTTCGGATTTCGCGTCGTGAACGCCCTTGTGCGACAGTCGTCAAGGCAGGCTGCCGCTGGTAAATAATCATGAAAGTCGCAATTGTCGGTGCTGGAATCGCAGGGCTGGCCGCGGCGGTTGCCTGTCGGCAAGCTGGTTTCGAGGTGAAGGTTTTCGAGCAGTCCAATCGGCTGCGCAGCATCGGCGGGGGACTTTTACTGTACCCGCACGCAGTGCGCATTCTGCGTCGAATCGGGCTTGCGAGCTGGCTGGACCAAGCAGATGTCGGGTTGCGCAAATACTATCTGTACGGCGCCGACAACAGCTTGCTCATCGAGGATGAACTCGGCGAATTCGTAAACAGCGCGGGCGGGCCGGTCATGCCGGTGCTGCGCAACGACCTGCTGCTGGCGCTCGCCCGGCCTCTTGATAAGGAGACGCTTGCTTTTGGCCAGGCCTGCGTCGGGATCGAGAACGGGGCCCGCGCCACCGTCGAGTTCTCGGATGGCAGTCATCACGAGGCGGATGTGGTCATTGTCGCGAGCGGCGTCCATTCGCAGGTCGCCCGGCGGCTGGCCGAGACGAACGTGCACTACACCGGTCTCTGTTTTTGGGGCGGGGTCCTAAAAGGCGACGAGCGCATCGACATTCCTCGGCAAGCGCTGAAATGGTGGTACGGAATCGGCCTTGCCGCCTGTCTATTTCCCATGACCGAAGAGCGCCAGTGGTGGTACATCATGGGCAGGATTGCCGAGACGGCCCTGGACCGCGGGCCCGATAAGCTGCGCCAGCCCCGAGCTTTGTGCCGGGGTTGGAACGCCGAGATCGACAAGCTCCTGCAAGCTCCCCCCACCGAGAACAATTTCGCCGAGCCGATTCACGAATTATCCGAGCCCGCGCGCTGGACCGCGGGGCGAGTTGCCGTGATCGGCGATGCCCTGCACGCCATCGGCCCGACGAGCGGGCAAGGTGCCAATGCCGCGATCGAGGATGCCTATGCCCTGGCGCGCTGCCTGGCCCGATATGGCGGCGAGCTTGAGCGTGCCTTCAGACGCTACGAGGAAATTCGTAGCGCCCCGATGCTAGCGATTCGCACGCTCGAGGCGAACTCGGCGCGGATGCGCGTCACCTTCGATCTCGAATTGATCGCCCAGCGCGACCGCTCCTTGCGCGGAGTCTCGGTTCGGCAGCTGCTTGCCCCGCTGCTGCCGCTGATCGACGAGTCGAGCTTCAACAGCGTGCCGGAATATCAGTAGCGAATTTCCGCGCCGCGCTTTTCACGGTCACCAAGCGGTCGCCACTTCATCAGGCGGCTCGACGGCGAAGCAACGGGTCCAAGGACAGATCGACGCCGCACAGCTGTTGCTCGATATCTCCGATCGACTGCTCATAATCGGAAACAACCGCGCCCAGAAGCGGCGCATCCAGGGACGGCGCCTGAAGGACGTCACCCACCGCCCGCCGCTTCACGTCCTGGGCGTTGGCCTGCGCCCAGGCCAGGGCACGCCGCGCAGGCTCGCTGCTCGAACGAGCGCAGCGGCGGTGCATGGCCGCCCAGATACAGGCCGCGGAAAAGATCCCTCCGTGCGCGAGCGCGATGCTCTGCGACAGCAGCGGAGACGGCGATTCGGCCGACAGAGCGGTCACTTCGTCGAGCGCCGCGGCGGCCCACGGACCCGCCGGGCTCTCTGAAAAATACTCGAACAACAGCGCTGCCGGATCCAATAGACCGGCGGCGAGCGACGAGCCCAGATGGTAGTGCAGGGTCTCGGTGGCTCCTTCGAAGATGCGCAGGATGCGAACATCTCGAAACATTTGCGACGCAATATTGGTTTCGATGTATCCGCGACCACCCAGCACCTGCACGAGGTCGTCCGCGGCCTTCCACGCCAGCTCGGGCCCGACGGCTTTGCAGACCAGCGACAGCGCCCAGGGCAGCTGGCCCCTGGCGATGCGCACGTCGAGCGCCGCGTCCAGCAGCGCATCGAGGCACTCGGCCGCCATGGTCAGCTCGCTCATCCGCCGCAGCACGCTGGCATTGTGACCGAGCAGGCCGGTTGCGACTTTCCGCTTTGAGCTATAGCGCAACATCAGCTGCAGCGCCCGCTGTATGCAGCCCAGCGAACAGGCGGCCAGACCGAGCCGCGCTTCCCCGAAAGCATCCTCTGCGACCGCGAAGCCGCTTCCTGCCTCACCCAGGATGCAGTCATCGGGAACGCGCAGCTCGCACAGCGAAAGCTCGCTTTGCACCATCGCCCGCAGCCCCATGGTCAGGGCTTCGGGTCCATGGCGAAACCCCTTCATGCCCGGGCGGGCGACGAAAGCCAACATGCCTCGCCGGCGCTCCGGCGTTGGTGGGCAACGCGCAAAGACATTGATGGCTCCAGCCCAGGAGCCGTTGCCAATCCAGATCTTGTCGCCGCTGACGACAAAGTTTGCGCCGTCCCACACCGCCTGCGTGGCGATCTGATGCGGGTTCGAGCCAGCCCCTCGCTCGGTCAGGGCCAGAGCGCCCAGGCTCCGGCCGCTGGCCAGAAGCGGCAAGAGCTCCGCTTGCAAGCTTGACTGGCCAAACTGCAGCAGCGGCCGAATTCCCAGCAGGTTGTGAATCCCCACGAAGATTGCCAGCGACAGATCGATCGCCGCGAGCTGCTGCAGGAGCTGCGCCGTCGAGCGAGCGTCGAGCCCGAGGCCGCCGTGGCGCGGCTCCACCATCAACCCGAGCAGCCCGCGGTTGCCGAAGTCGAGCACCAGCGCCGGAGGTATGCAGCGACGCTCATCCCACAGCAGGCTATTTACGCTGCTCTGCGCGTAATCGCGGAGCCACGCCAGAAGCGGGGTAGCCTGTTCGGTGATCATCATGGACTTGCCTTTCAGCGAACCTGGTCTGGTGCCCGCCGCGAATCGGTCGTTGCGGCGAGCAGCCAGTCAGCAGAGATGGAGCGGGCGGGCTACGCGGGCTATTCGAGCGCCAAGACGACGGAGTTCAGCGTGGCTGGCGCGAGGTGTTGAGCCGACAGCAGCGCGGTGACGAGATCGTCGATGCAGGTAAGCTTCGACAGCTCGGTGCGCGGCACCTTGACCTTGAGTTCCCGCATCGAGCGGGAGACGATTTCGACCATATCGAGGCTGTTGGCCCCCAGATCCTTCATCGATCGCGAAGGCTCAATGGGTACACCCTTGAGTTCGTCGATAACCTCACCCAGGTGCTTGCTAACGATCGTGAGAACATATTCCCGAGTCATGCATAACTCCTTTCACTTCCTGGTACACGCGGGTTCTCGAATTTCTGACGCAACTTCGCAGGATCGTTACAGTTCTTGGTCGAGCAGCTCACGTTCGTTGTAGATGCGCATCAGATTGTCGAAAAAAGTCGTGCCGCGATCCACCGTCAGGACCTGTCCGCGCACGCCGTCCATCAAGCCCGAGCACAGACCGAGGATCGCGTTGGCGATCTCGTCTTCCGAGATGAACAGCCGCTTCATGTTGAAGCGCTCGGCGAAGGCTTCAAACTCGGCCCCGAAGGTCGCGCGCAGCGAGTCGGTGCGAACCAGCAGGGAGCGGACGACGTTGATGCGAACGTCTTCGGCGAGCAGCCGGTAGTTCATGTATCGACACAAGGTCTCCATGGCGGCCCGAGCGGCAGCGACGAAGTCGTAGTTCTGATAGTAATGATCGGGCCCGCCGCTCGACAGGCCGACCACGTAGCGCGGCCAGCGCCCGAACAGCTTCTGGATCTCGGATGGGTACTGAAAGAAGGGCCAGGCCGAGTACTCGATGCTGCGAAACAGGGAACGCAGCTTGTAGTCCTCCAGATCGCCCACGATGCATCCGAAGGCGACATTCGAGATGAACGCCTCGATATGCTCGTGGTGCTGCTTGATCTGTTCCAGCAGCACCGCGGTCTCCTCCTTATTGGCGACGTCGGCCTGTACGATATGGGGCGGCGGCAGTCCTTCGTCCGCGAAACGGCGAACGATCTGAGATTCATCTGCCGAGGCCCAGCGGTGTGTCAGCCATACCCTGGCACCCTGGCGAGCGAAAGCCAGCCCAGTGGCCAAGCCGATTCCCTTGGTGCCGCCCGTGATGAGCACTGCCTTGTCTTTGAGATCGCTGAGCATGAGCATGCCTGCGCCGTTGGAGTTATGGCGCCCAGTTCAGACCGCCGTTTACCGGGATGGCCTGTCCGTTGATGAAGTTACCGCCCTTGGAGGCCAGAAACGTCGCCACGCCCGCCAGCTCGCAGACGTCGGGAATCCGTCCCTGCGGGCAGTGCTTGAGCCAGAAGTCGCGGTTGGCGCTCGACATTCCCTCGCGCGTCATGTCGGTCTCGAAAAAGCCCGGCATGAGCACATTGGAAGTAATGCCGCGACGACCATATTCTTTCGCCAGCGTTGCCGAAAGCCCGAGCAGGCCCGCTTTGCTGGCGCAGTAATTGGCCTGGCCCGAGCTGCCGCTGGCGGCCAGTGACGAGATGAACACGATGCGGCCGAATCCGCCGGCGATCATGGCGGGCAAGAAATAGCGGACGACATAGAAGGCGCCGGTCAGGTTGGTGTCCAGGACGTCCTGCCACTCTTCATCGCTCATGGAGACGACCAGCTTGTTGATGTTGATGCCGGCGTTGGGCACGACCACCTGCACCGTGCCGAAGTCGCGCAGCACCGCATCCCCCACTGTCTCGACGGCTGCGGAATCGCGAACGTCGAGCTTGTAGGCCTTCACCTTGCGCTCCGGTGCCTGCGCCGCCGCCTTCGCCGCGATCGCATTCGCGGCATCGGCATCCGCATGATAGGTGAAGGCCACGTCGTGCCCTTCGCTTACGGCCTGCCGCACGATGCCCGCGCCAATGCCGCGCGATCCGCCTGTCACGAAGAAGTTCATGGTCAGCACGCCTCCCAGCGTTTGAAGACTGCGACGCAGTTGATGCCGCCGAAGCCAAAAGAGTTCTTGAGCGCATAACGCACCGGGTGCTCGACGACACGCCCGCAGCACACGTCGAGATCGACCTCCGGATCCAGCTCGTCGATGTTGATGGATGGGTGCAGTCGGCCGCTTCGCAGCTGCATAATCATGGCCACTGTCTCGACGATGGGCGCCGACCAGCAGGTGTGCCCGAGCATCGACTTGGTGGCGTTTACCTTGAGCCGGTAGGCATGCGGGCCGAACACCTTCTTGATCGAACGGATCTCCGTGAGATCCCCCAGCTGGGTCGACGTAGCATGCGCGCTGATGTAGTCGATCTGCTCGGGCGCCACTCCGGTCTGCTCGAGCAGCCGCCGCATCAATCGGGACTGCCCCTCGAGCGAGGGCTGCGGCAGATGGTTGCCGTCGGAGTTCGCTTCGATCCCGATGATCTCGGCGTAGATCCTGGCGCCCCGGCGCAGGGCCAGCTCCAGCGGTTCGATGACCAGGGTCCCGGCGCCGTGCGCGGGCACGAAGCCTTCGCGGCGCGTGTCGTAGGGCCGGCTGGCCCGCGGCGGATCGTCGTTGAAGTTATGACAGGCGATCGTCCCCATGAGCGCCATGGACTGCAGTTCCGCGGGTGAGAAATCGACGGCGGCTCCGGTAACCAGCGCGCAATCGACGTCGTGGTGGCGAACTTCATCGACGGCGCAGCGCAGCGCATTGTTGCCGCTGGCGCAAGCGGAACCGACGGTATATAGCGGCCCCTGAAGCTGCAGCAGCTCCGAGATCGAAGACGCATGATCGGTGTCCAGACCACTTAAGGCCAAGAACGGATCCATGTACTCCGGATCTTCCGAAAACTGCAGGCGCGTCTCGTACTGATAGTTGAAGTTGATGTTGTGGCCGGCCACGATGGTGGCAATGCGTGTCGGATCGGTGGCTCCGTCGGCCACGCTGCGATCGAGTCCGGCGTCGAGCCAGGCATCGATCGCCACGAGCAGGCTAAGTCGCGTCGACCACGGAGCGGTCTTCAAGAGCTTCCGCAGCCGCCGGAAGATCTCGGGCGATACCTGTTTCTCGACGACGCGCAGCTTGGCATCGACATCGTAGCTGGTCAGGTCGGCGCCGACCTTCGAATAGATGGCAGACGTGTCGAGCCGACGCCACAGGGACAGCGCTGAACGTCCTGCCAAGAGCCCGGCATAAAAGCCATCCAGACTATCGCCCAGCGGCGTGTTGATGGACATACCGGTGATGACCACCCGCCTATTCGTCGACAAGGTAGACCTCCACGATCGCAAAGCTGGCGATGGTGTCGTCCAGCAGCAGCTGACCCGCGCAAACCGCTGTGTACTCGTCCACCTTGAGCACCTGGGCCAGAATATCGAGCCGCGCGCCGGGGTGGACCTCGGCGAGAAACTGGGCGTGTTGGACCGTAAGACCGCGGACGTCACGCGCCAGGTCGCTATCGTCGATGTTCAGCGAGCCCTTGCGCAGAAAGTGCAGCATGCACAGGCCAAGCTGCCCCATGATCTCGATCTGCAGAACGCCCGGATAAATCGGAGCGCCGGGAAAGTGCCCCGCGAACAGAGGGTCCTGCGGATTCACCGTGTAAGCGCCGCGAATTGCGCGCTGCGCCGGGTCGATCGCGACGATTTCATCGACCAGCAGAAAAGGACTGCGGTGGCGAACCAGCTTGTGGATGGCCGCTGTTCCGTAGGTGACCGGAGTTGTCGTGGCCTGGTCCGTCCACAGCGGCTTCCGGCGAACGTGTTTGGTGATGGTTTGAAATTCAGGAAGCATGCGTATCCTCTCGTCTTTCACGGACTCCTACATGGCGGCTGAAAGACTCCTGACACCCATCTCACCGCGGTGTCAGTTTTCTCAGGAATGCGCGGTTATTGGGCCACGACGCCGAATGAGGCACGCAGCCGTTCCTCTTCCAGAGTCGTTCGCCACAGACTCCCAGCGCGGGCGCAAATCTCCTCGATGAGCTCGATGGTCTGCAGGTCACTCAATCGCGGATCGCAGGCCGATCGATAGCAGGTACTGACGTCCGCCTCCTTGGCCGCGGGCCCCGGTCCACCGATGCACTCGGTGACGCGCTCTGGCGTGACCTCCAGATGCACCAGACCCAGGCTCGATGCGCAGCGCGCGTGGATCCGAATCGTCTGTTCGAGCTCGCTGACGACGTTGGCGTAGTGGCGGCTCTTCAATCCGACCAGCGTAAGTTCCGAGTTGCCATGCAGCGGATCGCAACCCCAGATGACGCCAATTCCGGCCCGCTGCACTGCGCCGATCATGGCGGGCAGAGCGGTCGCGACCTGTCCGACGCCCAGGCGCGTGATGAGAACGATCTTTCCCAGCAAGTTCTGCGGATTCAGACTGCGCACCAGCTGTACCACGTCGTCCGGCGCGGCGTTTGGCCCGAGCTTGATGCCAAGCGGATTGGCGATGGTCTTGGCGAAGGCGATGTGCGCCCCTCCGGGCGAGCGCGTTCGCTCACCGATCCACAAAAAGTGCGCAGATAGATCGTAAAGCGTCTTGGCCGTCACCTGCCGAGTCATCGCCAGTTCGAAAGGCAGCAGAAAGAGCTCGTGCGACGTGTAGAGCGACGCGCCGACGCGCCCGCCGCCGTCCTTCAGCAGCGAAGAGGACAGCACCTCATCGGCCATCGCGATGGTGCGCGCGGCACAGGTGTAGGCCCCCAGCATGCGCCGCGGATCGGGAGAGCGTGCGGTCACATCCGCGCGGACGTCATTCACGATGTCCCCGCGATAGGCCTGCATCGCAATGGACCCATCCTCGGCGCGCTCTTGAATCGTGGAACGCGGCTTGCCAAACTGGCCCGCGAAGCGGCCGATTGGAATGACTCGACGTTTAAGATGCTCCTGCAGCCGACGCGCTACGAACAGATATAGATGTACCCGTGCATGCACGGAGGCATAGTGCGCATCCTCGAAACGCTCCGCGCAGTCGCCGAGCTGCAGGGCGACCGCATTGCCGGCTTGCACATCGGCCAGCGCCATGGACAGCCGATCGACATCGCGGTGCTCGACGAGAGCCTTGTGACTGCTTAGCGCCTCGAGACAAGACGCCAGCAGCGCTTCGTCGGCGTATTTGACTAGCTGCGGATTTTGTAAAGCACGTAGCCCTTCGCCAAGTCGGGCACGGTTCACCAGTTCGAAATGCTTCCCAGAAAGCGGTCTGTCCATGCGTAGATCCTCGCCCTTGGACCTTTTTTCAGATGTCATGGCGGTACGAAGCGCAGGCCCTGCGCGCCTCGTGCTGCGGTACTTTGGAATCTCAGCGGTCATGCTCGATTGGGGCCGGCATCAGAACCCTGACAGGTGCTCATCGAGGTCCTCGCCGCCATCGCCGCCGGGGGTATCTGTCCAGCGCACCGTCACCCGTTTGATCGGTCGCGAGCCGCGCGGCAACGCCACCGCCAGCTGATGGAACAACGAGACGCGCCGATGAAAAAATTGCCAGCCAGACGCAGGCTCTTGAGCGTCCTTTGAGGAGAACTCGATCTTTCCATTCACGCCGCGGCGAATGGCAAACTCGGACAGCGGCAATGACAGCCCCATGCCGCGCGCCTTTACATAGGCTTCCTTGAGCGTCCAGTAGAAGTAGAAGAGCTCCGCCTGTTCCGCAGGAGGGGCCGCGCGCAGCGCCAGATACTCGCAGGGCGAGAACGAGCTTTGCGCAAGCTGCAGCAGATCGTCTAGCGGTCGCATGCGCTCGACATCGATGCCACCGGAGCTGGCCAGCGTCACCACGCAGGCGCACAAACCGTCGGTGTGCGACAGATTGAACCGCAGCGGCGGCAGTCCGGATGGGTAGGCGATCTCGGGACGTCCATACGAATTCGCCACGAATCGAAACGCCTGCGCCGGAACGTCCGTGTAGCGCGCCAGCGTCGTCCGCACCAGGGCGTGGGACACAGCATAAAGGTGCTCGTCCTTGGCAAATACGAAGCGCTGCAGGCGCTGCTTCTCGCCGGGATCGAGAAGCTCGATGCAGTGCTGCAACGAGCTGCGACAAGGCTCCGGCCCCATCGCGCACAGATAGACGTGCGCCTCTTCGTGAAGTGCTATGAATCGACTTGTACACGACACGGCTGGCCTCCAGGCTGCCCGGTGGCGATCACGAAACAGCGCGGTTGCCGACCGCTGCTCCAAGCCTTCTACAAAACGTCGCGCGCGCGCATGACAGGTCGCTCCCTCTTTTTCGATCGCGCAATGCTTAGGGGCCGCGCCAGCCAGCGCTCTGCCCTGACGCGCGATCGTCCGTGACAGGCGCTGGAATTTTTCCAGTCTTTGTCAGCGCTTATCAGCGCGTGTCAGAAATTTTTGGACGCCCCACGTAGAGGGAAGTGATTAGGCGCTCGAACGCAAAAAACCATCACGGATGGCACCAGGCGTTCGACGTCCGAAGAGCTGTGCAGACCCAACGCTGGCCCGAGGCGTTCGGGTGTGGCTCGCCGGTTTCAGGCTTGATGTTCGCCGCCTACCGCGAGCTCACCTCGAAGGACGCTCGAGCATAACTCTCAACGCTCTGAGCTTTACGCATGGTCATGGCAAACGAAACCACGAACGATAAATTAACCGCCGACCTCGCCTCGCTGCGCATCACGCGTGGGCCTGTCGAGGTTCGACAAAAGCCGATTCCCAAGTATTGGCTGGGCGGGCTTGCCGCCTTGCTGCTGGCGGGCGGTTTCGGCAGACAGTTTCTCAGCCGCGGCTCCATCGATCCCCGTCAAGCGGTCGAGGTCACCGAAGTGCGGCGGCCAGGTCCGGTCGCTGCCACGGTCGCATTCTCCGCGGTTGGCCACGTCATCCCCGAGCAGACGGCGCGCGTCGGCAGCGACCTGACCAACCGAATCGCCAGCGTTCACATCAAAGAAGGCGGCATCGTCCACACCAAAGATCTGCTCTTCGTTCTTGAAGATGCGGATCTGCGAAGCGGGCTCGCGATCGCTGAAGCCCAGGCATCGGCCGCACGGGCGCGGCTCACGGTCATGCAGGCGCAGCTGGAAGAACTGCGCATCCCGTACGAACGGATGCAGGGCCTGGCCGAGGTCGGCGCGACCAATCGCGCGGCGGCCGAAGATCTGGCGCGCAAGCTGAGCTCGGAGACGGTTCGAGTCCGCGCCGCCGCCGCCGAGGTCGCCGTCAAAGACGCCGAGGTCAGCGCGGCGCGTACCGCGCTGGCACATACCCGAATCTTCGCGCCGATCGACGGCGTGGCAGTTACCAGACCGCTCTCGATCGGAGATGTCGTAAGCCCCGCCATTTCGCTGGTCGAGCTCGTCGACCTCGCCTCTTTGCAGGTCGAGGCTGATCTGCCCGAGAGCCGGCTCGAGTCCGTGCGGCTGCACATGCCGGTCGAGGTGATCTGCGATGCCATGCCGAACCGTCGCTTGCACGGCGAGGTCTCGGCCATCCTGCCGCGTCTGAATCGCGCCAAGGCCACCGGAGCGGTTCGCATCAAGGTGGCAGAAATGTTGGACAGACTGCGGCCCGAGATGGCGGCGCGCATCAACTTCCTGAGCAGTCCGGAGCCTGCCTCGCCGGCCACCGCGCCGAGCGTGTCGATCGGCCCGCACCCAGGTCCGCCCTGGCGTCTGCTCGAAGCGCCGCAACTCGACACCAAGGTCGTCACAGATCGCGCAATCACCCATCGAGATGGCCGTCCCGTCCTCTTCACCGTCGAAGGTGGGCTGGCCCGACTGGTCACGATCGAAGTAGGAGCATCCATCGGCGGCGATGCCGAGCTGCGCAGTGGCCCGGCCGTGGGCACGCGCGTGGTTCTCAATCCGCCCGCCAATTTGACTGACTTCACCCAAGTCATAGAGAGGCAACCATGAGCACCGCAGTAGCCGCAGCATCCGTCAAAAAAGAACAGCCCAGTGTCCAAGCCGCGTGCGCGATCCGTCTGCACGGCATCGAGAAATCCTATCCTCGCGGTGGCGAGCGGGTACAGATTCTCGACGGCATCAACCTCGACATCGCGGAGGGATCCTTTGAAGCGCTCATGGGACCTTCTGGCTCCGGCAAGAGCACGCTGCTCAATATCCTGGCCGGCTTCGATCGGCCGAGCGCTGGCGAGGTCACCGTGGCCGGCACCCGGCTCGAGCGCCTCAGCGACTCGGCGCTGACCAAGTGGCGGGCCGGCACCATCGGCTTCATCTTCCAGACCTTCAACCTGATGCCGGTGCTCACGGCACTCGAGAATGTCGAGCTGCCGCTGACCCTTATCAACCTGCCCCGCGCCGAGCGCCGCCGCCGCGCCGAAACCGCGCTGCGCGTAGTCGGTCTGGAAGATCGCATGCACCATTTTCCTCGGCAGCTATCGGGCGGACAGGAACAGCGCGTGGCCATCGCGCGCGCCATCGTCAACGACCCCAGCCTGATCCTGGCTGACGAGCCGACGGGAGATCTCGATCGTCAGAGCGCGGCCGTCGTGCTCGAGCTTCTGGAGAAGCTGAATCGCGAGTTCAAAAAGACCATCGTCATGGTCACCCATGATCCCGTGGCCGGCGAGCGCGCTTCCGTCATCCGCCGTCTGGAGAAGGGTGTGCTGCAATGAGCCTGAGCAAGCTTGCAGTGCGGGGCCTTCTGCGGAACCGCTTCCGCAACATCGCCACCATGATCGCCGTCAGCGTCGCGGTGCTTACGTTCGTCCTGCTGCGGACGGTCATTACCTCGTGGACTACGGCGGCCGACTACGCACCCAAAGACCGTCTGGTCACCCATCACAAGGTCACCTTCGTGATGCCGCTGCCGCTGCGCTATGTGGAGCTCGTTCGCCAGAGCGATGGCATCCGCTTGGCCACCTATGCATCCTACTTTGGCGGTCAGGATCCGAAGCACGATCGAGAGACCTTCGTCAGCTGGGCCGTCGCGGAAAATTATCTCGAGATCTTCGACGAATTTTCGGTCTCGGCGCAGCAGAAACAGGAATTTCTCGCAGACAAGACCGGCGCCATGGTCGGAGACGTCCTGGCCAACAAGCTGGGCTGGAAGGTCGGGGAGCGGATCACGCTGGAGAGCGGAATCTTTCCATCGGCGCCCGACAGTCCCTGGACGTTCACGGTGCGCGCCATCTACACGGCGAGCTCGAGTTCGGTGGACCGTTCGACGTTTCTGCTTCACTGGAGCTACCTAAATGATGCTCTGCCCCAGGCCCGGCAAAATCAGGTCGGCTGGATCGCCACGCGCACGACCGATCCGAAGCGCTCGGGGCAGATCGCAGCCGCCCTGGATCAAAAGTTTGCCAGCGATGAAGTGCAGACCCAGACCCAGGACGAGAAGAGCTTTCAAGCATCGGTGCTGGCCGCCAGCTCGACCGTGCTACGCGCCATCGCGACGATCTCGCTCATCATCCTGCTCATCATGTCGCTGGTCCTTGGCAACACGATCGGCATGAGCGTGGCGGAGCGCCTGCGCGAATTCGGCGTGCTGCGGGCGCTGGGCTTCGAGTCGCGCTACCTGGTGACGCTGATCATCGCGGAATCGAGCCTGATGGCGCTGGTCGGTGGGCTGCTCGGGCTCGCGCTTTCCTATCCGTTGATCGAACGCGGCATCGGCGTCGCCATCGAACAGAACATGGGAACGCTGCTGCCCCACTTCAAGATCTCGCCCCAGATCGCTGCCATGGCGCTGATTGGCGTCATCGTCATCGGGGGCCTGGTGGCCATTCTGCCTGCGTATCAGGCCACCTCTTTGCGCGTCAGCGAAGCGCTGCGGAAAGTGAGCTAGTCATGATCCCTATCCAATATAGTCTGCGAAACCTCATCCGTCGCCGCGCCAACACGCTGGCCACGGCGTTCGGGATCGCTCTCGTGGTATTCGTATCCAGTGCCGCGGGGATGCTCGCCGCGGGAATTCGCCACACGCTGATGGCGTCCGGAGAACAAGACTCCGCCATCGTCCTCCGCAAGGGCAGCGATGGCGAGCTGTCGAGTGTCCTCGAAGAGGAGCTCGCCGCGCAGGTGCTGTCGGCTCCCGGCATCGCGTCCTCTCCGAACGGCCGCCCCCTAGGGACGGACGAACTCCTGGTGGTGGCGGGCATGAAGCGGATCGCCGACGGCAACATCGCGACGGTGAGCATTCGCGGTATCACCGACACCTCCTTTGCCCTGCGCAGCGGACTTTCGTTCATCGAAGGCCGCGCGCCGCGCCCCAATACCAGCGAGATCGTCATCGGCAAGCAGATGCGCGGACGCTTCCAGGGACTCGAGGTGGGACAGAGCTTCGAGCTCACGCGCAATCGTCCGGTGCAGGTCGTCGGGGTCTTCGCCTGCAATGGCTCGTCCTATGAATCAGAAGTCTGGGCGGACGCCAACCTGACGCGAAATGCCTTCGGTCGCGCCGGACTGTCTTCCTCGATCCGCGTGCGCCTGAAAAGCGCCAACGCGTTCGACGAATTCCGCACGGCCCTCGTGAAGGACCGACGCTTCGCGATGGAGGTCTACCGCGAGCGCACGTTCTTCGAGAAGCAGTCCGAGGGAACGGCGACATTCATCGTGGCAATCGGGACGCTCATCTCCATCTTCTTTTCGATCGCCGCCATGCTCGGCGCGATGATCACGATGAACGCCTCGATTGCGCGGCGCCGGCGCGAGATGGGAACGCTGCGAGCGCTTGGCTTCTCGCGGACGAGCATCCTCTTTGCCATCATCCTGGAGTCCTGTCTGCTGGCGGTGGCGGGCGGCATCGTCGGCGCGGCGGTGTCGACGGCGCTCGGGTTCGTCAAGGTCTCGATGATGAACTACGCCAGCTTCTCCGAGATGGTCTTCGAGTTCCGGCCCTCTGCGCAAACCATCCTCAGCGCGGTTTTTACCGCTCTGCTCATGGGTCTGTTTGGTGGACTGCTTCCCGCGTTACGCGCGGCTCGAATTCCAGCCGCCAGCGCGCTGCGTGATTAACCAGCTTGTGAACAACCGGTCGTGGAGAAAACGATGTCGACGCCCCTCGCCAGAACCCAGGTTTCCAGCACCACCCCGTTGGACGAGTCAACCCGGCTGCTCGCAGCGGTCGTCTGCGACAACGTGGCCCAGCCCCTGTCAGCGGTCGTCGCTCATAAGGACGTCGGGTGTATCGAGCGCTTCTTCGCGGCCGGCTTTCCGGTGCACGTCGCCATCCACCGCGTAGATAGCGCCGAGCGGCAGCAGCGCGACTACACCGAGCTGCACTCCCACAAAGAGGCTGAGATCAACATCCTGATTCCCGCGGCGACCGGCATGACCTATGCGATTCGCCTCGGTGACGAGCTGAAAGAGCTGTCGGGCTGCGCCAGCGTCTACGTCCCCCCGTACCTCGCGCACTCCGCCAACGTGATCGAGGGTTCTGGTTATTTCATCACCCTGCGCCTGCAGCTCGACCCCGGCGCCGCGAGCTCAACCCGGTAGTGAGACGACAGATGCCGAAGCAATACTTGAACCTGACCGAGCCGCTGCACGCGTATGTCCTCCAGCACTCTCTACGTGAACCGGAGGCGGCGCGGCGCCTGCGCGAAAAAACCGATGCGATGAAGATGTCCGCCATGGCATCGCCGCCCGAGCAATCGCAGTTCGTGGCGCTCATGGCCCAGCTGATCGGTGCGCGGCGCTGCCTCGAGGTCGGCGTGTTCACCGGCTACACCAGCCTGTGGCTTGCCAGCAGCCTACCCGAGGATGGCCAGCTGATCTGCTGCGACATCGATCCGCAGTGGCCGGCCGTGGGCGCTCCGTTCTGGCAGGAAGCCGGCGTCGAAAAGCGCATCGAGCTACGCATCGGCCCGGCGCTGCAAACCCTGGCAACACTGGAACAGACAGGCTTTCGCAACCTGTTCGATTTGGCCTTCATCGATGCCGATAAAGAGAACTATTCGCAGTACTACGAGCACTGTCTGCGGCTCGTTCGGCCGGGCGGTCTCGTGCTGATCGACAACGTCCTGTGGGGCGGCAGTGTCATCAATCCCCAGAACCAGAGCCGAGACGCCACTGCAGTACGCAAGCTCAACGAAGACATGCTGTACGACGAGCGCGTAGCCATCTCCATGTTGCCAATCGGTGATGGTCTGACGCTCGCCATGCGCAAGCATTAGCCGCTGGAACAAAGGAATTCCCATGTCGATGGATCATCGCTCGCTCACCGAGCTATTCGCAGAGCAGGTCAAAAAGACGCCGGATGCGCTGGCCGTATTGCAAGTGCGCGAGAACGGAATGGAGCAACGAATCTCCTACGCCGAGCTCGATCGACGGTCCGACATCCTCGCCCGACTGTTGGTCCAGCGCGGCCTGCGCCGCGAGGAATTCGTCGGGGTCTATACCTCGCGCGGCATTTCCACCTACGTGGCGCTGCTCGCTCTGTGGAAGGCCGGCGGTGCGTACCTGCCGCTCGAAACGAGCTGTCCGCTGCCGCACCTCGAGCTTCTATGCCAGGACGCGGCTCCGCGGATCATCCTGAGCGAATCCAGCCTGCAGGCGCCGGCGCAGTCCTTGGGCCGCAATGTGCTGGCTGTCGACGAGCTACCAGCGATAACGGATCCGCTGCCGGCCGAGGAACCGCTTCCCGGATGTCTGCCCGACCAGCGCGCTCTGCTGCTTTACACCTCAGGTTCGACGGGCCAGCCCAAGGGGGTGCAGCACCGGCAGTGGCAGCTGCTCAACCGCTTCACCTGGCTGTGGAACAGGTATTCCTTCGCGCAGGACGCGGTGATGTGCCAGCGCGCGCCCCTCAACTTCCAGCCGTCGCTGTGGGAGCTGCTCGGTGGACTCTTGCGCGGCATCCCGACCGTCGTGCTTCCGGATCTAATGGTCCGCGATCCGCGTCGCTTCGCCAGCCGACTGCAGCATCACAAAATTACCCATCTCAATATCGTGCCCTCGCTGCTGCGCATGCTGCTCGATCGCGGGGGAGAGACCTCGGCGCAGCTGCAGGGACTCAGGTTCGTGATCGCCGCGGGTGAGCCGCTGACGCTCGATCTAGTCCAGAAGCTGCGGCAGCAGGCCGAGCAGGCGCACATTCTCTGCGACTATGGCTCGACCGAGACCAACGGGGTGCTCTACTTCGATCTCGAACCTCACCGCGACGTCACCGCGCTGCCTGGATTTCGCCCGATCGATAACATCCATGCCTACGTGCTAAACGACGCGCGGCAGCGACCTGCGCCAGGCGAGACGGGTGAGCTGTGCATCGGTGGCGGGTGCTTGATGCTTGGCTATCACCAGCGTCCCGGTCTGTCGGCGGAGCTCACCCTGCCAAACCCTTACGACGAGCCCGCGGCCCCGACCCTTTTTCGAACTGGTGACTGCGCGCTCATCGCCGACGACGGCACGATCTCGCTCGTCGGTCGTCAGGACGAGCAGGTGAAGATCCGCGGCAATCGGGTCGAGCTTCGCGCCATCGAGGAAGCGCTGCGCCAAACGGCTCCTCTCGGCGCGTGCAAAGTGGTGGCGCAGCAGCACCTGGGCCACCTTCGCCTGGTCGCCTTCCTCAGTCCGCAAGAGGGCACGCAGCTCGCGCCGGCCAAGCTGCGCGAAGAGCTGGCCGCACGGCTGCCGAGCTACATGGTGCCTTCGCTCTTTCATGTCGAAGCCAAGCTGCCGCAGCTGCCGAACGGCAAGCTCGACGTGCAAGCGCTGCTGGCCCGGCTCAAGCAAGAGGACGCGCCCGCCGAAGACGGCGCCTGTCTGGAGCGGCTGATCGCGCACGCCTCGCGCGTCTTGGGGCTGCCCAAAGCTGCGCTCTCGGCCAAGGCTCGCTTCTACGAGCTGGGGTTCGACTCGGCTTCCATCGCCGAGCTCGCCGTCGCTCTCGAGCGGGATGGCTTTCCGGTGACCGTGTCCGAGCTCTACAGCTATCCGACCCTCACCGAGCTTTCGCAGTGGCTGGGGAGCCTTGGCGCAGCCGAGGACCCGCGCGCCCCGCTGCCACCGGCCTTGCAGCCTGCGGAATCTCCGCAATGCGAGACCGGCGATGCGCCGCCCGCACCGGAGCTCCGCCTTGAGATCGGTACCGAACGCGTCATCCCTTCGAACTTCCGCGCGGCTCCCCATGCGCGGGCGGAACGCGCGACGCTCCGCAATCTCGCGGAAACGAGGCAGCAGCCGATCGCCATCATCTCCTGCGCCGGCCGCTTTCCCGGATGTTCCGATGTGGATTCGCTGTGGCAGGCCCTCAGCCAGGGTCGTGATTGCGTATCGCTGGCCCCGACCGAGCGCTTTGCCGATGCCCATGAACTTTCGCCGCGCTTTCGCGGCGGGTTTCTCAGCGGGGTCGAAGACTTCGATCCGGCGTTCTTCGACATCTCTCCGCGGGAAGCCAAGCTCATGGATCCGCAGCAGCGGCTGGCGCTCGAGGAGTGTTGGAATGCGCTCGAGCGGGCCGGCTACTCTCCGGCGAGCCTGTCCGGGCGTCAGGTCGCGGTCTTCTTCGGCGCGCGACCCGGAGACTATGCCGTGCACGCCGGGCAGCTCGGCTCGGCAGTCACCGGGTTTGGATTGATGGGCGCCGATCAAGCGATCCTGGCGGCCCGCATCGCCTACCATCTCAACTTGAAGGGGGCGGCCCTGACCGTCGACACGGCCTGCTCTTCATCGCTGCTCGCAGTTCACCTAGCATGCCAGAGCCTAGCACTGGGAGAGTGTGAAATGGCGCTGGCCGGAGGCGTGCACGTCATGTCGAGCACGCAGCTTTATCGAGCCTCCGCCGAGCTCGGAATGCTGTCCGCGCAAGGCCGCTGCATGACCTTCGACGAGCAGGCCGATGGCATCGTACCTTCTGAGGCCGTCGGGGTCGTCCTGCTCAAGCCGCTCGCTGCCGCGCAGCACGATCGAGATCCCATCCTGGGCGTCATTCTGGGCTCTGCCGCAAATCAGGATGGCAAGACCAACGGCATCACCGCGCCGAACGCGCGCGCTCAGGAACAGCTGCTCACCCGGCTGTACGAGCGACTCGCGCTCAATCCAGAAACGCTGGGCTATGTCGAAGCGCACGGCACCGGCACCAAGCAGGGCGATCCCATCGAGCTGCAGGCGCTCAGTCGCAGCTTTCGCCGCTTCACGGCGCGACAGCGCTTCTGCGCGATCGGATCCATCAAGAGCAATCTCGGCCATCCGATCGCCGCCGCCGGAATCGTCGGCCTCATCAAGACGCTGCTGGTGCTGCGCCATGGACGCATCCCGGGCTCGGTTCACTACCGCAAGGCCAATCCGGGACTGGCGCTCGACGACAGCCCGTTTTTCGTCAACGCTCAGCCGATCGATTGGCCAGCCGATCGGGACACACCGCGCCGCGCCGCGGTCAGCTCATTCGGATTCAGCGGCACGAACTGTCATTTGATTGTCGAAGGACCGCCTCCCGCGAGCCAGCCGTCGCGTTCGCCGGGCTTATCAGGTCCCTTCCTGTTTCCGATCTCCGCCAAAAGTGAGACGGCGCTTCGCAACACCACCGCGCGGCTGCTGCAGTTCCTGCGCGAACCGCAAGAGCCTGGCGCGCTCTCGGATATCGCCTACACGCTGCAGTCCGGCCGTGGCCATTTTCCGATCCGCATCTGCCCCATCGCGCACACCCTCGACGAGCTCGCCGATCAGCTGGCCGCCTCCACCGCGGTACTGCCCGCGCCAGCCTCCGATTGGCCGTCCGCGCAGGCCGAGCTACGGGCGCTCTATCTGCGCGGCGACGACGTCGATTGGGCAGCTGAAAATGCGGGCCAGAAAGTCGGGCGGCGGCTCGTCCTGCCCTCCTATGGATTCGATCGCCAGCGCTGCTGGGTTGACAGCCCATCCGTCGACAAAAATTTGACGACACCGTGGTTCGAGATGGATCTCTTGCCGCGCAGCACTGGCACCGAGCTCACCGTCCAGGTCCGCGTCCCCGGTCGTTCGTTCGTGTTCACGGATCATCGCGTGGGACAAAACGGAGTACTTCCGGCCGCGGCTTATCTCGAGCTCGCTCGCGCAGCAGCAAGCCAGTATCTAAGCACTGCGATCCGCGGACTCTCAGACATCGTCTGGCTGCGTCCCCTATTTTCGCCCGGGTCGATGCCCGCCGAGGGCAGCGCCGAAATGAAGCTGACCCTGCAGCCCGATTCCCAAGGGGTGCGATTCGCGTTCCTGCCCGCGGCGGCCGATTCTGGAGCCTGCTACTGCCAGGGACGGCTCCTGACGGCCCAGCAGGAATCCGACGAGGAACTCTGGGCGAGCTCCGAGCTCCGCGATGCGCAGCGCGCTGCGACGGTGGAAACGCTCGATTCGCCCGCGTGCTATGCGCGGCTGCAGGCGTTGCAGCTCGAATACGGGCCGGCCTTTCGGACCCTGCAGCGCCTGCGCTGTGGGCTGGAACAGGCGGTCGCCGAGTATGCGCTGCCGAGCGCGGCATCGAGCACTCCCGAAGGGGAGCTGCCCCCCGCGCTGCTCGACGGAATTTTTCAGAGCGTGATCGGACTCGCGCCGACCGCGACCCACCGCGAAGCGCTGCTTCCGTTCGAGCTTTCGCACTTTGCGTGGCGCGCGCCGTTGCCGAAAAAGGGCTTCGTCGTGGTGCGCAAAAATGCCAGTGGAAGCGTCGCTGCGCCGAGCGCCGAGCTGCGGATCTTCGATCTTGCGGGTCGGGCCGTGGGTCGCATCCAGGGCTTCGTTCGCAAAGCCGCCAAACGCATCGAGCCGCCCGCCAAGCCTCCGTGCATCACGCTGTTCGAGAAGGTGTGGCACGGCACGCCCCAAAGCGACGCGCCACCCGCGCCGTCGGGCCGTGGACCGCTGTGGATTCTCGATCAGACGCATGGCAGCTGGCCGCAGCTTGAATCGCAGCTCGCGCTGCTGACCGAGCAGGTGCGCGAGGTGACCATCCTGCGCCATCCGAGCCAAGCAGAACTCGCCCAGCATCTCCAGATCCACGGCGCACCGCCCCGGATCGCGCTGCTACTGCCTGAGCCGGATCAGCGACCGGAGTTTGCCCGAGCGTCGGTGCTGGGGGTCATGCTCCTTGAGACCGTGCAGGGACTTCTGGCGAAGTCTGCCGCCGCGCCGATTCAGTTCCTGCTGTGCTACCGCGATCACGGCCCGCAGACCGCGCCCGCGCTGACCGCCGCCGCAGCATTCGCTCGGGCCATCTGCCGCGAGACGACGCGGCTCGAGCTGCGTGCGGTCGCCATGCGCTCGGAGGGAGACGCAGCGCTACCCGAGATTCTTGGCCTCGAGCTCGAGATGCCGCAGGGTTTATGCGCCGAAGTTCGCTACGTAGCAGGCGCCCGCCAGGTGGCCCAGATGACTCGCGCAAGCTCGCCGCGGCTCTCCGCAAACCGCCTCAAGCGCGGTGGCTGCTACTTGATTACCGGCGGGCTCGGCGGCCTCGGCAACGCAGTCGCCCGCTACCTGGCGCGAGCGCATGCGGCGCGCATCGTCCTGCTGGGGCGCTCGGAGCCGTCCAAGGCCAGCAGGCTCATCGCTGACTTGCGCGACCTGGGCGGCCAGGCCAGCTATCTGACCTGTGATATCAGCGAGGCCGCGCAAGTCCGCGAAGCCGTGCGCACGGTGCGCGCGGTTCACGGACGAATCGATGGCGTCATTCACTGCGCCGGCGTGCGCAAGGATCGCCGCGCCGCGCAGGCAACGCGCGAAGAAGCCGTCGCCGTGTTGCGGCCCAAGGCCGATGGCGCGCACAACCTGGATGCCGCCTTGAGCGACGAACCGCTGGCATTCTTCGTCGTCTTTTCGTCGCTGGCTGGGGTGCTCGGGGCGGCTGGGCAGAGCGTCTACGCCTATGCCAACGGCATCCTCGACGCGTTCGCCGCGCAGCGCGCCGAGAAGGTTCGGCAGTGTCTGCGGCATGGCCACACGCTGAGCCTGGCGTGGCCGTACTGGTCCGAAGGGGGCATGCGCGTCGACTCCTCCACGCTCGAGAGGTGGCGCGACGAGCTCGGGCTCGAGCCGCTGCCGAGCGACGTCGGGTGCCAGGTCTTTGAGCAGGCGCTAACCCGGGAAGAGACCTGCCTCGCGGTGTTCTACGGAGAAGCCGCGAAGCTCGAGCGTCATATGCAGCACGAAGCCGCGGCGCTTCGCCCGCTGCCGTCCTCCCAAGAGCTCGCCGCGCCGGCTAGGCCGCCGGTTCAGCAGTGGCTCGAAGCCGAGATCAAAAAGTGCGTGGCCGCCGTGGTGGGACTAAAAGAGACGGCGCTCAAGGTCGATCGAGAGCTGCAGGATTATGGCTTCGAGTCGATGCTGCTCGGCGAGCTGGCTGCCAAGCTGCGACAGCTGCTGGGAGTATCGCTCAGCCCGTCTCTGTTCTTCGACTATCGCACGATCACGGCCATCGCCGATCATTTGCAGAACGTCCACGGCGAAGCCCTGGAGTCCGCGTGCAGCGTCCCCCAAGTGGCGCCTGCACCCATCGATGCGACGCCCAGCCGCCAGGAGCCGGCATCCACGCCGCAGCTCTCCGCGGAGGTGTCGATCCTCGGGCTGGCTGCCCGCTTTCCCGGCGCCAACAACGAAGAGGAGCTGTTTGCGCTGCTACGTTCCGGCCGCCGGGTCGTAAAGCCGTTGCCGGCACAACGCCACCTGAGCGCGCCGACCGAGTCCCCCCCGATCGCGGCTCTGCTCGACGATGTCGACGGCTTTGATGCGTCGTTCTTCGGAATTTCGCCAGCCGAAGCGCGGCTCATGGATCCGCAGCAGCGGCTGCTGCTCGAGACGACCTGGGCCGCGCTCGAAAATGCCGGTCTGCGGCCCAGCGACCTGCGCGGCAGTCGAACCGGAATATTCGTCGGCGTCTTTGCCAACGATCACGCGACCGCGGTGCGCAAGTACGTGCCTCAGGATGACCCGCACCTGCTGACCGCCAGCAGCCATGCCATGCTCGCCAACCGGCTCTCTCATTATTTCGACTGGGTCGGTCCGAGCGAGGCCATCGACACAGCCTGTTCGAGTTCGCTGGTCGCGCTGCATCGCGCCGTGCAGGCGCTGCGCGCTGGCGAATGCGAGACCGCCCTGGTCGCCGGGGTGCATCTGCTGCTGTCCGAGGAGGGCTTTGCGCCGGCGGCCAGGGCTGGGCTGCTCAGCTCGACCGGCACCGCGCGACCGTTTTCCGCGCAGGCCAATGGCTACGTCCGCGGCGAGGGAGTGGGCGCCGTGGTGCTGCGCCGAACGGCTGATGCGCGACGCGATGGCAACCCGATCCGGGCCATGATTTTGGGCACGGCGGTCGGTCACCACGGCCGTTCATTCGCGCTGACGGCACCGAGCGCGCTCGGACAGAAGCGCGTGCTCCTCGATGCGGTCGCGGCCGCGGGGATCGACGCGCGGACGATCAGCTACATCGAAGCGCACGGCGCCGGAGCGCCGATGAGCGATGCCACCGAGCTACGCGCCCTTGCCGAGTCCTTGCTCGAACTCGGCATCAAACCGGAAGCGCCCGCGGTTCGCATCGGTTCGAGCAAGGGCCATATCGGGCACCTCGAGGCCGCCTCGGGAATCGCTTCGCTGATCAAGACGGTGCTCTGTCTCGAACAGCGCCTGCTTCCTGGACTGCCCGAAAATTCTGGTGGACCCGAGGGGCTCGAGACCCCGGCCCCCTTGCGCATCGTCGCGCGCACCGAACCGTGGCTGGCCCCCGCGCCGCTGCGCGCCGGCGTACACAGCTACGGGCTGGGCGGAACCATCGCCCACGTCATCCTGGGCGAGTCGCCGCCGGCCTCCCAGGCCGCGATGGAAACCGACGAGACGCCGCAGCTGCTGGTCTTTTCCGCGAAGAACCCGACCGCGCTGCTGAACCATATTCGCAACGTGGCAACGCGGCTAGCGACCGAGCCGCGTCTCAAGCTGCGCGACATCGCGCTGACCTTGGCGCAAGGCCGTGAGTCTTTCCAGGAGCGCGCCGCGGTGCTCGCCGATTCTCTGGAACAGGCGGTGCGCCGATTGTCGCAGTTCAGCGAGCTTCGCGCGCCTGCCGCCGGCTGCTTTTCGAGTGCGGCGCCGGACGCCGAGCCGAACCTGGATATCGAGACGGCCCTTGCCACGGGTGAACTGCAGGCGCTGGCCAGCTGGTGGTGCCGCGGCAACGACATCGCCTGGAATCAGCTGCCTACGTTGCGTGGCGCCCAGAAGATTTCGCTGCCCACCTACAGCTTCAGCCGCTCGCCGCACCGGCTCAGCGAGCCGCAAGCAGCCGTAAGCTTGCAGCCCGAAGACGGCATCGAAAACCGGCTGCAGGCGCTGGTCGCCGAATCTCTGGGCGTGCCGTGCGCCGCGGTGGACGCCCAGGCGTCGCTGCAGGAGCTGGGACTCGAATCGCTCATGGCGCTCAAGCTGCGCCAGCGCATCGTCGCGGAGTTCGCGATCGAGCTTCCCACTTCGCAGCTTCTGAAGTGCGCGACCTTCGGCGCCCTGCTGCGGCTTGTCACAGAGAATAAAGCGCCATCGCCCTCGGAACTGGTCGCCCGATTTCTGGCCGGCGAGGTGCGAATCGACGACCTGCCCAACGACCAGGTTGAGCTTCTTTATTCCCAGCTTTTGTGAGGACGCACCATGACACGTATCGGTTCCGATTCGAATTCAAGCCCCGTGGAACGCGCGTCGGTCTCGCTGGCCGATAAGCGCCGGCAGCTCGCCGCGCTGGCCCAGAAGCAGCGCGTGGTTCGCCCCGAAATAGCGGCGGCGCCACACGATGGCCAGCGGTTTCCGCTGAGCGACATTCAGGAAGCATTCCTCGTGGGAAGGCAGCTCGGCGGCCGCGGTGACTGGGTGGGGTGCCATGCCTATCTCGAGTTCGTCCTGCCTAACTGCGAGGTCGAGCGGCTGCAGACGGCCTGGAACCAGCTCATCGCGCGCCACGAAGCGCTGCGCACCATCATTCACAATGAGGCCACGCAGTCGGTTCTGGCCAGGCCGCAGCCGGTTCTCATCCAGGTCCTGGATCTGCGGCAAAGCGACGAGGCTTCGGAACAGGCCGCCCTCGCCGCGGTGCGGCAGGCGATGTCGCACAAAGTCTACGCGCCCGAGGAATGGCCGCTCTGCGAGGTGCGGCTGTCCCAGCTGCCGAACGGACAGGATGTGGTGCACCTGAGCATCGATGAATGGATTGCTGACGCGGCTTCCATCGCGCTCCTGCTGCGTGAGTGGCAGGCGCTTTACGAAGGCCGCCAAGCCGAGCTCGAGCCGCCGCCGCCGACCACCTTTCGCGAGCACGTCGCGCTGGCAAAAGAACTCGAGCGCGGCGAAAGATTCCTGCGCGATCGCGCCTATTGGCAGGCCTACCTCGTCGAGATGCCGGCAGGCCCCGCGCTGCCCCAGATTGCGGCGTGCCCCGCGCAGGGAACTTGCTTTCAACGCACGCGGCTGGTTCACCGCTTGCCCGCGGAAGAGACCGCGCGGCTTTTGCAGCTGGCCAAGCGAGAGCAGGTTTCCCTGACCAGCATCCTGCTGACGCTGTTCGGTGATTTTCTGGCGGCAGCCAGTCAGGAGGATCGGTTCGCGCTGCTGCTGACGCTTTTCGATCGCGCGGCGGGTCTGCCCGAGGTGGAAAGGGTCGTCGGGCCTTTCGTCTCCACGCTCATCTTCCTGCGTGATGATGCTGCGCAGTCGCAAAACTTTCTGGCGCGCGTAAAGGCCACGCAAGCGCAGCTGCTCTCCGGTCTGGATCGAGCGAGCATCAGTGGAGTTCGCGCGCTGCGCGAGCTCAAGTCCGCGAGGAAGCTTCCATCGCAGCGACCGCTGCAGGTGGTCTTCACCAGCATGCTGAACAGCGTGGCCTCCGGCCGTTCACCGTGGTTTGAAAACCAGCGCTTCGGAATCACGCAAACCCCTCAGGTCTTTCTCGATCACCACGTCATCGTGCGCAACGGCGGGCTCGAGACTAACTGGGATGTTGCACTCGAGCTGTTCGGCGAGCAAACGGTTCAGCGCTGGTTTTCCGCCTACGGTGCGGCGGTCGCCGCGCTCAGCTGCGCGACCCGCCTGGACCGCTTCGTGCCACCGCCATGGGACGGCGCGCCGATGGCCATCGAGTCACCTCTTACGACTGTACAGCAGTCGCTGATCCTGGATCGACTGCGTGCCGCTCGAGCACCGCACGACTGCGTCATCTACCAGGAGTTCAAGCTGCAGGCTTTGGAGCTGACGCTGCTGACGACGGCCTGGCAAAAGATCATCGCGCGTCATGACGCCCTGCGCACCGTGCTGCTGGAACATGGCGCCCAGCAGGTGCTCGCCGCTCCGCCGCCCTACATTCCGCAGCGGAAGCGCCTGCCGGGCGATGTCCAATCGCTGGCGGCAGAGCGGCACCGGCACCTGTGCCGGCGCTTTCCAATCGGAGCGTGGCCGCCGTTCGAGCTGTCGGTGAGCGAGCTGCCGGACAACGAAGCGGTGGTGCACCTGAGCGTAGATCCGGCGGTCGCAGACGGTCCGTCGATCCAGACCTTCGCGGCCGAGCTCTTCGCCGCGTACGCCGAGCAAGAGCTCCCTCCGCTTTCAGCGCGAGTCGTCCTGCCGGAGGCGGCGCTGTCTGCGGTCTTTGCGGAGACCGCAGCGCGCAACTCGAAGGTTCTTGGCGCCGCGCCGCGGCTCGAGGGGCTCGCCCCTAGCAGCGTCTCGCCGCCCGAACGGCTCCACTTCACCCTTGAAGGAATCCAGGGACTCGAGCAACTGGCCCTGCGGCTGGGCACCAGCCTCGACGCGCTGCTGTGCACGGCCTTTCTCGACGTCGTGCAATCCTGGAATCAGGACGCCCCCTTTTCGATCGTCTATGTCGATTGGAGTGCGACGCAAGGCACTCTGCTGTACCGGCTGCCCAGCGATAGCGCGGGCGAAGAGTTCGCGACGCGAGCCCGAGCAAGGCACGCCGCACTGCAGAGAGAACGGGCGACTGCCCAAGGCCCATCCAAAGCGCGAGCCAGCCGGCATGCAGCAACGTCGGACGCCTTCTCGTGCGTCTACACGGCCATGCTTCCCGGCTATGCTCCGGCGCTGCCCCCTGGCGTAGTTCGCAGCGGCGGCGGCTCCAACACGCCTGGCGTGGCGCTCGACTGCATCTCGATGCGAGATGGCAGCCGCCTGCTCGTCAACTGGGACGTGCGGCTCGACGCGCGCAACGGCGCGGCGCGCAGCATCGCCGAGCGTAGCTTCCGCCGTTTTGAAGAAACGCTGCGTGAACTGATTTCTCGAAATCGAGACGCAAGCCCCGGCTTGCCGGCCCTTGCGGCGGACGCGTCCGCGCTGCCCGCGCTGCACCAGTGGTTCGAGCAAACCGTACAGCGCTTTCCCGAGCGCATCGCGGTCAGCTTCGAGACCGAGCAGCTCACCTATCGTGAGCTCAACCAGCGAGCCAATCAGCTGGCCCGCCATCTGCGCGCGCTCGGCGTGGACCGCGAGACTTTGGTGGCGCTGTGCATCGATCGCACGCCGTCTTTGGTGGTGGCGATCCTCGGCGTACTCAAGGCGGGCGGAGCCTACGTTCCGCTCGATGTCCACTATCCCACCGAGCGCGTACGCGCCGTGGTGGAGGACGCGCAGGTCAAGGCGCTCATCACCACCGGCTCGGTCTCCTCGACGCTGGACCTCCGCGAGGTGACGACGGTACGGATGGACGTCGACTGGCAGAGCATCTCCCAATTGGACCCGACGGATCTGAACCAGCCGGTGGCTCCGGCGCAGGCCGCCTACGTGATCTACACCTCGGGCTCGACGGGAAAACCCAAAGGCGTGGTGGTCGAGCATCGCAACGCGAATCGACTCTTTTCATCGACGCAGTCCTGGTACAACTTCGATGAAAACGACGTCTGGACGCTCTTTCATTCCTACGCCTTCGACTTCTCAGTCTGGGAGATGTGGGGGGCGCTCCTTTACGGCGGTCGCCTCGTCGTCGTGCCCTATGCCACCTCACGCGCCTTCGACTCTTTTCACGAGCTGCTCTGGCGCGAGGGAGTGACCGTCCTCAACCTGACGCCGACGGCGTTTCGCCACCTTCTTGAATCGGATGCGCGCTCGGTGCACTCCGCCGCCCTGGGATTGCGCTACATCATCTTTGGCGGTGAGAAGCTGGCCATGCACACCCTGCGGCCGTGGTTTGCGCGCCATGGTGCGCGCACGCAGCTCGTCAACATGTACGGAATTACCGAGACGACGGTACATGTCACGTACCGGCCGGTGGGCGAAGCGGATATCAGTCGGCCCAGTCTGATCGGAGTTCCGATTCCCGATCTCGAGCTCTACCTGCTCGACAAGAACCTCGAGCCGGTGCAACCCGGCTGCATCGGCGAGCTATACGTCGCCGGCGCTGGCGTCAGCCGCGGATATCTGCGCCAGCCCGAGCTTACCGCGGAGCGCTTCTTCGTACCTTCGAAGCTGCTGCGCAGGCTCTACAAAACCGGAGATCTGGGACGCTATCTTCCCGACGGGGAACTCGAGTTCATCGGCCGCTGCGACCACCAGGTTCAGCTGCGCGGTTTCCGGGTCGAGCTGGGAGAAGTCGAAGCAGTGGTCGCCACGACGCCAGGCATTCTGACCTGCGCCGCGCTCGTAAGTCAGGAGGACAGCGATGATCCGAAGCTTATCGCCTTCGTGGTTCCGCAAGGACAGGACGTGCCGGCAAGCACCATCCGGCGCGTCGCCCGGGAGCGGCTTCCAGACTACATGGTGCCAAACCAGATCATCTCGGTGCCGGCCCTGCCCCTGACTCCGGAAGGCAAGCTCGATCGCAAACAGCTTCTGCGCCTGTGCGGCGAGGACGAGGCGCCCGCTGCGGCACCCGCGCTCGACGCGGATTGCCAACCCGCGGCCCGCGACGCGTTGTGCGAAAAGGTGCTGAGCACTTTCCAGCAGGCGCTGCGACGGGACGACCTGGAGCCGAAGCAGGACATGCTGGATGCCGGAGCCACTTCGCTGACCCTGGTTCGCGCCTCGCGGCAGCTTCTGGAAAAGCACGGCATTCGCGTCCCTGTAGAACTCCTGCTCGACAAGCCTTCGGTCGCCGCCGTGGTCGATTATCTGCTGACCCAGGACCCAAGTCCGTCGCCGCCGCGCGCCCAGGCATCGTTCGCGCTGCCGCGCGAGCCCCGCTTGCAAAGTGCGCGAAGCGGTGCGCCGCCAGAGCTTCATATCGCCGGCAAGGTGGGTCTCGTCAGCCGCGCCGCGCTGGAAACGCTGCTCTCGCTGCTCCTGCCCAGACAAGCGGCAGGCGTCACGCGACGCCTTTATGCTTCGGCGGGCGGTAAGTATGCCGTCGAGTGCTATCTGGAGATCTTCCGCGGCGGCGTGGAAGGGCTCGGCTCCGGACTGTACTTCTTCGATCCGGAGCACGCGGCGCTGCGTCGGGTCAGTAACTTCGGCCAGCTCGACGTGTCGCGCGCCCGAACCGCCGCGCCGGCATCCGCCCAGCTGCATCTGGTCCTCGACGCGGATCGAATGACTTCGACCTACGGGGCGCTGAGCCTGCCGCTCTGCTGGCTGGAGGCGGGATATCTGCTGCAGCTGCTGCTGCCGCGGCTGGCAGAGCTCGCTCTGTGCGCATGGCCGGCGAACGCACCGCAAACTCGGCTCGCCGCCCTCCCCGGTGCCCGTCGTCCGCTGCTCAGTCTCGAACTCGGCGTTCGAGACGCGGCAGCGCGGCCGCATGCGGGCCAGGCGAACGCCGGCGCCGCCGACAGCGCGGCAGGGCCTGGCCTCCGCCTCGACGAGCTCAAGGCCCTGTCCGAGCCGCTGTCGTTACCGGACTCGCTGTCCGAGCCGCCCGCCGCGGCTTCGCCTTTGCCCCCCTGGCCGGTGGCGTGGCAGCTGGCTACGCCCTGCGCCGACGAGCAGGCCTATCTGCTGCGCGCCTCGCAGCGCCACTTCGAGCCCGGTCCGGTTTCGCTCCCTGCGCTCGGCGGGCTGCTCGAGCTCGTCGAGCTGGCACTGGCCGAAAAAGGCGCGCTGTGCCCGGCGCTGTCCACGCGGCGCGCGCTGGCCCTGCTCCTATATGTAAAGGAAGGCGCGGTCGCGGGACTGCCGCAGGGGATGTACCGCTACGAGTTCGGACGCCATGCGCTTCTGCCGCTGGGCACACCGGCGCTTCGCGAGCTGCGCGAGGCGCACGCCCCCTTCAATCGAGCCCACTTCGATCGAGCGGCCTTCGGTATTCATCTCCTCATCAACAAGGAGAAGGCCGCCGATGAGCTGCACCTTGCCCTGGTTGCCGCGGGCCAGGTCGGGCAGCTGCTCCAGGAAAATCAGTCGCTGTTCGGTCTCGGTCTGGTGCCAATCGGCGGCCAGAACTTCGGGCGAATCGTCAAGCAGCTCGGACTTGGTGACGAAGAGCTTCTGGCGCACGGATGGCTGGGCGGCGTCTGCACTTATGAGCAGCCGCTCAAGGTCCCGCTGCGTTTGCCATGGGCCGAGCGCACCGATTCTTCAGCGCGTCCCGCCAGCTCGCGCGACGTCGCGATCATCGGATTGAGCGGACGCTTTCCCGGCGCGCGTGAGCTGGATGCGTTCTTCGCTCAGCTTGAGTGCGGAGCGGCGGAACCACGCGCTCGCTGGCCACAGTCCCGGTCGGCCATGCTCCTTGACGACTTCGCCGAGTTCGACTGCCAAGCGTTCGGTCTTACGCCGACCGAGGCGAAGCTGCTCGACCCGCAGGAGCGGCTCGTCCTGCAGACCGTCTGGGAATGCATGGAGCACTCAGGCTACACCGCCGAGCACTTCCGCCAACGTGGCCAGCGGGTCGGCGTCTACGTCGGTGCAATGTGGGGCGACTATGAAAAATGGGCGTTCCCGAAATGGCAGCGCGATAGCCGCGCGTCGCTCGTGTCGCTGCAGGCCAACCTCGCGAACCGGGTCTCCTGGCAGTTCGATTTCAAAGGCCCCAGCCTCACGGTGAACACCGCCTGCAGCTCGGCGCTGAGCGCGCTCGGGCTGGCGCAAGAAGCGCTCCGCAGCGGCACCACGGACGTGGCGCTCGTCATCGCGGTCAACGTGTTCGGTCACCCCTACCATCTCGACGCCCTTTCCGGGCGCGACTTACTCGCGCCAAAGGACCGCGCGCTGCCCTTCGGCAGTGAGGCCAACGGCATGGTGCTGGGCGAGGGAGTCGGCGGCGTGCTACTCAAGCGCGCAGAAGATGCGGCCCGCGACAAGGACTGCGTCCTCGCCGTGCTCAAAGCCGTCGCCCTCGGTCATTCGGGTCGAACGCGCCTCTTCGGATTGCCGCGCGCCGAGGCGCAAGCCCAGCTGATTCGCCAATGCTGTCAGCAGGGCCAAGTAGCTCCGGCGCAAGTCACTTATGTCGAAAGCGCGGCGAGCGGAATCAGCGTTGCCGATCTGGCCGAAGCCGAAGCCATCGTCGCATCGCTGAGTGCCGGTCCAAAACCCTGCACCATCGGCACGCTCAAGGCGCAGATCGGGCATCTCGAATCAGCGTCCGGGATGTCGCAGCTCGTCAAGGTGATCTTGCAGATGCAGGCGGGCACCATCGTGCGCTCCGAGCTCGGCGCGCCGCTGCATCCCATGCTGCCCTTTGACAAGACCCGCTTTCAGCTGGCGCATGCGACGGCGCCCTGGCCCGCGGACGAATGCGGTCGCCGCTACGCCATCGTCAACGCGGTAAGCGCTTCTGGCGCCAGTGCCAGCGCGCTGCTCGAAGGATGCGAGCCCGTCGCTGCCGCCGCGAAGTCCGACGAACCTGAACCGACACTCATCGTGTTGTCTTCCGCGACGGTCGAACAGCTGGGTGAAACGGCGCGCCGGCTGGCGCGTGCCATCCGTCACGGCATGCTGCGCCCGGCCCACCTGCGAGACGTCGGCAAGACCCTGCTGCTCGGTCGGCGCACAATGGCCAAGCGCGCGGCGTTCGTGGTGGACACTCTGTCCGGACTCTGCGACACGCTCGAGGCAGCAGCCAACGCTGAGTTTCGCGTCCCCGGCATCGTCGTCAATTTCTCGGCTGCGCAGGCGGATGCCGCCGCGTCCGATTGGCCGCGATATCGTGAAGCGGCTCAGGCCTTCGTGGCAGGCCGCGAGTTCGATTGGGAGTCGCTGGTTTCGCCGCTCGCCCGACGCACGCCGCTGCCCGGATACTCGGCGCGCCCGACGCACCTGTGGTTCGATGAAGAGTCCGCGCCTGCCGTCGCGCCAGCAGGCGAAGCGCCAGCCCGGCAAACGCAACAGGAGCGCGCCGTCGCCTGGTTGAGCCAGCTGTACATCGACGTGGCCAAGCTGGCTGACTGCCAACTCGAAGCCACGCGACCGCTCGAGGAATATGGCTTGAGTTCCTACTTGATCTCGCAGCTCCACGCGCGCTTCATGCAGCTCGGCCTGACCGTTCCGGCAACGCTCTTTTATGAATGCGGCACTCTGCGCGAGGCGGCGAGCTGGCTGCTCGAACACCGCGGCCAACAGCTACAAGCGCTGCTGCCTGCGGGCCAGCCAGTCCAGGGCACCCCTCGCCAGGCCGCGCCGGCCGCCGCCGAAAAACCGCGGGCTCCAATTTTTCGCAGCGCCTCGGCCGAAAGCCAGCCACGACTCGCCATCGTCGGTCTATCCGGCCGCTACCCCGGCGCCCGCAACATCGACGTGCTGTGGCAGAACCTGCGCCAGGGCGTGGACTCGGTCCGCGCGATTCCGCGCGAGCGCTGGGATTTTCGCCGTGGCTACAGCGAAGACGGCGCGGCTCCCGGCCCGATCCGCAGCAAGTGGGGGGGCTTCCTCGAGGGTGTGGACGAATTCGATCCGCTGTTCTTCCGTATCTCGCAGGCCGAGGCGGAACGGATCGATCCGCAAGAGCGGCTGTTCCTGCAGACCGCTTGGCAGACCTTGGAGGATGCCGGCTACAGTCAACAGGAGCTGCGCCGGACCACCGGAGATCGCATCGGGGTCTTCGTCGGGTGTATGTACAACGACTATGCGCTGCTCGGTCAGGATGCGATGGCCAGGGGCAATCAGCTTGCGCTCGGAGCCAGCGCCGGTTCGATCGCCAACCGGGTCTCCTATTTCCTCAATCTGCGCGGACCGAGTCTGGCGGTCGATACGATGTGCTCGTCGTCTCTCATGGCGCTGCACCTGGCCAGCGAGAGCATCCTGCGCGGTGAGTGCGAGGCGGCGCTCGTCGGCGGTGTCAACCTCTCGCTCCACCCCCACAAATACCGGATGCAGTCGCAGCTCAACATGCTGTCACCGACCGGTCGCTGCCACAGCTTCGGTGCACAGGCCGATGGCATCGTGCTGGCCGAGGCCGTTGGAGTGGTGCTGCTCAAGCCGCTGTCGGTGGCGCTGCGCGATGGCGACCACGTCTACGGGGTGCTGCGGGCCACGACGACGAACCACGGCGGTCACAGCAGCAGCTATACCGTGCCGAATCCGCTCGCCCAGGCCGAGCTTATCTCCGGCGCTCTGACCAAGGCCGGATTATCGGCGGACGCCATCAGCTACCTCGAAGCCCACGGCACGGGAACGGCGCTTGGCGATCCCATCGAGCTCGCGGGACTGCGACGGGCTTTCGGCGATTCCCTGCCCGCTGGCAGCTGCGCGATCGGATCGGTCAAGTCGAACTTCGGACATGCCGAAGCCGCTTCCGGGATCGCCTCGCTCACCAAGGTGCTCCTGCAGCTGCGGCACCGCGAGCTGGTGCCCTCTTTGCACGCGGAGCCGCTCAATCCACGCCTCGAGATCCTGGACTCGCCGTTCCGCGTGCAGACGAAGCTCGCAGCCTGGACGGTAAAGCCTGGTGAGGAAGGCAACGTTCGCCGGGCCGGCATCAGTTCGTTCGGCGCGGGTGGCGTCAACGTCCACGCCCTCGTCGAGGAATTCGTGGACGGCGCCGCGCCGCCGGACTGCGTTGCGGACGAAGCGCAGCTCTTTGTCTTCTCGGCTGCCGATGCGAATCGCCTGGCAGAACAGGTTGCTCAGATGCGCGACTTCTTCGCCCAGCTGCTTGCCGACACCCAGAGATTGGCAGCCGAACCTGCGCCGCAGATGACGACGGCCCCGACGGCCTTGCCCGCGCTGGTCGAGTTCATCGCCGAGCTTCTGGCGATCGCGACCACGGAGCTTCTGCCGGACACGCGGCTCGGCGAGCTGAGCTTCGACACCAATCAGCTGGAAGCGCTACGCAGCTTTGCGCAGGAGCGATATCAGGTCGAGCTGTCCCATCGCGAATTGAGTCGCGAGACGACCCCGCTGCAGGAGCTTGCGGCGCGGCTGGCGCACGAACCGCCCGCTGCTCTGGAAACGATCACCGCCGTCGCGGCCATTCCGGTTTCGGAACGGCGAGCGCTGCGTGACTACGCGTTCACGCTGCAGGTCGGACGCAACGCCATGGACGTCCGCTTGGCCTTCGTCGCTGCGAGTCTGCAGGAAGTCGTGGCGAAGTGCGACGCGTTCCGCCGTGGCGAGCTGCCCGCCGGCTCTGCGGCGCGCGCAAACGGAGTCGGTCTGAACGGCCTGTTGCAGGGTCCCGAAGCAGCCCAGTTCCTGGCGGCGCTGGCGGCCCAGGCCAAGCTGGAGCACCTCGGCGCGTTGTGGATGCAGGGAGTCGCCGTCGACTTCTCCGCCCTGCACGCCGGCAGGCGGCCGCGTCGGGTTTCGCTGCCCACCTATCCCTTTGCGAGGGTCCGCTGCTGGGTTCAAGACGACGGGCCGCCGAGCGCGCTTCCAGAAAGCGTTCAACCTGCCGCGCCAGAGCCGGCGCAGCCTTTCATCGGCTCGCTTCTCGAGGCGCTGCGAAGGCAGCTTTGCGTCATCCTGAAACACCCCGAGAGCGCCATCGTGACGGACCGTCCTCTGTCCGACCTCGGTTTCGATAGCGTCGCGGCGCTGACCTTGAAGCCGTGGCTCGAGCAGCGTTGCGGCGGCCCGATCGCACTGTCGATGCTCGACCCCGCGCAATCGCTCGACGAGCTGGTGCGAAAGCTGCCGGCTCATTCCTCGTCGAGCGAATCGAACGAGCAGCTGGCACAGAGGGAACCGCACCACGCCGCGCTTACGCCAAGCGCGACGCCCGCAGGTCCGTTCGCGCTGACCGATCTTCAGCAGTCGTTCGTCGTGGGCAGAGAGCTTGCCGCGGGCGGCGATCGGGTCGGCTGCCACATCTACCTTGAACTTCTGTTTGACGAGCTCGACGTGGCGCGGCTCGAAAAAGCCTGGAATCGCCTGGTGCGCAACCACAGCATGCTGACAACCAAAATCTCGCGCCGCTGGCAGGAGCCCCTGACGTCCATCCCGCACTACGTCATCAAGCGCGAGCGAAGTTCTCGAGCAGAAAATGCGTCGCTCGAAGCGTGCGTGGCCCGCGTGCGAGAGGAGCTTTCGCACAAGGTCTATGCGGTGGAGGACTGGCCGCTGTTCGAGCTTCGCGTCACCGAGCTTGCGGATGGCCGCGCGGTGCTGCACGTCAGCATGGACGAACTTATCGTCGACGCATCGAGCATCGGCATTCTGTTGCGGCAGCTCGAGAGTCTCTACAAGGATGAAGACGTCGTGCTGGAAGCAGCGGGTGCGAGCTTTCGCGAGCACATACTCGCGCAGAGCCAACTCGAAAAGACTGACGCCGCCAAGGCGGATCTCGAGTATTGGCTGAACAAACTCGAGCATGCCCCCAAGGGTCCCTCCTTCGCCACGACCGGTAGCGGATCGAGCGCCAGGCGGCGACGGCTGGCCGCTCATCTTTCGGCAGCCGACTTCGAAGCCCTGCGAAAGCTCTGCCGCACGAGCCGCGCTTCGATGAATTCCCTGCTGCTGACCGTGTTCTGCGATGCGCTGGCTCCGCACGCTGGCAGCAGCGATTTCTCAGTCCTTCAGACTTTCTGGAACCGCGTGCCTCTGGGTGGCGATGTCTCCACGACCGTAGGCCCGTTTACGACGAGCTCGATCTTCGTCTACGCGGCGCAACCGACCCAGGACTTCGCAGCGCGGCTGGCCGCCACGCAGGCCCAGTGCTGGCAAGATCTGGATCACCAGCGCGTCAGCGGCGTGCGCATGCTGCGCGAACTCAAGCGCCGCGGCAAGCTGCCGCGCGACTACAGCCTGCCCGTCGTCTTTACCTGCACGGTCGGTTCCTTGAAGGAGGCCGGCAGCTGGTTCGAACGGCGAATCTACGGCATTACCCAGACGCCGCAGGTCTATCTGGATCATCAGGCCTACGAAGAAAAAGGCGGTCTCACCGTGCAGTGGGACTACGCCGAAAACTATCTGGCGGAGGCCGCTGCCGAGCAGCTGTTCGCCGAGTACGTGGCCGCCTTGCGCAGCCTTGCACGCCCGCAGCCCGACGCGCAGCTGCCGGTTTTGGTGCGCGCTGACGATGAAGCAGGCCCCTTTCCGCTTACTACCTTGCAGCACACCTATGCCTTCGCTCGCCGCGTTCAGCGGGGCACGAACCGGAACTGCATCATTCATCAGCGCTTCGACATTCAGCACTTCGAGCTCGAGCGGCTGCGCGCGGCGTGGCAGCGGCTCATCGAGCACCACGAGATGCTACGCGTCGTCATCAACGCCGACGGAACCCAGGCGCCGCATCAGGGGTCGCTCGATTTCTTGATCGAGCAGACCCGCCAGCAGACAGAGGGTACGTTGTCGTTCACGCGCGCCAATCGCGAGGTTGCGGACCAGCTGTTTCAGCACGTCTTCGAGCTTGGTCAATGGCCGCTGTTTCGACTGCACGTAGTCACCCCGGCGGGCGGCAGTGCTGCCTCGTTGCACCTTCTTCTCGACGGTGCGATTGCCGATGGGCGCAGCGTTGAGCTGCTCTATTCCCAGCTCTTCGCGCTCTACAGTAATCCGCAGGCGCTGCTTTTGGCACAGGACGTGACCTTCCGCGATTACGTCCACTCGCTGCAGCGCTTCGGTGCAAGTGAAGCCGGTGCCGCCGCGCGCGCCTATCATCGCGAGCGGCTGTCCGCGATTCCGCAGGGGCCGCAGCTGGCCTTGCCGGTCGCTCCCGATTCTCGACGGGGACACATCCGGCTGAGCGCCCGCATCCGCGGCTTTGCCAGAATCAAGGAGCGGGCCTTGGCGCTCGGCGTGAAGTCCGACATCGTCGCCCTCACCGCCTACCTGGAAGCGCTCGCCGCGCACGCCACGGATCCGGAGTTTACGGTGGTCGTCGTCAACTGGGATCGGCTGCCGCTGGCCCAGAAGATCGATCAAGTCGTGGGCGACTTCTGCAGCTTGAGCCTGATAAGCCGCCGCGCAGGCGCCGCAGCTTTGCAGGACAAGATGCAGCACTATCAACGGATCCTGGCTGCCGACTGGCAGCACAGCGGGGTCAGTGTTCTTTCACTCATTCGCGAGCGGGAACTCAAGAAGCAGAAAGTCGGACCGTTTCCGGTCGTGTTCACCCGGCCGCTCGGTACGCAGGGTCGAGAACTGCCCGATGGAGTGACTCTTGGCGAGGCGCGTTCGCGAACTCCGCAGGTGGTGCTGGATCACCTGTCCTGCGAGCGTCACGACGAGCTCGAGATCAGCTGGGATCTGGATCCGCAACGCTGCAACGAAGCGCAGCTCCGCCGCGCCTTCCAAGGCTACGTTCGGCTGCTCAACCGCCTGAGCAAATCCGACGCAGCCTGGACAGAGCTCGACTCGAGTGACGCCCAAACCATACCTACGCGAAACGCTGAGCACGCATCCCTTTGAGGAATGTGACGAACAGGAGTTTTCCCATGCACCACACCCTTTACAGCTGGTTCGAAGCCACCGCCGCCCGTCATCCTGAAAAGATCGCCTTGTGTGATCCTGGAAAGCAGCTGACCTACGCGCAGCTCAATGAGCGTGCCAACCAGGTGGCCCATGCGCTGCGCAAACGCGGCGTCGGCCCCGAGTCGCTGGTGGCGCTGTGGACCGATCGCTGCATGGAGACCATCATCGGGATCCTCGGCATCCTGAAGGCCGGCGGCGCCTATCTGCCCCTCGACGCGCAGTATCCGGTCGAGCGCACCCGGAGCATCATCGAGGATGCGGCGGTCAAGCTCGTGCTCTCGGTGCGCGGAGTCGACGTTGGCGGGGCCGCCGCGAACCGTGAGGTGCTGTGGCTCGACGACGTCGCGGCCTTCAGCGCGGAACCGCGACAGAACCCCGAGGTCGCCGTTTCCGACGCAAGCATGGCCTACGTCATCTATACCTCCGGTTCGACGGGCAAGCCGAAGGGCGTGGTGCTCGAGCATCGGCAGGTGCTGCGGCTGTTCACGCAGACCGAGGCCTGGTACGGATTCGGTCCGAGCGACGTCTTCACGCTCTTTCACTCCCATTCCTTCGACTGGTCGGTCTGGGAGATCTTCGCGGCGCTGCTTTATGGAGCCCGGCTGGTGATCGTTCCGCATGCGATCTCGCGCTCGTTCGATGACTTTCACCGCCTGCTCATCGATGAAAAAGTCACCGTCCTGGGTCAAACACCGACCGCATTTCGCCATCTACTGGAAGCTGATGGACGGTCGCCAAGCAGCGATGCGCTGAGCTTGCGCTACATCATCTTCGGGGGCGAACGGCTCGACTTCAGCATGCTGGAGCCGTGGTTTGCCCGTCACGGCGATGCGGTGACCCTGGTCAACATGTACGGCATCACCGAGACGACCGTTCATTCGACCTTCCGCATCGTACGGTCCGACGAAGTTGGCGAACCGAGCCTGATCGGAGTGCCGATTCCGGATCTGCGCCTGCACCTGCTGGATGCGCAGCAAAACCCCACGCCGCCCGGTGAGATCGGCGAGATCTTCATCGAGGGCCCAGGGGTCGCGCGAGGCTATTACAACCGTCCGGAACTGACCCAGCAACGCTTCATCGAGAATCCCTTCGGGCGTCCGGGACGTCTGTACAAATCGGGCGATCTGGCGCGCTACCGGGGCGAGGAACTCGAGTACATCGGGCGTGCCGACCTGCAGGTTCAGCTGCGCGGTTTCCGCGTCGAGCTTGGAGAGATCGAGGCAGCTCTCATGCGGCTTGGCCAGGTCCGTTCGGCCAGCGTCGTCGTACGCGACGAAAATACCGCCGACCCCAAGCTGGTGGCGTTCATCGTGCTGAACGACGGACAGCGCATCGATCCCGGCGAGGTACGTCGCAATCTGCGGCAGGTGCTGCCTCCCTATATGGTTCCAAACCGCGTGTACACGATCGCTGAGCAGCCGCTTACTCCCATGGGCAAGCTCGATCGGCAAGCCCTGCAGCGCCTGGCGGCTCAGGGCGGTCCGGAAGCGGCGCCGTCGATCTCTGCGGCCCAGGAACGCGCGCTCGCTCACATCGCGGCCCAGGAAATGGAGGTGCCGAACGTAAATCCCGACGATGACATCTTCGATTTGGGCGCCACCTCGTTGACCGTCACCAGCATCGTCGAGCGGGCGCGCAAAGAGCTGAAGCTCGAGATCCCGGTGCAGGTGCTGCTCGAGCAGCCCAAGCTCGCCGCCGTGTTTCGCGCCTTGCAGCGGCCAAGCGGCGAAAGCAGTGCGCCGCGCGCCATCGCGGCCGAATCGGAGACGCCACCTTCCGCAGACGAACCCGCTGCCCTTCCCCTTGCCACGCTGGCGCGCCAGCTATCGGTGCTGCGCGGGCGGGATCTCGACGGTCGGATTCGCTATCTGTACGCCTCGGCCGGTGGCAAGTATGCAACTCAGCTCTACGTCGAGTTGCGGCAACAGGGCGTCTTGGGACTGGCTGCTGGACTCTATTATTACGACCCGCAGACGCACGCGCTCCTTGCGGCCTCAGCGCAAGCCACCATCGATATCAGCGCGCATCATCCCGCGGATCGCAGGGCCGTGGCGCAAGCGCCCTTCTGCTTGTACTTCGTCGCCGACCTCGAGCTGCTGCGGCCAACCTACAAGGGATTCGCCGATAGCTTTGCCTACCTGGATGCGGGCTATCTCGAGCAGCTATTGCGCAGCAGCGGCGCGCCGCTCGGTCTGTTTTATCGACGGGCCAGAGCTTTCGACGGCGAGCGACTGCCGCTGGCCGAACCGGCGCGCTATATGCTTACCAACGGATTGATCGCCAGCCTGCACGAGGTCCCTCAGGAAGACGCCGACCCCGCGCCCCAGGCGAGCGAGTCGCAGACCGCGCACTTCCGCAGCCCGCCCAGCTTTGTCACCAAGGAGTCGCTGGATGCCGCCTATCGTGCCCTGCAAGCGCAGGGGCTCGGCGCATCCGAAAGTGCGGAGCTCGACAAAGCAGCCGCAGGACGCAAGCGGCCGCGGTTTCAGGGCGCGCCGCTCGCGCTACCCGACTTTGTAACCGACGAAGCGAGCTACCGCGCGCGTTTCTGCCATCGCCAGTATGATGGCGGGCCCGTCGAGCGCGAGCAGCTCCTTGCCATCCTCGAGCAGGCCAGCGGGCCGCACCTGCCGCTCTTCGAATCAGAGGCGCTTGGCATCTACGTCTACTGCAGACCCGGACGGATGCAGGGCCTGGCCGGCGGGCTCTATCGTTACCATCATGCTCCTAGGTCGCTGACGGCAGTCGGGAACATCGAGTCAGATGTCCTCAAGCGCTGCCATGCGCCGTTTAATCGCAAACACTTCGAAGCTTCGAGCTTCAGCATCTTTTTTCTCGCGCATGTCAAAGAGCTCGAAGCGGTGCGCGGTCCATCCGTGGTGTCGCAGCTGCTGCTCGAATCGGGACTGTGCGCGCAGCGCTTCATGCAGCATCAAAGCAAGGTGCAGCTCGGCCTCGTGCCGATCGGTGGCTTCGGTTTCGAGGGACTGCGCCAGGCCCTGGGCCTTTCCACCGGCTGGCTGCTCCTTCACGGCATGGCGGGGGGCACTGTCTCGGCCGTCGCCAGCCCTCAGCCGCAGCCTCCGGCGTCGCTGGCTGCTGGGCCGGCCGCCGCTTCCGCAATCGCTATCGTTGGAATGAGCGGTCGCTATCCCAAGGCGCAGAATCCGCAGGAATTCTGGCAGCGGCTGCGCGAAGGGGAACGCTGCATCGTGGCCGCCAAGGATGCGCGAGCGGAGCTGGCACCCGCGGATGCAACCAAGGAACGCTGGGGCGCCTTCATCGATGCGGTTTCCGAGTTCGACAGCAGCTTCTTCAATCTGGCCCAGGCCGAAGCCGAGACCACCGAGCCCGAGATCCGCTTGATGCTGCAGACAGTATATGAAGCCCTCGAAGACGCCGCGACCAGCCCAAGCCAGCTGCGCCAGCAGGGATTGACGGTCGGCGTGTTCATCGGCTGCATGTACGAGCACTATCGGCTGCTCGCCGAACCAGCGCTGCAGGAGCTCATGAGCCTGCAGTCCTACTCGGGCATCGTCAATCGGCTGTCCTTTCATTTCGACTTCCACGGTCCGTCCATCGCAGTGGACGCGGCCTGCGCTTCGTCGGCGATCGCCATTCATCTTGGCGCCTTGAGCCTGGCTGCCAACGAGTGCGACGTGGCGATCGTCGGCGGCGTCAACCTGACCCTGCACGCCGCCAAATACGCCGGCCTCGAATCGCTGGGTCTACTCGGCAGCCACCCGGAGCGCGCGGCCTTCAGCCACAGCGACGGAATGATTCCCGGCGAGGGGAGCGGCGTCCTGGTGCTGAAACGCCAGGCGCGCGCCGAGCAGGATCAGGATCGCATCTATGGTCTCGTGCGCGGCAGTGCCACCAACCACAATGGTCGCACCCGCGGCTTCAACCTGCCGAGCAGCGAGGCGCAGGTTCGCGTCATGCAGAAAGCCCTGCAGCGGGCGGCCGTTCTTCCCGAGCAGATCTCGTACGTCGAATCTTCGGCGACGGGCTCGCCGATTGGCGACCCGGTCGAACTGGCGGCCTTGGGCCGGGTATTCGGTGGGCCCAGCAATCGTCAAGCGCCGTGCGCGCTGGGCTCGATCAAAGGCAACATCGGACATCTCGAGGCAGCAGCCGGCCTGTCGCAGGTGACCAAGGTCCTGCTCCAGCTCCAGCATCGCGAGCTGGCGCCGAGTCTGGGCAGTGAGCCGGCCAACCCGTCCATCGACTTTGCGGGGACGCCTTTCCGCCTGCAGAAGGAGCGCGCGCCGTGGTCAAGCCCGCGCGACGCAGCGGGCCGCGAACAGCCGCGCCTGGCTCTCGTCAACAGCTTTGCCGCTGGCGGCTCCAATGCCTGCCTGGTGCTCGAAGCCTACGAACCGCCAGCCAGGCCCGCGCAGCCAGTCAGCTGTCGCGTCGGCCTGCCGCTGTCGGCGCGGACGGCAGAGGCGCTGCGGCTGCAGGCGTCGCGGCTGGCCGACGCGCTCGAACGCGAGCCGTCGCTCAAGCTGCAGGATGCGGCCTGTACGCTCGCTCGCCGCGAGCTTCACGCCCAGCGGTTGTTCGTCATCGCCACGAATAAGCAGGAAGCCGCCGCGCGCCTGCGCGACTTCGCAGAAAGAGGAGAGACCGGACCGGACGTATATGTAGCGAGCGGCGCTTCGTCCCCCCGCGAGTCGAGCGGCCTCGTGCGGCTGCTTGGCGGCAGTGCAGAAGTGCGAGACCTGTTCGCCGGATGGCTGCACAGCTACAAGCTGGATCGGCTGGCCGTGCTGTGGAGCTCTGGCATCGAGCTCGACCTCGCGGCGCTGGCGCGTGCCGCGGGCGGCCAGGTGGTCTCCTTGCCGACCTATCCTTTCGCGAAACAAATTCACTGGTTGGCGGCGAAAGAAAAATCGTCTCTGCCGATGTCAGAAAAATTTCCGGCGACTGTAAAAGAGACACAACCGGAGAAACTACCCCAGCATGATGAGGCGTTCGACTGGGCGCGCCGCAGCGTGGCCGCCGTACTTCGAGTCGGCAAAGACGACCTCGGGCTCGAATCGGGATTGGCAGAGGTGGGCCTGAGCTCGCTCATCGCGCTGCGACTTTGTCGACGAATCGAGAGCGAAATCGGAATCCGCTTGCAGGCGCCTGACCTGCTCAAGCATGGCTCCGTCGGCCGTCTGCTCGAGGAGCTCACTCGCCTCATCCGGCAACACCAGAGCCTGGGGGAACACAAGGATAGCGACGCAGGTGACGACAAGCTGATGCGGCTTCTTCTGGCCTTGAACCGAGGCGAGCTCTCTCCCTCGGCAGCGCTAAGTCTTTAGAACCCGCACTAGCGCGCGACAGCCCGGCGTCCCTCTAGAAGGGCACAGCATGGACAGGCGCCAGATCTTCGAACAAGTTGCGCAGGGAAAGCTCGCTCCCGCGCAGGCTTTGCAGCTCTTGAAAAACTCGGCCGACGACAGCGCGCAGCGCCGTCGTGATGAACCCCTGCAATGGCCACTGTCCGACGGTCAACAGGTGCTTTTTCTGGCGCACCAGCTCTCCCCGTCGAGCTCGACCTACAACGTGCCGCTCGCCCAGTGGCTGCGCCCCGGGGTCTCTCCGGCCAAGCTTCGCCGGGCCCTTTTTGCGGTGGTGGCGCGTCATCCCATGCTCTGCGCCCGCATCGTCCAGCTCGATGGAACGGCGTATCAAAAGCTCGATCGCAAGAGCCTGCCGCCATGGACTGAAGTGGACTGTGATGGCCACTCCGATGAGGAACTTCTGCGCCAGGTGCAGGAGCAGGCGCGACGTCCCTTCGATCTGCTCGTGGATTCCCCGCTGCGCTTCACCTTGTTTCTGCGCAGCCACGGCCCTTCGCTGCTGCTGAGCTGCATGCATCACCTGAACACCGACGGCGTATCGCTGAGCATCTTCCTGCGCGACGTCGAAGCCGCGTATCAGCGCATCTCGCAAGGCGGTGAGCCAGCGCTGCCTCCGCCGAGCGGCAGCTACGCCGATTTCGTCAGCCAGGAATCCGCGCCAGCGCAGCCGGACGTCACGGCCGCAGAGGCCTTTTTTCGACGAGTGCTGCAGGACGGAGTGCCGCCGCTCGACCTGCCTGGTTCCCGTCCTCGGCGACAGCCTGCCCTGCATGGCGACCTGCTATCGCTTTCGCTGAGCTCTGCTCTGCGCGACAGCGTGCAGGCCCGCAGCAAGGCGCTGGGCGTGACCCCATCGGCGATCTATCTGTCGGCCTATCTGGCGCTGCTTGCGCGCTGCACCACGCAGAGCCGGGTCGCCGTCGCCGTCCCGATGGATGGGCGGCCCAGCGTGCAGTACGAAGACGTCATCGGATACTTCGTCAAGGTCCTGCCGCTCGTCTTTTCCATCGATGAAAAGGAGACGACTTCGGCCCTCATCGAACGCGTCCACCGGCAGGTCATGGGCGCGCTCCGCCATGGCAGCTGCTCGCTGTTCAAGCTCGCGCGCGAGCTCGGCGTCGCCAGCACGCCGGGGGTCGGATTCTACTTTCAAAGCTGGTCTCAGGATCTGCTGCCCCGCGAGGACGGCCCGCTCGAGGCGCCGCTGCTCACGATCAGCCAACAGGGCGAGCTCGAGCTGATCCTCGAGGTGCTCGAGTTATCTGACGAGGTGTTCCTTCGTTGGAAGTTCAATCCCGACGTCCTGCCGCGCGAAGCAGTGGAGCAGCTCAGCGAATCCTATCCCTGCGTTCTCGAGCAGATGGTCGCGCTTCTCGAGCCGCCCATCGCGGAGCTGCGGCTGCTATCGAAGACCCAGCAAGAGCGCATCCTGTACGACTGGAATCGCACCGAAACTCTGCATTCTCCGACGGGAACGGTGCTCGATCGAATCGCCGCCGCAATCGCCGCACACTCCGATCGGATCGCCGTCCGCTGCGGAAGTGAGCAGCGCAGCTACCGCGAACTCGACGCCTTTTCGAACAGCCTGGCTGAGGCCGTGCAACGGCAGCTCGTCAATCGCCAGGAGCGGGTCGGCGTCTTGTTGCCGCGCAACATCGATCTGCCCGCTGCCTTAATCGGCGTGATGAAGGCCGGCGCGGCCTATGTGCCGCTCGATCCCATCTACCCGGCCGAACGTATCTGCGACATGTTGGCCGACGCTGGCGTCAGCACGGTGGTGACCGATGTGGCGGAGTTCGGCGAGCACCCCGCCGTGCGTGCCGCTCAGTACGTCATCGACCTGCCGACGCTGGCCTGCACGACGAGCAACGGACCGGTGGCTCGCACGGTCCTGGCGACCGATTCCGCGTATGTGATCTACACCTCGGGTTCAACAGGTACGCCGAAGGGCGTTCGCGTTCTGCATCAGAACCTCGCGAACTTCGCGGACTCGATGCTCAAGAATCCGGGGATCTCCGCCGCCGATCATGTGCTGGCACTGACCACGGTATGCTTCGACATCGCGGCACTCGAGCTGCTGATTCCGCTGTGCTGTGGAGCCTGCGTCGAGGTCGTGCCCACCTCGATCTGCCGGGACGGCATGGCGCTGCGCGACTTTCTGCAAACCTCGCGCGCCACGATCATGCAGGCGACGCCAACCACCTGGCAGATGCTGCTGCGAGCCGGGCCGCTCGCGCTGCGGCTCAAAAAGCTCCTCTGCGGCGGCGAACCGCTGCCGCCCTGGCTGGCCGAGAAGCTCCTGGCCAGCTGCGACGAGCTTTACAATCTGTACGGACCGACGGAGACCACGATCTGGTCTTCGCTGAAGAAGGTCGAAAGTGCCGATATCACCATCGGGCGCCCCATCGACAATACCTGTCTATATGTGCTGGATTCCAAGCAGCGCCCGGTCCCGGTGGGCGTGACCGGAGAGCTTTACATAGGTGGCGCGGGCGTCGCGGCGGAGTATCTGCAGCGCCCTGCGCAAACCGCCGAGTGCTTCGTCGCCAATCCCTTTCATCCCGCGCCCCATCCGCACATGTACCGCACCGGCGACCTGGCGCGCTTTCGCGCCGATGGCGAGATTGAATGCCTGGGCCGCAGCGACGGGCAAATCAAGCTGCGAGGCTATCGTATCGAGCTTCAGGAGATCGAAGCCACGCTGATGAAGCGCGTGCGCGGACTGTCCGCCGCCGTCGTCGCGATGCGCAAGCCGCAAGGCGACCTCGAACGACTGTGCGGGTTTCTGAAACAGGACAAGGCGCAGACCCGCCTGAGCGAGGCGGAGCTCGCAGCGTCTCTGCGTAAGGTCCTGCCCGAGTACATGATTCCGTCCCGCTTCTTCTTCGTCGAAGAATTTCCGCTCACTGGCAATGGCAAGATCGACCGCCAGCGGCTCGCGGTCGCACCGCTGCGCGAGCTCGTCGCGACCTGCGAGGCCGCGCAGGAAGTGGAGGAACCGCAGCCGCCCGCGCAGCCGCAATCGGCGCTCGAGCAGCTGATTGCTGGAGCGGTCGCGACGATCATCAAGGCGCCGTCCGCCGAGCAGCTGGATATTCACGCCACCTTCGGCGTGCTGGGGCTCGACTCCATTGCGTTTACCAGCCTCGGGGTACTGCTGTCCGAGCGGCTCCATCAGCGCATCAATCCCGCGCTATTTTACCAGCACCCCCGCGTGGCAGAGCTGGCGCAGCACTTGCGTTCGCGCGGCGTGATCGTGGAGAGTCCTGCCGCGCCGCCGCCGAGCGCACCGCTGGCGTCCGCGGCTGGCGAGGAGCCGCTGGCCATCGTCGGCGCGGTGTGCCGTTTTCCTGGCGCCGCGGATCTGCCGGCGCTGTTCCAGCAGCTGTGCGCTGGTGCTGACTGCATTTCCGAGGTCCCGGAGTTGCGCTGGAAATGGTCCACGCTGCCCGGCGGCGAAAACGCGCGCTGGGGTGGCTTCATCGAGGAAGCCGATTGCTTCGATGCCGCATTCTTCGGAATTTCTCCGCGCGAAGCGGAGCAGATGGATCCCCAACAGCGGATTCTGCTCGAGGCCGCCTGGGCCACCTGCGAAGATGCCGGAGAGAGCGCTTCTGCGCTGGCTGGCCGCCCCATCGGCGTGTTCGTCGGCATGAGCGGCGCAGATTTTCTGGCGTCGGCGGGCGGGCGACCTCTGGCGGGTCATTCGCTTACCGGATTGGCGCGCAGCATTGCGGCCAACCGGATCTCGTTTGCGCTGAATCTCTGCGGACCCAGTGAGTCCATCGATACTGCGTGCTCGAGTTCGCTGGTTGCCGTGCATCGCGCCGCGCAGGCGCTGCGGCAGCGCGAGTGCGAGGCGGCGCTGGTGCTGGGAGTCAACCTGATCCTGACGCCGTTTGCGCATCTTGCGGCGCACAAGACCGGCATGATGAGCCCGCACGGTCGCTGCAAGCCCTTCGATGCCGACGCCAGCGGCTACGTCCGCAGCGAAGGCGTGGCCGGCATCCTGCTAAAGCCGCTCTCGACCGCGCGGCGAGACGGCAATCCCATCTATGCGACCCTGCATGCCAGCGCCGAAAATCATGGCGGCCGCGCCAACTCGCTGACCGCGCCCAACGCCGCCGCGCAGGCTGCGGTCGTCCGGCAGGCGCTGCACCGGGCGGGCTGGGATCCACGCTCGATCGGCCTCATCGAGGCGCATGGCACTGGCACCGCGCTGGGCGATCCCATCGAGGTCGAGGGACTCAAGAGCGCATTTTCCGAAGTGATGAACCAGCGCGAGGCAGCCGCGAGCGCCGCGTCCTTCTGCGCGCTCGGCTCGGTAAAGAGCAACCTCGGACATCTCGAAGCGGCGGCGGGTCTCGCCGGGCTGCTCAAGGCGATGCTCTGTGTCCAGGAAGGCGTGCTGCCGCCGCTCGTTCACTTCAGGTCGCTAAACCCCAATGTGGAACTTGCCGGCAGCCCCTTCCGATTGACGACGCAGCTCGAGCGCTGGACCGCTGCGTCCGACCTCGGCTCGAGCCTTCGACTTCGTCGCGCTGGGGTAAGCTCCTTTGGCATGGGCGGCTCGAACGCCCATGTCCTCCTTCAACAGGCCGAAGAGATTTCGTGGCCTGTTTCCACATCGGAGCGGCCAAACCTGTTTGTCTATTCAGCGGCCGATGCGGATGCGCTGCAACGCGTCCTCGGCGCCCATTCGCGCTTCCTGGCAACGTCGAACGTTACGTCCGACTGGCTGGAGAGCTACGCAACAACCCTGCAGCGCGGTCGCAGCGCGCAGCGCGTGCGTGTTTCCATCGTTGCCACCACGCTCAGCGAGCTGCAAGAAGCCCTGCAACGAGCGCTGCACGGCCGTCCGCACGAGGGAACCTGCCACGGAACTGCCAAGCAGACCTCGTCGAGTCGCTGCGACGCCGGGGCCCTGCGTTCCCGCGAGCGCAGCGCGCTTTTCGAACTCGGCGCGCGCTGGGTCGAAGGCTGTTCAGTCGATTGGACCGTGCTGTACGACGAGATGCCGCGGCGAATCTCGGCACCGACCTATCCATTCGCGCGCACGCGTTACGATCTGCTCGGCGGCAAGCCGCGCGATCTTGCGCCCGCGCCCACGCCCACGCCGGCGAGTTCGGGCCGCTACCGGATCGAGCTGACCGGACAGGAGAGCTTTCTCGTCGATCATCAGATCGAAGGCAAGAAGGTCCTGCCTGGCGTGGTGCAGCTTTCGCTGGCGCTGGGCAGCGAGGCAGCTACTCAGCTTGGCGCCGCCGCGCTTGGCGATGTCCTGTGGGCGCTCCCCGTGCACTGCGAAGGTCCGCTGACCCTGGAGCTGACCACCGATGGAGATGAGAAAGGCCCGGCGCTGCGCTTCGAGCTGCGGACGCAGAGTCAGACGCAGAGCGCTGCCACGGTTCACTGTCAGGGGCGATTGGAGCCGCTCAGCTTGGATGAGCACACGGCGAGCGCGCCGCTCGAGCTCGAAGCCATCAAGGCGCGCTGCACCACGCGCCGCAGTGCATCCGAGTGCTATGCGTCGTTTTCGGCTTTTCGTTTCGAGTACGGTCCGACATTGCGTTCGCTGCAGTGGATTGGACTCGGCGCGGGCGAGGCGCTTGCCGAACTGGAGCTGCCATCGTCCAATTCCGAGGCGGCCTTGCGATTGCCCCTGCACCCGGCGCACCTCGACGGAGCGCTGCAGGCAGCGAGCGTCCTTTTGGCCGCTGGAGCGAGCTCTCACGAAGTGCTGCAGCTGCCCTTTGCGATCGAGCGGCTGGCGATCGTGGGTCCGCTGCCGTTGCCGCGCCGCGCCTTCGCGTACATTCGCGAGCGCAACCCCGGCTCCGCCTCGAACTCATTGCACAAGCTGGATATCGATCTATGCGATGACCACGGTCAGGTTCTGGTCTGCCTGCGCGGCTTCTGCACACGCTCGCGGGCCGTGCCCATGTCGATTGCGGCCGAGCAGGCACCGTCGCTCGTGGCGCTGCAGCCCAGGTTCTTAAGCGCGCCGCTTCGAGATACGCCGCCGTGTACGGAGCGGATTCTGTTTTTGGGACAGGATGAAGCGCTGGCCGAAAGCCTGGCCGCGCTGGGTCCCGTGAGCTTCGCAAGACCCGGCGGCTCCAATTCGAGAGAGAGTGAAACCCGCTTCACCATTGATCTGGCGCGGCCGAACAGCGCCGCCGAGCTGTTGCAAGCGCTCGAAGCGGACGGGCTCAGCTGCTCGCACATCGTCTATGCGATGCACGACCATCGCCTGTATGACAACGACTCGACGTACGCCGAGAAGGCGCTGTTCGAAATGGTGCACCTTTGTCAGACGCTCGTGGCGCGTGCCCGGCCGGTGCAGCTCATCTGCGTTGCACGCGCAGATGAGCCAGCGGCTTTCGAGCTCACGCTCGCGGCCCACGCGGGGCTTACTGGCTTCAGCCAGAGCATCCTGCGCGAGCTTGACGTGCGCAACCTTGAGCTGCACAGCGTCCTGTACCGGGGTAAAACCACGCCCAGCTTCATCGCGGACAGTCTACGCCGGGAATTTTCCACGCGCGGAAGGCCGGAATGGAACCCGAGCGTCGAATACCAGGACGGTAATCGCACCGTCCAAAAGCTGGCCTTCACACCGCTGCCGCAACCAGTGCCGCTCGCAAGCCGCGGCGTGTTTTTGATCACCGGAGCGCAGGGCGCGCTGGCCGGTTCGGCGGCGCATTTTCTCGCCGAGCAGAAGGTCTCGCATCTGGCCCTGAGCGGACGGCGCCCGGCCGATGCCGCCACGCAAGAGCTGCTGCGCGCGCTGCAGAAGCGCGGTGCCCAGGCCGCCTATTTTCAAGCCGACGTGTCGAACTTCGCTGAAGTCCAAGAGCTCGTGCAGCGCATGAAGCGCTGGGCCAAAGAGGTACCCGTGCGAGGTGTCTTGCACACCGCCGGGCGCCTCGATGATGGCAACCTGCAGCACAAGGCCCTCGAGCCGATGCGGCAGGTGTTGGCAGCGAAGGTGAACGGAGCGCTGCACCTCGATCGCGTCTTGGCAGATGAACCGCTGGAATTCTTCGTTCTGTATAGCTCGACCTCCGGGGTGCTTGGAAATCCGGGCCAGGGCGACTATGCTTATGCTAACGCGTTTCTCGATGGCTTTGCGCACGAGCGACAGCGGCTCGGTGCGCGGGGACAGCGACGAGGACGCACGCTCAGCATCGACTGGCCCTACTTTCAGGACGGCGGCATGCGGCTGGCCCCGGCCATCTCGCGGATGCTCCAGCGAAGCGCCGGCATTGTTCCGCTCACCGCGGCGCAGGGCCTGGACGCGCTGCACCGCATGATGAGCGGCCACGCGGCGCAGACACTGATCTTCTCAGCGGCGCCGGCGCGCCTTTCCGAATACCTGCAGCGAACGGGACTTTTCGCACCGCTGCCGGCCGATGGACCCGAGCAAAAAGAGGGAATCGAGATGAAGGACGATCCGCAGCCAATTGCCGTAAACTACGGCTCGCTCGAGCCGCCTGGCAGCGTTTTGCAAACCGACCTATTCGAGCGCCTGCGCGCGCTGCTCGCGCAAGCGACCGGGGTGCCGGCCCATTCGCTCCGCAAGGACGGCCCGCTGCAGGAGTATGGGGTCGATTCCGTCATCATGCTGGAACTCAACGCAGCGCTCGAGCAAGACTTCGGAGCCCTTCCCAAGACACTCCTTTTTGAGTATTCAACTCTCGAAGCGCTGACCGGATTCCTGCTATCCGAACGTCGCGAGCGGGTCGAAAAACTTTTCCCGGTCGCCCAGGTGCCGCGTGCCGAAGTGCGGCCGCGTGCCGAAGTGCGACCGCGTGCGAGTTCTCCGGTACCGAGCCAGGCGCTGGCAGGCGGCGCGGCGCGCCCAACGGTGGTCGCATCGAGCCGCGATCGGACAGTGCCAGTCGCGCCCGAGCGCCTGGACATCGCGATCATCGGTCTGCAAGGACGCTACCCGCAGGCGCCGACCCTGGACAAGTTCTGGGAAAATCTCTGTAGCGGCCGTGATTGCATTACCGAGATTCCGGCCGAGCGCTGGAACTATCGCGAGACGTTCGATGCCGATGGCAAGCGTCCTGGAAGGAGTCGCAGCAAGTGGATGGGATGTCTCGACGACATCGATCGCTTCGATCCGCTGCTGTTCAATATCTCTCCGCTGGAAGCGCGCTTGCTCGATCCCCAGGAGCGCCTGTTCTTGCAGACCGTATGGCACACCTTGGAAGATGCCGGTTACAGTCGAGCGCGCTTGCGTGATGCGCGCGTCGGCGTCTACGTAGGGGTGATGTGGGGCCAGTATCAGCTATACGCAAACGGCCAAGCTCCAGATGGAGCGATGCTGACGCCCGCATCCTCGTATGCGTCGATTGCCAACCGCGTTTCCTATATCTTCAATTTCCGCGGCCCGAGCATCGGCCTTGATACCATGTGCTCGTCATCGCTGACGGCGCTGCACCTGGCGTGCGAGGCAATACGGCGCGGCGAAATCGATGCCGCGATTGCCGGTGGCGTGAACGTCTCGGTACATCCGGCCAAGTACGTCTTTCTCAGTCAAACCGGCTTTGCCGCGCTGGATGGACGCTGTCGCAGCTTCGGCGATGGCGGCACCGGCTACGTTCCCGGCGAGGGAGTCGGTGCTGCGCTGCTCAAGCCGCTGTGGATGGCGGAGCGAGATGGCGACCGCATCCTGGGGGTACTCAAGGCGAGCCGGGTCAACCACGGGGGTCGTGGCAGTGGCTACACTGTTCCCAACCCGAGTGCGCAGGCCGACCTGATCCGCGAGGCGCTGGCGGGTGCTCAGATCGCGCCCGAATCGATCAGCTACATCGAAGCCCACGGGACCGGAACCGCGCTCGGTGATCCCATCGAGCTGCGCGCCCTCGAACGCGCCTTCGCGGGCGTGGACAAAAGCTGGCGCTGTCCGATCGGTTCGGTCAAGTCGAACATCGGCCATCTCGAATCAGCGGCCGGAATCGCAGCTCTGACCAAGGTCCTGCTCCAGTTTCAGCACCAGCAGCTCGTGCCATCGCTCCACGCCGAGCCGCCGAACCCGCACATCAACTTCGCTGCCCTGCCCTTCGTGGTGCAGCGCTCTTTGACCGACTGGCCAGCGCCCCGCGTCAACGCCGATGGCAGACCGACTTCGGCGCCGCGCCGCGCCGCCATCTCGTCCTTTGGCGCAGGCGGAGCCAATGCGCACGTCATCGTGGAAGAGTACCTCCCGAAGGACCGCGACAAGCGTCCCGCGTCTTCTCAACCAGAGCTCTTCGTGCTATCGGCGCAGAACCGCGAACGACTGATGGAGTATGCGACCAGTCTGCAGCAGCACCTCGCACGTTCGGTCGCCGAAGCAGCTGCGCCCAGCGCCGCGCCGCCGCCGGAAGACGAGCTACTCGCGATCATCGCAGGGCTGCTCGAACTCGACGTAGGCCAGATCTCAGCAGAGGATACGCTGGAGTCGCTGGGGTTTGCCCCCGACAGTCTGCTGCGGCTTTGCTCGGCCCTCCGCCAGCACTGTGGCCGTGACATCGCGCCGCCCAACCTGCGCATCCACCATACGATCAAGGAACTGGCGAAGGCGCTAGGAATGTCACGCACGGCCGTCAGCGCACCGAGCACGCACGGCGACGCGGCGTCATTTAGCGATCTCGCCTTTACGCTGCAGGTCGGTCGCGAGCCGATGGTCGCGCGTCTCGTCATCCTGGCGCGTACGCCCAAAGAGCTGTACGAGTCGCTGGGAAGTTGGCGTTCCGGTTTACCGGTCGAGAATGTATTCGAAGGCAATCTGGCAACCGGAGTATCTCGCGCGCTGTCGCTTTTACAAACGCCTGAGGGACAGCGTCTATTGCAAAATCTGACCGAGCAGAAGCGTCTGCGCGAAGTAGCACTGGCCTGGGTCGAGGGAGCCGAGCTCGACTGGCGCGGATTGCATCGCGAGAGGACCGCTCGGTTGTGCGCCGCGCCGCTTTATCCCTTCGCGCGCGAGCGTTGCTGGCTGCCGTTCGATGCGCGACGCATCCCGATTCGGCGCTTCGTTCGTCCGCTGATCGCCGACCTCATGCCGCGGGACAGCATCGAGCGCGGCGGACTCGTGCTGCGGGCGCGCCTCCATCCGTCGGCGTTGTGGGCCCGCGCCAGTACACCGCGCCAGGAACGGGCGGGTGCGCTCGGCGCCTTGTTGGAGCTTGCGGCCGAGGCGTTCGAGCAGGTGAGCGCGCGACCGATGCGGCTGCGCAACTTGAAGCTCCAGCAAATGCTCGAATTCTCTGCCGAGGGGCAGGAGGTAGACGTCGCGGTCACGCTGCGCGCCGAAGCGACCGGGCGCTGGCTTCTGACGGTGGAATCGGCGGAGCTGAGCCGCTGTTATCTGAGCGCTGAAGTCGAAGAGGGAGAGCCGGGCCAGCTTGCTCTAGACTCGCTGCACGAGGGCACGGTCGAGGGAACCACACTCGACGCCGCCGGTTTTTACGCGGCGCTCGATGCCGCTGGCATCCACCTCGATGCGGAACATCGCCCGGTGTGCGGCGCGACGCTTGCCGACGACTTCATCGAGCTCGAGTATCGAGCCGACGAGAAGTTGGCCATCGATATCGAGGACGAGGGGTATCTGTTGCACCCGGCGGTCATCGAGATGGGTCTGCAGTCAGCGCGGCTCCTTACGCGCCGCTCGTCGAGCCGTCTGGCTCCGGTGGCGATTGCGGAGGTCGAGCCGGCGGGACCGCTGCCGGCCGCTGGACGCATCGCGATTCGCGTCCAGAGCGCCGAGGCAGCAGGCCTCCGGCTGAGCATCGTGATCAGCGATTCGGCGGGCACTCCCGCGCTGAAGCTGCACGGGCTGCAGTATGCCGAGTCCGATTCGATGCTCGAGCGCTTCTTCTATCTGCCGCGCTGGAAGTCGGTGCCCGAGCCGGATGTGGTCTCGCTTGCGCCTCGCCGGGTCGTGGTGCTGTCCTACGAGGAACAGCGCGCCTTGGCCCGGCAGGTCGCCGAGCAGTTCGCCGAAGCCTCGGTGTCCCAGATCGAGCTATCGGAAGACGGCCAGAATCTCGAAAGCCTGACCGGGCCCGAGCTTTCGGAGGCCGAGATAGTGGTCTTCCTGGGGGGACTCGAGCTGCGGCCCAGAGACCTCTTTCTGCCGGACGCCGTCGCGACGATGGAGCAGCGTGGGGTGGTGACGCTGCTCGCGCTGCTCAAGACTTTGGACGCGACAAGCGCCAGCCGCACGAAGCTTCAGGTGGTAACCAATCGCGTGTTCTCCGCGACTGGCACCGAGGCCCTGCAGCCGAGCGGCGCGCTGCTCTGGGGCCTGTGCAAAAGCGCTGCTCGCGAGTATCCGCGCCGCGCTTTCGCGCTGCTCGATCTGGAGCTTGACGAGTCGCCATCTGCGGCGGCGCTGCACAGCGCTGCCCACGCCATCGCCCGGCTGCCCGCCAGCGCCCCCATCAAAGATCTGGCCCTGCGCAACGGACAGTACTGGCAGCGCGTGCTGTACAATCTGCAGCTGCCGGCGGTCGAGCGCACCACGTTGCGAACCGGCGGCACCTATGTCCTGATCGGCGGCCTGGGCAACGTCGGATTCAAGGTGGCCCAGATGCTGGCGAGCCGCTACCAAGCCAACCTGGTCGTGGTTGGCCGGCGCCCGCAAACGCCGGCCGTGCTCCAGCAGCTCGAGACGCTGAAGGCGCTGGGCGGAAACGCCATCTATATGTGCGCCAACGCCGGGGAGCTCGACGCCATGCGCGCCGTCTGGGATCTCACTCGCTCCAGGTTCGGCGGCGTGAACGGGGTCTTCTATCTGGCGATGGACTTTACCCCGACGCGGCTCAAGGAGCTCGACAGCGAGTCGCTGCAGAACCACCTGAAGACCAAGCTGCACGGCACCCTCGCCCTCTATCAGGCCTGCCTTGGTGAGCCGCTCGACCTGCTCGTCTTTTTCTCTTCAGGCGAATCTTTCACCGGCAACATCGGCTGGGGCAGCTACGCCGCGGGAACGCTGTTTCAGGACAGCTTCGTAGAATGGGCAGCGAAGCAGAAGCAGGCTGCGCCGCGGATTCAGGTCATCAACTGGGGCTTCTGGGAGCACGCTCAGCAGGGCTTCGCAGAGACGCTGCGCGGTCGCGGCATCACGCCGATCAGCGCACCGCTGGGTATGCAGGCGCTCGAGCGCATCGTCGCCCACGGAGTGCCCCAGATCATGGCCTTGAGCGTCACACCTGACATCCTGCAGCGCATGGGCGTCGAGTTCGATCGGCGCTATGTGAAAGACCCGGCGAGCGCCGCGCCGGAAAGCGCAACCGCTGGCCCGCGCGGCTTTGACCACGGCCTGCGCTCGATCGCCATGCTCGAGCCGAGCGCGGAGCCGGCAGCGACGCAAGTGATGGCCGCGAAGCGGGCGTCTGTGCCTTCGCCGAGCGCGCCGCCTGAGCCTGCGCCCAGCCAAGCGGCTGGCCAGATGACCGCGCAAGCCGTCGAGCTCTTCGTCCGTGATCTCTTCGCCAGCGCGCTCAAGATCCGTCCGAGTGAGATCCTGGCCCATAAGAGCTTTGTGGATTACGGCGCCGATTCGCTGGTGATCACCGAAGTTCATAAAGCGTTCGAGCAGCACCTGGGCAGCCTTCCTGCGACCTTCCTCCTGGAAAACGACTCGGTGTCTGCCGCGGCGGCTTTCCTGCTGGCCAACCATCGAGCGGCACTCGCGGTGCGGCTCTCACCCGGCGGTGGCGGCCAACCTGCGGCGAAAGCGCCGAGTGGCGCACCTTTGCCGAAGGCCGTGAAACCGGCTGCCCCGGCCGAGCTCTTGATACGCCCGCCGCTGCGCCCAATCGTGCAGCTTCATTCGATCGCGAGCGCGGAGGTCCCTGCCTTCCTACGCAACTACGGGCGGCGCTGGCGGGACAAATCGCTGCAGCATTCGTTGCGCGCGCAACAATCCGAGCCCTCGGCGGTAGCTTCAGGATACCACGACGGCCGGCTAGAACACTTGCTGATTCCGGTCGAAGACGGTCTTTCCATCGAGGCCCTGCGAATCGGCAGGGGCGCGCCGCTGCTGCTCATTCCGCCGATCGGACTGACCGCGCCGGTCTTTCTAAACCAGATTGTGGTCTGGTCCAGGCAGCGTCAGGTCATTGTCCTGCACCATCCGGGATACGGTCTCAGCGAGCCGCGGCCGAACATCTCGACGCCCGCCGTGGCCGCGCTGTTCTGGCAGGCGCTCGATCGCCTGGGGCTCGAGGAACGGCTGCACGTGCTCGGCTCCTGCTTTGGCGGAGTGCTGGCGCAGTACCTGGCCGCCCACACTCCGGCGCGGGTGGCGGCGTTGACGCTGGTCGGCGCGTTCTATCGCAACTTCGGGCTGCCCGAGCTGCCAAGCGGTGGAGTCGAGGCGCTGGGCATCGAGCCCCTGATCGAAGCGACAAAGGCGGTAAGCGCCTCGATCGGGCGCGACTTCGATATCGTCGCCGCGCCGCTCAGCGAGGCCGCAGCGGAGCCGCTGATGCGCGCCAAGGAGCTGCTCCTACAGAGCCAGTGCTCGACGCCGGTCCTGGTGATGCGCTACATCGCCGAGATTCTGCGCTTCGATGGCGCTGCCGATCTCCGAAGAATCATCGCGCCGACCCTGTGCATCGCCGGCTCTGCCGATACCATCGTGCCGACCGAAACCGCGGCCGAGATTTCGCATCAGCTGCGGAACAGCCGCCACGTAATCATTGCAGGAGCGGGGCACTATCCGTATCTTTCCCACGAGGCTGTCTTCAATGAACACGTACTTGCCCACCTGCGCGCAGCGGAAGCTGGCTCTCGCGCCGAGAACGTCTCAACGTCGGCTCTCTCTAGTCAAGTGATTCAACATGTCGCCACAGCAACCTGAAACCCGCGGCCGTCTCACCGCACAAACGTCGATCAAGGACTTCCGTGACTTCTACTGGCTGAAGTCCGAGCTCGAGGAGTTCTGCCGCGAACACGGACTGTCCTCCAGCGGCGGGAAGCCCGAGCTGGCTCAGCGGATTGAGCACTTCCTGCAGACCGGCGAGCGCCTGGCGCCCAGACCCAAGCCGTCCGCCAGGCCGGCGAGCAGCCGCAGCACGCCGGATGTAGAACTCTCGCTCGGCACCCGGACTTCCGCCGATTTCCGCTGTAGTCAGGAGTTGCGAGTCTTCTTCACTTCGCAGCTGGGTGCGAGCTTCCGTTTCACGGTCACGCTGCAGGATTACATCAAGCGCCACCCCGGCATCACCTTGGGCGAGATCGCCGAGGAGTGGAAGCGGCAGCAGCACGCGCGACAGAGCGGCGAGCTTGCGCCGGAGATCTGGCCGCAGTTCCAGTACAACCAATTTACTCGCGACTTCTTCAGCGATCCGCGAAATCGGGGCAAGACCCGACAAGATTGTCTGGAGGCCTGGAAGCGCACGCGAGACCGACGCGGCGAAAAAAAGTACAACCCGGACGCAGAGCCCTAAGCGACGCGGCTGTTTTCTCTCGAAGACGCGTCAGAAATTCGGCAGTGGTAGGTACTAAGGAGCGTTGGCAGGCGGCACGATCGAAAGCGCTGTCTGGCGCTTCGATTGAGAACCAGCCTGGTGGGTCTGTGGGACAGGTGCATCGTCCTGTCCAAAGACCGGCCCGGCGCGTTGGGAGCCTTTTTGCCGTTGCGGGCCCGCTGCGCATCGACATGCAAGGACGATTGATGCAGGACGAAACCAGAATCGTTTTCATGTTCTCGGGAATGGGGTCGCAGTTCTATCTGATGGGACAAGAACTCTTTGCCAAGGACCCCGTCTTCGCCCGATTCATGAAGGACTATGATCAGCGCGTCATCGCGCGGTGCGGAGAGTCGATCCTCGAGAGCATTTATCAGGCATCGGCAACCCGTTACCAGTCGATCACTCCGCTGGCGCGCGGCGCCGCGGCGCTACTAACGATCGAGTGCTCGTTGGCCAAAACGCTGATCGAGCGCGGCATCAAGCCCGACCTGATGATCGGCGCAAGTCTGGGCGAGACGGCGGCTGGCATCGTCGCGGGGGCCCTTGACTTCGAGGAGATGCTAGAGCTGTTCGCAGAGCACACCGCGACCGTGGAAGCAGTCTGCGCGGGCGCATCGCTGCTGGGGATCATGTGCAGCGAGTCGGTCCTTTCGGCGGATTCCTTCCTGCGCGAGTGCTGCGAGATCGCTGCCTATAATTTCGATGGGTATCTCGTTGCTGCTGTCAAAGAGCGGCAGCGCGATGAAGTGCTCAGCCATCTGCAGAAACGCGGCATCATCTGTCAGCCGCTCGGCATCGAGCTCGGATTTCACTCCTCGATCGTGGACCCCGCGGAGCGGCTATGTAAAGACGCAGCAGGACGCATTCACCGGAATCCTCCGACGATTCCGATCCTGTCGAGCGCCACCGGCGAGCTCGTTCGCGACTTCGATGCGGAGCATTTCTGGACCGTGCTGCGAAAGCCCATCTTCTTTCAGCGCACCCTAAGCAAACTGAAGTCCCAGGGTCCGGCTCTCTGCATCGATGTCGGTCCGTCGGGAACGCTGGCCACCTATGCGCAAAACATCCTGACTGCGACCCCGCAGATTCGGGTGCTGCCGATTCTGACGATGTTCGGTCGCGACGTAACAAATCTAGCCAAGCTGGAGCAGTACATGAACGAGCACAAAAAGCCGGTGCCGATGGAAAAGACCGCGCTCCTGTTCCCCGGACAGGGCGCCCAACGCAAGGGCATGGGACAGGAACTCTTCGACGCCTTCCCGAAGGAGGTCCAAGAGGCAAGTGCCATCCTGGGCTACGATCTGAAGGAACTATGCCTGCGCGATCCGCAGCGCCAGCTGGGCCTGACTCAGTATACCCAACCGGCGCTCTTCGTGGTGAGCGCGCTGTCCTATCTGCACTACCGGCAGAAGTCGGGCGCCGAGCCCACCTTCGCGGCGGGGCATAGTCTGGGCGAATACAACGCGCTCTTTGCGGCGGGAGTCTTCGACTTCGCCACCGGCGTCAAGCTGGTCAAAAAGCGCGGCGAACTCATGGCCGCGGCAAATGGCGGCGCGATGGCGGCCGTCCTCGGTATGACGGAAGAAAAGATCTCGTCCTTGCTGGCTCGCGAAGGGCTGCACGGGCTCACGCTGGCCAACCTCAACACGCCTCAGCAGACGGTCATCTCAGGAGATCGGTCCGAGCTCGAGCGCGCCGGCACGAGTTTCGAAGCAGCCGGCGCTCGCTTCATTCCGCTCGCTGTGAGCGCCGCGTTTCATTCTCGCCAGATGGAGCCGGCGGCACGCGCCTTCGCGGAATACCTGAAGTCCGTCACGCTGCAGCCGCCGCGCTTTCCGGTGCTGAGCAACGTCAGCGCGCAGCCTCATGTTGCAAACGAAATCGCCGCCAACCTGGCCGCGCAGCTCAGCAGCCCCGTGCGCTGGCGAGAAACCGTGCAGTACCTGCGGGCAAAAGGAGTGACGCGCTTTGAAGAGCTCGGCGTCGGACAGGTGCTGACGCGCATGCTGTCCGAGATTCCGGAATCGCCGCCGCAGGCGCAGCCTGACGCCCCGCCGCCTATCGCGGTGGTGCCGCAGAGCGCCCCGCGGATGCAGACGGCTGGAAGCCGGCTCGGCAGCGCGGCGTTTCGCGATGAATACGGGGTCGCGTATAGCTACCTCGCGGGACCGCTCGACGATGGCATCTCCGGAGTTCAGATGTTATCGCGGCTCAGCGATGCCGGCATCCTGGGTGTCTACGGCGCCACCGGGCAATCCGATCGGCAGCTCGAGCAGACGCTGCAGGCGCTGCAGGGGAAAAAGGGGTGCTTCGCCGTGGATCTGCGAGCCGGCAGCACGAACCTGCAGCGCATCGAGCTCTTGCGCAAGCACCAGGTACGCGTGCTTCATGCCTCTGATTTCGTGCAGCTCACGCCGGCGCTCGTCTATTACCGACTGCAGGGAGCTCGACGCGGTCCGGATGGGCAGGTCTTCGCGCCAAATCGCATCATCGCGCGGATCTCTCGCCTCGAGACTGCGGAGAACTTCCTGGCGCCGCTTCCGGCGCGGATGGTCGCGGAGCTCGTCGCTTCGGGACTGCTCAGTCCAAGCGAGGCCGAGCTCGCTCCGCTGATCGCCCCGGCTTCGGACCTGTGCTTGCGTAGCGACGGTGCGGGGCCGGTGGAACCAGGTAACGCGGCGGCCATGCTGCCGTTGCTGCTGCGCCAGCGCGCAACCCGTCGCCACCGCTTCGAGACGGCCGAGCCGCGGCTTGGTTTGGCCGGTGGCATCGGCTCTCCAGAGAGCGCGGCAGCGGCCTTTCTGATCGGCGCCGACTTCATCTGCACCGAGAGTATCAACCAGTGCACGGTGGAAGCGGAGACGAGCGAGCTGGTCAAGGAGCTGCTGATGGCGGCCCAGATCCACGACACGGGCTATGTGCCCGATAGCAGTCGCTTCGAGCTTGGCGGTCGCGCCCAGGTCCTGCGCCGCGGTCTGCTGTTTACGGCCCGCGCCAATATGCTGCAGGACCTGTATCGCGCGCAGCACTCGCTGGCCGGTATCGATGCAGACCTGCGCCGGCAGATCGAGGAGCGCTGGTTCGGCGAACCGCTGGAGGCGGTCCTGGCTCGGCAGCTCTCGTTGTCGGCCCATGCGGAACGGCAGGGATTCGGGGAAACCGCCAAAGCCGAGATGGCGCTCGTCGTCCGCGCCTATCTCGACAAGGCCAAGGAGCTGGCCCGCGCCGGCGTGCGCGAGCAAAAAAGTCAGTTTCACATTCCCTGCAGTCCGGCCATGGGGGCTGCCAATGCCTGGCTGCAGGAGACTCCGCTTCGCGACTGGCGACAGCGCCATGTCGATGAGCTGGCCATCCGCCTTCTCGATGAGGCTGCCCGCTTCTTCAGCGAGCGCCTCGCCGTGCACGAAAACCTCAGCGCTGCGCCAAGTCATGCGGCGGTGGTCAAGCCGCCGGTAAGGACCTGGCAGCCGACTGGCGCATCGCTTGCCGCGCGGCTTGGCTAAGGGGAAAAACCATGGCCCGGCTTCCTCTGCCGCAGATGATCTCCCTGCCTCCCCCTCGCGAGGGTCGAGGGTGCGAATATCCGGTCTACATCGGCAGCGGAGTCCGCGATGAGCTTGGCGCGCTGGTGGCGGAGCGCCAGGCGGAGAGCGGGCTGGTCGTCGCCGACGCCGCGCTGTCCGCGCATGCGACCGAGCTGCAAGCGCAGCTGCGCCGCGTGCTGAAACGGGTCGAGGTGGTGCTGCTTCCCGCGGGAGAGCGCACTAAGGACTTTCGACGCTTGTTCGCCATCTACCAGGCGCTGGCGCGACTCGAGGCGGATCGCCGTTCGCTGCTGTTCGCGCTGGGCGGCGGCGTGATCGGAGACGTCACCGGATTCGTCGCGGCAACCTTCATGCGCGGCATCCGGTGGATCGGAATCCCGACCACGCTGTTGGCGCAAGCCGACTCGGCGATCGGGGGCAAGACCGGGGTCAATCATCCGTCGGGCAAGAACCTGATCGGCGCCATCCATCAGCCCGAGCTGGTGCTCTGTGATCTCGATTTTTTGCGAACCCTGGAGCGGCGCGATCGCGTCTCGGGTCTGGCCGAGATCATCAAGTGCGGCCTGGCGCTCGATCCAGAGTTGCTGGTGTTTCTCGAGCAGCACTGGCCCTCGATCTTGAACCTGGAAGAGAAGCCCACGACCTACGCGATCGGCCGCGCGGTGCACTGCAAGGGTCGCCTCGTGCGCGAGGACGAATTCGAACGGCTCGGGCGCCGCGAGCTGCTGAACTTCGGCCACACTTTTGGGCACGCACTGGAAGCGCTCACCGGCTTTGTGCGATATCGCCATGGCGAAGCGCTGATCCATGGCATGCGCTTCGCGCTGCACCTCTCGCAGCGAGTGGAGATGTTGCAAAGCGGCGACGCCGCGCGCGCCGAACGGCTGCTCGCTCGACTGGACGTTCCGCCGTTGCCGTGCCGGCTCGATTGCGACCGACTGATCGAGTTTTTGCGTCACGACAAGAAGGCGCGAAACGGCGTGATCCACTTCGTGCTTCTGGACGGGCTCGGAGCGGCGCGAAAGAGCCGTCCGATTCCAGAGTCCCAAATTAGAGAGGCGATGGCCAGCTTCCTGGCCAGCCTCCCACCGGCTGGTCGGCCGCCGATTGCTCAGCGCACCTCCGCAAAAAAGGGGATTTGCCATGGCCATGGATAGTTCGCTCAAGATAACCGAATTGCCCGCTCCGCCCGTCGAGAGCAGGAGTGACAGCGCGACCATCTTCCGCATCATGCGCAACCCGCAGCGAATTCGTTCGCAGGATGTGATCTCGGGGCTCTTTCCGGAGGCGCGGCGCTTGCCATCGCCGGATCCAGCGCTCATCGCGGTGCTAGCCGAGCACGACGGGCAACCGCTGCTGTGTCTGGGGCAGAACAAGTCGGGTAGCGCGAACTTCGAAGAGAGCCGGCTAACGAACTTCGGCATGATGTGCCCAGAAGGCTACGCGTACGTCATCGAGCTTCTGGCGCAAGCCGAGTCTTCCGGCTGGATGGTCTTGACCCTGATCGATACGCCAGGCGCCGACCCGTCTGAGCACGCGGCGGCCCACCTGCAGTCCTGGTGCATATCGGCATGTATCAGCCGGATGTGCACTGTGCAGACCCCGGTGGTCTCGGTGATTCTGGGTGAGGGCGGCAGCGGCGGAGCGCTGGCGCTGCAGCTCGCCGATCGCTGCTTGATGCTGGAGAACGCGATGTATTCGGTCATCGCGCCGGAGAGCTGCGGCTCGATTCTGTTTCACGACAACCGGCGCATCCATGACTCCCTGGCGATCCTGAGACCCACGGCCGATGAAATGCTGCGCCTGGGCATCGTTGACGCGCTTTTGCCCGAGCCGACAGAGGGCGCAATGGGGGCCTGCACGCGTGTGCTGACCGGCTTGCGCGAGCAGCTTGGATATCTGTTTGCAGAGCTGCAGAGCCTACCCAGGGACGCGTTGCTCTCGGCACGCCGGCGGCGGCTGCGGCGACTCGGTGGTTACGCGGCTCCCGTCCAGGAACCGCATCCCCGCGTGCTGCGGGTCGGCGAGCTCAATCCCAATCTCAGCAACCTCAAGACGCTGCACCTCATCGAGCCCGCGCGGCTCGCCAGTCAGGATCCCACGGGCGGCCTCGCCTACAGCCTGCTTCTGCGGCACGCCGGGGAGGCCGCGAGCCAGGACGCGCAGCTCATCCTGTGCCCGCCCGATCGAGGTGGCTGCGGTCGATACTGGTCCGTTGCGGAGTTCCTGGACAATTTCAAATCGTGTCCGCACTGCGGCATCGGAGAGCGGCTGACCACGAATGAGTGGGCGGCTTGTCTGCTTGATCGCGGAGCGTACTCCGAATCGGACGCGCAGCTCGGGCTCGAAGATCTGCGAATCGACTTTCGCAACCCGCCCGGATATTTGGAAGCTCTGCACAAGGCCAGCGTGGACTCCGGACACTCGGAATCGATCGTGGTCGGGCTGGCCTCGATCGGTGGGAAGACCGTGGTCGTCGCGCTGTCGAACTTCCAGTTCATCGGCGGCTCGCTGGGAGTCGTCGCTGGTGAGAAATTCGCGCGCGCCGCCGAGTACGCACTGGCGGAGCGGGTGCCGCTTATCTCCCTGTGCAGTTCGGGAGGCGCACGCATGCAGGAGGGGACGCTGGCTCTCATGCAGATGGCCAAGACGAACCTCAGTCTGACGGCCCTGGCCAAGGCGAAGGTGCTCTATATTTCCGTCCTGGCCAACCCGAGCACCGGGGGCGCACTCGCAAGCTACGCGACCCAGGGCGACGTGATCTTGTCGGAGCCGCGAGCGCTGATTTCTTTTGCCGGTCCGCGCGTGGTGGAACTCTCGGGCATGCGCTTGTCCCAGCGCGTGACCTCCGCGGAATACCTGCGTGAGCGAGGCGGAATTCACGAGATTTGTCCTCGGCGCGAGCTGCGCGGAACGCTCGCCAGGTATGTGAATCTCTACTATCGACTGTGCCCTTAGGCCATGAACATAAGGAGCCTTGTCAGAGGTGTGCATCAGCAACTACTCGATTGACTTTGGGCGACCATCTATAGTCGGCTAGGCCCATGCGTCAGAAAGCAAAAGAGTTCTTCATTACTTGCGCGAGCGAGGATGAGAAACAGGCAGCCACGGTGCTGACGCATCTGCATCATCTGGTCCGCAGCGGAATGATTGCGCCCTGGTACAAATCGACCGATCCGGGAGCTCGTCTGGCCGAGGAGCGCGAACAGCGGCTGAGCGCTGCCGAGGTCATCGTCATTCTGATCAGTCCAGATCTGTTGCGCGAACGTGGCGACGAACTCGACCGAATCATGGCGGCCCAGCAACGGGGCGTCCTGCTCATCCCGGTCTTGTTGCGGCCTACCTTCATTCCGAACTCGCCTCTCGAAGGGTTGCGTACGGTGCCCGCCAACAAACCGATCACGGCATGGAAGGATCAGGACGAGGCGTGGGTCGAGGTCGGGGAAGCGATCAACAGATTGCTCGCGCAAAAAAATGACGCGGGACCGCTGCCCCTGCGCGAATCGATGCCGCGCGCCTCGGCGCGTGCCAACATCCTGTTTTTGGCCGCCGACCCCAGCGATTCGGCGCGCATCAATCTGGGCCGCGAGGCGCGCGAGATCTCGGACCGGCTGCACAGCGCGCGCGTCGAAAACAGCTTCAACCTGATTCAGGAATGGGCCGTCCGCCCCGATGATCTGATTCGGTTAGTCTTGCTGCACCGGCCGCAGGTGGTCCACTTCTGTGGACACGGAAACCGCAACGGCGAGCTGGTCCTCGAAGCCGACGATGGACTTGGGCAGGCGATTCCTCAGCTGGCGCTTGGCCGGCTGTTCCAGGTGATCAACACGCCGGATGGATTTTCCGACCGCAGTTCCGTGGTCCGTTGCGTGATCCTAAACGCCTGCTACGGCGAAGAACAGGCGCGCGCCATCGCGCAGCACGTCGACTGCGCAATAGGCATCGCCGGGTTGGTTCACGACAGGACGACCATCGCCTTTACGGCCGGCTTCTACACGGGCCTCGCCGAGGGGCAGAGCCTGACCAAGGCGTACGCTCTGGGCCTCGTCCAAGCCGAGCTGCTCGGACATTCAGCGAACGATTCCTTTCACCTTATCTCGCGGCCTGGAGTCGATCTGCAAAACGAGCGGCTCTTCTATCGGCAATCGGCTCGATAAGCAAAATGCCACCCCAACCTCTCAGCACGGAACAGATCGCGGCAATTCTGGCTGGCGATGCCGCCACGACCCGTTACTTCATCGAAGGGTACAGCCCGTTTCTGCGCGGCTATCTTCGCAAGCGGCTCCTCGCCGTCGGAAACAGCGACGACGTGGAGGATGTGCTGCAGGAGGTCTGGTGTGAAGTGCTAAAGGGCCATCCCGTGCTCAAGCGCTTCCGCCTGGATGGTGGCCGCGCCCTGTCGACCTTCCTGTGCCAGTTCGTCCGTTGGCGACTGCCGGCGATTCTGGCCCGTCGAGGAATCGGCAGCTCCGAGGAACAGATGCTGAGCAACGACGCGGGCATCGACATCTTTACGGATGGCCAGGACGAGACCCATCGTCAGGAGTGTCGCGAGCAATTGCGCGCCATCATCGAGCGAGTCAGTACGAGCTGGTCGGCGGAAGACAAACGGATCTTCGAGATGCTCTTCCTCGAGCAGGCTGATGATGAGGTGCTCATGTCCGAGTTCTCGGTGCTGCGTAACACGGTTCAGCAATGGCGCAGCCGCATGCGAAGGTCATTGCTCGACATGCGCGACGAGATCCTTACAGAGCGTTCCTCGAGTAAAGGCAAAGTCAAGAATTGAACCAGTCGCCCTTTGACTGCGGAGCTTCGCGGCGCTCAGCATCATTTGTCAGAGGTAGCGATCTCTAAAAGTAAAATAGATGCTGTTGGGAGTAGTAGCAAACTAGATGCTGTTGGGAGTAGCCGATGAGCCATGATTCAGAGGACAAGCTCCTCCACGCGATTCGGCAAGCCGAAGACGAGGAGGTCGCCGCAGTGGCCGAAGAAAAGAACCCCGCCGCGGACGCCGCGCTGGCCTCGCAGGTGCTTGCGAGACTGGGACTGCAGCCGCCACCGCCGTGGTACCGCCAACCTGGGATGAAAACTCTCGGGCGCGGCATCGCGATTTCGGCCTTGTGTATCTTGGCGGTCGGAGTCTTCCTGCGGTTCAAGCCGCCGATTCCGGATGAGCAACCGCTGGCGGTCTACCAGCTGGAGATTCCCAGCGATGACCGTTTGCTCGGAACCCCGACCGCAGACCAGCCGATCTCACGTTTGTCGAGATCTTCGACGCTCGATCTCACGGTCCGCCCCGATCAGGATCAGCCGGGAGACCTCGCCGCTCGCGCATTCCTGGTTCGCAACGGAGAAGTCCGCAGATGGGCGGTGGAGCTCGAGCGCACCCGGCAAGGAACCTTTCAACTGAGCAGCCCGGTGAGTGCGCTGCCCGAGCTTTCTCCGGGAAGGATCGAAGTCTTCGTCGCGGTCGGATATTCTGCTCGACTGCCGAACGACTCCGAGATTCAGCGGCAGATTCAGCAGACCGCAGCGCCGACGCCCCGCGGCTGGCGCTTGCTGCACCGTGCTCTCGAGATCATCGAGCGCTAAAGAGCCCGCCTGGCCTCTTCACCTCAGGTTTTCAACAAACTCCTAAATTTAGGGCACGAAAATGCGCAGGGCGCCGAGGTCGCGCTCTGGAGTTATGTCCTTTCCGGTCTGCGGAAAGTCGAATCCCTGAATGAGCTTGCGGCGCAGCGCCCGGCGCAGCGCCGCATAGGGATGGGCCATGGCTTCGCGCGGGTCCTTGTAGAACTCGGCGGCCAGCTCCCCCGTCAATCCATCATCGACGTCTCGAATGGTGCCCAAAACCCAGGTGCTGCCACGTAGCAAAAATGCCTGGCCGAGGCCGACCCCTTCCTGGCCGCCGAACTCTTCTGCGGTCTGTCCAGTGTTGCAGCCAAACAGCGAAACCCAGCGCGGCACGGATTTCAACAGCAGGATGTCTCCGACGAAAAGCCCCGCTTCGTTGGCCGTGCGCAGAGAGTGGCGCCAGCCGCCCTGGTAAGAATAATCGGCATGGCCTCCGTAATGGAAAAGCTCCACGGTTTCGAGCAGCGTCCGCAGTTCGTCGCCTGACATGGTGCGGTGCTCGGTGCGTCCTGGCCAGCTGCCAATCGGCGGCGCCCCTCCCACCTGCATCAGAAAAGGAATCTCGGCCGCGGTGAAGGCCTGCGAGATCGCGTTCGCGCTCGTCTTGGTCCCCGGCAAGCGGCCCTGCGCATCGAACAAGAGCAGCGCCTGCGGCTGCTTCGAGGGCTGGGCGCTCGCGGTGCGTTCGGTGGCAGGCGCGGCACCGGCCGACCGCTGCGCCAGATCGAGCGCATAGACGACTTCCTTTTTGTCGCCGAGCCAGGTCCCATCAAAAGGCAGGGCGTGGACATCGAGCTTTCGCATCTCTCCATAGGAGATGACGCGAACTCGTTCCACGCGTCGCAGGATCTCGGCCATGGGATCGATCATCTGCTTGGCCAGTAAAGCGCGCGGCAGGTCGAGGCTAGGCAGCAGGACCGACTTGCTCCCGTTTCGATCCTGCGCCAGACAGGCCCAGCCGGCGCGAATGGGATGACAGAGCAGGATCGCCTCTGCATCGCCGGGCTCGCGCAGCGGATAGTGCTCGCCGAAGGTGGCGCGAAACGCTTCGGAGAGAATCTTGAGGAGCTGCTGCATTCGCTGCTCGCGCTCGTTTTGCAAAAAGCTGCGCCCCTTGAGCGATGCGCCGCGCTCTTCTGCCGCGATCCGCTCGAGCTCCCGGCGCACCTGATTGTAGCTGCTCACCACGCTGGTCCAGCGCGACCGTTCGGTGTCATCGTCGGGCCGATTCATGCGCGCCGCGAGCACGAGCTGGCGCAGGGAGCGCACGCGAGCATGGCGAATGACGTGGATCGCTTCCACCAGCTGGTTCTGCCTGATCAACAGATCGACCAACAGACTGGTGCCCAGCTCATAGCGCCCCAGGAATCCGCCCCGTCCGATGGCCAGCGTGATGCTCAGGCTGCGCTCGTCGAGGTACTTCTCCGCCTGACGATACAGGTCGAGCGCCACCGCAACATCGGTCGGCTCGGTGGCCTGCGCCAGACCAATCTGCGCGCGCCACACGGATTCATACGCATCGACGTGCGCCGCGTTCTGGGCCAGCTCCTTGAACGATTTTCTGGCCAGCTCGAACTGCTCCTGCCCAAGCGCGATCCGACCGGCCAGATCCAGCCACTCGCGCGCGCGCTCGGCATCGAGATCGACCTGGGCCTGCTGCGCCTCGCGCAGGTGCTCTTTCGCCGGGTCGTAGGAACCGTCGAGTACGTCGGTGAAGGCCAGCGAGGTCAGGATCTTCGATTCCAGCCCGACCTGGCGGCAAGCAGTGCGCGCCAGCTGCAGCGCTTCGAGAAGCAGCGGCCGCTCGAGGTTCGAAGCGCGCTGCGACGTTCCAAGCCGCATGCTATCGCGTGAGACGATGAAGTCCCAGGCGCGCGTCGCCAGAAAATCGGCGCGACGACAGGCCGACACCTTCAAATCATCCGCTCGCTTGAGCGTCGCCGCGGCCTCACTGCGCCGACCAAGCAGCAGCAGGGCCTGGGCTCGCAGCGAGGCGACCTCCAGCAGAGCTTCGTCATCGCCGTAGGTCTGCGCCCAGACCTCGGCGGCGCTCAGCGCGTCAATCGCCGAATCGAGGTTGCCGCGCAGCAGCTGGTACAGCCCAAGGTGTAACCCTTCCCAGCCGCGCAGCTGCGGGGTCGATTCGAAAAGCGCGGCATGTTGCTTGAGCAACGACTCGGCATCATCGATACGGCGCAGCTTGCGAGCGAGCAGACTGCCTTGCAACAAGACGCTGCCCACCTCGTCGGAGCGCAGGCCGACCTCTTTGTCGAGCTGCGCTGCCTCGCGCAGAAGGCTGAGGGCTTGCTCGAAGTGTCCCTCCTCAGCGGCGATGCTGCCCAGGATGAACTTGGCGCGCGCCCGCGCGTCGGCGTTCGGCGAGCTTCGGTCCAGCCCATCTAGAAGCTTCTGCTTGGCCAAGCGCGCCTGATCGGAATAAAAGAGCGTGCGCGCCTGACGGACCCACGGTGGATCGAAGCTCTCGACGATTGGCACGGCCTGGCTTTGCCACTGCATGGCGCGACGGGCCACCACGCGCAAGCGGGTCCGATTCGTCGGCAGGTCGACCCGCAGCAGCCGGCGGGTTCCCACCTTGGTCTCGACAAAAGGCAGCGTGCTGATTCCGGAAAACAGGGTCAGCTGCGCCGATGGGCTGGTATCGATGAGCAGTCGAACCTGACGCTGGCGATCGTCTCCGAGCTCACAGCTGCGATCGGCGTGCAACATGCCGCAGCCGGCCAGCTCGACCTGCAGCTCGAGAGGCGGCGCGTAGCACCCCACAAGCGCCGCAAGCGCCGCAAGCCCCAGAAGCGCCGTGGCCTGGAACTTCGGGGCCCCTCGTGCCATTCCCTTCTTCACGCAGAGCGGAGATTGTTGCGGCCTGGCGCGCGTACGGTCGGCGCTTGCCGCTCGGCGCTTCCCGTCCCTGAAGGATCGCTCGGCGGCCGGTAAGAAGCGGCGTCCGAGAAGGTCTCTGCGTCACGGATTCCCGGGACGTCTTTGTCCGGCCGGCGGCCGAGCTGAGTTCGCTCCGTCGGGGAAGTTTCGGTTTTTGGCGAGGGAGCGCCCTTCGCTCGAGTGGCGCCGGGAGGGTTGGAGTTTTCCATGGTCACGGTCTCCTCTGTGCAAGGCCTGTCCAGGCCCGGGTGTCAACCTGCGCGAGCATTCTATGCGTCGTTGCCGAAAAACAACTGGGAGAAAAATTCACGCTGCGCCGCCGCCGTCGAGCCAGCTGCGGATTCGTTCGCCGCAGCCGGCGATCCGTAGAAGCTCACCTCTGGAAAAGCCGACGTCAGCGCCTGCAGCAGGGGGTCATCGATCCTGCTCACCGCGTGGGCTCGCGACCGTGTCGAAGCTGCGGCAACCCGCATGCCCATCCGGTGTAACCCGCCCAGCACATCGCCGCTGGTCAGGTCGAGCGGCCGAAGCTCGATGCGGAAAAGCGGCCAGCCGTACGTCGCGAAAAATGACTTCAGCTGGGGTTCGCGTACGCTCGGCTCCGGCGAGGTCGTCAGCCAAACGGCAAACGGCGAATCGGCGCTGTGCGACGGCTGCACGGCGTGCCGAGCGGCCCACTCGGCCTCCGTCGGCTGGTCCAGCACCAGCGTATTTTTGGGCTCGCGCACGAAATTGAGCAGCAGGTCGGCGCCGCGAACCAGCCGATAAAAAGCAAAACGTCCGGAACCATCGGAGGCAATCGGCAGCAGCAGCCGGAGCGAGCCCGGGTGGCGGCTCCAGGCGTCGGCCTCCCCCAGCTCTCCGAGATGGCGCAGCGGAACGGCCAGCTTGAGCCCAACGTCCGACGGAACAGTCTGCTCCAGGCGTCGCAGCAGCGACGACAGGGGCGCTTCGAGCTCGCGGTGGTGCTGCGACACGATGAGGCGCGGCCCCATCGCACAAAGCAGCTCCTCGGGAAGAGCGCCAAGCTCGAGCGCGAAGTCCACGAGCGCCGGCTGCACCGCCTCGAGAAGCGGCCGATACTGCAGGCGCGGTCGTCGCAGACTGAGAGCCCGGTGAGCCTGGGGAAGCTGTCGCGCCACCCGCAGGAGCTGTTCATCCGTCAATAGATCGTCGCGCATCTCGACGAAGCGCACTCCGCGCTTCAGCCATGACGAGATCAGGTGCGAGCACGATGCTTCGACGCGGACCTCGTCAGGCATCAACGTCCGGGTGGCACCGGCGAGCGAGCGCTCCTTTGACACCACTATCATCTATTCGGCCTTTTACCACGGTCAGTCGGCGGCGTGTATACGGATAATTTTTCCTATACTGGTGCTCAGAGCAAAGGCCTGTTCCAATTTGTGACAGACTCATCAGAAAAGCCACAAATGCGACGAACTCATCAATAAAACCGTAGCAGGTTCGGAACATTTATTCTTTACTTTTGACCTCTGCTTCCTAAGACTCTTTTCATGCGCACTGATCAGGTCCGGAAGTCCGAGGGATTTCTAGTTCTCATCGCGGCTTTGGGCTATTTTGTTGATATTTACGATCTGTTGCTTTTCAGCATAGTGCGAGTGCCTAGTTTGAAAGATATGGGATTTTCCGATCAGCTCTTGCTGGCACAAGGGGTGCGCCTATTAAATTATCAAATGATAGGGATGTTACTGGGCGGCGTCGCGTTCGGCATTCTGGCAGATAAATATGGACGGATCTCGGTGCTCTTCGGCTCGATCTTGATTTATTCGCTGGCCAATCTGGCCAATGCCTTCGTCCGCGACGCCGACCAGTACATCCTGCTGCGCTTCATCGCCGGCTTCGGACTGGCCGGTGAATTGGGGGTCGGCATCACCCTGGTAACTGAGACCTTGTCTCGTCACAGACGCGGAATCGGCACCATGATCGTCGGCACGGTTGGGGTCAGCGGTGCCCTGCTCGCCTGGGCCGTCGCCAGTCTGTTCAACTGGCGCACCGCCTTCCTGCTGGGGGGCGTGATGGGGCTTTTACTGCTGTTTTTGCGCATGAAAGTGCTTGAATCGGGTCTTTATCAGGGGGTCTGCGCAAAACCGGTCAAGCGAGGTGACATTTTTATCGTCTTTCACTCAGCAGAGCGCCTGAAGCGCTTCCTGGGCGGCGTGCTGATCGGAATACCGGTCTGGTTCGTTGTGGGCATCCTTATAACGTTATCTCCTGAATTCGCACAAGTGCTGGGCGTAAAAGGGTCTATCGATGGAGGCAGGGCGGTTTTATATTGCTATATAGGTCTTATTTTTGGGGACCTGGTAAGCGGCCTTCTTAGTCAATTATTGAAGAGCCGCAGAAAGAGCATTGCCTTCTTTCTGCTTTTGGCATCAGTCGGGATATTTAAGTACTTTAAAATGCTTGGCCCCACTGCAGACCAGTTATATGGGGGGTGCATCTTTCTGGGATTCGCATGCGGATACTGGGCCATGTTCGTGACCGTGGCGGCCGAGCAATTCGGCACGAACCTGCGCGCCACGATTGCCACATCGACCCCGAACTTCGTGCGCGGCAGCCTGGTCCCCGTTTCGGCGGCCTTCATGGCGCTAAAGCCCCGCCTAGGCATGCTGACTGCGGGAGCAGTCGTCGGCATCGGGGTCATGCTGCTGGCCTTTTTGGGCCTCGGCCTGATCCAGGAAAGCTTCGGCGCCAATCTCGAATTCGAAGAGGAGTGAAGCATGTCAGGAGTTCATCCCGTGAGGCTCGTCGCTGGCGTCCTCTTCGCAACTGCCCTGCTCAGCGTAACGTTTTCCTCTGCACACGCCGAAGGCCCGCCCGCCCCGCTATCGCCGCCGCCGACTCAGGAAGCGCCGAAGACGCCGGCTGCCCCGGCCGAGCTGGCGCCGAGCTTGCCGACCCCGCCCGCGCCCCTTCGTGGAGTTTGCGTCCCTGCGCCACCTCCTTCAAAGCGGGCGCATCTCCGAAGAGATCTACCGGAGCGTTCTGCAAGATCTCATCAACAGCTCGGGTCCCCACAAATTGGAAAGCACGTCGCTGATGGTCGGAAAATGGATGACCACGTTTTACGGCTTCGTGTAGCTTGACGCCATCTGGTTTTCGACGCAGAGCTTCAACGAGTTCGCGGGCAACCTGCAGGTCGCGCGGCCGGACACGTGGGCCGGCATGCACGGTCGCACGCAGTTTTCCGCGCGTGACAGTCGCATCGGCTTTCGCATCCAGGCGCCAGAGACCTCGTATCTGCGCGTCAGCGGAGTGTTGGAGATGGATTTCCTAAGAAACTCCGATCTGCGAGGCCGTGGATTCGACGAGTTTGAAACCAAGTAGGTCGGCGCGGCGGCGCAGGTTGTCGAGAGAGCGTTGGCGGTACCGCTCCTCGTAGTAGTCGACACCTGGATCCTTGTAGGCCCACCCGTACCGCAGCGTATTGTAGAAGAGTACGGCAATCTTACGCGCCGTTGCCGTGACCGCTCTGGCTTTGCCGACTCGTGCCGCAAGCCGACGGAAAAACGCTCCCATGGCTGTGCTCGTTTTTCCTACGCCAATGGCCGCGATCCGAAAAAGGGAAGTGGCGCGATTAGACGAGCGCCTGGTTTTCGAGCTCAGCACCTTGCCGCCGGAGATCTTGCTTCCCGGCGCCAGCGTTAGCCAGGACGTGAAGTGCTTGACCGTCGGCCATCGCGTCATATCGGTACCACACTCGGCCACGATCCGGAGTGCAGAGTAGGGCCCCAGCCCATGGATCTGGGTCAGGTCGATGCCGCCCACCAGCGTGAACAGGCCGGACTGAAGGTCGATGGCAGGTTCGCTCCTACAGAGGCGGCGCTGCCGGCGCTTCGGGAGCTCGGCAGCGGGAACCTCGCGGTTGGCGTTGAGCTGGCTCAAGCAGCGTTCGATCTCTTTGTCACAATCCTGGATCTTCTCCTGGTACGTGTCGTAAAGCTCGACGGCCTGACGTAGCGAGAACAGGTGCTCTGCGCGGTAGTTGCCGGTCAGTGCTTGGCAGAGGGTCGCCGCGGACGCCTTGCACCGCACATCCCGAAGCTTGGACAGAGTAGCGGGGTCCCGCGTGCCTTGCACAATCGCTCGGATAATCTGCATTCCGGTCAGGCCCGTGATATCGCTGACCACATGATGCAGCTGCAGGTTCATCTGCATCAGCGCCTTCTGCATGTGCTGGATGTGGGACGCGGTAAACTCGATCATGCGCTCTCGGTGTCGAAGGTAGGTTCGGAGCGCAACAATGGTCTCCTGAGGCCGAAAGCTGGCGCGGAGCAGGCCACATTCGTGCAGTCGCTGAAGCCATTGTGCGTCGTTAACGTCGGTCTTCCGACCGGGCACGTTCTTGGCATCACGCGCATTGACCAGGACGACCTCCAAGCCGCGTTCTTCCAGAATTTCGTAAACGGGCACCCAGTAGATGCCCGTCGACTCCATCGCAACCGTCGTGATACCGACGTGCTTGAGCCAATCTGCGAGGCGATGCAAGTCCCCAGTGAAGCTGCTGAACTTGCGGACCGGCTCGCCATCGGCGTCTGCCGGAACAGCAACGACGTGAAACGTCGACCCGATGTCCATGGCAGCGGCGTGCCGATGAACAATCGGCATTCCCTTCGAAACGCTATTACCCTTTGGTCTACTGGTCACCATGTGAGCCTCCGAGAGAATCAGCCCGGAAGGCGGGACTGCGGATCGTATCAATTTCCTAAACGGGATCGCCGGATGGCGTCGCCAGTGTCAAGTCCGCTTCAGTCCCTAGACCATGTTTTTTTACGGGATCGCGCTTGTCTCCAAAAAGCAAACGGCCGCTCCTCCCGGGC
>ERZ795056.210-NODE-210-length-79460-cov-21.140747_pt1 | contig 79460 bp, 67 predicted proteins | sample MGYA00375140_ERZ795056 | MGnify/ENA primary metagenome ERZ795056 (study PRJEB30185, sample SAMN05720227) | activated sludge metagenome | isolation source: Anaerobic digester | place: USA | collected 2015-03-09 ...
GCCCCGCTATTTTTTTTATCTTCATTCACGTGAAATGCTTGCCAGAACTGCATTTCATTAACAATAATTTTTCGCAAAAGCATTCAGATACAGGATCAGCATTCAGCATCGTTTATGAAGTACTTTATCAAAACATCCATTCAGCTACTCGTATTATTGATCTCCCTCAACAGCATTGCCCAGGATGCATGTGCGCCTGTTGGCTGGGCTACACAAAGCGGTGGTGTTACCGGCGGGGGTACAGCAACGCCCACTGTTGTTACAACTTATACTGCCTTACGTACAGCCATTACTTCATCCTCTGTTAAAGTGGTGCATATATCCGGGGAGATAACGGTACCGGCTAATGGCCGTATCAGTTTGCAGGACCAAACAGGTAAAACAATTTTTGGTTTGCCTGGTGCCAAACTAATATCTGCTGATCTTACTGCCAGCGGTTCTGGTATCATTTACATGAAGCGCTGTACCAATATCATCATCCGCAACATCATTTTTGAAGGACCCGGCGCTTTTGATGAAGATGGCAATGATAATCTTACTATTGAAAACAGCATTCGTGTATGGATTGACCATTGTGAATTCCAGGATGGCATGGATGGAAACCTGGATATAAAAACCGCAGCCGACCTGGTGTCCGTTACCTGGTGCAAATTTATTTACAACAAGCCTCCTATTGCAGGTGGTTCCGGTGGTTCAAACGATCACCGTTTCTCCAACTTACTTGGCTCAAGCGATGATGCTACCGGTGACAGGACAAAGCTGAATGTAACTTTTCAATATTGCTGGTGGGCACAGGGTTGCCGGGCAAGAATGCCGAGGGTACGATTTGGTAAAGTGCATGTGGTGAATAATTATTTCAACAGCACGGCGGCAGCGCAGTGTGTGCAGGCTGGTTTAGAAGCCAACCTGCTGGTGGAAAGTAATGTGTTTGAAAATGTGAGAACACCGGTTGACCGTATGGCCAATAATTTTACTGCACTAACGGTACAGAATAACATATTTACCAACACCATAGGTAACAGTACCGGAACCGGTGTAGCATTTACGCCACCGTATACATTAACCATTACACCGGCGGCCAATATAAAATCGATTGTGAGCAATCCTTCCTGCGGAGCTGGAGCCACGTTGGAAAGTGCAACAATCTGCGGCTGTGGCGTGTATACGTTAACAACAGTTGTGCAGCCAGCCAATAGCGGTAGTATTACCAGATCACCCAATATCGCTTTGTATGAGCCAGACAGCATCGTAACGCTTACCGCTATACCAAATACGGGATTTGAATTTGCCAACTGGAGTGGTGATGCTTCCGGGAGCAACACAGCTGTTGCCGTAGTAATGGATACCAATAAAACAGTGACCGCCAACTTTCAGCCAATACAGGCGCCTGTACTAACAGCAGATGCAGTGCAGCCTTCTTATGCCAATACCAGTAAACCATATCTCAGCATCATATCAGGAAGTAATAAGACTTCTAAAGTTAGCGGTGTAATAAATGATCCATCAGATCCTGCTGCCACAAAAGGAATAGTGTTCACCGTATCCAGCAGTGTTGCAGTAATAAATGCAACCAGCAATAACACAACGGTGGTTCCGCTAAGCAATATCAATATCAGCAAGGTCAACGGAAAACATATTGTGAAAATCTTACCTGCTGCCATTGGTTATGCCACGATCACCCTGGTTGCAAACAACAGTGCAGGTAATTCTGCTTCATACAAAATTGACTATGCAGCATCAGCCGCCTCCGCCAATCCTGCTGCTACTTCTTTTCATACAACGGCTTCGGATGCATCCGGTGCGTCATTGGTTGACAGTAATTATATGTTTGTGGCGGATGATGAGAGCAATGTTATCAGGTTGTACCACCGTAAGCAATCCGGCACAGCACTATATGCACTGGATGTGGAGAATGCTGTAGGTGCTTCATCAGAATGTGACCTGGAAGGCTCTTCGCTGAGTGTAAAATTCAATACAGGAAAAAGAATCTACTGGATGGGCTCAATGGGCAATAATAAAAGTGGTGCACTAAGACCCGACAGAAACAAAGTGATGGCAACCGAGATCAGTGGCGACAGTTCCAATGCCACCATTTCCGTAAAAAGTTACAGCAACCAGTTTCGCAATGCGCTTATCGGCTGGGGCAATGCACAAGGCTGGAATTTTACAATGTCCGCAGCGGATGGTATGATACCCAAACGCATCGACGGTTTTAATGTGGAAGGCTTGTCCATCACACCCGGTGGAGATACCGCCTATATCGGTTTCAGGGCGCCCTGTGTGCCGGTGAAAGGGATCACACCTGCAGCATCCAACAGGAAATACGCCATTATTGCGCCGGTTACAAATTTCGAAACCATCCTCAACGGCAACGGCAACGTAAACACGGTACCACTAACAGGCGAGCCTATACTTTTTGACCTGGATGGTTTGGGTATCAGGAGTATTGAAAGAACAGGCAACGGAAAATATTTAATAGTTGCCGGTTTGTATACCGGCGGCGGAAGCCCTGCAGTTTATTTGTGGGATGGAATTGTTCCTTTTAATTCGGGCAAAACACCCATTACTACCAGCAGCCCTGTTTCAAAACTGGTGAAACTGAACCTGGCAGGTTTGCAGAACCTGGTGCAGGTATCCACTAACGGTGATGCAGAAGGTCACCCGGAAGCAATGATCGCTGAAGCCAATGGAGACAAATTGATGATCAGCCTGATCAGCGATAATGGTTCTGTAGATTACTACAACGATGGTACAGAAGCCAAAGACCTGGATGATGATGCATTTAAAAAATTCAGGAGTGACAACTTTATTATTTCAACAGATACTGTTTATAACGGGGTGATCAATTTGTGTCCTGGTTATACTACCACGCAGATTGCTTCTTCCTTAACCGGCAGCACGTACACCTGGGAATGGGATAGTTGTGGGGGAGATTGTTATTCAACTATTGAGAACAACAGTTTTTTTTCAGGCGCCAACAGCAAATATTTACATATCAGCAACATCCCCACCAGCTGGAATGGTTATAAATTTCATTGTATAGTGGATGATGAATACAGCATTGAATACACGATCAAATTCTCTTTGAACTGGACGGGTGCTGTAGATAATAATTGGGAAACGCCGGGCAACTGGGATTGTAATATGGTGCCGGATGAGTTTACAGATGTGGTGATTAAGAGTGGAACAGTCGTATTAAATACATCTGCTGCGGTAAGAAGTTTGCAATTGGGGAGTGCAGCGAATCTTAGTGTTGTGGGTGGAAATGATTTGAGGGTGAAAAGGTAAATATTAAGTGAAGATAAGTAGGAGTTTTTGGCCTTGTACAGATCTAATGCTGGCAAATGCAGGAATGATACAAAATCCAATTTATTAGTTGAAGCTTTTTGATGCCGATGAATTGATTGGACCTGGTTAGCTAACAACTATCCCTGCACGGTTGGGAATGATAGAATGAATGCTGCTATTTAAAACAGCTAATAGAGTTCGACATCCCTCTTAAAACGTCTCATTATTATAAGCCGCTTCCGTTTTCCGCAATTGATTGGGAGCATGCGCAAATTCGGGAAGCAGGGTGCTTAGCAGTTTGATGATCGCTTCGTTGTTATGTGTTTTGGCCGTCTCCTGCAGTTCGGTGAGTAAATTATAAAACTCTGGATTTTGGTTGGTGGCTTTTTTAGCCCTCAGTATTTTGGGATGATCTGTAGCCGCCAGTTGTTCAGAATCCTTAAATAACTCTTCATACATTTTTTCGCCCGGCCGCAGTTGAGTATATTTTATTGCGATGTCTTTGCCCGGTACATAGCCTGCCAATTGTATCATCCTGTTAGCAAGGTCCAGTACTTTCACAGGTTTGCCCATGTCAAATACCAGTATATCACCTGTTTTGCCAATTTTACCTGCCTCCAATACCAGTTTGGCTGCTTCAGGTATTGTCATAAAATACCGGGTGATATCAGGATGGGTGATAGTAATGGGTCCGCCTTCTGCAATTTGCTTTTTAAAAGTAGCCACAACTGAACCTGCAGAGCCGAGCACATTTCCGAAACGTGTTGTGATAAAATTGGTGTTAGATTCAAAGCGGTCGTTGAGCGACTGTATATAAATTTCGGAGATACGCTTGGTGGCACCCATTACATTGGTGGGGTTCACCGCCTTATCCGTAGATACCAGCACAAATGTTTTTACACTAAATAAAACAGACAGGTCGGCCACCACTTTTGTTCCGAAAATATTTGTCAATACAGCTTCGCTTGGAAACTCCTCCATCAGCGGCACATGTTTGTAAGCAGCCACATGAAAAACAACCGTGGGGTTGTAAGTGCTGAATATCTTTTTAAGGCGCTGGTAGTCTTTTGCAGAAGCCACTTCCACGTTCATATTGGTAAAGCCGGTTTGCCTTAATTCGTATTCGAGGTCAAACAAGCCAGACTCCGACTGATCCAGCATGATGAGCCTGCTGAGTTTATGCCTGGTTAACTGGCGGCAGATCTCACTTCCGATAGAACCGGCAGCACCTGTTACTAAAATGGTTGCGTCCTGGTAGTTGGCACCCGACAGGTTATTGGGTATAATGATCTCATCCCTTTGAAGCAACTCTTCAATATTCATTTCCCTTACCTGGTTCTTCTGGAAAAGGCCGCCAGACCACTGGTTTGCATGCGGCACTACGTTGATCTTGATCTTAAAGGGCGCACATACATCTGCCAGCGCTATCTTTCTTTCAACAGACAACTGGTTGATGGCAATGTATATCTGCGTAATGCCTTTATCTTGTATCAATTTGGTAAGATGCGGATCCACTGCATTGTAAATAGTCAGGTCCCCGATCTTTTTCCCAATTTTATAATAGCTGTCATCAATAAAACCAACCAGCGTGGTGTTCATTTTATTATCCTGCTCTATTACCCTCTTGGTTATTTGACCCATGATGCCGGCACCAAAAATAAGCGTGCGGTGTTTTGAGGAGGTTTTATTCTGTGCAGCCCTGAAGTATATTTCTTTTACCAATAAGCGAAAAGATACCAGCACAAAGATTACTACGAAAAGGTTAATGAGCAACAGCGGAACCGTAACGGTGGCTGTTACAAGCATTTTAGGATTGATAAGATACACGGCTGACCAGCAACCAAATTGCAGGAAAGCAAATTTTATGATCCTTATTACATCCTTTAACTCAGAATAACGGATGATGCCTTTGTAAATAGATAAAGTGGAGAAACAAATCGTGCCAATAACAATATTAAAAACCACCGCTGGCCAAAATCCATAGATGTCTGCCTTATCAATAGAAAGATTGTTTACAAGAAAAAAAGAGAAGCTGAAACAAGCGCTTATCAATATAATGTCGCAGCAAAAAATGATCCACCGCGGGGCAAAATTTTGAAGATATCTTTTCGGCATACTGAATTTTTTTACTCTGGAAAATGCTTACCGTTTTTTCCGGGGAGTAGATCGAACACCAGCCCACTGGTAGTTATTAAGAGTTAAGAACGGAATAAATGTTAATAATATTAACGAAAGTAGGCTTTTTTTTAGTTTGAAACCATCTTTTTTAGCAAATAATGACTGTTTGGTCCGGCTATCCGGCAATACAAAATAGAAAGCCCGTCTTAAAAATAAAACGGGCTGACTGTAAACAATTTATGACTTAACTATTTATTGTATACTTGTCAAAATAATGATTTAATAATAGCTGTTACCCTCTCCAGGCTTTGGGTATCGAGGTTGCTGCCAGACGGAAGACAAAGTCCTTGCTCAAACAACTTTTCAGAAGTGCCATCTCCATAAAAAGGTGCCTGCTCAAACACTGGTTGCAGGTGCATTGGTTTCCAAAGCGGACGGCTCTCTATGTTTTCGTTTTCAAGCGCCAGGCGTATGGTTTCTCTTGTAACCCCGCCAGTCAAAGCCGGGTCTACCGTGATGGAGGTAAGCCAGCGGTTGCTGAAATAGCCAGCAGGTTCATTCAAAAATATAATGCCGGGTATGTCTTTGAGTGCTTCGGCATAAAACGAATAATTAGCCCGCCGTTGCTCCACTCTTTTGAGCAGCACTTCCAGCTGTCCCCTGCCAATGGCAGCGCATACATTACTCATCCTGTAATTATACCCGATATGCGAATGCTGGTAATGTGGTGCGGCATCCCTTGCCTGTGTGGCTAAAAACCTTGCTTTTGAAATATACGCTTCATTGTTACTTATTAATGCACCGCCACCTGATGTGGTAATGATTTTATTGCCATTAAAAGACAGTATCCCTAAATCCCCAAAACTGCCGCAGGCCTGTCCATCCAATGTGGAACCCAATGCCTCTGCCGCATCTTCTATCACAGGAATTTCAAATTCCTTTGCCACTTGTATTATCTCCTTCATTTTACCGGGCATACCGTATAAATGAACCGGGATAATGGCTTTTGGTTTTTTTCCTTTTTTGATTCTTCCGGTAATGGCTGTACGCAGATGCACAGGGCACATATTCCAGGTGTCTTTTTCAGAATCAATGAATATGGGCGTTGCGCCCTGGTACACGATAGGATTGGCAGAAGCGGAAAAAGTAAAACTCTGGCAGAGCACTTCATCACCGGCTTTTACATCCAGCAGTATCAATGCCAGGTGAATGGCCGAGGTGCCGCTGCTTAAAGCTGCCACCTGTTTTGTACCGGTAAAAGCTGCCAGGTCTTTTTCAAAGCCATCCACATGCGGGCCAAGCGGTGCGATCCAGTTGGTGTCAAATGCTTCTTTTACGTACACTTGTTCATTGCCACCCATGTGGGGCGAAGAGAGCCAGATCTTTTCGTTCATAATATGCTTCTAAACTTTAGTAATTATAAATTAAAACGCAGCTTTTACCGAGGCGAAATATTCATGCAGCACCCTGTTTGTGATATAGATATTATCATCCGAAGGCCACCACTTATACGTTACGCCCACACTTCCGTTGAGTGCTTTAAAATTTGTTGGCGCTGCCAAGGGTGAAAACCCGGCTGCTGTAAAAAACTTCATGGCACGGGGCATGTGTATAGCGTCTGTAACCACTATAACGGTGGCGCTTGTCCCAATAGCTTTAGCCAGGTCCTCTGCTTCTTCTTTCGTGGTAGAGGGGGATGTTAACGCCAGTATCCTGGTACTGTCTGCCCCCATTTCAATGGCTGCTTCCCTTGCCACCATTGCCTGTGTGATTGTTCCTTCGGGGCCGTCTGCGGAGCAAACGAGTATGCTGTTTGGAATGGATCTGTATAAACGCAGCGCTTCTACAAATCTACCCTGCGCCACCAGGCTTAATTTGGCCGTGGCAGGCAGCCTGTTGTCTGTTTGATAACCGCTGCCCAAAAGATGGATATAAATTTTTTCATTGGTGCTAAATGGAGGGATCTCTTTCATCGGTGGATAGGTTGTCTCCAGCCGGAACGCCAGGTATCTCGGCAACCATGCAGTGGAAAAAACATAAAACAGCAATACAGTAAAGATCAAAAAGCCAACAGCTGCCTTTCGTCTCTTATAACGGTACAGCACAAACGCAAGCACAACCAGCCATATCAAAATGCTGATAATATTGGCCTGTGTAAGGATGAATTCTTTCAATAGCTTTTATTTACCCACCAATTGTTTTACCGGGCACACCTGCCACTTTTGCTCCAGGCTCCACATTCCTGATCAACATGGTTTGTCCGCCAATAACTGCATCCCTTCCCACTATAATATTTTGTTTGGTGGCAGCACCAATACCCATGTCCACTGCTTCTTCTAATATAGTAAACCCGCCCAAATTTACACCCGGCGCCAGCGCACTGAATTTCCCAATAGTACAATCATGTCCTATGGCACAGTTCATATTCATGATCACAAAATCTTCTACCACGGTTTGATAGTTGATGGAAACACCAGGATATAATATCACACCTTTGCCAACAGCAACATTGTTCGATACCCAGGCTTTACCGGCAATAAAAGATGGAAAATCATTTCCGTTGTCTTTAATTTTTTCAAACACTTTTCTTTTTGCTTTTGGAAAACCTATACCAATTGCCACGGCAGTATTTTTATCCATTGTAAAAAGATGTTCAGTATTGCCCAGCACCTTTATACCATATATTTCTTTGCCATGTTTGGATGCATCATCATCTAAAAAACCAATGATGTTAAACTGTTCTGCAAACAAATTCTGGTTATAAGCAAGAAAGCCGCCAACATTGCCTGCACCAATAATAATGAGGTTTCTCTGCATGTATTACACTGTTTTAAAGCCTGTATTTTTCAAGATCGTTTTTTAATCCTTTGTGAACAGGCAGTTGCCATAGCAGCTTGCACCAGTTATGATTACCTTCTATCAGTTCGGGGCCCTGGTTTGTAATGGCAACATCCCAGCCTACAGACCGGTTAGCCCTGTTTTTCCAGGCGGCCTTTTTTATCATTTCCAGTGTTTCATTCCAGAAAGGAATGGAGAACCCAATTAATTTTGTATGCGTAACGGGGTGCTCCTGCAGGTCTTCTTTTGTAATATCACTAAAAACACCGGGGCCATTAATATTACCAGTTGCAATATCGATGGGCGCCGCCATATTGCCGGCTGCAAGATTATCTACTGCTGAGTTAATAGTGATACGCAGGCGGGCTGCAATGATATCCACTTCATCATTGGCATTTATTTGTGTTACGATACGTACAGTGTTTAAACCAGAAGGCGATAGTTGCATTAAAACCGGGTGCTGAACTACAAACTCTTCCACGTAATCATTGCCGGTTTTTTTCAACCGGTCTATGATAGCAGCGGATGTCAATCCATTGGTCTCCACTACTTCCACTCCGTTGCCGCATTGACCAAATGAATGTTTAAATACCAATTTTCCTGATGGATTATCAATCAGCGACTGGGCTAAAGTTTCATTTGCTTCCAGCTCCGTTAATGATGCATGACTATGGCGTACAAACTCTTTATTAACTGATAAGAAGTTTATCTTGTTTTCCAGCACCGGTCTTGCCGCTTTAGGATTCATTTTTAACTGGTATTCATACATGTACCCGGTGCCTGCATATAAATTTCTTTCCTCGCTATTCAGTTTATAAAACCGGAACTGGAAATATTCAAGTAAAGAAATATTATACCTGAATAAACACCCGATCATATCACTTATGATATTAAAAGACGATTTGCCGGATTCTTCCTTTGCCTTGGACAGGAACAGCCTGAACTTTTTCTTGTCCATCTCCCTGATATAGTAGCCGAGATATAAAAATTTCTTTATCATAGTCAGTTATTGCCATCAAAAGGCATCATCGGTCTTTCATCGCTTTGATTAACGCCTTCTTTTTTTATTACTTTTAAAAATGTAAGCCACAAAATTTTTACATCCAGCCAAAAGTTAAAGTGGTCAACATAATAAACATCCAAACTGAATTTCTGTTGCCAGCTTATACTATTACGGCCATTTACCTGTGCCCATCCAGTAATACCAGGTTTCACCAGGTGCCGTCTCTTTTGCTCCGCATTGTATAAAGGGATATACTTGTACAATAAGGGCCGGGGACCCACTAAGCTCATATCACCTTTTAATACGTTGATAAACTGTGGCAGTTCATCGAGCGAATATTTTCGTACAAAGGCACCAGCCCTGGTTATGCGTTTGTTATCCGGTAGTAAATTTCCGTTCGCATCTTTTGCATCTGTCATTGATTTGAACTTAATGATATAGATCGGCTGTTCATTTTTGCCTGGCCTTTGCTGACGAAAGAATGCTTTCCCTTTATTAACCCAGGCCAATATACAGGCAATAACAATTATTACGGGTGAAAAGATCACCAGCAACAGCAGTGCAGCAAAAAAATCGATGTATCTTTTAAGAAAAGAACGGTACATATATCAAGTATTCCATTTCCATGAATTCTGCTGTTTGAAAAAAGCTGCCAGGTGATTTTGAATTGGGAGCACTGCAGATATTGGATTGTAAAACCCTGGTGGTATGAAAGAAACTGCACCCCTGCACTCCCTATGCTTTAAAATAAATATCCACGTATTTATCTGCATTATCCATTGTATAATTGGCTGATGCGGCAACTGCATTGGTACTGAACTGCTGCTGCAATGACGCTGTATTCTTTACTTTCAAAATGAAATCTGCCACCTGCTGTACATCACTTTTTGCAAAGTTGGCACCAATATTATACTGCTGCACCAATTTGTTTATTTCAGATTTCTCTGGCGAAATACTAAGTATACCGGAACCGACCGCCATGATGTTATATACTTTACTTGGTATGCTTACCTCTGCAATTTTATCGTCAATCAAAACAACACTCAGATCTGCCGCAGCTATTGAGTAACGTATCACATCGTCAGGCTGAAAAGGCAGCAGCATGCAGTTATCAAGTTTATGCTCTTCGATCATTTTATTTACCAAGGGCACTTTTAATCCCCTGCCAATGATCAGGAAAAGGATGTCATGGTGATCTTTCAGCAATTTAGCTGCTTCAATCATCACTTCAATATTATGTGTACCGCCAATATTACCTGAATACTGTACTACAAATTTTCCCTTCAATGCATGTTCGGCAATAAACGGGTTTTCGTGTTTGGGTACGGGATGAACATTTATCAGGCCCGTCCACAATGGCACCACGTGTATCTTTTCCACAGGCCCGTATTGCGACATCAATGCAGCCAGTGAATCGCCGATGGTATACACCCGATGTGCCTTTGCAAACAGTTTCCTGTTCCATCTTGCCCAAAGCCGGTAAATAACATTTGTTTCCTTTATGTTCAGCATCTTCAGCACATCGGGATACACATCAAACATAAGTAACGAAAACTTATTGGGCAGCAATAACGAACTTAAATAAGCAAAAGGCGGAAGTGATACATAAAATATCTCGTACTTGCGAAAACGGAACAGCAGGATAAAAAATACCTGTACTGACCCCGCAAACCATCCCAGGAACCTGGTAATATGCGAACGCCGCGATGTTTTTATTATCCGGGTAAAGGCAACTTTTTTATCGATCTCCACATCCTGCACACGGATGCTGCCACAAATCAAATGAACCTCATCATAGTGTTTTGCAAAACTGTTTATGATGTCTATCGTGAGATATCCGGTAGCCTGGTTTACAAAAACAATTTTCCTTGACATTAATTTTTTAGTTCTTTCAGCATTTTAGCGGTGCTGCTGAATACTGCATCCGGCCAGCGTTTTACAATTGCTTTTAAAAGAACCTGCAGTTCCTTCAGTCCTTTATCCCGGTTACTTTTATTGAGGCCACCAGCAAAATTTACCCTGTGTGTACTGATGATGGCGGGTTTATTCCAGCGGAATGCTGCATCCACCTGTTGTAAAGTACGGTTAACTGACCTGTATCCCTCATCGTTTGGTTCAAACACGCAGTTACGGATATAGTAATTCAGTTGGCCTTTCTTTATTTTTTGCCGGAAGGTATAATTGGTAAAGGTAAGTTCACCAGCAACCCCCGGTGTTGGGTTTTTGTGCGATACGCATAAAAATGGTATCCCTGCCTGAAAAACAGTTGGTTCAAAATCCGGATGGAACACACTGTTGCTTGGTACAAAAGCCGATGGAGTATACCCGAACAAATATTCAAAAAGTTTTACTCCTTCGGTTATTGAATGATGCAAAAATGCCTTCTGCTTTTCATTATCAAAATAAAATTCGGGCCTGAATTCCTGTGCATACGATGGAAGACCTTTAATTTTTGCCACTGCTACAAAACCATAACCGGCCGCAAACTGCAAATGCGGATCACCTTCCTGCAATTTTTCGAGCCAGGGCTGCACACTCACATGTTCCCGTCCATGAAATTCAGGTGTAAAAATGCCTGCTTCAATTCCCTGTTTCCAGTAACTCATAATATCATCACTATGACCATATTTCTGCAAGGTGACTGGAAAGGGTTCGTAAAAATATTCTTTGTACCCGGATGCTTTAATTTTTTCAAAATCAGGATTGGCTACGTTTACAAAAGGTGACATTACAGCAGGATTACCATCAGCGCCTTGTACACTTTGCAATGTTTCAAACATTGCATTCAGGTCGTCTTTATCTTCCAGGGTATCAAGCAAATTATATCTTGATGATGCTATCGGTATCCCTGCTGCTTTCATCTGTTTCAAAGCATCCAGCGATGGCATCCGTATGCCACCATAATCATCACTTTCAATCACCACTATTTTTCTTTTAACTACAGGACCCGGTATGTTTTTCAGGTTGCAGAGTACTGCATATTTCAAATCGCCTAAAGACATTGTCTATCTAATTTTTATTCAGTACAGAATGATATAGCTGAATATAGTCGCCAAATCTTTCTTTATTATTAAACATCTTTTCTGCCCTGCTGCGGCATTTATCAGCAAAGTATTTTTTCCCTTTCTCTTTGGCTGCTTCTATTGCGTTGAAAAGCCCGTCAATATTTCCTTTCTCTACAACCCATCCTGTATCCGTATTCACAGCTTCCACACTGCCGCCTGTGTCATAAGTAATTACAGGTGTGCCGCAGGCCAGTGCTTCTATATTTGTTGTGGGAAAATTATCCACCCAGGTTGGATTGACAAATACGGTGGCAAGGTTATACAACTGCACCATTTCAGCAAGGCTTTCCGTTCTTTCCAGTGCAATGATATTCGGGGGCAGGCCTTCCTGTTGCTTAGCAGTAAGCCCCAGCAAAACGATTCTGTCAGCGGGGTCAGTCTTTTCGCTTAACTGTATAAAATCCTTTAGCCCTTTGCGCCTGTCCCATACGCTGGCTGCACCCAGTATTACAGCACCATTGCCCAATGCCATTTTTTGCCTGAAAGAGCTATCTGAATCTCCTGTAATTTTAAATACCGACAGGTCAATTCCATTATGAATAACAGAAACAGGATACGCATGCAGGAAGGAATACTGTAACAAACCGCTTAACCAGTTGCTCGGCGTCACCAGTGTTAAATTATCCAGGCCATTGAATAATGCTTTCTTATCATCAAAGTTTTTGTAAGAATTATCAAACACTAAACTTTCAGGATATATTTTTTGCAAGGGACATTTTTCACAATGTGTTTTCCATTTGTCGCATTGTACAAAATCGAAGTAACAACAATGTCCTGTAAAAGGCCAGCAGTCATGCAGGGTCCATACCACTGGTTTATTACTTTTTTTTAAATAATCAAACAGCACACCCACATGAAGGTAATAACCGTGCAGGTTGTGGATATGAATGACATCGGGATTGATGCTGTCCATTTCATCTACCAGTTTTTTTGTAGCAGACGAAGAGCCATATCCATGCCTGTCAAAAATTCTGGTTTGCAGCCCATGTATTTTTTGATCAAAAGCAGTGCCTATTTTTATCGTATGAGACTGGCTTTTACCACCAGGCCTGCCGTGAGCAATATAACTGGTATGCCCGGCTGCTATAAGGGCCTGCCCAATTTCTTCAGCTATGCGCCCTGTGCTGCCGGTATTAACTGAAGTATTTATTTGGATTACTTTCAACGGAGCAGCGCTTCTATAGCTTTTACATTGTAAGTATATCCATATTCACTTGAAGTGAGCTGAGCAGCTTTTCCTTTTTTGTAGATCAGCGATTTATCACTTATTAATTCCGATAGAACCGCTGCCAGTTCCTGTGCGTTATTAATGCCAAATGTATATCCATTCACACCGTGTTCGATCCTGTCAACACATGACATAACACCCATAGAACCTATTACCAGTTTTCCATACCGCATGGCGTCCATTGGTGGTATTCCATAAGGCTCATGGCTGGAGGCATGAATAAAAATATCCGATTCTTCCAGTATTTTAAGGTAGTCTGTATATTCAACCCATCCTCTTAACCGCACATTATTTCCGAGGCTTGTAAACTCTTTTTCGTACAGCTCCTTTTCCACACCAATGCCAAGGATCGTAATGTCTAATTGTGCAAGCTGATCCGCAGGCAGGGATCTCAATGCAGTTAATACGGTGCTATACCCCTTTCTTTTTAAAAAACGGTTAGATAACAAAAGCCTGATCTTATCACCGTTAAGTATAGCCGCATTTCTTTTCCTGTTTACTTCTTCCAGGCCGGGACCGGTATTCTTAACTTCCAGGTAGGGAAAGTTGTAACACTTGGAAGGTTTAGCTTTAAAATACTTCACAAAAAAATCAATGCCTGTTTTTCCTGATATAAATAAGCCACTTGCGTTTCTTACAAACCACTGCTTCACTTTTGTAATAAAACCGGGTTTCGGTGCTTCAGGCACATCAAGCCAAAAAGTATATTTTATCGCAAAGAGCCTGCAAAAAAGTGCCAGCAAAATATGCATACGGGAATTCCACCCGGTGATTACCACCAGTTGTGATTTCCAGGCACTTCTTATCAGTGAAAAAAAATTTCCAATACCGGGTTTATAAATACGATAGTTTACCTTTTTGTCCAGCTTGCGCCAGGGATAAATTTCGCTTGAATCCTTTAAATACCAGAAATCAATGGTATATCCGTCCTGCATCAGCTGCTCATGTATATCTATTGAATGCGGAAAAGGAAGTACATTAAAAAACAATATCCGCTTACCATTATTTTTCTGGGCTAAAAAGTCAATGTAAGACTGGAAAAGCCGGTCTGAACCAAATTCCTTTATGGAAATGGCTGATTCTTTTGCCACATCAGTACGCAGCTTTTCATCGTCCATCAGCCGCAGCAATTGTTGTGCAAACATTTCCTTATTGCCCACCGGAATTAAGAATCCATTCTTGCCATCCTTTATCACATCTGCCGGACCAGCGTTGCAATTATAACTGATACAGGGCAATGGGGTAGCCATTGCTTCCAGTAATGCATTAGGAAAGCCTTCTGAATAAGAACAAAAAGCAAATATTTTTGCCTGCTGTAATACCAGGTCTATATCCGGCTGAAAGCCTGCAAAAACCGTTTGGTCCGTTATACCCAGACGGGCCGCTTGCTGTTCAAGACTTTCTCTTAAAGGGCCGTCACCTGCAATAACGAGTTTCCAGCCTGGCCGTTTGAGCGATGCAAATATTTCCAGCAGGTCGCTATGCCCTTTCCCTTTTACAAGCCTGCCTACTGTAACAATATTATTTTGAGGAACAACATTCTTTTCAATCACCGCCCTGATAAAATTTGGTATCACCTTAATATTAGGGTGATGAACCTGCTGGTACGTTAACCTGGCTGCATACTCCGTTTGGGCAATGATACCCTTTGACCATTTATAGGATAGCCGCCTTAACCAGAAGGGATCCAATGGAATTTTATTTGCCGGATTGTTCCGGATAGAAATGTAGGTGGGAAAGGGAAGGCCCGCAGTACAAAGCATAAAAAAAGAGGGAAAAAAGAAATCGAGAATTACATCCGGGTTTATCTGTCTTAATGTTTTCCGTATATATCCAATTGTTCTGAAGCCATAGAGGTATTTATTCATGGTTTCTCTTGAAAAACCAGGCTCTACAATTTTTACTCTTGGATCAATGGTATAGAAAATGGGCTTTTTAAACAGCAGGAAAATGGTAACGTCATAGCCCCTTGCCACCAGGTGATTGGCCAGTTCGCTTAGTGCCCTTTCGGCACCACCACAATGTAAGGCTGAATTAGCGAGACAAATTTTCATTTATAAAACCGGGTTAAGCAACTATGTGTGCAGGCGGTCATGCCCTGCCAAAAAGGTATACGCCATCCAGGTGGCCTGTTATTGTAAAACCATCACCTTCAACAGCATGGATGATCTTATCACGGATATCAATACCATACATATACTCATGCATTTCAATCAGCACCATTCTTACCGATGGAGGAAAGGAAGGTTTAATGGATGCCAGTATGCTTTCACTTCCTTCCACATCAGCCACAATCACGCTGGGCAAAATGTGAAACTCCTGCATTATTTTTTTGATATCAAAAACAGGTTCTTCGTTTCCGTTAGCTGGCAGATCATACACATCAAAATCCAGTTTTCCTCCCAATGATCCACCCTGTTCATCAAATTTATTAAGTTGTACCCTTTTATCGATCTCAAACACAGGAAAAGCAAATCCGGTAATCACTTTAATATTCCCCTTTGACTCCAGCCAGGTTTTTGAATACGTTGTAATTTTTTTTGATGCCTCAACCGATACCACAAAGCCCTTGTCACCTGCTTCATGTGCCAATAAGGCGGTAAGCACACCAATAGATCCGCCCATTTCAATCACCACATCACCTTTTTTTATTTTCCCCTGCAGCAGTTTTCTTTCGCTTACTTCATATTGGCCATTTTGAAGACATTTTTTTGTTCCGTAAGAATAAGGTGTGTTCCTGATCTTAAAAGACACCCCATCAATAATTGTTTCTGCTGGCCATATAAACTCCGGCACAAAAGCTTTTAATATTTTTCGCCGCAGGCTCCAGTATTTTTGTTGAAGTAACAATTAAACTTTGCAGGTTTATTTACCCAGGCTTTTTACTACATCCTCCACCATCCAGCCATACGGGTTGAATTTCCCTTCATGCCACTGAAGATCTTTTGTCCAGTAACCAGGGCAGGGATCGTAACCGGCCATGGAAAAACCAAAACTTATTTCCACCACCAGTGGCCTTCCCTGATCAAATACAAAATCCAATGCAAGACACTGGCTTTTTAATTTTTTATTGATGTCAAAAGATAATTGTATCAGTGATTCATTAAATAATTCTTTTGCATACAAAATATGCCCGCCGCCCGAAGCCCTGAAATCATTTTCCCTTACCATCCTTTTTATAGCATACGCCTTATCGCCTATTACCACCACTCTTATATCATGATCATTACCGGGTATAAATTCCTGGAAATATACATAGCCCATTTCTCTTCCGCTCACTTTGGCCGATGCCGGAGGCTTCGCTAAACGCACGATACCCTTCAGCACATCTTTGGCATCGGTTGTTCCCTTCCTGTATTTACGGATACGTTCCTTTAAATTGTCCATAGCCTGGTATTGAGAAAAGCCGCTGCCAAATGCTTTGTTTACCAGGCTTATTGCAGTTGCCTTATCCTTTGCCAGTTTCACGTTTGATGAACCTGCACCGCCTCTCAGCTTGAATACCTTAGGAAAATGAGCTGTCTCTATCCATGCCAATGCATCTTTCTTTGTATAAAACACAAATGCTTCTGCCGCCTGTATTCCCATTTTTTCAAACAGGTATTTTTGTCCAAGCTTATCATCAAAATGCCAGCTGGTATTAAAATCCGGAAATACTTTCATGCCTGATTGTTCGAGTGCAAACAGCAACTGCCTTGCAAAAACAATATCACGCTGGTTGCCATGATGATGATGCCACATCAAAGCATCACAGTCTTCCAGCTGCCCGATGATGTCATTGGCATAACAATCCACTACTTTATGTGCAATGCCTTTTTCCTTGCAATAAGGTATCCATCTTTCACTAAAAGAGTCCCTGGAGGGTTGTATGGCGATCATCAGCGTTGTTTAGATTATCAGGATATTTTAAACAAATTGCCAACCCGGTGAAGGAATGGCTTTTACTGCATACTGATACAGGCTGTCGGTTTTTATTGGCTCCCCGTTCAGCGATACGGATACCTTACGGTGTGGCATAAACGACTTCGCTGCCGTGAGCAGGGGAAGCCTGTCTAAAGGAAGGCCCATCAGGATGGCCATGCAAATATCGTTGGTGGTGGAATCGTCGGTAAATGACATTACACCCATATTAAGCGGGTCGGGCGACAAAGGGCCATCACCCTGTCCACCTACTATAGCATCACAAAAACTGTATAAAAAACGCTGGGGTGTATCCGCAAGGGTACCATCTTCACGGCCATAATTTATTATCAGGTTCAAATCCATCACCATGCGCCAGGTAGTATCGTTACCATACCAGGCAGCATGCCATTGGTGCTCTTTACCGGGTAAGGATAAGGCCCATAAGCTGGTTGAAATTTTAAACCATATCTTATACCAGATATTTCCCATGTTACGGTTGGCATTATCCATGGCAAGTTCTGCCCAATAACGCACCCTGTTTTTTCCGGGATAACTGTCACCTCCCATTTTAGTACCCCCCACACGGTGATGCGGTAAATAATCTTTATCACCATTAAACCCCACAATATTTTTTAATGCACCTGTAATACCGGTTTTTTGATGTGTTTTTATTTTAGGCAATGATATCACCACATCCGCATTAAATAATTCTTTTATAATACAGTACTTGTGCATTCCCGGCCTGTGTGTTTCAGAAAATTTATCCGGATTGTACTGCGCCACCCTGAAATTTTTTTTGCCCGGCACTGTAATTGGCTCGAGATAACTCTGCTTCCCCACGTCAAAAATGATGTAATCGCTCATCGGGTTTCGCTGGTCATCAAGCCTGTTAGTAACCGTATCAAAAAAAACCCGCCTGAAATCCCTGATAGCAACGGGTACACGGTATTTTTCAGAAAGCAATTGAACAGCATCTATAAAATGGGGCGTAATCAGTCGTTCCCAGTAACAGCCTTGTATAGGTGCATCCCCTATCAGTACAGAAGCCGGCTTTCGTTTCAATACCAATTCAAGAACCGCCAGTATAAAATTGTTGTGCGTACAAAGACAAATATCATCGTATTGCCTGAAGGGTTGTTTTACCCAATTAGGTTTGAGCAGTATTTTTTTATTTGCGATCCTGCTGTCTGTTAAAATACTGCCGGCCAGCTTTTCCGCCACTGATAACAGCAGCTCATGATCGTCATATATTTGCCGGAGATCATCAACCGTTCGCCTTTCTTTTTCATTGAAAAGCGTTGCAATATTTACAAAACCATCTTGGGTGTCCTGCATTACTGCTTACTTGTTTTACGTTTATAAAAAACAGCAAATAACAATGACAAGCCTGCAACAGTACACAATTGTATATCCAGGTCAGTTGCTTTTAAACTGCCTGTAAGTAACCCAAGTTGCAGAAAAATATACTTAAACAAATAATAACATATTTTACTTACAACTGCTGCAATAAAGATGATCACACCCGGATGCCATTTCAACTTTTTTATCATCCAGATAAAGCAGCCGATGTTGATCAGTAATTCAACTGAGATAAGTAAAGATTTGTAAAATACAGGGTGGCCGGTAACCAGGAAAGAGAAAACAGGGATGGTGGCTGCCAGTAAAAATGCATTGCTGTTGTTCCTGCTGATAAGATATGCGGCAAAAAGCAGCATACGCATCGGGTCGAGGTAATACAAAGGAAAAGGGCTTAGATGCGAAAGTGCAGGAATAAAATACACCAATAATAATACCACCGCATCTGTGATGATGACCAGAGAGGTGGTTTTTAATGAAATGGTTTTATTCATCATTTTTCATTCATTAAATCACCCAGCTGGTCTGATGACATAAACTCAACCTGTGGCCAGCGTTGAGTGATATTTTTTAGTAACTGCTTAAGCAACGCAAGGTTTTTCTCCCTGTTTTTGGGTTGTATGCCACCCATAAAATTCAGCCGGTGTGCACTGATGATCGCAGGTTTATTCCAGCGGAAAGCAGTTTCCACCCGGTTGAAACAATCACCTGCCCAGTCAAATGATGTATCTGTTGTGGATGGTTCAAAAAAAGCATTCCGCACCAGGTAGCGCTGACCAAACCGGTTGCGTTGACCCTGGTAGTGAAATTTTCGCTGGTACTCGTAGCCTGGCCGGGCAAGAGGCTGCAGTTGTATTATCATGCCCTGGATGTATTGCACACCTGTTTTTGCCAAAGCCGGTTCAAGGGCAGAATCCCAGATATAACAGGGAGCAATAAACGATTTTGAATGAAAGCCCCATATTTTTTTAAACAACTGCAGACCTTCTTCAACAGAGTCAAACTTTTCTGCCAGCTCTTGTGGTGAATCGCCATCCAGGGCATCCAGCCATTCGTTGACCACAGGCGCCGGCTTGCCAACATGAACGCTGAACATTTTTTGCTCAAATATCAAACGGGCCACTTTGTCACCCACCTGTAAAGCGCTCATCCACCGGGGAACATTTACATGCTCCCGGCCATGAAACTGGGGCATAAACAATTTTTTTTCGATGCCCTCTTTAAGCAAATTAAATACGCCGTCGTGTTTTGGATACTGCTTGTATGTTTCGGTAAATGGCTCATAAAAATATTGTGTAAAACCACTTGCCTTTATTTTCTCAAAATCCGGGTTGCCTACTATGTTGTTCCCCGTAAAAATGGCAGGATTACCATTTTTATCCTTCACGGAAGAGAGTGTTTCATACAATTGCTCTATGTCCTCATTATTCTCCAGCATGTCCAGCGCATTGTAGGGACTTTTATCAACAGGCAGACCCTGCTTTAACAAATTTTCGTAAGCAGCCATCCCCGACGAACGTATGGTTCCCCAATCATCAGATTCGATCACCACAATTTTCCTCCTTGTTTGCCAGCCACGGACATTCAGCAGGTTTCTTGTAATTGTCTTTTTGATCTTCATCAGGTGGAAAACCTATTTTATTATATCGTTTAGAGAAAGATTATAGTCTGTAAGCATAGCAAAAAAAGGGTTGCCAATAATAGTATTTACACTGATGGTATACAGGCCATTTCTGAGCGACACAAGGCTAAACAACATAAGCAGCGGCAGCACAATGGATGTAAGCTTAGAAATATACTTTTCCCTGTCCTGGTTCTGCAGGTAAAAAATAATCACTGATACCGTCAGTAAAGATGCGATCATCTTATACCGTTCACCTGACGGAAGCGACTGCATAATATTACCTGCCCCAAACAATAAAAGACTCAGGCAGTATCCATTAAGCAACCATTTACTTCCTGCAAATATGTTCTTTCCAAATATATACATCCCTATAAGCAATACAGTGAGGGACCAGTAAAGGCAGCGAGTATAATATACCGCATACCAGTTCTTTTTGATGAACCTGCCCGTTTCCCGCTCAACTTTTATAGATATATCGTGTTCCCTGAATTCATCCACCCTGTCTTCTTCCCGGTAGTTTTTTGACCTTTCCAAAAAAATATCGGGCAGGTTCTGCTCCATGAAATTATTAAACTGGCCGATGTTAATATTGCTGATAAAAACAGATACAATAAAAAAAAAGAAATACACATTTTTCCTGTTACCGGCAAATATGTAAATGATAAGGAAGGCCAGCGGGAATAAAAAGGAGAAGTGAAACAGTATGGATATAAAACAAAATACCAGCCTGCTTTTTTTATTTTCATAAAGGTATGGCAGCGCCCCATACACAAACACCAACGTTGCTGTATTGAACCTGAAGCCGTTAATATTCCAGATAGGGTCAATTAAAAAAAACACCAACAGGAAAAATATAACGATCCCTTTTAGCCGTCCCTTGAGTCTTTCCAGCAAATACCAGATATTCCTGGTAAAAAAAAAGCCAAAAATAAATCCATAAACGGCTGTAAGTACCGAGGAACTTTGGCTGAACCTGGAAACTATTACTGCGATAAGTGTACGAACGATATCTGCTTCACCGCTTTCTTTGAATATGGCCAGTACATCATAGAAGCTGAGCGACCGGCCATACAATTCTTTCAGGTCATCAACGTACCGGTTAATATCGGCTGTATCCAGGCTTTCTTTGGCACTTGCAAAAGTAAAACCATAATATACTATAAATGCCCACACCACATTTTTAGCCCAGTTAGCCCTGTAATTTTTTAAGGCGGTAAGGCTGGCAAAAAAAGGCAGCAACAGGAAAATAAACCAGTGCGAATCTGATGTCTGCAGTTTTTTTCTTTGTACTACCTGCATAATTGTAAAAAGGCTGCGGTCACGTTTTCAATCTTAAACCTGTCCATGCTTGGGTATTTAAATCCGTTCGTGTAGTTTCCATTCAGGAACTCATCTACAATTTTTGGATCAGGCTGGTTAGTACTCAATGATAATATTGGCCGGCCAGAAAGATAATAATCAATCAATTTACTGGGCGCCTGCTGTGCCGGGTCAAAACCAATGTTAACCAAAAAATCCATTCCCGCCATTACCTGTATTAATTTTTCCCTGGGCAAATAATCACGTATTTCCAGTTTATCCCCCAGTTTTTCTTTATAAGGCTGCAACAGGTCTGTAGTACGTGTATAAGCAATAAACTTAAAATCCCTTCCTGTACTTACCAGGTAATCCAATAATGGCCCGGGGTTACGGGTGGTGCGTATAAAACCACCGGCAAATGCAAAAGTTGGAACAGGATTTTTTACTTCAACATTTGCTGCCTGCACTTCATCAAACTTAAAACCTTGTGAAATCTCCACTATTTTATGGCGGAATTCGGGATAATAGTTTACCTGCATTTGAATATGCGGTATGGTTATTACATCCGCTTTCCTGCAAAACCATTTTTCGAGGTATTTGAAATAAAAGAACTTTTCAAAACTATCGTGTTTTATCACGCCCATATAAGCATCCCCACAGTCGCCTACCCATGTTTTTGCAATAGGATGCTCTTTGGTTCTGGCCCAGGCCACCCCCCAATGAACCGGGTGTGGCACCGCTACAGATATCAGCATATCATAACCGCTTTCATTTTTCAATACCCTTTTCACTTTAAACATAAGTTCAATATCGGGATATTCAAAAAGCATCAGCAGTACCCTTTTCATAACCCTTTTAAACAAAAAGGATATCCTGCCATCCCCTTTAACAGGACTAAATGAGGGAGACCGCATCTTACCAAGGTCTTTAAGTGTAAAGCCAAATTGTTTTACTAACGGCAACTGGTGTTCGCTGTTTTGTATTGTATATAAAGTGACATCGTGACCTTGCCGGCAAAGTTCTTTTACAAGTTCAGTCGTACGAAAAGAACGGGGACTGTTCTCAGGGTGAAAAGATCTGCTTACAATTAAAATTTTTTTCTTTTCCATTTTTCTATACAATTGCCTTTGCTATTAAAAGGCCGGCATCACCTTTACCATATAATGGCCTGCTGAATATGTCCTTCGATACTGTTAGTGATTGTTGTATGGCGTTCACAATTTTATTTTCGTCCGCCCCTGTCAAAATATTGGCACCACATTCCACCAGTTCCACCCATTCCGTTTCATCCCTCATAGTAACACAGGGGGTTTGGTGAAAATAAGCTTCCTTTTGCACACCGCCGGAATCTGTTGCAATCAGCGCAGCCTGCTCTTCCAGTTTTATCATTTCCAGATACCCAACAGGCTCGATAATACGGATATTGACAGGCAGTGTTAAGCCAAACTCCTGCAGTCTTTTTTTTGTGCGGGGGTGCATGGGTAATATTACCGTCATATTGCTTTGCGCAAGGCCGTTCAAAATTTGCTGCAGCCTGCTTTTGTCATCTACATTTTCGGCCCTGTGCAGGGTAGTTAAAATAAATTGCCTGGGCTCAAGCGAAAGTTTTTCTATAATAGTATTGCTTGATACAGAAGCATAATACAACGCTGCATCCAGCATTACATCACCCACCTGTTGTATCTTTTCTTTGGCAATACCTTCGGCAAGGGCATGGGTGGTGGCAGTAGCAGTTGGTGTAAACAAAATATCTGCCGAGTGATCGGTCAATATGCGGTTAATTTCCTCGGGCATTTTTTTATTGAACGAGCGGAGCCCGGCTTCAACATGCGCAACAGGTATATGCAGTTTTACTGCAGCAATTGCACCCGCAAGCGTGGAGTCTGTATCTCCATATACCAATACCATCGATGGCTTTTCTTCCATCAGCACCGCTTCAATTTTTTCCATCATGCGGCCTGTATTCTGCCCATGTGTACCACCGCCAACACCTAAATGAAAGTGTGGTTTTGGAATATCCAGTTCATCAAAAAAAATATCACTCATGTTGGCATCAAAATGCTGCCCTGTATGAATGATCTTTTCTTCTGCAGTTGTTTCAAATTGCTTCAGGGCCCTTGATACTACTGCAGCTTTTATAAACTGCGGCCTGGCCCCAATAATGGTAACTATTTTTGTTTTTGCCATAAATAAAAATTGAAAAAGCTAAGGGGTGCGTTCATCTTCCAGTTGCACATTAAAGGTTTTCATCCACAAACCAAAAGCAATCAGCCTCCAGTAGGTATAGTCAAACGGTTCGGTACCCGCCACAATTTTATCAAAATAATCCAGCGCTCCAGGTTTTAATATACCATGGGAATGAGCAATAGATTCTTCCAGCAGTTTGCGAAAAGCAGGTGTCATTTGTTGCCGCACCCATTTTTCTTCTGATGTGATAAACCCTATCTTGGTTTTTCTTGAAAGGATAGCCGGAGGCAAGAGCTTTTTTAAGCCATGTAATAAAATTCTTTTTTGTTCACCCGGGGCATCCAGGTAGTCGGCTTTTTGCTGCATGGTGAACTCTACCAGTTCATGATCCAGGAACGGCACCCTCGATTCTACTGAATTGGCCATTGACATCCTGTCTTCGTAGCGCAGGAATTTAGGCAGGGGATTATAAAAAATATTACGGGATGCTATTTTAAAAATACTGTCTTCGGCATAAGCTTCGTCATCATAAGGATGTAAATCATTGTTTCCCAGCTTATCAAAATCAACGATTGATTTAACTATTTTATAAGTACTCCCTGCATACCGGAAAATTTTTTTTACAAACGTTGGAACAAAGAAATAACAAAGCCGCAAGTAGGTACCCATCAACCCCAGGTTGATATGGGCTTTACTGTCCCTTATTTCTTTGTTAAGCCGCCAAAATTGTCCCTTCTTAAGCAGGAGGGTCCAGCGAAAAAGCCTGTAAGATTTATACCCGCTCAGGTATTCATCAGCTCCTTTGCCGGAGATCACCACTTTGATATTATTTTCTTTTGCAAGCCTGTACACAAAAAATGCTGCCATTTCGCTCTGGCTCTGGGTAGGCTCATCATTGTACCATATTAGATCAACAGCTGTATTTACAATATCCCCCGTTTCACCAACAAAATGCGGTTCTGCAGACACCTGCTTCAATACTTCATCAATCCATTTTTGTTCATTATAGCGCTCATCAGAACTGGTATAAGAAAATGTTTTTTGTTTGATATTGCTATGGCTGTTTTTCAGCATATTGTCTATTTCGCAAACAACAGAAGAAGAATCAAGCCCGCCGGAGAGGGCAGCCCCCACCGGAACATCGGCAATCAGGTGCTTTTTAACGGATGCCCTGAAAAGTTTTTCAAAGGTTTCTGCTGCTTCTGCAAATGGTATATCACTTCCGGTATATTTTGGATCATACCATTTTGTCAAAGCAATTTTTCCGTATGGCACGGCAGTGAAATGGTTGATATTACATTTGAAACAATGACCCGGCAAAACATGGTAAACCCCGGTAAACATGGTTTCATCCGTATGATCGGTAACATTGTACAACAGGTAATCACAGGTTCGTTCTTTATTGAGCTTTGCTTTCCAGTCGGGTAATTGTGTAAACTGTTTTATTTCACTGGCAAAACAAAGGGATCCACCCGGTGACACCCAATAGTACAACGGCTTGATACCAAACCGGTCCCTTGAAAAAAACAACTCCTTTAATGCTATGTCGTAAATAGCAAATGCCCACATACCCTGCAGCCGGTGTACGCATTCGGTACCCCATTGATCATAGGCGGCCAGGATCACTTCCGTATCCGTGTGAGAGATAAAATGATGACCCAGTAATTCCAGCTCTTCTTTGAGAAGAGGAAAATTATATATCTCTCCATTAAAAGTGATCCAATAACGACCGTTTTTATAACTTAATGGGCAATGCCCAAGCGGCGTAAGATCCTGTATGGAGAGCCTGCGGTGTCCCAATGCCACCCTAAAACTATTGCCGGGTATACCCGATATATTCAAATGGGGTTTGTAGGGGGTTTCTGCTGCATACACTTCTCCAGGAGTATCATCACCACCAGCAGTCAACACAGTGCCGTCTTCGGATACCAAAAGAAAACCAGCATCGTCCGGACCACGGTGCCGCACGATATCAGTCATCAACTGAATATCCTTTGCGCTATACCCGCCGTTGCCTGTGTTAGTAATTCCTGCTATTCCACACATTGCTTATACGTTGTATCACAGAAGAAAAAGTTGGGTTGATCTTTAAAAAATTGAAAATACAATGACAGGATCCTTTATCCTGCCCTCAGTAATAATTTCCCATTGATTAGTTCATACATATCACCCGTATGCGGGCAGGTATAAACGCCTTCGCCGGTTAATGGCAGGTCAACCCGTTCGCCAAAGCGGCTCATCCATCCAATTTGTTTTGCAGGCACACCTACCATTAATGCAAAGGCCGGTACATCCTTATTGATAACACTGCCTGCACCCACAAACGCATATTCGCCAATGGTAACACCACACACAACTGTGCAATTGGCACCCAGGGTAGCACCACGCTTTACTAACGTGTTCCTGTATTCGTCTTTTCTTGTAACAGCACTGCGGGGATTATATACATTGGTAAATACCATGCTGGGGCCGCAAAACACATCATCTTCGAGTGTTACATTATCATATACGGATACATTATTCTGGATCTTCACATTGTTGCCGATTAATACGGCATTGCCAACAAAAACATTCTGCCCCAGGGAGCATTTACTGCCGATTATTGCTTTACCACATACATGCACCCAATGCCATACCCTGGTATCATCACCAATTTGAGCACCCTCATCCACAATAGCTGTGTCGTGTTTTGAATAGTTCATTTTATGATTTTAAAAATGGATGATAATCTCCTACCAGTCCCAGTGGTGTTTGTGAACGGATGCTGCCAACAGTTTCAATAGCCACCCTGTTCTCTTCAAGGCCAAAACCGCCACCATTTAATATATCCTCATAAATCCTGGTATGCAGGTCGGTAAACCCATCTGAAAATTCAATTTCCCTGCCGTTCATGGTTAGCGAACGGTAAGTTCGTTTCCCCTGTGCCAGCAGTTCTTTGGGAATGGTATTGGCATCAACCGATAAAAACCAGCGTACCCTTGCTCTTTCGTATTCAATAAAACCGGCGGCTTTAAAATCGTCCCGGTAATGCAGCTTGTTATCCACCACTTTACCAAATACAAAGTGCAGCATATCGTAAAAATGCACACCAATATTAGTAGCCACGCCGCCCGACTTTTTTTCATCCCCTTTCCATGAGGTGAAATACCATTTACCCCGGGAAGTAATATAGGTGAGATCAATATCAAATTTTTTATCTGCTGTGCTTTCTTCCACTTCTTTTTTTAAAGCAATAATGGCCGGGTGTAAACGAAGTTGCAGCACTGTATGAACTTTTTTGCCGGTATCTTTTTCAATTGCCTGCAATGCATCGATATTCCAGTGATTAAGCACAATGGGCTTTTCGCAGATGGCATCTGCATTATTGCGCAATGCAAAACGGATATGCGAATCGTGCAGGTAATTGGGTGAGCAGATAGACACATAATCAACTGCATGTTTTTCCTGGCTCCGGCTGAGTTTGTCTATATGCCTGTCAAAACGTTCAAACTCTGTAAAAAAGTTGGCATCGGGAAAATAACTGTCTATAATACCAACCGAATCGTTGGGATCAAAAGCTGCAATAAGTGTGTTGCCGGTATCCTTAATTGCTTTCATGTGGCGTGGGGCTATGTAACCAGCAGCGCCGATGAGTGTAAAATATTTCACCAGTAAGAATTTAGAAGAGTGTTTGGTTTAAAAAGGTTTTAATTGTATTTCAACTGCCATATTTGGCGGTTTGTTGTAATTAACTAATCCGGGGTTATCTATGCACTGCATCCTGGCCATTGAGCTTACACTTGTCTCAAAAATTCATTTTTAAACTGCTGGTACATGGGTTCTTTAATTAAAGCACCCCACCATTCATCAATATCCACTTTGTTCAGATGATCCACCAATGATTCAAAATTTTCATGCATTACACCCTGCTGGGTAAAAAAACTGTAATATGGCTTCACAATTTCTGTAGGCTGGTCGTTACTTATTAATCCTATGGTAGGGTGATCAACATATAAGCATTCCATAAAATTTGTAGCCGGTATGTTAAACTGTATTACCAGCCTGCTTTTAGCCGTAATCTCAGCCATGCTGCCAAGACCTGAATCAATGAACACCCGGTTGTCTTTAATAAAAGACAACCTGCCTGCATGACTGAACATACGGTGAATAGGTCTTGGCCTTGCTATAAATTTTTTATACTTCCGGTCATCTATGTGCTGTAGCAGGTGATCAGTAACGCCTTTAAAAAAACCATGATTGGCGTGAATCACATTCGGGTAACACATAAGAAAATCATACCCGGCTGAACGGGGGCACTCATTATACAACAACCTGAATTTTTCCAGCCGGTAGGCTTTCCATGGAACGTCATTCTTTTTTATGTGCCAGCCCCAACTTCGAAATTCATCAGCCACACTGCTTTCATTAAAATGAGAATTATGTCCTATCATTTCGCCGTAGTAAGCGCCATGCTGGTAATAATACAATTTTGCCCCATGGTTGAGGTATTTAGCAATGATGAGTGAATTGTAAAATCCCGGCATTCCATGTGTGTGAAATACTTTATGCTCCGGGCTGTGCACTGGTATATGATCATACAATCCGTCAAAATACTCCACATACACCTGCGGCAACTGCCGGATCATATTCCTCAGAAATGTATCCGTATAACCGTCCGCAAGCTGGTTGGCCCTTTTTCTTTTATGAGCCTTTCCAAAGCCTGGAAACAAAGGATAGTATAACGGTATATTTGTTCCGCCAATATCTTTATTTACTGCTTCTATTTCCGGCAATGCTATCCTGATATTATGCTCGTTTTGTAATATTTTAAATATGCGGGACTGGGCACCCGGATCTTTATAATGTTTAATTACTGATGGAAGCCTCGCCATCAGTTTTTGCTTAAAAGTTGGCAGGTAATGGCTATTAAGTGGAAAAAGATAAGGAGCTCTGTTTAACTCCTCTTTTTCAAGTATATGCTTGATGCTTACCAGTGCATTTACATAATCGCTCATCACTATTTTCCAAAACCGGTAGGAGTAGTTCACCTGGTGTATATGGTTCATCATATTAACCAGTTCTGAGATTATTTTTTCACTCATCGCAATACGTTCGAGTGAAAATACCTCGGGTACTTCCGCCACAATACGTTTTGCCCTTTCGTTTAACAATGCCATCTGTTGCCTGTTTGTTTAGATACGTTCGTATACGGCAATTACCCAGTGCCCTGTTCTGTATTTTGTGGGCCATATCTTTTTTAGCAACCCTTTTATGCCACCCCCACCAGCTGTAGTATGATTGTTATTAACCGGATCCGTTCCTGTTGCGTTAAAAGATGGGTTTTCAAACCCGCAGACCGGGCATATTGGTGAACGGAATTTTCCTTTGTTACGGAGGTAGCCACTGCGGAAACGTATATACCAATCCACGCCCAGGTACACTTTGTTTTTCTTTTCAATCAGTTGTTGTTTTACAAAGCGGAAACCAAACTTTGAAAGTAGTTCCTGCATGTCTTTGTCAAAATAATTACGCAGGTGTAATACAATATTAAACACCGCATGACAGGCCGGGCATTTGGTAACGTTGTATTCTGTTTTCTCCTGGTATGGAACACTGATGATCACATACTTTTTTGAAATCCTTGTCAACTCGTTTAACACGGTATCATATACAGGATAGGGTATATGTTCCAGCACCTCGAAACAGGTGACACAATCAAATGTTTTATCTTCTAAAGGCAAGGCAACAATGTCGCCTACTTTACTTTTTGTCTTTACGTACTTTAACGCTGTTTCGCTCCTGTCTACACTCAACGTATCAATATCGGGACGTTGCTGTTGCAGCATCTTTGCAAATACACCGTTGCCGCAGCCAATATCAGCCAGGGTCTTGGTATCCGAAGGTAAAATGGCTATAGAAGAATTTAGCCGGCGTGTATTGGCTTCGTCCTCCACCATTCCTTCCTTCCAGAATTCAGCAGTTTCGTAATACTTTTGCTCAAAACTTTGCATAAAGAATAATTTATTTTAATTAAACAGATCAAATGACAGTCTTGTCCCTTTTGAATAATTTCCTGTAAAAGTTTTCCCTATCACTTCGTGATAATGTTTGGGTGGCAGCCCATACCCCGGCCTGATGCTTTTTATATTAGCAGCAGTTAGCTTTTCACCCGCCTTTACATCTTCCACAATATACAGGGACCGGCAAAACTCACGGCCGGTTTGTTGCTTGGGTGTTAAGTGATAGTCTATCACACCCACAGCCATTTCCGCTTCCCGTACTGCTTTTACCATGGCAGTAAATTCTTCTGTGTTCAAACTAAAGGATGCATCGGGCCCGCCGGTACTCCTGTCGATGATAAAGTGCTTCTCTATCACAGCAGCCCCAAGTGTTGTAGCCACTACCGGCACTGTAATACCCATCGTATGATCGCTTAAACCCGACAGCACGCTATAACGTTTCGCAAGGTCGGGTATCATGATCATGTTAGCCTCATTAAACGGTGCCGGGTAACTGCTGGTACATTTCAACAGTACAATCTGATCGTTACCCACACTGCGGCAGGTATCCACTGCCAGCTGAATATCTTCTTCTTCTGCAATGCCGGTAGAAATAATGATTGGTTTTCCCTTTGCAGCAGTATATTCTATCAAAGGAATATCTGTTATTTCAAAAGAAGCAATCTTGTAGGCAGGTGCATCCAGTTTTTCGAGCAGGTCAACTGCAGTAAAATCAAATGGCGAAGAAAAACAGATCAGTCCTTCTTCTTTGGCAGCATCAAAAATCTGCTGGTGCCATTCCCACGGTGTATACGCTTCCTTGTATAATTCATGCAGGTATTTTCCATCCCAAATGGTTCCCTGCTTTAAACGAAAATCATCCGTTTTTGCATCAATGGTGATGGTGTCGGCTGTATAAGTCTGCAGCTTAATGGCATCCGCACCAGTTTGCTTTGCAGCCTTTACATGCGCCAACGCACTTTCAAGCGAGCCATTATGATTCGCTGACAATTCTGCAATGATAAACACCCTTGGGCCACCTATTTTAAATGTACCTATGTTCATTTTCTTTTAATTTAGCCAGTTCTTCAGTAGTGAAATATGCAGGGTTAAAACATCCCACCAATATCCGGTCTTCATTTTTACCCTCTACTAAGTAGTGTCCTTTTAACCTGCCTTCAATGATCCATCCAGCCCTTGTATAAGCTTTTATTGACGGGATGTTAGATTCATACATGCCACCAAAAAGTTTCCTGATATCGTATTCTTCAAAAGCCAGCGCATTACCCAGTTTGATAGCTTCCACTGCCAGCCCTTTACCTAAAAAATCCCTGTCGCCAATGAGTGCCACCAGGTCTGATATTTTTTGTGAATGATTGATTGGGCCAAGTTTTAATGTACCGATCAAAACAGAAGTAGTATTGTCATAGATCCCGAAAGTAAAAACGTTGCCGTTCTTCTTGCCATCTGCTATGGATTGCAACAGGCTTTCACGGGTGATACTGTTTCTCGAATTAGAGTAATACCGCATCAGTTCTTCATCTTCAAACCAGGCCATCACCCTGTCGGTGAAATCATTGATCTCTATTTCTTTTATAAATACCCTTTCTGACTGATAGTTTTTCATTTGACGAGTTTATTAAATTGTTCAATAAAATTTTCCTTTGACCTGCTGATCTCTTTCATCAATGCCGGCACAGCGGAAGTACTGCTGTTTTTAACTTCCTGCAATGCAAGCTCCAGCTGCATTGCAAAATTTTCATCCACTAAACCTGCCGAGTGAATACCAGCCGCAAGCATGGCGCTGTGAAAGTCGTGCTGGTTTTGTGTGTAGTAGCAGGTAACAGGTTCCGTGCCACAGGCAATGGCTTCTATCAGCAATGCACTTGAAGGAACCACAGCAAATTTACAGGCTGTCATTACAGCACACATTTCCTCTTCATCCAATTGATACAATAGCTGTATCCTTTTATCTTTTTTTGCAATTACCTCACAGGCTGCATCATCCTTAATGGAGGTAACACAATATATCTTTTCAAAACCAGGTTGACTGCTTACTGCTTCCAGCGATCGCCGGGTAAGGTGCAGGGGATCGGCACCACCAAAGCAAATAAAAACGGATGGATCTTTTTTATCCAGTCTCCCTGTAGCTGCCGCTTTTAAAAACGATGGCCTTAACATAGCAAACCCCAGCCCTAATGCAAATCTTGTATACGCCTGCGCAATGTAATGATCCGAAGTAATACCCGGTGACTGATTGAAAATAAGATCGGCATGATACATTCCTTCATGCAGGTCATCAATGTACGCAAGCGTACAACCTTTCTTCTTTACTGCTTCCTGGAATTTACTGCCAAACCAATAACCATCGAGCACCACTGTTTCTGTGCCTGACAATAAATGGTCCATATCAAAAGGCACTTCTTCGCCTGCCTGGCGGTTGCCAATGGGAGGATAGGCAACCTTATCAAGTATCACCAGCGGAACCTCTATTGTTTTCAACTCCTTTGAAAGAAACACTGGAGGGGCGGCACTTACAAAAACACAATCAAAATCCTGGTGCAGCATTTTTACAATGGCGAGAGAACGGTAAATATGACCCCAGCCTGTTTCAGTACCACCATCACTGCGAAAAATTATTTTCATGATCTTACGGTACCGGAATCTTAAAAACCAGTTTTCTTACAAAACCAATATTGCCATATAAGGCCATGTGGGCAGCTGCCGGAGGTATCAAACAATAAGTACCTGCCGGCACTTTTACTGACTCCGCCGGCGCTTCATCAAAAAGTATGTAATCACCATCCTCCGTATAAGCCGTTCTAATGTTGCTGCAGTCATCAACTGGTTTTGATACAATACAATCAATGCCATCTGTTGTACAATGAAGATCATAAAATTTGCGGTGGGCTTCCAGCACATTTGTCCATTGTTCCGTTCCTTCTGCCGCTAAAAAAACCACGGAAATATTGTCATCCAGTTTTTTCTTTTCTCCATGCGTTACCTCACTCCAGTTAATAGCTGAAGAAAGAAAACTGCTTACAATATCTAATTGGGTTTTTGTAAGCTTATCTGAAAAATTGCTGATGTTATTTGCTAAATACATTTATTCAATTTCGTTTTCTAAAAACGGGTCGTCTTCTTTTACAGGAGCCAGCAGCTTTTTTCCAGTGGGATCAACGAGGTAGTGCAGACCAACTTCACTTTCAATCATTTTATACTGTACATCATGGCTGCTGATCAATTCGCCTGCCCTCATATCTCTTGTAGCTACAGCCTTTAACTGGCGGGAAGTGTATTTAATTTCACTTGCATTCAGTTTATCTAAACTGGCAAACTCCACTTCTTTCTCATCCAGCTCCTGTATATCTTTTATCATGGCCGCAATCATTTCGGGAGAAGAAGAAGTTATATAATCAAACCTTTCTTCACCGGCTACTAAGCCAATATGTTTTTCAAAAAACCGTGCACCCAGCATGTAGGCAACAGACTGCAACTGCCTGCCCCAGTCACTTTGCCAGGGTGAATGATCCGCATAACCAATAGCGATATGGGGATAGCTGTTTTGCAATAACGCAATCTTTGCAAGGGCACTTTGGTGCAATTGAGTTGGAAAAGCCTGGTGACCAAACATCAGTACTTTTATCTGCTCTCCAAAAAATTCAATTTTCTCATCCACTTCCCTCTTTGTTCTTCCACCCATTCCGAGGATAATATCAAGGCCGCCTTCCTTTATGATCTGCAGTATAGGTTCGTAAATAAAATTTACGGGGTGAATGTCGATAAACTTAATGTACTGGCGCCATTCCTTGTTAGCGAGTTTAGCCGCCTCTTTATCACAAGGCATGTAAATCACATCAAGCATTAGCTCCCTGCAAAGCGAAAATACTTTTTCCCAATCTTCCCTGCTGATCATGGCAGCGCTAAACGATGTGTAATGCGGATTGGCTTTTGAAACAAATCCATCGTATTCAGCAATTACCTGGAACTTGATGCCATTGGCACCAGCCTCCGCAGAAGCTTTCACTAACGTTAACAGGTAGCTTATATCGCCCTGGTGAATAAAGGCGGTCTCCGTGTAGAAATAACTTTTATCAGGCATTTTTTAATGACACTTTAGCTGATGGATCATTTTCAGTTCTTTGTTTTCCCAATGCGGTACAGTGCAGGTTGATGCCGGCGATCTCCGGGTGAGCATCCAGGAAAGCAACGATCTCTTTTGCGGTGGCTGTAAATAAACCATCACCATACCCTTTATGAAGCGCTGTAAAAAATTCATGGTCTTCCGCATAGTCGAGACCAAGGCGATAGTCTCTTTTTTCAATTTTTCCTGTGTAGCTTTCATCCAGGTGCTGCACATTAAAAAAATCAGTCTTTAAAAAATAATACAGCCAGTATTCTGTGAGACCATCGTTTTTCTTATCAACGATCTTTTGCATGGCTGCAGGATTTAATCCAGAGAGGTATAAACCGATGGGCATATCAAAAAGATGGATCAGATCGGCATTGGTTTTTTTAAATTGCTCTATCATGGCCGGTATCAGTTCAACCGGCACTAAGGGGCAATCAGCCGTCATGTTGATCACGTAGTCGAGACCGTATTTGATCCTTGCCTCATTGAGCCTGGCAATCACATCTTCCCTGTCGCCACGATAGCAATGAATATTTTCTTTTATTGCCACTTCTTCCAGCGGGGCATCTTCTTCATCTACAGAAGTGCAGATAACGATCTCATCCAGGCAGGGAGATGTTTTTAAGCGTCTTACCAATTGTGTAATGTAATTCTCATTACCAAAAGGCATCAGCAGCTTCTTTTTCAGCCTCGACGATTTTAAACGGGCTGTTATTAAAAATCCAACTTTCATTTTTCTATCGATTCAATTATTTGCAATACTTTTTTTGAAGTAGCCAGATCAGCATTTTCACTTTTACCTGTGCTGATAAAAGTTATAAAATCCTGCGCCTGCCGCAGGTACATTTTTTCAATGTCAAAGAGTTCCTGTCCGTAGATCCTTTCCGGTACCGTTTCGCTGTAGGGTGTAAAAAGCATTTCCGTCATATCCCAGGTATACTTGCCTTTATCAGTAAACAGCTCGGCGATGTTTACATTTTTAGGGGAAAAAAAATCCAGTTCAAAATTGATCCTGGCACCGGCAGCCGTTTTACAACTTACAAAAGCAAAATCATCCGTGTCAATTTCAAGCGGGGAAATTTTATCTGTTACACCCACTGTTTGTACCGGTTCACCAAACAAATACAGCATCAGGTCAATTTCATGGCTCAGTGTTCTGATAACACCACCGCCCAGCTCTTTTTTTGCAGTGTATTCAGTTCTGTAATCTGCATAAGGATGCCACTTGGGCAAATAATAAGAGCGTTTAAAACTTAGCTTATAGATTTTTTCCTGGGCAGCAATTTCCTTTATTGTATTGATCAATGGCAAAAAACGTACGCAGTAAGCAACTCTCAGGTGTTCGCTGTAAGCGGCTAATTTTTCTGCATCTGCAGCAGTATCAGCAACAGGTTTTTCAATCAGTGTTTTTATTCCTCTTTGTAAAAAAGGCAATGCAGTTGATACATGCAATGAAGTGGGATTGGAAATGAGTACGCCATCCGGTCCGTAAGCCAGCGCATCTTCCAGGTTGTAAAATTCTGTAAAGCCACTTGCTTCTTTCAGCGTACCTTTCTTTGTACGCAGTACGGCAATATCCACACCAGCTATTTTTTGCAAACAGCCTGCATGACGCTGGCCGATAGAACCCAAACCAACAATCAATATTTTCATGCCTGCCCTCTTTCTAAAATGGTTACCAGTTCCATTGTTTCCTGCATCGGAATATTTTTTTCCGGGTGTTGTACCACATTTATAAATTCAGCCAATGAATTTTTAAAAGCATTGAATGAATCGCTGAATGTTTTACTGATATTTCCTTTGGTTCCAAAAAATTTTATTTCAAGTGGTGATGGTATGTTGCCGGTAGTTTTAAAATAACCATTTGTATTTTCCCAATGCACCAATACCTGTTTCTGATAGCTGTCGCCAATATGTTTTACATCCAGCAACCTGCCCCGGGCTGGCAACTGGGCTATCACAGGTTCCAGTATATGAATCCCATAGGTTTCCCATTTCTTCATGATGCTTCCTTCCACCATTTTTATTTCTCCAATGCTTTCTTTTTCATCATCCGTCAACAGCAATTCTTTTGCATACCGCAAAGAGCTGCAGGAGAAAATTTGATTGGCACGCTGCTGTGCCGCCCACATTTTTTCAGCTTCACCTATTGTAACAGCAAAGGGTTTATCAATAAATACGGGAATGCCTGCCTTTAAAAAAGGTACCGCCATTTCAGCATGATTTTCTGCATCATCCCTGGCCAGCAGCACGGCGTCCACACTTCCAATCATTTCTTCCAGGCTGTTTACCACATGGCCGATCTTTGCAGCAGCTGCAATATGTTCCGCCACTCCCCTTTCCTGGCACCATACATGGGTTACTTCTGCTAAATGACCAAGGCTATCCTGGGGGAATTGTTGTTTTGCCAGGTAGCCCGGTATTACAGGGAAAGGACAATCCTTCATATATGCAGCATCATAACCATTGAAAATAGCACTCCACGAATAGGGATGCCCGTTACCTTCACTCATACCAATCACACCCAAATTCAGTTTATTCATTTCTTTGGCCAGTTAGAAGGCATTAAAATCTGCTCTGGAATGATCACTTTGTTTGGTTCCAGTTCAATCCCCAGCTGCATATCACGAATATTGATGAGCAACTGTTGGGCATTCTCCACGCCAACAATTATTGTATCAATAAAAGATTTACCGGCTGCATAATGCAACAATGCACCTGAAATATTATGCGTTTGCTGCTGCACTCTTTTTATCATTGGTTTTACCACATCAAAAAAAGATGACAGTGTATTGGTATCTTTAAAAAACAACCCTTGTAGAAAAGCAGACCTGGTATGAATTTCACAACCTTTCTCTTTCAACGATATCATTAAACTCTCAAACCGGTTATCAAAATAATTATAAGGAACCTGTATGAGTTCCGGTATAAAATTTTTGTTCAGCAGTTGGTTTAATTCTTCTGTGCTGTTTAATGAAAACCCTACTTTCTCAATCAATCCCTTTTGCTGCAGGTCTTTCAATATTTTCCACTGCATGGTATCATCCAGTATTTCTGCCGGGCGATGGGCCAAATAACCATACAATTTTTTTACCTGTAAGTGTGCCAGCGTTTGTTGCAGTTGCTGTTCAATTGAATTTTCCGCAACAGGCGTTATATACTTTGAAACAATACGGAAGTTCCGGAGATCATTTTTTCCTAACACAGCTTCCGCATTTCCATAAGCGGAAGCAGTATCCAGCAAACTGATGCCATGCTGTGCAGCGGCCTGTAATATTGCTTTGACTTCTTCAGCACTTGTTTGCCCGTTTGCATTACTGATACCATAAGGCAGCCCAAACTGCACCGTACCAAGACCTAATTTATTTGCCAGCATAAAAAGTATGGATACAGTCAATTACATAAGCCTGTTCCTCATTGGTAAGTGTTGGGTACATGGGCAGGCTTAAACAATGCTTATAATAATTTTCTGATTGAGGCATATCACCTTCCTTCCAGCCAAACTGTTTGTAGTAAGGCATCAGGTGGGTGGGAATATAATGCACCTGGGCGTATATTTTTTGCTGTCGCAGGTAATTGTATAAACCTAACCTGTGGGGAACTTCAATAATGTATAGATGATACGCATGTCCTTCTACTGATCCTGAATGACCTTTAATATATTCCTTACCTGCAAATGCTTTTTCGTATTGAGCTGCTATTGCTCTTCTTCTTACCAAACCGGCATCCGCTCTTTTTAACTGGCTTGTACCCAACGCCGCCTGGAAATCGGTAATGCGGTAATTGTAACCCAAGGTCTGCATTTCCATATACCATCCGGGATACACATCACCGTCAGCTGGCTGTCCTGCAGCAAAACTAATATCGTTTGTAAATGTTCCTGGCTCTTTTGTAATGCCATGGGTACGCAACTGCAATAATTTCTTATACAGTTTTTCATCGTTGGTAGTAATCATACCGCCTTCGCCGCAGGCAATATGTTTTACCGGGTGAAAGGAGAAGATAGCCAGTTCTGCAAAATTGCCATTACCACAATGTTGCTGCACACCCTTGCTGTCGGTAAAATAACCACCGGGTGCATGGCAACTGTCTTCAATCAGCCACAAACCATATTCGTTGGCCAGTTTTCTAAAAGCTTCCAGGTCAACAGCACGTCCGGCAAAATCAACCGGCACAATACCCTGGTAAGTTCCTTTGGGTGATGCTTCCAGTAGTGCTCTTACTTTGTTTATGTCGAGCAGGTAAGTTGTCGGATCTATGTCTGCGAAAACCACCTCCCCACCACAATATTTGATGCAATTGCTCGACGCAGCAAAAGTGATGGGAGGTGTAATTATTTTTTGTCCTGGTTGTACATCCAGTGCCAATGCACATAAATGCAGGGCGGCAGTACCGTTTGCTACAGCTACCGCGTAGGTACAACCGATATAGGCTGCAAAAGCATTTTCAAATTCAGCAATTTTTGGACCCTGGGTTAAGTAATCACTCAGCAGGGTTTCATTTACTGCTTCCAGGTCTTCTCCGGTTATATGCTGGCGGCCGTAAGGGATAGGGCCGAATGTTTTTTGGCCTGCTATTGTATTACTAACGGTTTGGGGTATTGTATTACTCATTGGGGGGAGTTTAATTCAGTTACACTTCAAATGCCGGGTCCACATGTTCTTTTATTAATTCACGCAGGCCTTCTACCGTTTCCCATTCTGTATTTTCACCAGAATTGTAGCGGAAACCAAAGGGTACTTTTTTACCATTAAAATGAGATAAAAATTCCTCCAGCTTCCAGCGGTGTGAGGAGGGAAGAATGGTATAATACTTTCCAAGATCATACGTATAATAAGAATCCGAATCGGTGATCATTTCCTCATGTATCTTTTCTCCTGGTCTGATACCTGTTACCTTTTTCTCACATTCGGGGCCTACTGCTTCTGCAACATCCAGTATTTTATAGGAAGGTATTTTGGGTACAAATATTTCTCCTCCCCAGGCATGTTCCAAAGCATGCATCACCATATCCACCCCACCCTGTAAAGAAATATTAAACCTCGTCATTGTGGGTTCGGTAATGGGTAATACCCCTGTTTTTTTCATCTTTAAAAAGAAGGGAATTACAGAACCATTGCTGCCCATTACATTACCATACCGCACTACACTAAAAACAATATCATTCCATCCCCTGATATTGTTGGCTGCTACAAATAATTTATCAGATGCCAGTTTGGTTGCCCCATACAGGTTTACTGGCGCTGCAGCTTTGTCGGTACTCAAAGCAACCACCCGGGTTACCTGCGTTTCAAGACATGCGTTGATCACATTTTCTGCGCCGTTGATATTTGTTTTTACACACTCACTTGGGTTGTATTCTGCTATGGGAACATGCTTCATTGCTGCAGCATGTATTACATAATCAATACTCTTCATTGCCCGTTTTACCCTTTCATAATCCCGTACATCGCCAATAAAAAAACGTATTTGCGGATATTTATCTGCAGGATATTCCATCCCCATCTGGTATTGCTTTTGCTCATCCCGGCTGAAAATAACCAGCCGCTTTACATCTGGATATGTTTTAAAAATATGGCTGGTAAGCGCTTTGCCTAGCGATCCAGTACCACCGGTAATGAGTATGCTTTTTCCGTTGAGCATTGTTATAGGTTTTGAATATTTAGTGAGCTGTTTAAGTTTATTTGTGCAAGAACTTCTGTACCAGGTACCGGCGGCGAAAAATATCAGCCTGCCGTTCGCCTCTTTGCCCCTTACAACCTTGTTTCCTTGTTTATAGTTCCTGCAAGGCAACCATGCGTTTAAACATTGGTGCTGTTTCAGTCAGCTGCTGGTAAGTACCTGCCTGTTCTACCCGGCCATTGCTCAGTAACACGATCCTGTCTGCATTTTTAATGGTGGAAAGGCGGTGTGCAACGATCAGGATGGTGTACTGACCTTTAAGCGCATCAATATTATCCTGAATCGCTTTTTCTGTTTCAGAATCCAGTGCAGAAGTTGCTTCGTCCATTACCAGGATGTCAATGTCCTTATACAATTCCCTGGCAATAGAGATACGCTGCTTTTGTCCTCCACTCAGGTTGATACCATTATTACCCAATACGGTAATATCTTTTTCCGAAAGACTGTTGATGAATGCTGCTATCGATGCTTTTTCAACTGCCTTGTTGAAGCGGTGTATGTTTTGCTCTGTGGGGTCGGCCCATAGTGTTATATTGTTAAAAATGGTATCGTTAAATATCACAGGATCCTGGGTAATGTATCCTATCCGCTGCTGAAAAGAAGCTGCATTTAACTGCGCCCGGCTGATACCATCAATTGTCATCATGCCTTTGTCGGGAGGAATCAGGCCTGTCAATATATTTACCAGCGAGGTTTTACCGCTCCCGCTTTCTCCTGCAAAAGCAATGGTTTCATTTTTACGGACCGTAAGGCTTATATTATCCAGTACTATTTTATCACCAAAGCTGAGCGACACTTGCTGCAGTTCTATCGCGGAAGAGAACTGCTTCGACAAAACGGGGCCTTCATGTTCTTTAGCTGCATCCAGTTCGTTTTGAAAACTTTTCATATTGTCGATGGAGCCGGAAGCTGCTAAAAAATAATTCCAGCTGCTTTGCATTAAAAGCAATGCCGTTAAGGCCCTGTAAAAGAAAAGCAGGCTTATAAGGATAGGACCCAGCTGTGCACCCAGGAGTTTTACCTGAACCAGTATTACTGCGGCCACTACAAAGATCAGGAGCGGCTCCCTGGCACCGTTAATAACAGCGGCGAGTACCCCAATACGCCGGTTACTTTTTTCAAGCAGCAGCAGGTTATTTACCAGCCGGCCGCCAAAAAAATTTATCAGTCCTGTTGCCTTTAAATATTTGTAATTACCCACATGCTGTATGATGAGCCCCTGGAAGTTATTGGCATCCTTTGTAAGTATGGCAGAAGCCTTTTTAGTATTGCTGTTGATCCTTTTATAAATAAAGTTGGTTAAAGCCCCGCCAATGCTTACCAGTACTGCAAAACCGGGATCCACATAAAATGCAAAGCCCATATATACCATTACCAGTACAATTTGCTGCAGCGCCATGAAGTAAGAGATAAAGGCACGGGAAACCCTTTCCACCTCTCCACTCATGGTGTTTTGTATGCGGCCTGCATCGGCGCTGATGAATGATTTAAACGAAATAGTATTAAGCGCACCCAGCATCCGGAGTCGTATTTTCCGGATAAATAATTGTTGAGCGTTTACTACGTACGAATCACAAGCATACCTTGCAAAGCCTTTGAGCATAAAGAAAAGACATAGAAAAGCGAGTATCGAAACAATGGTGATACTGATACCCATGGACTGCATACCCTCCACAAGAAATTTTAATTTGCCCAGCTTCTCCGGGTTAGTATTACTGTTTTCATCTGCCATTTGCAGCAAGGGTAAAAACATAGCCAGGCCAAATCCATCCAGTATACCCAGCAATACATTCAGCCCGATAAGAATAATCACCCTGTGCCGCAGGTATTGGTAAAACCATGCGAAATTTTCAAAATAATTATTCAGCAGCTTCTTAATCCTGTTCAATACAATTTGTTTATTGGGAAATAAAGCCGATTATCCATTACCCAGCATTTTGGAGAAGAATGATTTTATTTTCTTCCAGATGGATGGACTTTTTTTGTTGTCTTCTATGGTATAACCATATCCGTAACCATAACTGTAGCCGTAGCCATAACCATAGCCATATCCTTTGCCATAGTTGTAGCCCATGATACGTTTGTTGATAATACCGTTGAAAACAATATTGATATTGGGCAGCCCTCTCTTTTGGTTGATATCATTGATAAGGTTGAGGAATACAAAATTGGTATAATTGTGCCGGATGATATAGATAGTGGCGTCTGCAATATTGGCCAGTATTTTGGCATCAGTAACGGCTGCCACCGGGGGTGAATCTATAATGATATAATCAAAACGTTCTTTAAGTGATGAGATCAGTTCTTCTAATTTAGGACCGCTCAGCAGCTCTGCCGGGTTGGGCGGAATAGGTCCGGAAGGTATTACAAACAGGTTTTCAATAGTAGCATGTGGTTTAACCACATCTTCCTGTTTGGCTTTTCCAATCAGGTAATTGCTAAGTCCGGGGTCACGTATAATGCCCAGTGGTTTACTGATCTTTGGCTTACGCAGATCAAACTCCAATAATACCACTTTATCGCCGGTAAGGCTAAGACTGATGGCCGCATTGATGGCCACAAAACTTTTCCCTTCTTTGGGTATAGACGATGTACACAATATCACTTTGCATTTGTCTTTGGATGCTGCAGTGATATAATTGATATTGGTCCTGAGTTCCCTGAACTGTTCTGCTATCAGGGTGCGCTTGCCCGGACCAACCACTACGGGAGATATTGGGTCATGCGGATGAAAGATGAGTTCGGATATAACGGGAAGGGGTAACGCACTTTCAACCTGTGCCCTGAATAATATTCTTTTACTGGCAAACTCCCTGAAGTATATGTATACCATAACCGCCATTAAAGCCACTAATATAGCGATCGTATATATTTTTTTGGGTTCTGGATAAACGATTCCACCAGCTTCCGGCCTTTCAATTACCCGGTAATTGGGCACTATTGATGCCGCAGCAATAGCAGACTCTTCCCTTTTTTCTAACAGGAAGGTAAAAATGGCGTTCTTGAGTGCCTGCTGTCTTCCAATATCCAGTAACTGTCTTGATTTTCCGGGAATTGTTTTTAATGAGGCCATCATCCTGTCGTATTCACTTTGTAACTGGTTGCGGCCCTGCACCAGGTTGATACGGAGGTTGTCGATACTCTTTATTATACTGGGTTTCAATTTGCTGATTTGGTTTTCCAGTATCGGCAGTTTGGTGTTTTTTTCCCCAGTTTGCTTTTTTAGTGCTTCCAGTTCAGATTCGGTTTTATAAAGCTCGGTCAGCAAACTATTTAGCACCGGGTCGGTGGTACCCAGGGTTGCAGGTATGGCATTTTCCGTGCTGTTTCTTTGTCTCACATATTTGTCAATTGCACTGAGCACATCCAGCTGCACTTCAATTTCACCTTGTTTTGATAAGTTATCCTTCGACCTGTTAAGGTAGATCTGGCTTTCTGCATCCAGGTCAAATACCCCGTTCTGCGTTTGAAACATTTCGAGGTTCTTTTCTACACCGTTCAATTCATCCGAAACCAGGCTGATCCTGCTGTCTAAAAATTTTTGTGCATTGGCGTAAATCCTGCTTTTGTAATCCAACATCGAACTGCCGTACAAGGTGATGAGGTTTTCCAGCATCGCTACCGCTTTTGCCGGCACCGGGTCATACAAAGTAAGGTCCAGTATAGATGATTGTTTAGAAATGGGCTGCACACCAAAGGATGCTTTTAACTTTCCGGCTGCATTTGATACAGGTGTTACGGTTACTTGTAACTTATTGAAATTGGAATACCCTTTATATTCCGGGTTTTTTACCCAGCGGATAGTACCTATACGGCTATTCGCAAAACTGTCCAATGTATAAAGTCTGCCATCATATTTTACCTGGTTGCCTGTAAGTTCTGCATCTGCTGAAAAAGAAAATTTTACAGAATCGGGATGAGCCATCTCCATTTTAAATGGGAGGTTCGCATCATAATACTGCGATGTTCTCACCAGGCCTTTCTGCATGTATGATATATTCAACTGCATTTTTATGGCGAGTTGTGTCAACAGGTCTTTTGAGCCAAGTACCTGCATCTCCCTTTCTGTTTCATTGGACACGTTCCTTGTATCCAGTTTTATTATCTCGTTTAGGTTAGCGCTTTTCTGCTGCGTTTCATCATTTACAACCAGCCTTGCTTTTGCCTGGTATACGGGTACCTGGTACCGGAGATAAATACGGGCACCCACCACACCCAGTGCTAGGGCCAGCACTACCAGGGGCCAGAATGGCAATATCCTGTACAACAGCCGTTGTATCTGTTCACCCTGGTCTACAACCTGTTCCTGTATCCCGAATTCCTGTTGGTTATTGTTTGGCATTAGGTATTCTGATTAATGATTATTTTCCTGCTATGTTTACTGCTGTCAGTATCATGGAAAGCCCAATGGCCACGATACTAACGTACTGGGGTATACCCGACCGTGAGATGAACCTTGCTTTTACCGGTTCAATATATACTACATCGTTGTTCCGAAGGTAAAAAAAAGGCGAATTAAAAAGGTCTTTCGACAGTAAGTTTAATTTGCCGATCTTCCGTTCCCCGTTTTCTTCTCTTATTACCGTTATATTCTCCCGCTTGCCCAGGTCGGTAAGGTCACCAGCCTGGCTGATGGCATCAAGTATTGTCACCCTTTCCGTCTGCATTACATAACGGCCGCTACGGGTTACCTCTCCCAATACTGAATAAGAGTAATTTAAAAAACGCACATTCACAACCGGGTTGCGGGTGTATTCTTTAAACAGATCGGTGAGATTTTTTTCCAATTGCATTCTCGACAAGCCTTCTGCCTGGACTTTTCCTAAAAAGGGTATTTTAATTTTCCCATCTGATTCTACCAAATAACCTATTATAGCACCAGTTCCACTGGTACCTATATTACCGTTACCTCCTCCTACACCAAGCCCGTTACCCGAATTTAATACTGTGAGATCATCCAGGTTGCTGCCCCCCACACTTATCCACAACTGGTCATTCTTTTGAATGGCATTTTCAAAAGCTGCTTTAGCTGTTTTTACACTTGCAAAAGCGGTACTGTCTGTAAGATCGTTAAAGTATACCACCTTTTTAGTAGAAGTGCAGGAGGTAGAGCTTACAGCACACAATAATACGAGTGCCGCAATGATGCACCCATTAAAAAACCTTGATGTAATAACTAACATTTTAGCATGTTTAATTAATGGTAAAATAAAGGTTAAAAGGATATACTGTATATTTTTTGTCAAATGCATGGCTTCGCCTGCCTCAGTCACAGTAATAAAATAACCGGGGCCCTGATAGAAGCCATTTTTATTCATAAAAAGGTTGTGATCTTAAGAGTCTGTGTCCGTCAATACTACGGGGCGACGAAACCCTGATTAATAACCCCTTATTAGACTCTTTACAATGAATTTTTACTGCATTATAAATGTTGCCTGCTAACAGCATGAACAAGGATAAAAAATCAGGCGCAAAAGTACCTTTTTTTTCTTTGGAAACAAGTTGTAAAACAGTATTACAGACGCCTTTGTGTAACTTATATTACTATCTCACAAATCCAATGAAAAAAGCGGAACACAAGTGGTTCCGCTTTTCAACTTTTTATTAGCCCCTTATCCTAAAGCTACCCGCTTAAAGCCCGTAACTTTTAATTCAGCATCTGTGCTTTTAAGATACTCAGCAACAGATTTTGCATTGTCTTTTACAAAAGGCTGTGCCATCAGTGTGTTGTCTTTTAAAAACTTATTCACTTTACCTGCAGCAATTTTTTCAGCCATTTCTGCCGGCTTGCCTTCGGCTTTGATCTGCTCGATAGCGATCTCTTTTTCCCTGGCAATTGTTTCGGGTGCCACAGAGGATTCATCTACTGCTAATGGGTTCATGGCAGCTATCTGCATTGCTACGTCTTTACCCACTTCTGATGCATTTTTATTGAACCCTGCCAATACGCCCATCCTGTTGGCACCATGAATATAACTAGCTACAAAAGGAGCATCCACTCTTTCAAAACGGATACCTATCTTTTCACCTATAGCAGCCAGTTTATCGTTGATCATTTCAGAAACCTTATTGCCATTGATCTCCACTTCGTTCAATTCTTCTGCTGATTTTACATCATTGGCTACAGCCGCGTCGGCAATACTTTGAGCAAATGCAACAAACTCGGCATTTTTACTTACAAAATCCGTTTCACAGCTTACCAAAACGATCATACCAGTGCTGTTGGAATCATTTGTCTTTGCAATTACAACACCTTCTTTTGCCTCCCTGTCGCTTCTTTTTGCTGCTACTTTTTGACCCTGTTTGCGTAACCAGTCGATGGCAGCTTCAAAATCACCGTTTGTTTCAGTTAATGCTTTACGGCAGTCCATCATCCCTGCACCTGTTGTTTGACGCAGTTTGTTAATATCTGCGGCAGTAATAGTAACACTCATAAAAATATTATTTTAAACCACCACCCTTGCAGTGGCAGTATTGGTTATTGAATACTGTGTACAAGCTAAAATTATCTTGCACCACCTCCAGTTGCCGGCCTTCTGCCACCAGCACCCGGACCAGGAACCCTGCGTTTTGTAGGTGTACCACCTCTTACACGCTTGTTCTTATCGTCACTTGCATCCTGTCTTTGTTCAAAACGGGCTGCCCTGGCTTCTGCTGATTCATCTGATTCCCCAGACTGGTCATCGTCGTCTTTCTCAGCCTGGCGTTCAGCCAAACCTTCTGCAATTGCCGCTGTGATATAACCTACCACAATAGCGATGGATTTAGCAGCGTCATCATTTGCCGGAATAGCAAACTCTACTTTATTAGGGTCGCAGTTTGTATCCACCATACCAAAAGTGGTAATATTCAAACGCTTTGCTTCTGCTAATGCGATATGTTCGTGACCAATATCAACCAGGAACAAAGCTGCCGGCAGGCGGCTGATCTGTGCGATACCACCCAATACTTTTTCCATTTTTTCTTTATCACGTGATAAAGTAAGCTTCTCTTTTTTAGTGAGGCTTTCCGCAGAACCGTCGCTCAGCAATTTTTCAATGCTCTGCATCTTCTTCACGCTCTTACGAACTGTGTTGAAGTTGGTCAGCATTCCACCTAACCAGCGTTCAGTAACAAAAGGCATGTTTACTTTTTTTGCACACTCAGAAACAATTTCTTTCGCTTGTTTTTTTGTGGCAACAAACATGATCTTTTTCCCGCTTTTAGCAATTGATTTCAACGCAGCAGCAGTTTCCTGTAAACCTTCGGCAGTTTTATTGAGATCAATAATGTGGATACCTTTCTTTTCTGCAAAGATGTAAGGCAGCATTTTAGGATTCCACTTCTTTTTCAAGTGACCGAAATGAACACCAGCTTCAAGAAGCTGCTGTTGTAAGGAGGTTGTATTTTCCATTTTTTATTATTAAAGTAGTTTATTAAAAGATTATAATAGCAGCCAATATTAACGTTTGCTGAACTGGAAGCTCCTTCTTGCTTTTTTACGGCCTGGTTTTTTACGTTCAACAGAACGTGGATCTCTTTTCAACATACCTGCAGCTTTTAAAGCCGGACGGTAATCTGCACTTACTTCGAGTAATGCACGGGCAATACCGAGTTTGGCAGCTTCTGCCTGTCCTTTTACACCACCACCCTGCGCATTGATCACAATGTCAAATTTATCAGCCGCTTCTGCTGTTTTTAAAGGTGCTTCCAATTGATTTTGTAAGTATACCAATGGGAAATAGGTTTTATAATCTTTTCCGTTAACCGTTATTTTGCCTTCACCCTTACTTAAGAACACACGGGTTACAGCTTCTTTTCTGCGGCCAACTGCGTTTTTTTGTTTTTCCATTTTTTATTTTTTATAAGCTTAGAGCCGGGAGCTGTGAGCATTGAGCCTTGGCTCATAGCTCGTGGCGAATCACTCGTAGCTTCGTTTTTTAGAATTTGAAATCAGCAGGTTTTTGTGAAGCATGCGGATGTTCAGCACCAGCATACACAAACAATTTTTTGTACATTTTTCTTCCGAGCCTGTTTTTTGGAAGCATACCTTTTACAGCTCTTTCAATCAACACTTCGGGCCTGCGCCTGATAAGGTCTTTTGCGATCTCTTCCTTACGGCCGCCTGGATAACCAGAGAAAGTATCATATACTTTGTCATCCATTTTGTTGCCGGTCAGTTTTACCTTTTCGCAGTTAATTACAATTACAAAATCTCCGCAGTCAACGTGGGGAGTGTAATACGCTTTGTTCTTTCCACGAAGAACAGCAGCGATTTTTGAACACATGCGGCCTACGGTTTGATTAGTACCATCTACCACGTACCAGTTACGGGCAACGGTAGCCTCGTTCGCATGTTTGGTTGTGAAATGAAGTTTACTCATTGTGTTTTATTTTTAAATGACGCACCCGCTATCCCAGGTGCTTATAATTTTGGACGGCGAAGGTAAGGGGGCAGTTTTTAATTTCATTCAAAATGAGCAATTATTTTTAGACGCACTTTTATAAGCTATTGATTATCAGTAAATATTTTGCTCATTTTTTCCAGCACCCAAAAAAAAAGGGCTGTTATAAATAACAGCCCTGCAAAAAACCCTCTGGTTAAAAACTAATTACGAATTACTTTATAGGTATAATAGCCTGCATTATTAAGATAAAGCGTGAACGTGTAAGTACCCGCTGTAATGGGCATGTCGGCTCCATCCTGCTCCAATGATCCGTTTGAGCCATTGTCGCCAAGATTTATTGGCCAGTCACTGTTTGCCCTGAACTTGAAATTTTCATTACCGGTAATTACTACTGGTGCTGAAGTGTAACTGCCACTGCCGGCGTCATAAGTTAATGGAATATCCGGGCTGCTACCCCATCCGGTAAGACTGCCTACTACGCCCCAGGTAGTAGCGGTAGCTGACCATGTATTGGTGTTGGTATTAGCATTTATTTTATAATAGCCGGCGCCTGAAGGAAATACAAGGTTGGCTGATGCAGTACCGCTGATACTGCCACCTCCGGCATCACCATAATTGGTGCCATTCCAGTCTGCCTGGCTGGTTAATTTAAATTCATAGCTGCCACCAGAAGGTACATTCACATACCCTTCATACACGCCGTCCGCATTGGGAGAAGCAAGGGCTGGTGCCGTTGCAGGCGTCCAACCCTGGTAGTCACCGGCAACTCTTAATAAGGAGAAAACCTTATCTGGTGTTACCGTAAACTTGCCATTTTGGAAATCAACACGGATCTTATACATACCGTTCGCTGAAGGAGCAGGGAAATTATCATTATAAATGGTATTGTTGGTATTTGAATAATAGCCAAATTCGCCGCCATCACTTATTCCTGCAACCGTATTATCATCTACTGCATATTTTTCATCCCAGCTTCCGTTTACCGGTAACATCAGGTACTGACCACCACCAGCAAGATAGAATGTGCCTTCATATGTAACCGTATCGATCATCGTAAACTGTTGTGCAGGAGTTGGAACAGGATTACCCCATCCGCCTGCGGTAGCCGCACCAACTAAAAATAAAGTACGTGCAGCAGGGATCCGCACTTTTGGAGGAACTACGTAAGGAGTAGCCTGTAATGTAACCGTGTTAGATACCTTTTGGTCATTGTTATTGGCATAGGAAGAAATGATCCTGATATCAACGCCATAGGTTACACCAAAATTAAAACCAAAACCTACTAACACTGCATTCAGGTCCTTTGCGATAAATGAAGTACCTAATGCTGCTGTAATTTCCTTTGTATACGGATTATTAAAATTCTGACCTGCCGAATCGATCTGTACAATATACCTTACAGTGCTTGAGTCGGTGGCATATTTAGGATCTGTCCACGTGAGTGACAGTACGGTGTTGTTAGAGTCAGCTGGTGACGGTGATACACTCGTTACATTAGCAGATAGTACGGGAGCATTGCCTGTATCGTAAAAAGGCAATGTGTCTGCTTTTTTACAAGCTGCAAAAATAACAGCCGTACAAACAACCAGTGTTAGAAATTTGATTATACTTTTCATAATGATGTATTTAATAAATTAGATTCTTGTTACAGTAAATTTTCCCCTCTGAAAATCGACCACGATCTTATAAGTGCCGCTTGCAGCAGGTGCAAGTATATCACCTCCAAAAGCTTTAAAGTCGTCGCCGTTTACGTTGTTCCCGTTATTCGAACCGGTGAAACCATATTTTTCCGGGTCAGGCGACACAGCGCTCCAGTTGCCATAGCGTGGCACTAAAAGAAAAGAACCACCGCCCGTAAGATTTACTGTCAATTCATAAATGGTTTCAGAAACCTTTGTGAATTTTTGCGCCACATTCTCCGGATCACCACCGCCCATCCAGCTTGCAGGTGTGGCACTACCGGTAACGTATAAAGTAGCAGCAACAGGTGGGGCTACTTTAGGCGGAATGGTATAAGGAGTTACTGTAAGCGTTACTACGTTTGATATCAGCACTGCTGAATTGTTTACGAGGCTTGATTTAACCCTGATCTCCAAAGTATGTGGTATGGCAGGAGCCAGTACCAGCTGGTTTAGCAAATAATCATTCAGTTCAGACTGGGTGATTTTCAAATTCAACAGCTTGCTCAAAACAACTGTTTTTTTGTTGGGGTTGGTAAAGTTGGCCCCAGCGGTGTCAATCTCAAGTGTATAAGATACGTCCTGGGAACTTACGCCTGTAGTGAACTGGTAGTTAGGGTTGGTCCATTCAAATTTCACTGCTTCTTCGGTTTGTGTAGCAAAGCCCATGATGACATTAGGTGTACCACTATTGGTAATTGCTGTAAGCACAGGATTGGTACCACCTTCGTAGAATACTTTATTTTCCTCCTTTTTGCAGGATGTTACCACCGCTGCAACAAGAAAAAGAAGGGAAAATATTTTTACAAACTTTTTCATATCTCTAAAGTTTAGATTTTTTTATTAATAACCGGGGTTTTGTGTAAGGTTAGGGTTTGCTACAATATTAGAAGCCGGAATAGCAAACAGGTTGTAGATATCGCTCTTAGCTGTACCTGAAGCAACACCACCTTTCCATGGCCACAGGTAAGTTCCGGTGGTCAATAATCCATAACGTATAAGATCGGTTCTACGGTGGCCTTCCCAATATAATTCTCTTGCTCTTTCATCCAATATAAAATCAAGTGATAATTCCGTATCATTTACCTGCCCGGAACTGGTAGTTCCATAAGCCCTTTGCCTTAGCTGATTAATATAGCCCAGTGCTGTAGTTCTGCTGCCACCTGATCCACCACGAAGCACGGCTTCTGCATAGATGAGGTACATTTCAGCCAAACGGAAAACAGGGAAATCAACATCAGCAAAAGTTCCTGAAGCGTCTGTAGTTGGCAGTCCGTCTGAACGGAGGTTTACATATTTTTTCACATGCGGACCGTCATTAAAATCTCCAATATCATCTATCCTTAACTGGTCATCGCTTGTACCAAACCTTGATGTAGTAAACAATGCACGACGATCGGTAGAACCTGTACGGTCAGCAAACTTTGTAACCAATGCAGATGTTGCACGGTATCCGTACCATCCGCCACTTACCCCGTATTCGCTGGCATCATCCCCTGCTGCACAGTGTACAAAAAAGGTTGTGTTGCCATAGCCCGTAGTTTTTACGCCATCGCAGTTGATTGCATAAATAAATTCGTTTGTGGCTTTATCATTATCGGCCATAAACAAGCCAGGATAACTTGAGTAAAGGCTATAGCCGCCGCCAATTACTTTGGCAGCATAAGTAACCGCTTCTGTGTATTTTGGAGCGCCAATGTATACTTCAGCATTCAGGTACATTCTTGCCAGCAATGCCCAGGCCGCACCCTGGTCAACACGGCCATACTCAATTGTTTTAACAGGAGCCAGGTCTGCATCAATAGCAAGTAATTCCGACTCGATATAAGCAAACAGGTCGGCCCTGTTTATTTCCCTGGGCAGGGTTGCTCCTATAGCATCTGCTTCAGTTACAAACGTTGATTTACCAAAGATGTCCATCATTACCCAATAGTTAAAAGCACGCAGAAAACGCACTTCAGCTACTGATTTTTTGATATTATCTGCTTCGACACCGGTAATGCCCCTGTCGGCGAGTTTTGCATCTGTGCACTCCCTTAGGTATTCATTAATCAGGGTAACGTTATAAACTGGTCTTGCATACAGGCCTTTCAGGAAAGGGTCTCCTGCACTCCAGGTAAGGTTATGAAAATCCTTAATGGTCTGATCATTCCAGGCCACCACCGCTTCATCTGTTGGCAGTTCCTGGCAATTAAAGAACATCCTGATAAAAGGAATTTGTGAACCCTCATCAAGGTTGCCGCTTATATCTGGGGCACCGGCAGGCCCTGCATTTCCTGATGTAGCCATTGTGCCGTAAATCTTGGCCAACACACTTTTATATCCCGCAGCTGTTGAATAAGCCTTTTCCGGTGTAAGGTCATTCTGCGGAAAAAGGTCAAGCTTTTTAGCGCAGGAACTTACTGCTGCAATTACAAAAAGCAACAGTGAATATTTAATGAATTTATTTTTCATACTGTTCAAATTAAAGATGATTAAAAATCAAGGTTAAAGCCTAATGAAAATACTCTTGGCCTTGGATAGATATTATTATCCACCTGTGTATCGCTGGCAATTTCCGGATCAAGCCCTTTGTATTTAGTTATAACCAATACATTCTGCACACTTGCATTTATCCGCAGGCTGGTCCTGTTGTTACCCATGATCTTCCCTACATTATAACCAATATTGATATTATCCAAACGGAGGAAGGATGCATTGGAGATATAGTAGTCAGACAAGTATTGGTTATTTACAAATCTTGTATTCAAATAATCTGCGCTGATATTGCTCGTGAACAACAATGGGTTTTGGGCAGCCCTCAATACCCCTGCGTTGGAGGCATAGTTATTATAAGCGTAGTTGCCCAGCATACCGTGTGCAGCAAGACCTAAAGAAAATGCACCAAAGCTGAATTGTGTATTGATACCCAAAAGAACGTCAGGCCCGGGCTTATCGCCAATATACCTGTCCGACTCATTTACCACACCATCCCTGTTCAGATCCTCGTACAATCCTTCTATTGGCCTTCCCGATTCCTGGTCGTACACCTGCTTATACATGAAGAAAGAACTTGGAGCATATCCCACAGCATTTAAACCAATGTTATTACCTGTACCACCGCTGATTCCACTTGTTGGTACCCCTTTAAAGTTTGGATCCTGGTTCTTTAACAGGTTGGTGATCTTTCCTTCATTATAGGTAACGTTAAATCCAAAATCCCACTGGAACTTTCCACTTTTTACAGGTGTGGTATTTAAAGTAAATTCAACCCCTTTATTTTCTACATTACCAACATTCGTTACAAGCTGTATATCAAAATTCGCTCCTGCTGCCACTGGCACCAGGCTTAGTAGATCTTTTGTTTTCTTTTGATATACCTCAACAGAGCCTGTTATCCTGTTACTGAAAAATCCGAAATCAACACCAATGTTGGTTGTGGTGGTAGTTTCCCATTTAATATTGGGATCGTAAGCACCGGGGCGGGTAAAGCCATAAAAAGTAGAGCCAAACTGGTACTGCGCTGCACTGTTACCAACCGAATAAACCGGCAGATAGCTATACAAACCAATACCATCTTGTTGCCCGGTGATACCCCATCCAAACCTCAATTTTAACTCGGAGATCTTTGTTGAAGTTTTAAATAACTCTTCTTTTAATTTCCAGGCTACCGCAACAGAAGGGAAATAACCTACCCTGTTTTCCGGTGCAAATTTAGAGCTGGCATCACGGCGGATTGAAGCTGTTACGAGGTATTTATCAAAAGCAGTGATGTTTACCCTTCCCAAGTAAGACTCCAGCCTGTTCTGGGGTTTATCTGTTGGAAATTGTGGCGCAGCAGAACCGGGTAACAATTCACCTGCACTATTTAAAAAAGGATAGCTAAAATTATTGCTTACAAAGTCCTGGTAAGTATGACCCGCCAGTACATCAAATTTTAAAGATTTCAATTCCTTTGTGTAAAACAAGGATGTTTCTATGATGGTGTTATCTTTAAATTGTGCGTAATGCCCAAAGCCACCCTGGCTGGTGATCACCTTTTGAGGAACACCATTGATTGTTTGAATATTACTCCTGATCTGTGTTACATTATTGGCTGCATAAATATCATCCCCTTTTCCAAAGGCATGGTCTTTACCAAAATTTACCAATACATGCAGGTCAGGCAGGAAATGGAATTTATAATCAAGGTTGATATTTCCAATAAAGCGGTTCACTACTGACTGGTTATTTCTAAAATTAATTAAGGAAAGCGGGTTGGGCTGTGAAGAACCACCGTTTGTTCCGATTGGAGTTACTTCTCCATTTACAGGATCCGGGTCTTGCAGCCATTCGAAATAGCCGCCGTATTTATTAGCAGCATTCACAGGCTGCGTTGGATCAAAGGATGCGGCGGCACCTACAGCACCAGCATCAGCAAAACGGCTTTTGACCTGGCTAAGTTTTAAATTCAGGTTTACCGATAAATGATTGTCAAATAATTTAGGAGAGAGATTTAAGGCCCCTGTGTATCTTTCAAACTTATCGGTTTTGATTATACCGGTTTGATTAAGATAACCACCGGACAACCTGAATGGTAACACACCGCCAATAGCTCCACTCATACTTAGTGTATTATCCCAGCCAGTGGCATCCTGGTAAATTAGTTTTTGCCAGTCGGTATTTGCGTTTCCTAAGGCATCCCTCCAGGTAAAGGTTCCTGTTTTAGTAGCCTCTTCTTCTATAAACTGCCTAAGCTGGTTTGCCGAAAGCACGTCAACTGTTTTGGTTACTTTACCAATATTCAGCTGGCTTCCGAAATTAAATTTAACCCTTCCTTTTGTTCCTTTTTTAGTGGTTACTATTAACACGCCATTGCTTGCCCTTGAACCATACAAAGCAGTAGCAGATGCATCTTTCAAAACAGACATGGATTCAATATCGTTCGGGTTGATCATGTTCAGCAGGTTGCCGTTACCAGCAATGCCATTACTTTCAACAGGAACCCCGTCAATTACTACTAACGGATCGTTACTTGCATTTAGAGAAGCACCACCACGAATACGGATACGGCTGCCACCACCTGCAGTACCACCGCCGGAGGTTATTTGTACGCCGGCAACCTTACCTTGCAATAATTGCTCAGCAGAGTTGTTGTTTCCTTTTTGAAAATCCTTTGCAGAAATCTGGGTAACAGCCCCGGTAAGGTCTGTTTTTTTCCTGGTGCCATAAGCCACCACCACCACATCAACCAATTGCTGTGCGCTCTCCACCAGGCTTGCATTTACAACCTGACCTCCAATGGCAACATCCTGTGTGGAATAGCCAATAGAGGTAAATGAAAGTGTTTTTGCACCAGCTGGTACGCTGAGTTTAAATGTTCCGTCTGCACCAGTTTGCGTTGAAACATTTGTTCCTTTAACCGTTACCGTTACCCCGGCAAGGCCTGTATTTTTGTTTGATTCTGTTACCTTTCCGGTAACTACAGACTGCGCCATCGCTGCTGATGCTGTTAACAGCATTATTACAAACGTTAACGCAATCGATTCCGCCATTTTGGTCAGAATTGATTTGTTTTTCTTTTTCATCTTCTTAGTTTTTAGCGGCTAAGACATACCACAGAATAGTGTAGATGGACTGGCAGGGAAATGCAATCAGTTCATAAGCAAACAATAGTCAGTTCTGGTATTCTCAGCAACCATTTTAAAAGAGGTTAATATGAGAATGTGTAAATTTTACACAATTATAGCTATTTTTTTTTACCTGAAAAATTATTGTCAAAGTATTTGACCAATTTTTCCCGTTAATCTGTTACAAGGTATCCGCAATCATCCGGGGAACAAGACATGGACTGACCAGCATTCGCTGCAATCACTAAAAATCTATCCCTATAAATTTTTTCTTCTTTCTTTCATATTTATCAAAATTGAACTTGTACAATTTGCCTGGCCTGTGCGGTACATCCTGCTCCATTTCTTTCAGGTCAACCAAAAAATCCATGGCAAAAAACTTCTTTCGGAAATTTCGCCGGTCCATTTTGATATCCAGTATAGCTTCGTATAAGTTCTGCAGTTCTCTCAAAGAAAACTTCTTTGGTAGTAAATTAAATCCAAGGGGGTGCTCCTGTACCCTTTTTTGCAGCTGGCGCAGGCAGGTTTCAAAAATCTCCTGGTGATCGAAGGCCATTTCTGTAACCGTTTTTACATCATGCCAATGCAATTCGTTATCCAGTATATTGATCTTGTGGTGCTGCACATTTATCAAGGAATAATAGGCAACGGTTACCACCCTGCCTGCAGGATGCCTGTTGACATTGCCAAAAGTATGCACCTGTTCAAGATACACGTCGTTTAAACCGGTACGTTGTTTTAAAACCCTGTAGGCGGCTGCATCAATATCTTCTTTTGGAAAAACAAGGTCGCCAAGCAATGACCATTTGCCAAGGTATTTTTTTAAGTCACTTTTAATCAGCAGTACTTTCAGCTTGCTTTCATCAAAACCAAAGATCACACAATCCACCGAAAGGGCGATCCTGTTAGTGCTTTCCACTTCCGTCTGGATCGCCTGTAATGTTTTAACCGTTGCCTGCTGCTTTAGTAATTCCTCCGCTGTCATTGTAATTACTGGATTGTAAGGTTTAGAGGTATTTTTATTTTCTTGCCCTGCATCACGGTGATCTTTGCTCCCTGCGAAATCGTTTGGCTGATATTCAGCACACATTCCCCGCCCATTCTTGGATTAACGAATATTTCGGCGCCGGATGGAAGCGAGGCCGGCGGCACTGTGCCATAGGTCCAGTTAGCAGGGTTATTCCAGTTGCCGTTTCCGTTAAATATATACACATTTGAAGGATGGTATAAATATACATGGAACTCACCGGGTTGCAGCGTTATGCTCTGGCTGGTGGATGCCAGGTTAAAGGCAGCGTCGGTAGCTCCATTTAAACCTGCACCTGTACCATTACCCAGGTAGTTATACCAATTACCAGTATTTTGAAATGTAACCTGGCGGGTTTGCGCTGTCACGTCGAGGTTAGCCACAATATTTAATTTTATACCACTGTTGGCATTGTCGGTGATCTGGAATTTTTTAAACAGCCCGTTACCATCATAAAAATCATAGTTGAAATTGGTGCTGGAGAAAAGGCTGGGGTTTGACACCCGCAGGTTGATCAATTTTGAATATACATTGTACAGGTCTTTCCTTCTTTGTTCTGCAAACTGCTCCCATTTAGGCGGTTTATTAGCCACCCTGTCGCCATTAAAATTGATAGACACATCGTAACCTCTTTCTCCAAACTGCCATACCAGCTTAGGGCCAGGCAAAGGGATCATTACAGCTGCAACGGCAGCCATTCTTTTTAACGCTACAGCGGTATCCCTTACATTATGGCCACCTTGTGAAGTGTTTCCAAATGCAACACATTTATACATTCCTCTCTCTTCATCATGACTTTCCATATATCCAATGGCAGCAGGAGTGTTAAAAGAAGTTTGCCCGCTGTTATACATCATTTTTGAAAAATCCGAATTGCTGGCAAAACCCATAGAAGCTTCATAATAAGGATCAGAACATTTGGCCCATAACAAATAGCCCTTGCTTGCATACACTTGTTCCTCCTGCCTTTGAGTTCCTAAAAATTCCAGCGTCATATAAGTGCCCGGATATTTTGGAACAATATAATCATAGTACCTGTTGAGGTTACTTACCCTTGCCCCGTCAAACTCTTCAACTGTTCCGCCATTGGTTGGTTTTTGTGTAAAGCCTTTTGCAAGATCAAATCGGTAACCGTCAATTTTATACTCTGCTATCCAGTAATCCAGCGCTCTTTTCACCAGGTTTTGAGTGGGTACCAATGTATGATTCAGGTCTTCAAAAACACTGTATGGATGCGGTGCTGAAGTATTTAACCAGGGGTTATTGGCAGCAGGCCTTCCATTTGCAGCATCCCAATACAAACGGCCTTGCGGAGCATAAAAGGCATCCAGGTGATTATACACCACATCCAGTAATACTGCTATCCCGTTTTCGTGACATAGATCAATAAATTCTTTAAACTTGTTTTTTGTTCCATAGTACTTATCCAGGGCAAGATAAAATACAGGATTATAGCCCCAGCTTTCATTGCCGCTAAACTCATTAACAGGCATTAACTCAATCGCATTGATACCAAGATTTTTGAAATAATTAATAGAGTCAATGAGCGACTGGTAATTCCTGGCATCGCTAAAATCCCTCAATAACAGTTCATAAATAACCAGGTCTCTTTTATCAGGTTTGATAAAATTTTTCACTTTCCAGTCATAAGCAGGCTGGCAGGTTTGTAAAATTCCGATATAGGCGTTTTTACCTGAAGAAACATTGGGATCTGTGGGATATGGCTTGAGATTGGGATAAGTTGCCTGCGAAATAAATCGGTCATTCCACGGATCCAGTACTTTTTCACAGTATGGATCTGCAATATAAATGGCGTTGTCAACAAGGTATTGAAACGAATATTCAGTGCCGGGTACCAGGTTGCGGATAGTTAACCAATAATAATTGCCATCGGGGGTTTTATTCATCTGGAACTGGGTTTGTGGCAGCCAGGAACAATTGGGAAAATCTCCCAGCACCACAACATTTTGTTTGTTCGGCGCATACAACACCAGTGTTACTGAATCACAACCGCTTCCATAGTTGATGCCTTCCGTAACATTGGAGGGTAAAGAAAGGATGGTATTGGCCGGTGCTACGTAAAACTGCACCGTATCGTAGTAACTGGTTCCAGCAACAATAAGTTCTGATACTAATTGCTGGTTGCCTGCTGCAGCAACTGTGGGATTGCCGGTAATCGTATTGGTTCCGGTTAAAGGCCCGGTTATCCGGGTGCCATTATAATATAAATTTAATGTGCCGGTAGTAACAGATGATAAAGCCGTTAACGGAAATGACTGGCCTACGCCGGCAGTGATACCCTCATTGGACATATTAAAAGTGGGCACCAATGCTGGCTGTGTAAATTGTATGGTATTGGTGCCTGCAGGATACACTGGAATATACATGTCGGATCCATCTCCATTGGCCTGTTTTTTAACTGCCGATGGAACTATATTGGCATCCCTGAATAGTATGTTTACCGTTTTAATGGTTTCACCTGAAGGCACACCAAAAAAACTGCGGATATTATTAATAGTATACTGGTATTTATTATTTCCCAGCGAAACTGCTTTTAGGGTAGCATTCGCACTTCCCCAGGCTGCCCCCGTACTGCCATTGGTATATAGCCATTGTTGACCGCCATTGGTACTGAGATTAGTGGTTACCCCGCAGTGCACAAATATATTATTAGGGTCAGGATAATTATTCAGGCCCTGGTTGCCTTTGGTAGCATCCACCGTAATTACGAGGGTAGAATTATCATTGGGGAACTGTGGTGACCAGGTAAGCAACTGCGATTTTGCAATTGAAAACAACAATACGATACCCACAGAAAGTAGTAATTTCTTCATTTGACAAGCAGTTTAATGTGTAAATAAAACACATTATACCCGAATTGACAAAAAATGTTGAAAAATTACCTCGCAAAAACTTTTTTTCCATTAACAAATGTTGACAGCACCCGAATCTTAAGTATGTCACCCGAATTTGCAGTAAGCAAATCTTTGTCACTAATAAAGAAATCAGCCGCTTTACCCCGTTCAAGACTGCCTTTTTCCTTTTCTTCAAAAGCTGCCTTCGCTGCCCATATTGTCATACCCAGTAAGGCTTCCTTCCTGCTTAAAGCGTTTTCTTTTTGAAAGCCCCCGGCAGGAAAGCCCTTGGAATCCTGCCTTTCTACCGCAGCAAAAAATGTTTTAAATGGATTGATATCTTCTACAGGGAAATCTGTTCCCAGGGCTATCCAGCCATTTTGATCAAGCAGTTTTTTATAAGCGTATGCATTTTTTAGCCTTACTTCCCCAAGCCTGTCGCCTGCCCAATACATATCGCTGGTGGCATGCGTAGGTTGCACACTGGGAACGATGTTGTATTTTTCAAATAATGAAAAGTCGGTTTCATTTATCACCTGTGCATGTTCTATTCGCCAGCGGCGGTTATTTTTTCCTTTTAAAACTTCTCCATACAAGTTCAGCATTTCCCTTCCGGCACTGTCACCAATGGCATGGGTACACATTTGAAAACCGGATGCCGCCAGGGTTTTTGCCGTAGATCGTAAATATTCTTTTGAGCTCAGTAAAAAACCGCTCCACCCGGGCTTATCTGTATAAGGATGCAGTAAACAGGCTCCACGTGAACCCAATGCTCCATCTGCATATACTTTAAACCCACCTACATGCAGCATGGATGTCTTGTAAATACCCTTCGCTATCCACCGGTCAAAGTAGTGCACACTATCTGTAAGCAATGCGAATATTTTCATCTGCAACTGGCCGCTCTTTTGTGCCGCATCCACCAACGCAATCGTGTGTTCGCTTACACCACAGTCATGCACACCCGTAATGCCGTATTGAAAACAACTGTCCTGCATTTGCATAAAATATTTTTGAGCCAGTTCATCCGCAATGGGTGGTATGTTATTCTCAACCAGGTCCATTGCCCTATCAAATAATATTCCTGTAAGCTTACCATCCCTTACCTCTACAATGCCACCTTCTATTTTTGTTGATGCAGTTATGCCCGCCAAATCAAGTGCCCGTTGGTTTACCAGGGCTACATGGCCATCTACCCGTTTTAAAAAAACAGGTGTTGCCGGAAAAAGAGAATCAAGTACCTTCTTTCCTGGAAATTCTTTTACCTGCCAATCGTTTTGATCCCATCCCCTTGCGTATAACCAGGTGGTACCGGCATTGGCTGCATATTTTTTTAGTTTACCCAAAACATCTTCAAACGATGTTGTTCCTGTAACATCGCATTTCCACAGATCGGTTGCATAACCTGTAAAATGGCAATGTGCATCAATAAAACCGGGATAGATAAATTTGCCAGTAGCATCTTCAGTTACCGCTGCTTCATAAGTATGGAGTATCTCATCGCTGTTACCCGTGGCAATTATTTTCCCATCCCTTATTGCAATCGCCTGCTTTACAGAAAATGAACTGTCTGCTGTATAAACAGCAGCGCCATAAATGATCATATCGGCTTTTTGCTTTTGGGTGCAACTAACCAGGCAAAAAATAACAGCGCAAATAGCCAGGACAGCGTTTATTTTAAACATGCTTTTTGTTTTTATAAAAATAATGCAAAAGCTGTTGTATCACTTTATCTTTGAAGCAACCGAACATTTGCTATGTATAATAAGGCACAAACAAATGACCTGCAGCAACTAACTGCCCATTGGCTTACTGAGGCAACCAATACTGATACAAAAAATTTATCTGCAGCCAATATTGAAGACCTGAGAAAGGTGCTTCGTTTTCATGAATACCGTTATTATGTTCAAAACGACCCTTTTATAAGTGACTTTGAATATGACACGCTGTATAAATTGCTGGAAAAATTTGAAAAAGAAAACCCCGCAGCAATTACAGCAGATTCGCCCACACAGCGGGTAGGCAGCGGATTAGTAAAGGACTTTCCAAAAGTGAATCACCTCGTGCCCATGCTGTCGCTTGAAAACAGTTATAATGCAGCAGACCTGATGGACTGGGACAGGAAGGCAAGGGAACTGTCGGGCCTGTCCGAAGTGGAATATTGTGTAGAGCCAAAGTTTGATGGTGCCAGCATTTCTTTGATTTATGACAACGATCTTTTAACCCGTGCTGCCACCCGGGGAGATGGCGTTACCGGTGACGAAATAACTATTAATACAAAACAGATAAAGTCTGTGCCGCTTTCTGCAGCATTCAGTGCAAATAATATAGAGCAGGTGGAGATCAGGGGTGAAGTGCTTATCAATAAAAATAATTTCAAGGCCTACAATCAAAAGCTGATGGAAGAGGGCGTGCCGCCACTTGCCAATCCAAGAAATGCGGCCGCCGGAACATTAAGAATAAAAGATACCGCAGAAGTTGGCAAGAGAAATTTGGAAGTGTTTTTGTATCATGTAAGCTATTGGGTAAATAGCCATGTTTCGGGAGAGAATGAAAAACAGCCCTCTACACATAGCGGTATGCTGGAGATGTTGTGGGAGCTTGGTTTTAGAAGCCCGAAAAATGAAATGAGGGTGGTGAAGGGTATTGATAAAGTGATTGAATATGTAAATGAGTTTGAAATAAAAAGGGATGACCTGCCATATGAAGTGGATGGCATGGTAATAAAAGTAAATGACCTGCTGCTGCAGGAGCGTTTAGGCATGACAAGCCACCACCCCCGATGGGCAATGGCTTATAAATTCAAGGCAAGACAGGCAACCAGTAAACTGTTAGGTGTCGAATTTCAGGTGGGAAGAACGGGAGCGGTTACCCCGGTAGCGAAAATAGAACCGGTACAGGTGGGCGGGGTAACAGTATCGAGTATCTCCATTCACAACGAAGAATATATAAAAGAGAAAAACCTGCTGCTGGATGATGCGATATTGATCGAACGCAGCGGCGATGTGATACCACAAATAGTAAAATCATTTCCTGAATTGAGAAAAGGTACAGAGAGAGCAATCGTTTTCCCTACCAGCTGTCCTGTATGCAGTCATCCGTTGTTTAAACCAGCCGAAGAAGCAGTGTGGCGCTGTGTTAATATCAATTGTGAGGCACAGGTGGTGGAACGTATCATTCATTTTGTGAGCAAGGATGCAATGGACATTAAGAGTTTTGGAGAGGCCAATGTAAGAAAGTTTTATGCAGAGAAATTGCTGGCAGATGTGCCCGGCATCTACCAACTCGATTTTGAAGCGGTCAGTAAAATGGAAGGATTTGGTAAAAAATCTATTGATAACCTCAAGGCGGCCATTGAGGCATCCAAATCGCAGCCGCTGCACCGGCTTATTTATGCTTTGGGAATCCGTTACGTGGGAGAAACAACCGCAAAAACCCTAGCCAACACCGTTGAGCATATCCTGGATTTTAGGAATTATACTGCAGATCAACTGCTGCAAATGGAAGATGTAGGGGTAAAAGTGGCAGACAGTATTAACCGCTTCTATAAAGATGAAGCCAATATACAAATGATTGAAAAGCTGGGCAGGCTGGGCGTTTCACTCGTAAATCAAAAAAAGCAGGTAGCGGAGAACGATAGCCTTGCTGGGCAGACCTTCCTCTTTACCGGCACACTCAACAAACTGAAAAGAAGTGACGCAGAAGCACTGGTTGAAAAGAACGGCGGCAAGATCGTAAGTGGCGTTAGCAGCAAGCTGAACTACCTGGTAACAGGCGAGGATGCAGGCAGTAAACTGGAAAAAGCAAAGAAGATAAACTCTGTAAAAATCATCACAGAAGAAGATTTTATAAAATTGTTGCCCGTTTAGTAAAAATAATTTTTATATTTATATCCGTTCATTAACAATCATTCTTAATTTTTAGCGCTATTGCTCACCACCTGAATTAAATTCTTTTGTATGATCAACAAAATTGCCGGAGAAGTTTGGAAGCCACTTAAGATAAGCGGCCACAAAAGCGTTCGCAGAAAATATGCTATCTCCTCGCATGGCAGGGCTGCCAGTTTTACTACCGATGTAAGCAAGGATGGAAAGATCCTTAAAGGCTCTTTAACCTCGGGCTACAGAACGCTTAACCTTCACCTGGACGGAAGTAACGGTACCATCTACCTGCACAGGGAAATTGCAAGAATATTCTGCAAAAAAACTTCTCCCAAACACAAATATGTTATCCATATCAATCACAAAAAAGAAGACAATAAACAATCGAACCTTAAATGGGCAACACTGGACGAAATGAGCAGTCACCAGCAAAAAAGCCCCTTGAAGATCGCCTACAAAAAAGAACAGGCCAACAAAACAGTAGGACTTAAATTAACTGCTGCAAAAGTAAAGGCTATTAAAGAAGCGATTAAGAATCCTAAGCGCAAGCTTACTTACAAGCAGATGGCTGAAAAGTATGATGTAAGCGAAATGACCCTGTACAGGATAAAAAGCGGGGAGAACTGGGGGCATATAAAATAAGCAATTGATAATATGCAATAAATGAGGGGAACTGTTTACGCAGTTCCTTTTTTATTAAATTGCCTTCAATAAAAAAACGCCATGCTGCAACCAACAACAATAAAATTTATAAAAGACCTTAAGAAAAACAATAATAAACCCTGGTTTGACGACAATAGAAAAAAGTATGAGGCGGCAAAGACCGATTTTATTTCTTTTGTTGAAAACCTGATCGCAGCCATTTCAAAATTTGATCCTGCCGTTGCTACACTGAAGCCTAAAGATTGTATTTTCCGGATTAACAGGGATGTGCGTTTTAGTAAAGACAAAAGTCCTTACAAAACAAATATGGGCACCTATATAAACCCGGGAGGAAAAAAAGTTAATACACCGGGCTATTATTTCCATTGTGAACCGGGTCAGAATTTTGCTGCTGGTGGATTGTATGTGCCAGAGCCGCCTGTACTTGCCAAAGTGAGGCAGGAGATAGATTACAATTTTGATGAATGGAAAAAGATCATCAACCACAAAAGCTTTAAAAAGTATTTTCCTAAAATAGACGGTGTTGAAGTATTAAGCAGACCACCAAAAGGATACAGTGTTGACAATCCAGCCATTGAATTTTTAAAAATGAAAAGTTTTATTGCCAGCACACCGTTAACGGATGCTCAACTCACCGATAAGGGTCTTATAAAAGACGTGAGCAAGGTATTTGAAGCGATGAAGCCTATGATCAGTTTTTTAAATCATGCGATGCAATAAATTTCACCTGTTCAATACTTCATAATGGGACAGCCTAGCTTATCGGCCCCATCCCCGCCATTGCCCCCAAAGCGGTAGTGTAACCCAACCGTGTGGGAGTGGTAATAATCATTTTGATTTGGATTGGCTGTATAACTAAAGCCATCTAAGTAATCGTTGAATGTATAACGGAAATTCAATTCGTAGTTTAGAGACCATCTTGATCCCAGGGAGCAGGATAAACCGGCGCCAACAGGCAACACAAAAAGAGAGCGGGGTGGCGTTACAGCAGCATCCTGTTGCAAACCCACCTGTGTTTTTGAGTTGAAAGAAAATATAGTAGTATCCATTTGGCTGTAATCCCTGCTTACATTGATAAAGCTTACAGCTGCTCCTGCAAATAAATACGGAGTAAGCCGCATACCCAGGTCGTTACTGTTGTTGCCAAAAGGGTTCCACAATAGCTGCGCCGACAGTTCGGTTACGGGTGTTGAAAAATTTAATGCCCTGCTTTTTCTCCAGGCGGGGTTATCATAAGCTGCATCATCTCCTTTCAGCTTTCCAAAAGCAGCATTGCCACGGATTGCAAAATAGGGACTCATGATTCTTGCAATTGAAAAACCCAGTACCGGCGAGGCCGTTTTATAAGAACCCAATGATGATGGAGTAAGATCGCCCTGGTAAATAATGGCACCACCGTTAATTCCGGCCATCCATTTATATCCACTTTGTGCCTGCAAAGAAAATACCAATGCTATAAAAAAGATAACTGCAATAATTGATTTTGACTGCTTGCCCATGGTAATTAATTTTTACTGAATAAAAATCCCATGCAGCCAGTATTGGTAGGTAAAAATTAATTCATTGTAAGGGAGACAAGTTTGTTTTAACAGCAGCAAGGTAAAATTAATTGAAACAACTGTTCTTAAAGAAATCTTAAAGCTGATCCCGGGAATGTTTGCCTCGACAAAGCGCATGAACAGGAAGCAGGATAATGTGCCGGTAAAGAAAACCGTTTATACAAAAAAATGGCCAGGGATAAATATCCCCGGCCTTGCTTACCTCTGAAACCACAAGAAAAAAACTTACTATATATATAAATACATACTATTAAACGACATGGAAAATCGCAGACAGATTGATCAACAGAAAATTGGACGAGACAGTGGGGGTTTTCAGTAATATAGGAAAATCAATTGCGCTAGTGGCAGGTCATAAAAGTAAAAAAATATTTGATACATCCTTCAAAAATATCCAGCTATTTTTTTGCCATAGTAATTTCACGGTCTGCCAGCTGGTATATTTTTTCTTTCTTTTGGTTGTACCACCAAATGGGGGCAGTTTTTTTCATCATCGTATCAATGCCCCGCATACCAAAAAGATTCCAAACACCTTGTAATTTGCCACCCAGGTCTGCCTGCATAGCCCGAAGGCTCATGGCAAACCCGCTTTCAATATATTCCATATGATGCCAGTAACCAGCGGGCATAAACAGCGTGTCACCATGCTCTAATATTACTTCGTACCCTTTTGCCAACCTGGTTGCCGGGAAATTCTGATAGTCAAACTGGTCGTTATAATGGGCAAAATTGGCCAGGCTCAGTACTTCCCATGGTTTGCGGTAAAGTTTGTGTTGCTCCTGGTGCGGAAAAAGCAATACTTTTTTTCTACCCATAAATTGGGTGTGTAATATATGACTCATGTCAATATCAAAGTGCATATGGGTAATAGAGCCTTCGCCACCAACAAAAAGCATGGGGAATTTTTTTACAAATCCCTTCATGTATTCTTCGGGCCAGGCAAAATCATGCACCAGTTGCGGCGCATGCTGAAATATGTTGAACAAAAATATCCTTAGTTCCAGTGGACCATCTTTTACTTGTTGTAAATAATCACCAAACTTCATGTAAGCATCTGCCGTATTGATAGGTGTATATGCATCGCTTTTTATATTATTATAAACCCCCACTTCCTTGCTACCTACTACATTGATAAAATAATCCCAGTTCCATTTCTCATAACAAGGCCATTGTTTCGCAAGTCCTGTAATGACCAATGGTCTTTTGGTTTCGTAGTATCCCGACTTAAAATCTGTTGGTGAAATATGGTCAACTTTATCAACAGCCCTTAATTGCATAACTAAAATTTAAAGGCGCAAAACTACACATTAATAGCGGTTGAAACGACCGTTGGTAAAAATGCGGGCGCTAACAGGAGTATCAAGCCATAAAATTCCCTATTTTAAAACAGTTTCCTGTATACATAGCCTCCCGACGTTGGCTAGCCTGTAAAAAAGGTTGTGAAACCATCACCGAAAAAAACTAATAAGTGTTAGTTTTGTAAAAAGCGACTGCAGCCAATGGCAAAAATTGTAACCGGAAAGAACCATAGCAAAAAAGAAGTTATCCTGAAAAAGGCAGCCACGCTTTTTAAAACAAAGAGTTTTAGTGCTTCTTCCATGAGAGAACTGGCTGATGTGGTGGGCGTAGAGGCTCCCAGCCTGTACAACCATATTGGCAGTAAAAGTGAACTGCTGCAGGATATCTGTTTTAAAATTGGGAGCCATTTTACCGAACAGATAGAACAAATAAGCACCAGCGATAAAAGTACCGTTGCAAAAATTGAAGCTGTGATTCGCTTTCATATAGAGATGATGGCGGAAAATTTTGATGAAGTGTATGTTGCCAATCATGAGTGGAAACATTTGAATGAACCTTATCTCACCGATTTCTTAAACATCCGGCGTAATTATGAAAAAAGCCTGATGGGGTTTATTGAAGAAGGAATTACGAAAAATGAAATTAAAGCGGTGAACCCATATGTAACAGTGCTCACTATACTTTCTGCTGTCCGTGGACTGGAGTTTTGGCAGCGGAATAAAAAAAACGTTCCGTTGCACGTGCTTGAAAACGATATGGTGAATCAATTACTTTATGGGATCGTTTAAAGATTCATTCCACGCAGGGGCGCTGAGGGTGGAGAGGAATAGTTCAAAATGTGTAATAGTCATTTGAAAAAAGCATCTTAAAAATACGCAGTAGCCTTAGGGCTTGGCATTCAACAAAATATGGCAATACATTTTCATACATTAAAGGTTAAAGAAGTAAAAAGGCAGACTGCAGAATGTGTTTCTGTTTCGTTTGAAATACCTGAAGCACTGCAAAAAGATTTTAGTTTTACGCAGGGGCAAAATATTACACTGAAGAAAACAATTGATGGAGAAGAACTCAGGCGTTCCTATTCTATCTGCACAGCGCCTTTTGAAAATGAATTAAGCGTGGCCATCAAAAAAGTGGAGGGCGGCAAATTCAGTACTTATGCAAATGATGAACTGAAAACCGGTGATGAATTAGAAGTGCTGCCTCCAACGGGGAAATTCAATACGGCTTTAAGCGAAACCAGTAAAAAGAACTACCTGGCTATTGCTGCAGGCAGTGGCATCACCCCTGTAATTTCGATCATAAAAACAACCCTACAAACAGAGCCGCAAAGCAATTTCACCCTGGTGTTTGTGAACCGCAACCGGGCCTCCATTATTTTTTTTGAAGCACTGGAAGGATTAAAGAATAAATACCTGCAGCGTTTCAATTTTATAAACCTGCTTACAAGAGAAAAAACAGACGCTGATATTTTCTTTGGCAGGATCAATGAAGAAAAGCTGAACCAATTGGGTAAACTGGTTGACTATAATAACCAGGATGAATTTTTTGTTTGCGGGCCGGAAGAAATGATCTTTTGTGTAAAGGATTTTTTAGAAGCAAGGGGCATTGATAAAAAGAAAATACATTTTGAACTGTTTACCACACCGGGGGCAAATAAACAAAAGGGCAAGGAAGCAAAAGGTCAAGGAGATAAAAAAATTAAAAGCACCATAGAGATAAAATTAGATGGACGTACGGTTGATTTTCCAATGGGCTTTGATAGTGGAAGTATTTTAGACGAAGCCTTGAAGCAAGGTGCTGATCTTCCCTTTGCCTGTAAGGGTGGTGTATGTTGTACCTGTAAAGCAAAATTGATAGAAGGCAAGGTAGAGATGGATGTACACTGGGGACTGGAAGAAGAAGAGATAAAGCAGGGATTTATTTTAACTTGTCAATCGCACCCGGTAACGGAGAAGGTGGTGATTGATTTTGATATAAGGTAAACCCCGTCGCCCCGTTAGCTAACGGCGAACTGTAGAGTATACAATCAAGCAGTTGGCATTATTCCACCAGCTTCTTATTTGTTCTGAAACAAGTGCCCTTAAACACCGCCACCACATGCTCTTTTTGATTGGTGATGGTGATATGATACAAGCCGGTTGATTTTCCATTGTGCAGTTCCTTTGCTTCTGCTGTCAATATATCTCCCACATGCACCGGTTTTAAAAAATTAATGGCTGTATCTAATGCCACAGACAAAACATTGCGGTTGTTGCAGGCAAATGCAAAGGCGCTGTCTGCCAAAGAGAATGCAACGCCTCCATGTACAATACCAAAGCCATTGATCATTTCACTTCTAACGGTCATTTTGATTTTACTATTGCCTTCTGATATTTCCAGCACTTCTATTCCCAGCCATTGGCTGAAGAGATCGTGCTGCATCATGTGGGTTACTACTTGTGTTGGTGTTGTCATTCTTCATTAAGTTTAGAAGTTTAGTAGTTGAGGGGTTTAGTGCTAAACTTTCTAAACTCCTGGCCCTCTAAACCATTTTATACAACCCTCGTTATATCCGCTCCCAACGCCTGCAGCCTTGCATCAATATTCTGGTAACCCCGGTCTATTTGCTCAATATTCTGGATCGTACTTTTTCCTTCGGCACTCAATGCTGCGATCAGCAATGACACACCGGCACGTATATCGGGACTGCTCATTGTAATGCCACGTAATTTTTGTTCTCTTTCTAAACCTATCACCACCGCACGATGAGGATCACATAAAATAATTTGTGCTCCCATATCGATGAGCTTATCTACAAAGAACAAACGGCTTTCAAACATTTTTTGATGGATCAGTACGCTTCCTTTTGCCTGTATAGCGGTAACTAAAAGTATACTTAACAGGTCAGGGGTTAATCCTGGCCAGGGATGATCAGACAAAGTAAGCACACCACCATCCATATACCTTTCAATTTCGTATAAGTCCTGCGCCGGTATATGAATATCGTCTCCAACAAAATCCATTTTTATTCCTAATCGCTGAAACCGCTCAGGTATCACACCCAGGCTTTCGACACCTGCTCCTTTAATAGTGATCTCACTCTGGGTCATGGCTGCGAGGCCGATAAAACTTCCCACTTCAATCATATCTGGCAACATCCGGTGTTCGGTTCCGTTCAAACTGGTGACTCCTTCTATTACCAGCAAATTACTTCCTGTACCGGTTATTTTTGCACCCATGCGGTTGAGCATCTTGCAAAGCTGTTGTAAGTAGGGTTCGCAGGCGGCATTGTAAATGGTGGTAGTTCCTTCCGCCATTACGGCTGCCATTAATAGGTTAGCCGTGCCCGTTACACTGGGTTCATCCAGCAGCATGTAGCATCCTTTTAGATTAGGTGCTGATAAATAAAAATAGCCATCACTATTGTATTCAAATGCTGCGCCGAGTTTTTCAAAACCAATGATATGGGTATCCAGTCTTCTCCTGCCGATCTTATCACCACCTGGTTTGGGTATGTAAGCTTTTTTAAACCTTGCCAGCATGGGCCCGGCCAGCATCACAGAGCCACGAAGCTTGCCGCTCTTTTTATGATAGGCTTCACTGTTCAGGTAATCCACATCCACCTCATCAGCGGTAAAAATGCAGGTATCCCTGCTCACCCGGTTTATCTTCACCCGCATTTCTCCCAGTAATTCTATCAGCAGGTTTACATCAATGATATCAGGAATATTGGTAATGGTTACAGGATCTGGTGTTAGCAGCACGGCGGAGATAATTTGCAGCGCTTCGTTCTTTGCTCCCTGCGGAACGATGGTGCCGGATAGCTTTTTACCGCCAATTACTTTGAATGAACTCATGGAATGAAAAAGATAGTAGTGAGAAATAGTTTAGAATACCGCCTAAAAGTAAATAAAGCTGCTGAGAAGTTGGCCACGAATCACACTAATTGACACGAAAATAAAATCTGCCAAATTGAATGAATTTAAAATTCTAAGCTTTTTTCTACTATCCCTTTTAATCACAGAAATATACTTGTCAGAAAAATTCGTGTGATTCGTGGCGGCAAATAAAAAACCCGGCGATAAATCACCGGGTTTCCTTGTTATAAAAATATCAATAACGCTTTTTAAAGTTGCGGTTGTTTCCTCCGCCACCACCGCGGCTGTCCCTGCTGTCTCTTCCACCACCGCCACCACGATTGTTATTGCTGCGGCCACCATTACTTCCTCCACCACGGTTGTCTCTTCCACCACCTCCGCCGCCCCGGTTATTGCTGCGGTATCCGCCACGGGATGGATATTCATCTCTCTCAATGATCTCTGCCCTGTGTTTTACAAAAGGACGGTTGTTAAACTCCAGTTGCCCTTGCGTGATAGCCGTTAATTCAGTCTGGATATTATCATCATGCACCAGTTCTTTATGCCAGTTACTGTACGTCAACTTCATGTAGTAAGCAATGGCATTGGCAAAACCTTGTTTCTTTTCCTGGTTTTCTTCTTTCAATGCCTTGTCAATTACAAACTCTATATTCTTACCCAGGTGATTGAATTTGGGATATTTTTTAGGGTACCGTAATGGCTCTGGTTTTGCCTTTAATGTTTCCCTTGTGGGAATAGGATAAGGGCTTTCAACATTTAATTTGAAATCGCTTATTAAAAATAAATGATCCCAGAGTTTATGGCGGAAGTCTTCTACATTTTTTAAGTGTGGGTTTAAAAAGCCCATCAGTTCAATTAAAGACTGAGCATTACGCTGGCGTATTTCATCATCTTCAATTGTTAAAACGTATTCCACCATCTTCTGAATATGGCGGCCATACTCTCTCATTATTAAATAACTCCTCGTGGTGTTATATTCCATTGAATTGTCTATCATCAAGGCAAATATAATGAAAGGTTGTGGAAAAAAGGGTGTGGGGGGTGAGGTTTAAGGTTTAAAGTTTAAGGTTGGAGGTGCTGGGTTTAGGGTTTAGAAAGAGCTTCCGGCTTAAAAAGAATGCGATGATGGCTCCGGCGCTGTCGGCAGCCCAGTCTACCAGGTCGAACTGTCTCCCGGTAAGGAAGAATTTTTGAATGTATTCTGTTGCAATTCCCCACAAAATGCTGGCAATTGTGATTTTAATAAACCAGTTGATCTTTTGCGGCCGGGTAATCATCATTTTTCTAAAGGGCAGGCAAAACCAAAACACCAAACCTCCAAATAACCCGGCATGCACTATTTTATCCAAATGAGGGATATTGAACCAGCCGGGTTCCTCAGGCAAATCGTCGCCCGGCATGCATATCAATGCCAGTACAAATAAAAACCAGGCAATGCCTGGTAAAAATGGTATAAAGCGAAATGTATTTTTTTGTTCCGTCATATTTAAGAAACTAAAGCCGTATATGCTTCCGCATCCATCAATGCAGCCACGTCTGCAGCATCATCCACAGACATTTTTATCATCCATCCCTGTCCATAAGGATCCGTATTAACTAACTCGGGCTGGCCTTCCAGCAAGGGGTTGATTTCTGTAATGGTTCCTTTTACCGGCAGAAAAAGGTCGCTCACTGTTTTTACCGCTTCCACTGTGCCGAACACTTCTTCAGCCGACATGGCTTTTCCTTTAGCACTGATATCCACATATACAATATCGCCCAGCTCTCCCTGTGCAAAATCGGTGATACCGATGGTGGCAATATTACCTTCTAAGGAGATCCATTCATGGTCTTTGGTGTAGCGAAGATTTGCTGGAGCGTTCATAAAAAACAATTGATAAGTGAAGAGGACTTTTAAACCCGCTGCAATTTAAACAATGGGTTTGTTTTGAGTGAATTATTTTTTGCCGGCTTTCTCATCTGCTGGAATAATTTCCATTTTCATTCTTACATCCTGTACCGGCCTGTCTGCAGCGCCCTTTTGTACTGCGGCTATTTTATCTACTACTTCCATACCGGTTTCCACTTCGCCAAATACAGTATAATTATTATCCAGGAATGGGGTACCGCCATTCATTTTGTAAGTCATTCGCTGGGCAGAAGAATATTTAAATCCATTTCGCATAGATATATTGTCGAGCTCCGGCTCACTCACCGGCTTACCCTGTACAATATAAAACTGGCAACCACTGCTGGCTTTCTCCGGGTTGCCGTCCCTGGCTGCACACAAGGCTCCTTTTTTATGAACCAAAGTGCTGTCAAATTCAGCTGGTACTTTGTACCCAACATCGCCATTGCCCAGCATCACTCCCGGTTGGGCATACTTGCTGTTAGGGTCTCCACCCTGTATCATAAAGTTGGATATCACCCGGTGAAATAATAAACTATCATAGAAATGCTCACTTACCAGCTTTATAAAATTATCCCTGTGCTGGGGTGTTTTGTTGTAGAGCTTTACCACCATATCGCCAAAGTCAGTTGATATTTTCACCCTGGTGAATTTTTCTACCGGCAGTTTTGGTTCTGGAACGGAGGCTGCTTTTTTTACAACGGTTGCTTTTGTTTTGCCTTTTGTGGCCACTTTTTTTACCGGTGCTTTTTTCTTTACCTGTGCCGATAGTTCACTACAGCAAAAAATAGAAACCAATACTAATAAAAGAGACAATAATTTTTTATTCATTTGAAATAACTGTTTTTAAAAATTGGGTTGGTTAAACTGATCAAAATACATGATGACATGATCTCTCAAAAAATTTTCCTGTTCCATCATATTGTTCTCCGGCAATGCTTTCAACTGTGTAAAATGAGGCCAGCCTTCGTCGTCATATCCTTCTAACGCATAATAGCCGCTGGGTGCCAAAATGGTACAAATAGCGATGTGCATCAGGTCTTGCTTTTGCTCTTTCGTATATTCCTGCCTGCCGGTACCCAATTCCTGTACACCAATCAGGAAAAGAATACCATCCATCTCTGGTTTAATGCCATATTTTTCTTTTAGCATGATCCGCAGCTTTAGCCACCGTACCTGTAAATCGTCCTTCGCCTGTTGCATGCTGCAAATATAAGCCCCTCCAAACCTCCCCCAAAAAAGAAAGCCTCCCTAAATCCCTCCGAAGGAGGGACTTTAAGAACTTGAAAATTTGTAGTGCTGTTAATTTTTTAGGGCATGGCAGCTGTTGCTGACAAAAAAAGAAGCTGTTGAAATGCTCAATTACAAATGGCAAATAGAATTACCAAAGATTGGCCTTCCTCTCTTTTGGAGAGGGAACGAGGGTGAGGCTTTTTATCCTTTACCTTTGGCGAAATTTTTTAAGGATCATGTTACAGATTAATGTATTAAGGCAAGACGCAACGTTAGTAAAGGAAAGATTGGCTGCTAAATATTTTTCAACTATTTCCTTGGTGGATGACATTCTTTCGATAGATGACCAGGTGCGTAAATTAAAAGTGGAGAGTGAAGCTTTACAGGCTACTGCCAATGCAGCCAGCAAAGAGATCGGTATGCTGATGGGTAAGGGTGAAAAAGAAAAAGCAGAACAGAAAAAACAGGAAGTAACATCAGTTAAATCTTCTATACAACAACTGGCTGAGCAATTGGCGGCGGCAGAAAAACAACTGCAGGACGAATTGGTAAAATTGCCTAACCTGCCACATGTTTCTGTGCCCAAAGGAAAAACACCTGAGGAGAATGAAGTAGTAAGAGAAGCAGGGACTAAACCAACCTTATACGCTGGTGCAATGCCGCATTGGGAGCTGATAAAAAAATACGACCTCGTGGATTTTGAAACCGGTGCCAAGATCACCGGCAGTGGATTTCCTTTATACAAAGGCAAGGGCGCCAAACTGCAACGGGCATTGATACAATATTTTTTGGATTACAATACTGCTGCAGGTTATACAGAATATTTACCGCCCCTACTGGTAAATGAAGACACGGCTTACGGTACGGGCCAGTTGCCGGATAAAGAAGGTCAAATGTATCATGCAACTGCCGACAATTTTTATTTGATACCTACGGCGGAAGTGCCTGTTACCAATATTTACAGGGGTGAGATGGTAAAAGAAACAGACCTGCCTATAAAGATGACTGCCTATACACCCTGCTTTAGAAGAGAGGCCGGCAGCTTTGGTGCTGATGTACGTGGACTGAACCGGGTACACCAGTTTGATAAAGTGGAGATCATACAATTGGTGGACCCGGCAAAAAGTTATGCCGTACTGGAAGAGATGGTACAGCATGTTGAAAAACTGTTGCAAAGCCTGCAACTGCCTTACCGCATTCTGCGTTTATGCGGCGGCGATATGAGCTTTGCCAGCGCCCTCACCTACGATTTTGAAGTGTATAGCGCTGCACAGCAAAAATGGCTGGAGGTAAGCAGTGTGAGTAACTTCGAGAATTTTCAAACCAACCGGATGAAAATCCGGTATAAGAATGCAGAAGGCAAAACACAATTGGTGCATTCCTTGAATGGTTCTTCATTGGCATTGCCAAGAATTGTAGCGGCATTACTGGAGAATAATCAAACGGAGGAAGGGATTGTGCTGCCGGAGGTACTGCATACTTATTTTGGCAACAAGTCCATTTGATTTGTACATATTGCCGGGCAATCTTACTTTCATTTAAAATATATATGCCGGAGCAATCACACTCTTTTAAAAACCAAACCTGGCGCCGCCTTAAGAAAAACAAGGGCGCTATGTTTGGGTTAGTAGTGATTGCACTGGCATTTTTCATTGCCCTTTTTGGCTATTGGATTGCGCCGGATAATTCGCCTAATGCGGATTGGCAAACGGTGGAAATAGCGGCAAAGAAACCTGGCTATACACAATTATTTTTCAGGGTAGCTGACTCTCTGAATAGTTTCCCAGGCAGTTTTATATTAACGCTGACGTCGGGACGCCGTGCCAATTATCGTTATATCCCCATCACTTCCTATTCAATAAAAGGGGATTCATTTTTAATAAACAAGTATGTGGATGAAGATACATCAACCATGTTGCTGTACCCGGTACAAAAGTTTCCAGGCGTAACGAAGGAAAAATTAATTTCTCAACACATCATCAGCAAAAAATACTGGCTGGGTACGGATAAATTCGGCAGGGATATTTTAAGCCGGCTGATCATTGGTACCAGGGTAAGCCTTGCCGTTGGGTTGATCGCTGTTTTTATCTCGCTAACCATTGGTATACTCCTCGGTGCTGCAGCAGGCTATTACAAGGGCAAAACAGATGCGGTGATCATGTGGCTGGTAAATGTTACCTGGAGTATTCCCACCTTATTACTTGTTTTTGCCATTACACTGGCGTTAGGAAAAGGCTTTTGGCAAATATTTATTGCTGTTGGGCTAACCATGTGGGTGAGTGTGGCCAGGTTGGTACGTGGACAGGTAATGGCTGTGAGGGAGTTGGAATTTGTACAGGCTGCAAGGGCGCTTGGCTTCAGCGATGGGCGGATCATTACAAAACATATTCTACCGAATATACTTAGCCCTATCATGGTAATTGCTGCCAGTAATTTTGCAACGGCCATCATCATTGAAGCAGGGCTTAGCTTTCTGGGTATTGGAGTGCAGCCGCCACAACCAAGCTGGGGATTGATGATAAAAGAAAATTATAATTTTATCATTACACACAATCCGATGCTGGCATTGGTGCCGGGTTTTGCCATTATGCTGCTGGTGCTGGCTTTTAATTTATTGGGAAACGGGCTAAGGGATGCTACGGATGTAAAGAACATTTAGCCAATTTGATGATTTGACGATTTGATAATTTGGAAATTGGACGATGGAAACAATCACCAAATTTTCAAAAGTGGGGGTAAAGGATGTAACAGATCTAAAGAACCATTAACCAATTTGACGATTTGATAATTTGGAAATTGGAAGATGTAAGGATTGAAAAAATCATCAAATCTTCAAATCGGGTCATCATCATATCATTCTACCGGGGCCACTCTTACATTTCTTACAAAGCCCTCTTCAAGAGAGATAAATGTTTCGGTGCGTTCGATACCTTTTATCTTTTGCAGTTCATCATGCAATACGGTACGCAATTGTGCAATGTCTTTGCAAACAATTTCAATAAACATGCTATAGTTACCAGTGATATAGTTGAGTCGTATAATTTCCGGGATGTTCTGCAGGTCTTTTGCAACGGAATCATATAAAGAACTTTTTTCAAGGTATATACCAACAAATGCGGTGATATCATAACCCAATTGTTTCAAATCAACATTGAGGCGGGTACCCTTAACAATATTGAGTTCCTGCAATTTTTTTATACGCACATGTATGGTACCTCCACTCACAAATAGCTTCTTACCCAATTCGGCATAAGAGATCTCAGCGGTTTCCATCATTTCATGAATGATTTGCAGGTCTAATTTGTCGAGGTTAAACTTTGAAGCCATACAAGTGGTATTTTTTAACGTATTTTCAAATATATGTACAATCCTTTGAAAAATTTTGATTGAAGCAGGATTTTATTCCGGTAATTTTCTCTATTTACTATTTCTACACGACAGGCTCAAACTACCTTCAAACCCATTTGTACCTCAAATGAAGTATAGGAGGACCTGAAAAGCTGGTCTATTTTCATTCCTGTTTTTTAACTGAAAATAACAAGGAATGAAAAGAAGCCTTTTACTTACAACCTGTATATTGCATTTTACCATTGTTACTATAGCCCAAACGATTTCTGTTGTTCCCAATCCATCCAGACCGGACATTTTTGCCTGGACCGGTTCAGGCCCGCTCTCCGGCTATTCCAGTATGCCCGTTGTATTCAATAATACATTGATTGTGCAGTACAACCCTTCGCCTACTTCTGATCTCACGCAAACCCAACAGCAGTTGGCAGTGTATACCGGAAGCAACAGCCTGCAGTTAATTCCTAATCCTGATGCCGGCAGGGGAGTATTTAATTCAAGCATCAACATTGTATTTGACAATAAACTTTTCTTCATTTACCTCGATGTTTCAGGCACACAAAAACTGGCATCCTTTAACGGCACTGCCGTTACAGTGTATCCCAACCCGGATGCATCCCCTTCCGGTTTCATAGGCTCACCCCGAATTCTCAACAACACACTATACGTGGCTTATCAAAATGCATCCGGTGTAACACAATTTGGCCGGTTCAATGGCACAGGGATTACGCTTATTGCCAATCCGGATAACAGTGCCACTGGCTTTTTCAATAATTATTCCGCGGTATTCAACAATAAAATTGTGAGCAGGTATGTTACAGCCGCAGGCCCCCGGCAACTGGCTAGTTTTGATGGTACGCAATGGACCATCATACCCAACCCCGATAACACACCTAACAGGGGCGTACAACCTATTTTTCCGACCTTATACAAAAACAAATTGTACTTTACTTATTTAAGCGCCACCAGTCAATACCAGCTGATGGAATATGACGGTATTTCGAATCCAACACTCATCGCTAACCCGCAAAACTCCAGCATCAATAGCGGTGGATTAACCCTTACACCTAATATGTCGATCGTGTATAATGACACCCTCTTTTTTCAATACTATGACGTAAACAATGTGTACCGGTTGGCGAAATTTGGAGGCAGTGCAGTTACCCTCACCCCCAACCCGGATGCAACCACCTATGGTTACTGGTGGCAACCGGTTATTTATAACAATGGATTGTTTATTTTGTACCAGGCGGCCGATGCTACCAGGCATATTGCTCAATACAGATCATCCAGCGGCACCCTCCAGGTTTTTCCTAATCCGGATGCCGGTGGTTATACCGACCAGCCAATTGTTTTTGATAATAAGTTGTACCTCCGGTATTACAATGCACAGGGTGTTTACCAACTGGGTGTTTTTAATGGAAGTGCGCTGCAATTAATTCCCAATCCTGCCGGTATATACAACAGTGCAGGATACAATGGTTATTTAGGACTGCCAATTATCTGGAACGATAATCTGTATTTACAAATGGGCAGCGTGCCCTATAATTATACCGGTAATATTGGTTATATAACGGCAACGGGTACCGGCATTTGCGCGGGAAGCAGTACCAGTTTTGTAAGCAGTATTTCCGGCAGCAGCTATCAATGGCAGGTAGATAATGGCAATGGAAATTTTACCAATCTCACCAATACTGCTCCTTACAGTACGGTTACCACCAATACACTCACGCTTACCAATCCTTCCACTTCCTTGTATGGATACAAATACAGGTGCTTTGTAAATGGGAATACCTATAGCCAGGTTTTTACATTAAAATTTGCAAGCAACTGGACGGGTGGGGTAAGTACTGCATGGGAAACAGCAGGCAACTGGAGTTGTGGAGCGGTGCCTGATGCGAATACTGATGTTTATATCAATACAGGAAACGCTAATTATCCAGTTGTAAATTCCACCCGTTCTGTAAGAAGCGTCAGACAGCAAAATGGTACTTCTATCACAATTGGGACGAATCAACGTTTAACTGTTTCAGGCAGGTAATAAGCAGTTTTTCAAAAAATGCATCATTTTACGCTATGAAACTGAAATATTTTCTTTGCCCTACGATTGCGATTGAAATAATTTTAAACAGTTCAAAAAAACAAGAATCATTTTTATATAAATCTAACGTTTTGTGATTTTTATTGAATATTTTCCATATTTTAAAAATATTAGCTAAACTATTTCCAACGTAATGGCATTTTGCTTTATGTTTGCACTATCAATCCTGATCGATCAGGGAAAGATCTTAAAAATTGTGGGGTGATGAAATTTTTGGCAGACATGCCCTCTTGTCTCGGGGGTGAGGATAACAGGATAAACGAAGTATAGAGCCGTGTTTAGCAGCAATGTTGGCACGACCGGGGTCGACCACCGAACTTTGTACTTTAGCTAACTGCCTCGTGGAGGTTCGATCCCTCCCCCTACAGCGCTTTAATAAGCCTTCGTTGAAAAA